>Ga0075366_10002053_pt1 | contig 10220 bp, 6 predicted proteins | sample EndMethybrTD3031_FD_72351 | JGI IMG/M metagenome (GOLD analysis project Ga0075366, IMG submission 72351) | Populus endosphere microbial communities from Tennessee, USA - Endosphere MetaG P. TD hybrid TD303-1 | ecosystem: Host-associated > Plants > Roots > Endosphere | place: USA: Tennessee... | reverse complement strand
CACCGGGGGCCTTGGCGATCTCGTTCGCGACGGCATGCCGGCGGTCGCGATCGAAGAGCCGGTCGACAGCGAAGCGGTGGCGTCGGCGATCGTTCTGTTCGGTGAGACCGAGATCATGGAATGGAACCGTCGGGCCGCTCGATATCGGGAGCGCACATCCACGCATCGCGCCTGGCCCAAGATCGGCGAAGGCTATCTCGATCTTGCTCGGCGAGTCGAAGAGGGCTGACCAGCCTCGATCAGCGGAAGATGGTCAGCTCACCTCGGTCAAACGGCCGATGGCATCGCGGGTTTTCTGCTTCCAGGTCGGAATCTGCTTGTCCAGCAAGGCCTTGATCGCATCTTCCTCGGAACGCAGGATTTCGAAGTGCTGCCAGAGCGTAGCCGCGCTGACCTCGGGCGTGGGAAGGACGTAGCGGGTGTCGCCGAACAGGTCCTGATTGATGCCCAGCGCCTTGATGCTGTAGGCGATCGAGCAGGTCGGCACCGATTGCGAGAGAGAGGCGACCGTCGCATGGGTGCGGGCGCCCATGAAATAGCGGCATTGGCCGATCGCAAACTTGATCTGCGCTGTATTCAGCGCTTTCGGCAATATCGACGTTCGCGCCGCCGCCGCAGCGGGCAACTGCGCCATCAGGCGTGAAAGATAGGCGTGATCGCTGTAGAATTCGCTGGAATCCAGCGGATAGACGTGCGGCGCCAGCACGATATTCATCGGCGTTTGCGTTGCGACACGCTCTATGAAGTCGACGATTTCCCCGTCGAACGCCCGCTTCGCCGCATCGTCGCCGCGGGTCTCGCGGATGAGCGGGCTGACGTTGAGACCGAGCACGCTGGCGCCTTGGGGAAAGAATGCCGCGCTGTCCCAGGATTGCGGGGTCATGGTGAAGGCCGGGTCGGCGACCAGGACCGCGTCCTCCCGGCCCAGCTTGCGGGTGTAGGCCAGACTCGGCGTTTCCCGCACGCTGATCGAGCGATAATTCGCGAGATGATCGCGCATCCGCGCCTCGATGCGGGGGTCCTTGCCGAACGGCCCCACCGAAGCCGCCAGCAGATGCACCGGCTTTCCGGCTCTGGCGCAGGCATCGACCAGCCCGGCCCAGTGGCTGAGGCTGAAAATCTCGTAGTCGAGCGAGATGATGTCGCCGCCGGTCATCAGCACCGCGTCGACCCGCTCCAGCGTGTGTTTCAACTGTCCGGCCAGTGGATATGGCGGTGGCGGCATCCGGCCGAATCCCGGCACGACCCGCCGCAGCCGGTTCCACCACTTGAGGCTCTTGGCGAACGGCAGCACGTCGACGAATTCGATGCCCTGATCCGGTGCGTCCGGCCACTGGGCAAGGTCCAGCGCGACGTTGTCCGACGGGCAAAGGAAGCGTGCATCGGGCAGCCGTTCGCGAATGAGCGCGGTGGTCGATCGGATCAGCGCTTCGCAACCCCGGTTTCCCATGGATGTCTGGCCGAGGTAGAGAAAGCGCATGGAGTGCCTTTTTCAGGGTGTCGCAGGACCCGATATTGCAGTGCAAACAAAGCGGCGCAATCGCCAATTGCAGGAGTGCGGTGCGGGCGGCCGGCATTTTTCCGCACGCCCGCCGCATCTTGCAGCCAAAGTCCCAAGTTGCTGACATTTGCGGGAGCGGCTAGAAAGCGTTGAGAGCGGGGGCCGGTTGGGCTATGCTTTGCTGCATTGCCGCGCAGCCGGGGCAGGCGGGAACCTTCCCGCTCTTTCGATGCCTCCGGGGAGGGAACTATTGGCTGACCTTGGTGTAAATCGTTCCGCCGCGCCCTATGGCCGGATCGAGGTGGATCGGTCAGGTTCAATCCGTTCCGCGATCTTGAAAGTGCGCTGGCAAGTCATCGTCATCGCGTTCCTGCTGGCATTTTGGGAGGGGTTTCCCTTTTCCATCATGGGCTTCCGCATGGTGTTCGGATACCAGCTGTTTGCCGCCATCGCATTCGGCGGCGCGATAGTATTCGCCGGCCAGGTCCTGCAGCAAAAGCGGCGTTTCACGTTCTGGGAAATTCTGCCCGTGGCTCTCGTGGTCTGGAGCATACTGGTTTCATTCAATTACAGCGTCTTGATAGAGCCTCAGCCGGTCAGCGGCTGGCTTCCGGCGATATATTCGGTCAGTCCGTTGCTGATGATCCTGACGCTCAGGGTGATCGAGGCCGATCGCGAGGACGCCGAAAATGCTCTCTATCTGATGGGCGTGCTGGGAACCGTCCTCATCCTGATCGATATGGCGTCGGGCATCGGCTTCATGGAAATTTACGCGAGGGGCTCGGCTTTCACGGATGGCAAGATCGTCATCTTCAAGTTTCCCGCGATCTTTGCGCTACCTATAGCCGCGATGCGTCTCGTTCACGCCACGCGCGCGAAGGACGCCATTTTCCACTTGTGCGGCATTTCGCTGCTTTTCATCGGCGTCGTCGTGCTCAGCGAAACCCGGTTGGGGATGGCCGCTATCGCACTGGCCCTCGTTCCCATTTATGTGCTTTGTGTCCGGCGCAGCCGCAAAGTATTCTTCGCAGCCATCTCTCCTTTGGCGCTGGCGCCGATCCTGTGGTTTATCGTCACCCGCTATTTCGCGAATTTCCAGTCGCTCGACAGCTATCTGCATTCGGACACGAGCGCGAACTTCCGGGAAATCGAAGTCGGTCTGTTCGAACAGGCATTCGCGAAAACTCACGGCATGGGTTTTGGCTTCATGTCCGGGGACCGGCAGTACGATAACGTTATTAATTTCCTCCAGTATCAGGCGGGATACTATGTGGGGACGGGTGACTATGGCGCGGGTCTGGTGGACATCGGCCTTTACGCGGCGCTTTACCAGTATGGCTATATTGGCCTTGCCCTTACCCTGCTGATGACCGCCATTGTCGGCTTCACGCTCATCAGGTCTCGCAAAATGGGTCCGTTATACGCCGGTGCGGCTGGTTGCGGCGTGCTGGTTTTCACCTTTCTGCCCAGCCCCATTCCGCTGAACCTGATTACGATCATCGCGACATCGCATGTCGGCGCCGTACTGTGGTTCATGGCGGCGGAGTCGAGCGCGGACTACCGTGTGTGGCGCGCGAACCGTCGCGCTCGATATGACCGTTCCCTTGAACCGAATGCCGATATCGGGCCTCGCGATGATAGCCAATCTTATGCTCGATAAGGTTCGATCCAGTTCTTCCACCCCGGGCGATCGCGGTTTTTTCGATGGTAAGCCCACGCGCAAGACGCAGACCGAGCACTTCAAGGCCATCGACGGGCTAAGGGCTTACATGGCCTGGTGGGTTGTCTGCCAGCATTTGCTGCAGGCAAGCGGCATCATCAAGATCTACGACTATCCCGTGCTCAAGCTGTTGACGATGGGCGGCCTTGCCGTGATGGTCTTCGTCATCATCAGCGGCTTCGTGATCGCTCACCTTCTTCTGACCAGCGAAGAAAATTACGGCGAATATATCGTCCGGCGATTCTTTCGCATCTACCCGATATATCTCGTCGCGATCCTGTTGGCGCTGGCCCTGCGCGAGCAGTACTACACCTTCATCGCATCGGCGCCTTGGGCGGCCCCGTCGGCGCAGGTCGCTTTCATGGAACAGCAGCAGGAACTGCCGGTCCATATCGCCTTGCACGTCACTCTCCTGCATGGCCTCGTGCCTAACGCCGTATTGCCGCATAGTGTGGAGGCTATTCTGGCTCCGGCCTGGAGCCTGTCGCTGGAGTGGCAGTTCTATCTCTTGGCGCCATTGTTCGTATCGGCGCTGTTCCAGCGCGGCAGGGCAGCGCAGATCGCGGTTTTTGTGCTCGCCTTGATCGCGATGAGCGCGACTTATGCGATGAATCCGGCCAGTCAGTGGCAGTTTCCGGCATTTCTGCCGCTGACGATCGGCTTTTTCGCCGCCGGGATCATGACCCGCTTCCTGTTCGGCGGCGTGCCTCGCGGCATGCTGGTGCTGCCGGCAATCCTGGCCGGCTTGAATTTCGCGTTCTATGCCGCAGTCTCGGACTATGGCAGTGTGCTGCTCCCGTTCCTGCCTTTGGCGATATGGTTCGTCGTCGCCATTTTCTGCTATCGGCGGATCAGCGATCTGACTTCGCCGCTCGACCGGCTGTTCGCGCTTGTTCTGGAAAGCAGGGCGATCGTGAACATGGGGCGCTGGTCTTATTCCACGTACCTCCTGCATGGCCCCATCTTCCTCGTCGCCTTCGCGGCGATGCACGCGCTCGGGATTTCCATGACCGAACACGCGGCGTTCCTTGCGCTTCTGCTGGCCTGTCCGGTTATCGTGTTCCTCTCCTGGGCGAGCTACCGTTTGATCGAAGCGCCGGGAAATACGATAGGCCGCAACTTGTCTCGCCGCCTGCGCAAACCGGCGCCGGCCTCTTGATGCCGGGGAACAGCGCATTGGATACTTGGCATATACGCGTGAGCGTGGGGTTGGGCGCATGAGTGATTCGCGTGCGGATTTTGCGGAGCCCGTCGGGCTTGGCGCGGCGCCTTCTTCCGGGGCTGGCGGGCGCAGGCGCTATGACACGGTAGAGATGCTGCGTTTCGTCGCGGCCTTGATGGTCGTCTTCCTGCATTCGACCTTCTACACCCACGAACGCCTCGACCCGTCGTTCCCGATCTATGCGTCGGGCGTGAACGGCGTGCGGCTGTTCTTCGTGATCAGCGGCTTCGTCATGGTCGTTTCCTCCGAGAAGCTGATCGGCACGGCCGATGGCTGGCGCGTTTTCGCCACCAAGCGAATACTGCGGATCGTGCCGCTCTACTGGCTGATCACGACGGTGAAGCTTGCCATCCTGATTGCCGTGCCGGCGGTGGTTTTCCATGCGGCAATCGATTGGGACTACATCGCAAAGTCCTATGCATTCATTCCGGCCAGAAATGTCGAAGGCGAGATTTCACCTTTGCTCGGCGTGGGGTGGACCTTGAACTTCGAGATGTTCTTTTACGCGCTGTTCACCTTTGCGATTTTCGCGCGCCTGCGCCCGATGGCCTTCCTTGCGCCCGTGCTGGTGGGATTGTCCCTCTTGTCCCTGCTAAGGACGAGCGATTGGCCGGTGCCGATCTATTTCTTCTCCGATCCCGTCGTGCTCGATTTCCTGGCCGGAATGCTGCTGGCGCTATGGGCGAAACGAGGGCTGCAACTGCCGGCGCAGCTTGCCTGGCCGGTGATGGCCCTGGGCATGATCGGCTTGTTCGTGCCCTGGACCTACCCCGGCGGCGGTTCGGCGGCGGGTGATTTGCTCAACTCCTTTATCCGGACATTGCTGGCGGCGGCGGTCGTCCTGGGCGCCATCGCGCTCGAAGCGCGCCTGCACGGACGATTGCCTCGCCGCGTGCTGTTCATGGGCGGCGCTTCCTACTCGCTTTACCTGATCCACCCGATCGTCTCGCCCGCCGCCCCACACATTCTGCAAAAGCTCGGCTGGCATCTGCCCTGGCTTGCCGTCGCGGGCAGCATCGCGATTGCGATCGTCGCCTCAACGATCCTCTACCGGTTCTTCGAAAAGCCGTTCTCGAAGATCGCCGAGCGGATGGCGAAGCGTCTTGGCTTGCTGGGGAATGGGGCGCGGGAACCCGTCTCTGCCGGTGAAGGGGCAGCGCACGGCAGTTCGCAGCGCGCATGACGCGGGAGGGGGCGAAGCAGGGGCGCTCCCTCGCCTTCGAGGGCAAGGTTCCCCTTCTCTCATCCGGTCGCTGAAGGAGATACGGGCTTGTCGAACGTCGCGTCCTTACCCGACCGCCGGGTGCTGTGCGATTTCTGGTATGTGCGCGAGCTTCCCGATACGCTGGAGCCGGCGAACGGGCTCTCGCCGATCTCGCGGCCACGTGGCCTGAAGCAGAAACTGGCGAGCGCCTTCGGGCTTTTCCGCAAGGCGCGCGGGCGGGGTGTCGTCGTGCCGCACTGGTATGAGTATGGGCCACTCTACCTGGTGCTCGCGGCGCTGCGGCGCGACCGCAACGTCGTGCTGCTGGAATTCATCGATTTGCGGATGGACAGTATGCCCCGGCCGGTGCGGCGGGTGTACGATCTCGTCGTGCAGTGGATCGTTGCCCCCGCGATGCGCGCCTCGGTCGTCGCCATCCAGGTGATGACGCCCGACGAGGCGGAGGCGGTCGCGCGGCGCTATCGTTTCGAAAGGTCGCGAATCCGCGTCATCCCCTGGCCGCTGTCAGGCTGGGATGCAGGAGGCGCGGGGCAGCGGTTCTCCGAGGGAGCGCCCTACGCTTTCTCCTCGGGAAGGACGGCATGCGATTGGGAAACGCTGTTCGCCGCCGCCAAGGACGCCGATTGGCGATTGCGCGTCGTATGCGCCGCGGCCGATCTGCAGAGGGTCCGCGCGCTGAATGTCGATGGCCGAGCCGAAGTGCTCAGCGAAATTCCGCTGGAGGAGCATGATCGCCTGCTGCGCTCCGCCAGCGTCTATGTGCTGCCGCTTGCCGAAATGGGGAAGAGCGCGGGTCAGGTGCGGCTGGGGACGGCGATCAGCCTGGGCGTGCCGGTGGTCGCCAGCGATATCAGCGGGCTGGACGGCTATCTTGCGGACGGCGTCACGGGGATCGCGGTCCCGCCTGGCGATGCCGGAGCATTGCGCGCGGCGCTCGACCGGCTCATGCATGACGATACCGCCCGGCAGGCGCTGGCTGCGCGAGCGCAGGCGGAAGCCGCATCCTATGGGCGGGCCGAATATTTCGCAGCTGTGCGCGAACTTGTGCGGTCAGCGCAAGAAAGCGCGATTTCAAGCCGGGCCTAGTACCGAGTGGAGTGCGGAACGGCGCGCTCCGCCCATCCTGCACGAACAGGCGCGCCCCACATCGGCCTTCAGGCGGATTGCACGGTTTTCGCGCGAGGCGCCCGGCGATTGCGAACGAAGCGCAGTGCCGGCTCTTCCACCAGCTTCCAGCTCGCCAGGCCGGCAAGCGAAGCGAGGATGAGCGAGATCAGGCAATGGGTAATCGGGTCGATGTCGCGGAAGAAGTAGATCAGCGTGCTCTGGATCGGCCAGGCGTAAAGATAGAGGCCGTATGAAATGTCGACCTTGTTATCGACCTTGCTGGTCTTGAGCACAGGGACGTTGAAGGCGAACCAGAACACCAGATAGCTGCCGAAAATCGCGAAAGCGGCGTGTGCCAGCGGGTCCCAGAACATGAGTGCGAACAGGGCCGCGGCGGATATGGCCGCGCCGCGGCCGCTAAGGGTAATCCGGTCCCTGAAGAGATAGAAGACCGTGCCCATCGCGAACATGCTGCCGAAGCTGATCGAGCGGAAGATGAACTGGACGAGCCCCGATGTGTCCGGCTCGCGAGGTGCGGTGTAGATGTTCACCGCCAGCAGCGCGATAGCTGCGGCGAGAATGAGCGGGCGCGTGCGGAGGTTCAGCGCGCCGATGGCGCCGAGAGCGGCGATAGCGAGGTAGCAGCGAAATTCGTAGCCGATCGTCCACATCGCGCCGTTGAGGGCGGGAACGGGCAGCCCGTCGAACACATGGGGGATGTGGGGGGTTGCGAGCTTGAGCGTCTGGAAGACTTGCGTGCCGAGGATTGCGGGGGTGAATACCGGCCCATTGGTTACCCAGGGAGCGATGAACAGCACAGCGAACCAGAACGCCACGACATAGCCGGGAATGATCCTGGCGCATCGCTTGATCATGAAGTCGAGGACCGAGCGGCTATCGACCATGCTTTTGGCTATGAGGTATCCGCTGACGATGAAGAATCCGTCGACGGCCAGCTCGCCGAACGACATCGTGCCGAAGGCCATGGTCAGCAGTTCGCGATGGCGGGTGCCGTCGATCAGTTCGGGCGAGTGCGATACCACCACCAGTGCGGCGAAAAGCAATCTCAGGGAACCGAAATTGTTGTGGCGACCTTTTTCCGACTGTGATGCCGTCATCGCTATCCGTTTCCATCGATCCAGCGCGTCCGAACTCCCGGGCCAGCGCCGCACATAATTGCGGGGGCCTGCCGACGAGGTTCGGTTGCTGAGAAGTTTGCCGCAACGCAGCAAGAGAATTAGCAGACAATTGAAGAGAATGATATTAGGAATCGGTAGTGGCGAGCGGTTGCAGCATGCCCGTGCATGTTAGCGGCCGGCAGGTTCGCCGCGTTATGGATCGCAGTCGCCTCGCAGGCCGACGGATCTTTCTGGAGATATCGTGACGCGCATTTTTGACAGGCAAGGGACGGGCGCGTTTCGCCGTTTGTGCATGGCGAGCATTGCCGCGGCCCCGCTGCTCGCCTGTGCCGCTTCGGCCAGCGATAGCGGCGAGTGGATCGATGTCCCCGAGCAGAGCCTGGCTATCCCGGCAGGAGGCGCGCTCGATTTTTCCACCTTGCGTCCGCGCGATGTCGCCGGCTCCCATGGGCCGCTTCGTCTGCGTGCCGACGGAACCCTTGGTTTCGCCGGCACGAGCGACCCTGAGCGGTTCAACTGCGGTCTGCTGGCCAGCGCAGAAGACATGAAGCCGGTCTTCCCCGATCATGCCGAAGCGGACGTGCTTGCCGATCAGCTCGCGCGGCACGGCTATACCCTTGCCCGCTTTCACGCGGTCGATCAGCGGCTGGCCCGCAACGCACCGGCGGGAGAGTTGCTGGATCGCGAGCAGCTCGACCGGTTTCACTATCTTCTCGCAGCGCTGAAGAAACGGGGAATCTACTGGTTTCCCGATATTCTCACCCACGGCGATCGCGAACTGGCCAAAGCCGATTACACGACGCCTTCGTCACCTGACGATCTGCGCGTGCGGGTCAATTTCGATCCCGTGGCGAGGGCGCGTTGGCTGGAGTTCGTCGACGCCGCCTTTGGCAGCCGAAATCCTTACACCGGCATGTCGACTCTTGCCGACCCGGCGCTGGCGATGGTCGTGGGAGCCAATGAGAACGCGATACCGTTCTCCGCGAAGCCAGGCCGTCCTTATCCCGCCGGCCTTGCCGACCGGTTCGATGCCTGGATGCATGCGCAGTATCCCGAGGCGCGCGAGCGGATTGCCGCGCTGCCCGATGCGTCTCCCGCCGAACGGAGCGGCGGCAAGATCGCCCCGCCTGCTGATTGGACCCCGTCGGGCGCGCGTTTGCCGTTGTTCATGCGGTTCATTTCGGATCTCGAACTGGACACGAATGCATGGATGACCGCCCGGCTGCGCGAGCGCGGATTTTCCGGTCCTGTCCTGGGCAACCATGAATGGTATCCCCAGATGACCGGCCGCACGCGATCGCGATTGCCGGTGGTCGATGTGCATGCCTATGTCGGCGAAGTGACGAGCTTTGCGAAAGGCGCACGCTTCCGGCTGCCCAGCACGACCAGCGATCAGGGCCTTGGGGCGTGGTCGCTCAACGCGTCGGCGCGCTGGCTGGGCAAACCGTTTGTCATGTCGGAATACGGCGCCGCCTATCCCAATCCCTATCGCTACGAGACCGGGCTTTTCGTCCCGGCTCTGGCGGCGTTCCAGGGCTATACCGCGATCTGCCGAATGGCGTTCCTCCCGGTCGCCAAGGCGATGCCCGTGCCGGGGGACGGCAGGCCGGCGCTGCGTGGTTACACGGTGGGGATAGATCCTGCCGAACGCGCGGCGGAAACATTGTCGGCATTGCTGTTCTTCCGCGGTGACGTGCGTCCGGCGACCAGCACGATCGCAGTGCCGATGGGCGAGGCCGCCATGGAACGCCCCGGTTCGGTGGTATTGCCGCTCGAGGCGCGTCGGGCGGTTCTCCTGGCGGGTTTCGGACTGTTTTCTCCGGCGGAAGCGAAGGCCCTGCCTGCCCGTACCCGCGTAGTGGCGTCCACGCCTTCGCCGCCGGGCATGCGCGAGAAAGTGCTGAACCGGATAACCGAATTCGTGACAGGAAGTGCGGCGGCGCGTCTCGAGCAGCTTGTCGCCGAAATGCGTGCCGATGGCGAGCTGCCGGCGAACAATCGCACCGACCCGGCCAACGGCCTCTTCGAGAGTCAGACCGGGGAGCTTCTGCTCGATCAGCGCCGATCGCGGCTCAGCGTTACGACGCCTCGGACCGAAGCGATCACCACCGTCGGCGCGGATGGACCGGTCGTCCTGGGATCGCTGGCGCTGACCTCGGTAGACGGTGGAGCGCTGGTGGCGGCATCGTCGCTCGATGGCGAGCCGCTGCCGCAAAGTCGCCGGATATTGTTGATCCTTGCAGGCGATTCGCGGAACACCGGCATGAACCTCGAAGGCTCCGGCATAGAGCGGACGCTGGTGGCGT
>Ga0075366_10002052_pt1 | contig 10221 bp, 6 predicted proteins | sample EndMethybrTD3031_FD_72351 | JGI IMG/M metagenome (GOLD analysis project Ga0075366, IMG submission 72351) | Populus endosphere microbial communities from Tennessee, USA - Endosphere MetaG P. TD hybrid TD303-1 | ecosystem: Host-associated > Plants > Roots > Endosphere | place: USA: Tennessee... | reverse complement strand
CTCTACACATTGCCTGATCCGGGAGTCGGAACGGCTACTATCTGTTTAACGACAGGCAACTGTGCCGGCTCGGGCAGCGGTGTGACTACCAGCGGCGGCACAACGAACCGCATCGCCAAGTTCTCTGGCAGCCAGGCAGTCGATAACTCAACTATTACTGACGACGGCACTAATGTTACGGTCGCTGTAGACGTGATCATCCAAGGCGGTGACCTAACTGTCGGGACTACCTCCCAGAATGCATCGATTGTTATGCACGATGGTAGCGGCCAGACAACGACACTGCAAGCTGGGAACTCGGCAGGCAACATGACCTTCATCTTGCCAACGAACACCGGTTCAGCAAACCAATGTCTTAAGCAAAGCGGCACGGGCAACCAGCTCGTTTGGCAGGACTGTGACGGTGGTGCAGGTGGTACGAGCTCAACACTCCAAGCTTCATACAACAACTCAACTAACCCCGAAATAACTCTCGATAGCACGCGTGGCGCATTGACCCTCCGTGACAACAGCACACCACTGGGCGCAAACTTATTCGAAATTCAGAACAATCTCGGCAGCACGACATACCTGGCTGTGACGGTTAGCGGCCTATCTGTTACCGGCGCTAGCACGGCTACGGGTAACGTCAACAGTACCGGTGGCGCTATCCAGACAAACAGTGTCTCGCGAATTGATAACTCAGGCAACCTGGTTAATATCGGCAACATCACTGGCACGGGCGCCGTAACCATTGCATCTGTTGGCGCAGGCAACGACATAACTATCAACGGCGCAGACCAATTTATCGTCCAGGACGCTTCAGTGTTCAACGCACTGAGCACCTTTAACGCCAACATCGATTTAGGTACTAACGATTTGGTTGGCACTACGGCTGACATCGACCTCACGAACTTTGACGTCGTGGGTAGTACTGGTAACGTTACGGCTGGCACCTACAACGGCCAGACCATCTCAAACAGCGCTAACTTCACGGGTAGCATAACAAGCGCCGGCAACATCAACAGCACCGGTGGTGCGATCCAGACCAACAGCATCACGCGCATAGACAACACCGGCAACCTGACAAACATCGGTAACATCACCGGTGCAGGTGCCGTGACTATCGCATCAAGTGGCGCAGGCAATGACGTTATCATTAACGGTGCCGACCAGTTCATCGTCCAAGACGTCTCAGTATTCAACGCGAATGTAAACGTGGGCGCTAACAATATTGTTGGCACAACGGGTAACATCGACCTCACCAACTTCGACGTAGTTGGTAGCACGGGCAACGTTACTGGAGGCACCTACAACGGCCAGACAATCTCATCTGCCGCTAACTTTACGGGCAGCGTAACGGTTGCTACCGTACTGCAGGCGCCATCGATTGATACTGCTACAGCGACAACATTGGCTATTGGTACTACAAACGCAACGGCAATCAACCTCAACCAGAACACAGTCGTGCAAAGCGGCAAGACCTTAACGGTTGCAGGCGGGGCTACCTCGCTCGTTGGTGCAACTACCGGCGATGCACTGACGGTTAGCAACTCTACATCGACTGGCTACATTGCTATCTTTAGGGACAATGCCACGGAAGTTTTCACCATAGCTGACAGCGGCATTATAACTGCTAAATCACAGGGTACCAGTACGACAGCTTTTGATATCCAGAACAGCTTCAGCCAAAGCCTATTAGCTGTAGATACATTCAACAATACTGTTCACCTCCGTACCATTGGCCGCGACAACACGAGCACCTATGAGGCTATCTGGTTACAGGGATCCAAGAACGGTGTTACCACAATGATCGGCGGCAACGACGATACAAGCACATATGTTGCCAACGATTTCTCGGGCAGCATGCGCTTTAACGGCTCCGGTGTGGGCTGGGGTGACATGGCCTACTTCCCACAGGGTGGCGGCAACGGTAACAACGGTCAGTTCAGGTTCTCAACTACAGGCTCAGCGCTCAACACAACTCCTAACGCCAAGGTTGGTGTAGGTGACCTCTATGTAGCGGGCAACGCTGGTATCGGTACGAACAGCCCATCATATAAGCTGCACGTAGCAGGTGATGTGAATGTTAACAGCGGTTCGGTATACCGTATCGCAGGTACTACAGTTTGTAGCGGAACTACCTGTACTCCTGCAGCAGGCTCAGGTAGCTACATCCAGAACCAGAGCGCGAGCCAGCAGAGTTCATCGAGCTTCTGGACAAGTGGCTCGGGTCGTGTTGACGGTGGCGTGTTGACCAACAACGTAACTTCCAACTCAGGTAACCTGACTCTGCAGGCTGCAACCAATGTTATTAGCCTTGGTGGCTCTGACAGCCTGACCGCAAACGGTGGCTTCAACATCTTTACCGGTACGAACAGTAGTCTTACGGTGGCTGCTAACGGAACTGGTACATTGAGCCTTGGTAACAACGCGGTAAGCGGCCGCGTCATCAACATTGCTGCAACAGGTTCACAGGCAAACACCTCAACCACAAACATTGGTACTTCCAGCGGTGCAGCTCAGACAATCAACATCGGTTCAACCGCCAGCACTGGTACTACCACGATTAATGCAGGTAGTGGCGGGGTGAACATTAACGGTGCTACAACGGTGACCGGTGCTCTGAGCTCAACTAGCTTCTCAGGCGCTGGTTTGGTTGACTGTGATTCGAGCAATTCGAAGTTGCTGTATGACGCCACTTCCGACCTGTTCTCTTGTGGCACCGACCGTGCAAGCGCAACTGTCAGGAAGACAGCTGATGAGGTGCGCACGAGTAGTACGACCCTAACGGGTGCGGGTCTTGACGACCAGCTGACGTTCGCAGTTGATGCAAACTCAACATACGTCTTCCAGATTAACCTGAACGTCACACTGGCCAATGCTCCAAATAATGGTGGCTTCAAGTATGACATCGGCGATGTCCCATCGGGTACAACCTGTAACTATTCAGCACACGGTATGGATAGTAGCGGCGGGGCATCCGAAGTAATTAACGGCAGCTGTACAACTACCGGGGTCTACCTTAACTCCGAGGGCTCATATCACGTCCAACTCTCCGGTACAGTCGTCACGAGCGGCACCAGCGGCTCAGTAACACTTAGGTGGGCTCAGAATACCAGCGACACAGATGCTACTACAGTCAAGGCGGGCAGTAGCTTGGTTGCATTCAAGGTTAACGGCGCTGACCTTGCAGAAGCATACTACTCAAATGACACAAGCATTAGTGCCGGCGATCTCGTCCGGCTTGATAGTGGCCTTGCTGCTGGCGTAAAGAAGACAACCACACCATATGATGCAGGTATGATGGGTATCGTTTCGACCCAACCAGGAGTGGTTATGGGAGACGGCACTGCATCTGCAGGGAAGACGGTGCTTCTTGCCTTGGCTGGTCGTGTTCCACTGAAGGTCTCAAACGAGAACGGCCCAATTGAACCAGGTGACTACCTGACAAGCTCATCAACTCCGGGTGTTGCCATGAAGGCAACTCAACCAGGATACGCAATTGGACAAGCCATGGAAGGCTACTCGGCTGAAGGCGTTGGTTCAGTACTTACATTCATAAAGCAGACCTGGTACCAGCCGCCTAACATAACAGGTGCAGACCTCCAGAACAGTACCATTGATAGTGGCACTATTGATTCGCTCCAAATCGAAGGCCCATTGACCGTTACCGGTGACGCACTATTTAAGGGTAAGATTGCCGTCCAGGACATTGAGATCAACGGCCACATCACTGTAAGCAGCGATACTGCTGGAACCGCGGTCATTCCAGCCGGCCAGACCTATGTAGATGTCACATTTAAGAAGCCATACAGCTCAGCGCCAAAGGTGACTGCTACAGCAACAGGCTTCGTTCTTGTCGAAGTCGTCAACAAGACGGAAGAAGGCTTCCGCATTAATATCCCAGAAGCTAAAGCCCAAGACATTTCGGTCGACTGGATCTCACTTCAGCTCAAAGAATAAAATTTTGACGCAGCAGAATACAAATCTTGTGATTTAAATCGCATTTTTGTACATACCCCCAAGCCTACAATGAAGGTAGTAGTAATAACTGAGGAGGGAAGAGCATGCGTATAACCAAAGCGTCAATTTTGGACTGGGCAAAAACACATACGAAACTCATTGCTGGCGTAGGCGCCGGTGTAGTTGTCGGCGCAGCAGGCGCTGCAGTTGTAAGCGCATCGATCCCGGCCGCAAACGGTACAATCTATGCTTGCTACACAACTAATAACACCGGGCTTTTGGCACGAGTGCGGATTATTGATAACTCTACGCAGACCTGTAATACAAATGAGACAGCGATCAACTGGAACCAGCAAGGACCTGCCGGGCCAACTGGCCCACAAGGCCCAGCGGGGCCACAGGGACCTGCAGGATCGAGCGGACCAGGGGAGTTTGTGAGTGATCTAACGAATGCTGACTTCTTCGGGGCAAGCCTACAGTATCGGAACTTTGCAGGTGTTGATATGCATGGCGGTATCTTCACGGGCGCCAAACTTACCGGCTCAAACTTTGCTGGAGCTAATTTTACAAATAGTATCTTCGGGAACTCGGCGACCTCGCTGGCCAAGGCTAACTTTACAAATGCAAACTTCAGCGGTTCTACCTTCAATGGTACGCAGTTCGAAGACGCCACTCTTACTGGCGCTAACTTCAGCGGAGTTAACTTCCGTAATGGCAGGACCGGTAATTTCTCAGGGTTGAACTTTACTAATGCAGCGTTCCACGGAGTCTTTAACGGCGGCAATTTTTCGAACGTTGACTTTCGTGCGGTTTCGATAGGTCATGTCGACGAAACAGACCTAACACTTCAGGAGGTCAATATGTCGAATGGTGACTTCAGAAACGTCGACCCTCTGGGTACTTTCACTGCAGAAAATTCAAACTTCGATAATGCAAACTTTACAGGCGCTGACCTGAGCAATGCACAGTTAGTTTCAAATGACTCATTCCAAGGTACTAACTTTACAAATGCAAACTTCACCAATGCCAGCTTCGTGAACAGTGACCTCACGAATGCTAACCTTACGGGTGTTACCTGGAATAACACTACATGTTCGGATGGGACGAATAGCGACAATAACGGAAATACCTGCATCGGTCACTTGCAGGCAGTGTAAGCGGGCTTAACCTGGTAGTGCTTGGGTGAAAATGGTATACTTTCTCTCGAAGAGGGTATATGAAACAAACAATCATTGCGGTTATTAACCAAAAGGGGGGAGTCGGGAAGACTACTACTGCGGTGAGTCTGGCGGCGCAACTTGCGTCGGATCAGACTCCCGTGCTTTTGGTCGACCTGGACCCACAGGGAAACGCAACCAGCGGCTTGGGCTTGCCTAAGGATCAGCTGAACCCTACGAGCTACGATGTATTGTTTGGCCGGGCCACACTCGACCAGGCGGTACAGCCTACCAACAGGGAAGGATTGTTTATCTTGCCTGCCAATTCTCAGCTTGCGAATGCTGAGGTTGAATTGGTTGCCGTCGAAAGCCGCGAGTTTGCACTGAAGCAAGCTATGCAAGTTGGCGCATTCGCGTATGTCATTATCGACTGTCCGCCAGCGCTCGGGCTGCTGACTATAAATGCACTGACTGCTGCGCACTCCATATTAATACCTGTACAGGCTGAGTACTATGCGCTCGAAGGCTTGGGCCAGCTACTCACGACCGTGCAGCAAGTGCGACAGGGTATCAATCCGTCGCTCGACTTGCTGGGTGTGGTACTGACTATGTACGACAAGCGCACGAGTTTGTCGGAGCAAGTACAGGACGAATTGAAAAATCACTTCGGAGACAAGCTCTTCAAGACAGTGATTCCGCGCAATGTGCGCTTGGCTGAAGCACCAAGTTTTGGTAAAACTATTTTTGAACATGACCGGTGGTCTAAGGGCGCACGCTCATACAAACAACTTGCCAAGGAGGTAGCAAAACGTGTCGACGGTTAAGAAATCAGGGTTGGGCAAGGGCTTCGGCTCTTTAATTCCTCAGGACTTTGATAAGAGCTTGCTGTTTGATGACCAGGAGCGTATCCAGAAGGTTGCCGTCAAAGATCTCCAGCCTAACGCCAACCAGCCGCGCCAGCACTTCGACAAGCAAGCGCTTGAGCAGTTGGCCGAGTCCATCACTAACTACGGTGTATTACAGCCATTGGTTGTTACCCCCGAAAAGAACGGCAGTTACGGCATCATTGCCGGTGAGCGCCGGTGGCGTGCCAGCCAAATCGCAGGTATCGACAAGGTGCCGGTCATCGTGCGTACCAGCCAGGAGTTGGAGCAGCTTGAGATTGCGATTGTTGAAAACGTCCAGCGCGTTGACCTGTCGCCGCTTGAACAAGCAGTTTCTATCGAGCGACTGCACCAGCAATTCAACATGACCTACGAATCAATCGCCAAGCGTTTAGGCAAGGCGACTTCCACTGTTAATAACATCGTGCGTTTACTGCAACTACCCGAAAAAGCCCGCACTGCATTACGCGAGCAAAAGATCAGTGAAGGCCACGCCCGTGCTATTCTGGCTCTAAAAGACTTGCCTGAAAAGCAGGCCGAATTACTCGACCATATTACAAAGCAAGACTGGTCAGTACGCCAGGCAGAGCGCTTTGTCGTATCTGTTAAAGAAGGCTACAAAGACAAGAAAGCCACCAAAGAGCGTATGCAGACTGAGACTCCTGAGACGAAGCAGCTCAGCAAACGCCTTGGTGCGCCAGTACATATCCGCCGCATGGCTAAGGGTGGCAAACTAGAGATTGCCTTCAAGACTGACGAAGAACTCGAAAAAGTTTTAGCCGCGCTAAACTAGAAGGCTTTCATGTCGCCGGCAGGCCAGACACGCATGACTAGTTTGCCGATGATTTCCTTGGAGGATACTTCGCCAAAGGCGCGTGAGTCGAGTGAGTTGCCGCGGTTGTCTCCCATGACAAACACGTGGTCTTTATCGACGACCATATCGATGCTGCCTGAGGTCTCTTTGATAACGTTGCCGTAGGGCAGGGTCTGGTCTGGCTTGAAGCCGTTGGGGTTCTCTTTGTTGTAGACGGTTACGACATTGTCTTTGACGACAACGCGTTCGCCCGGCAGTCCAATGACGCGCTTGATGAGTTGTTTGCCAGGTTCCTGGCCGTAGCTTGAGATAGTTGGCTCGGTGAAGATAATGACATCCCCCCGGTTAGGGACATATGGGTGGCCGGTGATCTTGGACCATGTCTTAGGAACTTTCCATACTAATAGACGGTCGTTATTGTAGAGTGTTGTCTCCATACTTGGGCCGTCTACCTGGTAGGACTGGAAGACATATGCGGTCAAAAAGAGCGCCACTATAGGCGCGATCAGGAGAATGGCAACAGTAGAAATAATACTGCCCCAACTTTCGCGTTTCGGGCCGCTGCGCGCTGCGCGACGGGGAGGAACGTAAGGAGTAGGCGAACTAGTCGGTGGCTGTGATGTCACCTGGTCTTGGTGCTGCTCATACTGGGTCATCAGGGTTAAACTATACTCCAACTTAGTTGATTATGCACATGTTTACGGGCTGGGCAGAACTCGCTATACTAAAACGCATTGCTTATGAACAATTTTAGGAAAGACACACGTCGCAACCCGCGGCAAGCGATGGACGGCATTATAAATGCCCCCCAACGCCCCCAGCTCAGCGGGCAAGCGTTCGGGCGCCGCAGCCTAAACGGGAACACCTTGCGTACCCCTAACAGGACGATAGGTGATTTTAAACGTACTGAGGGATATCATCTAGCCAACAATTCTGTTGGTCCTCAGCAAAATCCACACGGGCGCCGTGTAGACTCCCAGCCAACCATGGCTTCTTCATTGCAGAACACATTGCCCGGCAGTAAAGAATACGAAGAAAAACACCGCCGCGGCCGGAAGGCCCGTGCGAGCAAGCACGAAGGCCGCGACTGGAAGAAGATCCGCAAGTATTCACTGCGTGGCGGTCTCGTTGCGCTAGCACTCGTACTCCTTGTAGGTGGATTCTTGTTCACTAAGGGCTATTTCAAGCTGCACAAAGTTTTCAAGGGGGGCGGCTCTGCTGCAGCTCTTAATTCTAATGTCGATCCTGCATTACTGAAGGGCGAAGGCGACGGCCGTGTGAACATCCTGCTGCTTGGACGCGGTGGTGAAGGGCACGATGGTGCCGACCTGACCGACACGATTCTGGTTGCCAGTATTGACCCCGTTAATTACAAGACGGCTTTAGTAAGCCTGCCGCGTGACACATGGGTTACAACCCCAAGTGGGTCCTCCAAGATAAATGCAGTATTTGCGTACGCTAAGCAAAAGGCGCAATCCAAGGGAAGTAACAAGAAGGATGCTGAAGAAGCTGGCGTTAAGGCTATTGAATCGGAAGTAAAAGAAGTGCTTGGCGTTCCGATCCACTACTACTCGATGGTCGACTTCAAGGCATTCCGCGATGCTGTCGATACAGTGGGTGGAGTTGATATTAATGTTACTGCCGAAACGGCTGTGACTGAGCGCCTCTGGGACTCGACTATCCGCAAGGCCTACACTCTCGACGTAAAGCCTGGCATGCAGCACTTTGACGGCCAGCGCGCACTGTTCTATGCACGCTCACGCCACACGAGTCCCCGCGGTGACTTTGACCGTGCGGAGCGCCAGCGACTCCTGATCGAATCACTATCCAAGAAGGTAAGCTCGGCTGGTACCTACACCAACCCGGTCAAGATCAACCAGCTTATGGATAACTTCGGCGATCATGTTACCACTGACATGAGTATCGATGACGCCATCCTGCTTCTCAAGCTTGGCAAGAAGATCGGCGGCAATTTTGAGTCAATCGACCTCGCAAGTGCAGCTAACCCACTCGTTAGGACGGGCATGATTAGCGGCCAATCCGTAGTGCTTCCAACTGCGGGGCAGGGCAACTATGGTGATATCCAAGCTTTTGTTCGCAGCAAGCTGAAAGACGGCTATATCCTTAAGGAGAATGCCGACATTGGCGTGCTTAATGGGACGGTAAGCCCAGGGTTGGCAACTGAAAAAGCTGACCAGTTGCGAACTTACGGGTATAATGTAGGCACGGTAGCTGATGCGCCTACATCGGATTACGAGAAAACGGTGATTGTGGACCTTACAAAAGGTAAGAAGCCCTACACCAAGAATTATCTCGAGAAACGTTTTGGCGTAAAGACCACTACTAAGCTTCCGGATACTACAATAAAACCCGGTAGTGCGAGTTTTGTGATAATCTTAGGCCGTAATGAGACCATTGATCGCTAAAATCAAACCAGCCAGCGGCTTTTCCAAAGTTGTCTACACGGTTTTCAACATTGTTCTGCCACTCGTGGTGTTTGCTTTTGTACGCATGGACTTCGTTCCATTGGCGCTAGCAATCATCCTACTCAGTAAATGGCGTATGTTTGCTGTGCGGCCACGCTTTTGGCCTGCGCATATCCGCGCTAACGCCGTTGATATTATCGTAAGTGTTTCGCTGCTCGTGTTTATGATCCAGAGCGACAGCCAACTTATCCAAGGTGTTTGGACGGCTGCGTATATGGCATGGCTGGTTATACTTAAGCCGGCTACCAGCTCTATGTTGATCTCTCTCCAGGCCCTCGTAGGAATGTTCTGTGGCCTAATGGCTGTATTTATTGGCTGGGACAATGCGCCGCTCTTTGGGCTCGTGCTTTTGACCGGTCTCGTATGTTATCTGTCAGCACGTCATTTCTTTGATAACTTTGATGAGCCGTATGCCAAGTTGCTCTCGTATATGTGGGGGTACTTCGGTGCGTCAATGGTATGGGTGCTGGGTCACTGGCTGCTGTACTACGGTGTCGTAGCGCAACCTGTATTACTCCTGTTGGCTCTAGGCTACGGCTTAGCTACGTTGTACTACCTTGACCACCATGATCGTCTTTCTGGGGGAGTTCGCAAGCAATCTATCTTTATAATGATAGCAGTCGTATTAATTGTCCTCATTTTCTCAGATTGGGGTGATAAGATAGTCTAATCTTGAGGTAAGAGGGAGGGAGTTTTACTGTGGCTGAAGAATCGAAAGAGCCGTCACAAAGTACATCAGAAGGGGAGATAAAGGGGATCAACCAATCAGGTCGTTCCTATGCGCACTATGAGCGTCCCGTTAAACAAGCAAGTCCTGCCAGGATGCGCTTTTTGAGTGCTGCTGCGCTTGTGGTACTTGGCGTTTCATCTGGCTTTGCAGGCGGCTGGCTGAGCGGCAATCGCTCTACGGCTGAACAGGACGTTAAGGAGCAACA
>Ga0075366_10002051_pt1 | contig 10221 bp, 11 predicted proteins | sample EndMethybrTD3031_FD_72351 | JGI IMG/M metagenome (GOLD analysis project Ga0075366, IMG submission 72351) | Populus endosphere microbial communities from Tennessee, USA - Endosphere MetaG P. TD hybrid TD303-1 | ecosystem: Host-associated > Plants > Roots > Endosphere | place: USA: Tennessee... | reverse complement strand
GTCCTTACATATGCGCCAATGGTAATGCACCTTGAATAACTGGCGCGACGAGGCCGTCAGTGTCGATGGTCGTGGAGATCTCCGTACCGGGCGCTGCGACTCGAATGGTTCGAAGATGCCTCAATAGCTAGTCCCATCCCGCGGCTCGGGGTTCTACAACTATTCCGATTCCGCCGCGCGCAAGAACAGCGAAAACGTCCTGGTGAACTGGGGCAACCCGAAACTGGCCGAGGTGTACCTCGGGCATTTCGAGCGGAATCATCGGCAGGCGTCGGCGTACGTCAGCCGCTATTGACGGCGCGCGGCCGGCCTATTTGGCTTGAGCCCGCTGGCGCAGCCAGCTTGCGAAGATCGGGTCTGGAATGACGTAGACGCCACGTTCGGGATTGGACAGCACGTCGGCCGGGAGGCTGGTCAAGGCCTTGCGTAAACCGCCGGCAGTCACGCTCGTGCCGAGTCGATTGGCAACGACTTGCAGCATCTGCTGCCCGGTCAGTTCAGTGGCGCCACCAGCGATCTCGGCGAGCAGGATGCGCTGCAGCGGTGTCATGGCATTGAAGCGCTGCTCGATCATGTCGCGCGGATAGCGACTGTGCAGAAACGCCGGGACCGCGCCCACCACGTCCGCGATGTTGTAGGTGGCGACATGCCCCACGAACGCCTCAAGGTCTGCGGGCCGATGCCCCATCAATTCGAACGCGTCGACAAACTCGTCCACCTTGAGCTTGTGGGCTCGCGAGCGTGGCTCATTGGCGCGTCCGACGACGTAGTGCACATAGTCGCGGCCAAGCATCGGGAAATCCATTCGCTCTGCCAGGCCGAAACTGGGCTGCCCATGAGCCGCGAAGAGTTTGGTAAGACCTTCCTTGGACGAGCCGGTCATGAGCAGCAGAACGCGCCCATCGGCCTTGTGCTTGTTCGTCACCGCTCTGACGGCCTTCATCGCCAACTCGCCATCCTTCGGTCGGGCCAGTTCCTGCACTTCGTCCAGGAGCAGCAGGATTCGATCGACCCTCGGTTGCCGCAGCAAGTCGGCGATCAAATGCAGCATCTGCTGCCCTGCATCCGAACTGGCCGGTGCAGGAGGTGCCGGTGCAAAGTTCACTCCGACGCCGAGTGCCTTGACACCGCTCACCGACTCTTGCGACCGCCGAGTTTTCAAGGTGTACAGCTCTTCTCGCAGCGAACCGTTGATGGCCTCGAGCTTGTCTGTGGCGGCCATCAGGTCGACGTAGATCGGCCGAATCTTTTTCGATGCTGCCAGCGCGGACAGATCGCTCGTGATGAAAGTTGTCTTTCCGATCTGCCGTGGCCCGAAGAGGCTGAGTGCCGTCTGGGGGCGGTCAAGCAACAGGGTCAAGTAGTGCCTGGCCAGGTCTGGGCGCGCAAAGAGGTGGGTTGCTTGCATGCCGCCAGATTCTACCGGTTTATACCTGATTGGTTAAATTGTCCACTCCTGGTCAAATCAGGTTGAATTCCCGCTCCGGCGGCCAATTCCTCAATCGATCAGATCGCGCTTGACGATCCAGTCGCCCCAGTTCGTGACGAGCATGTAGGACATCGGCAACGTGCCGTCGTCCACCCGGGCGAGCAGCGGAGATTGCCTGAACTCCGTGGCGCTGAGCACGGCTGCCTCGTTCGGTGAAATATTTTCTCCGGTCACGTCGCACACGAAGCTCTTGCGTCCGGAGAAGCGGGCCAGCGCCAGGGCTTCGGCTTCGCACGCGGCGCGATCGCGCGGCTCGGGGGCGTCGAATCGCGGATCGAAGCGCAGCGACACGCCTCAACGGCCTGCCCAAGACGATTGCACTCTCCGACTACCGACGACATGCTCACCAATGTTGCGCTGATGAGTGGCGACACGCCTGCTCGTTTCTTTCACGGCACGACACACGCGCCGTTTCGGACACCACTTTGAAGTGGTGGGGTGACTCTACGCGGGCAACGCTGTTTGCACCCGTTCGCCAGCGCTTCGGAATTGACTCCAAGAACAGCGCGATGGCTTTTCGCCTGCTCAAGGAAGCTCTGGTAGCAGGGATGGTTACTGGCTCACACCGAACACCTGCCGCAGGTACGCCAGGAAAGTTTGATCGTCACACATTGTCTTACCCGGACTGTCGGACAGCTTGGCCACCGGCTGATCATTGCAGCGGGTCAGCTTCATCACGATGTTGAGCGGCGTGAGGCCGACGTCGTTGGTGAGGTTCGTGCCGATGCCAAACCCGAGTTGCGTACGATCGGCGAAGTGTCGATACAAGCCGAGCGCTCGCTCGATGTCGAGCGAATCGGAGAAGACGAGGCGCTTGGCATGCGCATCGATGCGCAGCTTCGCATAGTGCGCCAGCGCCTTCTCGCCCCACACGACCGGATCGCCCGAGTCGTGCCGCAATCCGTCGAACAGCTTGGCGAAGTACAAATCAAAGTCAGACAAAAAGGCGTCCATGCCAACGACGTCCGTCAGCGCGGTGCCCAGGTCGCCGCGGTATTCCTGCACCCAGTCTTCGAGCGCGGCTTTCTGGTGGTCACGCAATCGGACTCCAAGCGCCTGGTAGGTCTGCAGGTACTCGTGCGCCATGGTCCCAATCGGCACCAGATCCAGATCGCGCGCCAGCAACACGTTCGACGTCCCCTTGAAGTACTGAGGGACCTCGTGCTTGAACGTTGCCACCACTTCGCGTTGCCAGGGTCCGCTTAAACGGCGCCGAACGCCGAAATCGAAGAACTCGAATGGATGGGCTCGCGCAGGCTCGGTGCCGAAAGCGCGCAGCAATTCGAGCTTCGCCGCGAGCCGCCGGCGGCCTTCACCGAGCGCTACCGCGGCGTCGAAGCGCCTGAAGTACAGCTCGTTGACGATGGCGAGCACATAGATCTCGAAACCCATCACGTGCACTTGCGGCCCACGCGCCACGATTTGCAGCGTGTCGCCTTCGGCACGCGCGCTGATGAACTCGCGTTGAAACTGGAAAATGCGTAGGAAGTCGACGAAGTCGGACTTGATGAATCGAAGTCCTCGCAAGAAGGCCAGTTCGTCGGGCTCAAAGCTCAGCGTGCACAGATGATCGAGCTGTTCGTTGACTTCCGCCAGCAACTCACTCAGCGGGAAGGCGCTCTCGTTGCGGCAGAGGAACGTGTACTCGGCGTGTGTCTGTGGATGACGATGCAGCATGGTCTGCCACATCGTGAACTTGTAGAGATCGGTTTCAAGCAGACTGGTGATGACGGGTTGCATGGTTGTCATTCGAATCGTGGGACCGCACCGTGATCAGCGGGTGCCGTTGTCGAGCAGTCGAGGCAGAACACCGCTCGTCGTAGCAAGCTGCACGCCCCGGCCGCGCATGTCGGCCATGAAGGCCGCGTGTTGCGCCTCGAACCCGCTCACCGGGCTCATGCAATCGGTCAGGAGCACGACGCGGTCGAGGCGCCCACTCAGGTTCTCGACCACGTGCTCGGTCGTGGCCTTGACGCAATGGCTACTCGCCTCGCCCGCGATGACGATGAGGTCAGCCCGATCCAGCTGCTCGATGAGTCGCCGGTTGAGCTGGGTGTCCGGATCCGATGGATCGGGAACCTCGGCTTGAACTGCACTGTAGTGCTCGGTCCACGGGTTCGACCCTTTGGTCACCACGTCGACGACGGCGAAGTGCTGTTCTTCCCACGCGTTGTACGCCGCGCGCAAGTCGGCGTGCACGTTGTGGCCCCAGGTGCCGATTTCGCAATGGACCGGCCAGACCATCAGGGTGTAGCGACGACGGGACTCGAGTTCGTCGAGGTAGGCCAGGGCGCGCGGCAATGCCGCTGGATCTCGCGGCACATACTGACCGTCACGTACTTGCGACGCCGTGACGGGCGTGAACGGCGCCACCGCACTGCCATCCCTCGCTTGCCAGAAGGTCGGGTGTGCAATGTCGACCCGATGGTGCGAATCCAGCGTCACCGACATATTGGCGATGCCGGCGGACCCGGCGCGGATCAATCCTGCCAGACGCTGCATGTCCGCATGAGCGCCAGCCACCGGAAGCGCCGGCGCCTGCGACTTTCCGGTGATCGCGTCGACCGGCAGGTAGTTCGTGGGCAGATCGCAGAAATCGTTCTGCGGATCGATCACCAACAAATGAATGTTGCGTTTCATGAATTTCCCCCGGTCGTTCCCGCGTTCAAGTGTCGGCGCCGAACCGACCGATGACTTCGATCATGCCGACGATGTGGTCATTGAGCGCCTCCAGCTCGTCGGCCGGAACCCACCACTCAGTGTGGTGAGCCGCGCCGACCTGGTGGATGGCGTAGGGCGCCATGAAATCTCGCCGCACCTTGAAGCGCGTCACGAATCCTTGGCCGCTGGCCGGCACGTTCCAGTCCCGAGCGATCTCGATCGCGTACTGCTCGTTGGTCACTGGATAGAAGATGGGCTGGTCGGGCAACCGCGGCGGCCAGCGCTTGTATCCCGTCGCTTCGACGAGCGCGAGTTCACGAGGTCCCGTCGGGCGATAGAGCGTCACCGTCTCGGACTCATTCATGGTCGAGTTCATGGCTTCACCTTGAGGTAGCGGGCGGGGACATGGTCGGTCAACCAGACGCCGTTGTCGGAACGCAAGAACTCATGCCCGGCGGCCTGCATCGCCTTCGCGTCGATCTCCAGCAGGACCACTGCGCCGTAGCGCTGCCCGACTGTACGGGCGATGCCGATGTCCTCGGTCAAGTGCACATGATGGCGCTCGCGCTTGCTGAGTCCCGAACTGAAGATCGAATCGAGAAAACGTGTCGCCGTGCCGTGAAGCAGGATGTCGGGCGGTGCCAGCGGTTGCAGGCCCAGCGCCACGTCGATCGAGTGCCCTTGGTTGGCGCGGATGCGTGACCCGTCTTCGCTGAGCGCGAAGCGCTTCTTGTCGCTGGTGGCGACCACGTCATTCAGAAGCCCGCGCGTGATCGGTCTGCCCGCGGCCGCAGCCTTGCCCAGCAACTCGTCGGTCGACGCCCAGCCGGCCTCGTCGAGCGCAAGTCCGATCGATCCTGGGTCGTGTCGCAACACGAAGCTGAGAAACTTGCTGATGGCCTTGATGTCGTTGTTCGTTGTCATGTCACGTCTTCTTGTTCGATAGTTTGATGGAGCCTGCTGCTGCTCAGACGGCCAGTCGGCCCGAAACGGGCGCCAGCGTGATGATTGCCTCGATCCCCGCCGTGAAGCGAAGGTAGTCCGCCTCCATGCCGTCGGAGAAGATCACTCCGTGGTCGGGCATGCGCGACCGGATCCTGAGCTCCTGCTTGTGTGTCACCGTGCCAAACACCAGTTCTGCCTTGGAAGTCTTGGTCGGAAAAGGCTCACGCACCGCAAACGTGAGTCGATCGGTGTCCCACGGCTCGGCCTGGTATTCCATCGGACGACCCGGGCGCAACGCCTGGGCGATCCCGAGGGAGCCGGTCACGACGCTCTTGATCCAAGCGGTCGAGCCCAGGCCGGTCGACACGATGACGCCCGACGACGATTGGGACTCCCGCTGCTCGCCCAACGTGATGTCGTACAACGCCGACGTGTGGGTGCGAGGTCCGATGAACAGGTCGTTGACCGCGCGCAGCGTCTGACCGTCTGACAGCCGCGCCTGCGCCATGGTCACGGCCTTGGTCGGGCGGCGATCCCGGGCGACGTCGTCGAGCACGCCCTGAAGATCCTTGGCCTCGAACGGCAGGAGCACGCCGTCCCAGCGACTCGGTTCGGGGTTCACGCCAATGAGTGGTTGGCCATCCAGGTACTTCATCGTGTTGGCAACCAGGCCGTCCTGACCCAGCGCCACGACGATGTCATCCGCCGCGAACATGAAATTCGGCAGGTAGCTGCGGTCGACCACCTGATACCGGCCCCAGGCTTGCAGCACCTCGACGGCCACTTGCAGGCTGTGCGCGTACGCCGCGTTCTCGCGCACGTAGTCGGAGAAGTCGGCGTCTAGGTGTTCGATGTAGAAGCGCGCCTGTGCCAGTGTGTGATAGCGGGCAACAAGTTCCTCCAGCCGCGTGCGCCGCGTGACGAGAACGACCTTGCGTTCACCTTGCGTGTTCATCACTGCCCCTTGGCACCCTTGACGACGCCGTCGCCGTTGTGACCCAGCAGTGTCTGCAAGAGATCGGGCGACATGTTGAACTGGCCGATGCGCTCCGCGCGCTCGGCGATGCCGCCGAATGCCTGGGCGATCAACTGGCCGGGCTGCATGCCAACAGCGGCAAGCGCCTGAACGACGCGCGGATCCGACTTCTCCAGCGCCTGCATGATGGCCGCGACACGGTGCGCCTCGGCTTCGGCGAGCGTGCGGCTGTTGTGGGCCTGGCCCTCGACAAAGTCCTTGCGCTTGGTTTCCAGTTCGATGTCGGCGGCCATTTGTTCATCGCGCAGACCGTTCTCCTTGCGCATGAGCGTGGCCTTGGCTTCCATCTGCGTTTCACGGATCTGGCGCTTCTTCTGCTCCACGGCGATGTCGGTGTCGAGCTCGTTCTCGCGGATCGCCCGCTCGTTCTCCACCGCGGACATGCGACGCAAGTAGACGGCGTCATCCGCCGCCTTCAAGTTCGACTCTCGTGCCTCGGCCTCCAGCGCGCGCGCGATGTCGGGTGTCGGCTTGACGGCCATGATGGACACGCCCAGGATTTCGAGTCCGAGTGCCGCGATTTCCGGTTGGGCTGCGAGCTCCTTCTGTGCGGTACGGGCAATCAAGGCGGAGGCTCGCAGGGCCTGCTTCAATTCCAGCGCCTGCACCGCCTGCTGCACGATCACCTCGACATGCGAGGCCACACGGTCGCCCAGCCGTTTCGGGTCTTCCGACACATACGACAGGCCATCCTTGCCGAGGGAGAAGTCCATGAGCGCCGCCGTGCGACGCGGGTCGCCGATGCGGTAGGTAACCTGGCCTTGCACCGTGACGCTCTGGAAGTCCGCTGTGACCAGTTCGAGGATGAACGGCCGGTCCTGGCTCGCCACCGGCACGGCCACCAGCGTCGTGGCCGGGGCGTAGTAGAAAAACGATTCGCCGGCACCTTCGCGCACCAGCTTGCCGGCGCGGAACTGCATCAGGTGGACGGTGGGTTGGGACTTGATGAAACGGATGCCGAACATGGCGCCTTCCTCGCGGTGGGTTGCTGGTTCTCATGTAAGTTGCACAGAACAACTTACATGAGTTGCACAATACAACCCACAAGACGGCTGCGTCAAGCGAAAGAAGCACGATGACTTCGAAAATGCCACAGGAATCGCGGCGCGTCGGTGCCGCCAAGCCACCTGTCCCCACGTTTGCCCAGCCGTACACGACGGTGGACATCGTCATCTTCACGGTCCTCGACGACGCACTGAAGGTGCTGCTGGTGCAGCGGCCCAACGCGGCGGAGGACCCCTTCCCCGGGCGATGGGCACTCCCCGGCGGGTTCGTCAATGTCGACGTCGATGCGGATCTCACGGCCTGCGCCGAGCGCAAGCTGCGCGAAAAGACCGGCATCGAGAGTCCGTACCTGGAGCAACTGGGCAGCTGGGGCAGCGCAGCGCGCGACCCGCGTGGCTGGTCGGCCACCCACGTCTACTTCGCGTTGATTCCCGGGCAGGGCGTGGCGTTGAACAAGGGTGCCAACGCCGCGGATGTGGCGTGGTTTGACGTCGACCTGGTGCTTCGCCGGCCCAAGCTGGCCTTCGACCACGCCGAGATCCTGCGCAGCGCGGTCGATCGCTTGCGTGCCAAGGTGGAGTACACGTCGCTGCCGGCGTTCCTGCTGCCCGAGCCATTCACCTTGCCGCACTTGCAGCATGTCTACGAAATCATTCTCGGTCGGCCGGTCGACAAGAGCGGCTTCAGGACGAGGATGCTGGCCGCGCAGTTTCTGGAGGAGGCCGGTTATGTTGAAGGTGGATCAAATCGCCCCGCAATGGGCTACCGCTTGCTGGACCGCGCCGCGCCCGTGGTGTTCCCGCGGACCTTCAGTCCGCGCGGCAATTGACAAAGAGGAGACACGACAGGACCGCTCTCACCGAGCGTTATCGCGGATGCCTCCCCACCGGCCCGACGCCTGTTTCCATCGAGCATGCGCGAAAACCGCTACGCTGGTCTGTCGTCGCACATGACAAACGTCAGTGGCACAACAACCCTACGGAGCCTCCGATGAAGATCGAAATTCTGGTGTGAGTTGCCGGGCTTCGCTGACACCTGCCCTTGGCCCACGCCTCGAAAGTCAGCGTCCTGGCAGGCCGCGTACTCACACTGGCGGCCAGGAACCGGCGTTGACGAACGTCATCTCCAGGACCACCGGCCGTGTCTGTTCAGACACCGCTCAGCTGCGCCTTAAGTCGCGCCAACGTCTCGCGGATCTTTGTGCCGACAGCGATCTGCGGATTCGAAAATCCGTCGGACTTTTTCGCGTCCTTCTCGCGCTGTTCAATCACCGTGCGCGCCGCCGCGTGAGCGTCTTCAAACGAAAGTGTTCGACGCAACTGCTCACCAATCATTGCGCGGCCGAAGAAGGTCAAGTCCGACTGAGGTCCACAGCCGTAGGACGTGTGGTCGGCGTCTGCCGCCGTCATGACCAACGTGTCATCGCCCGTCAGCGGTGTGATCCAACTTCCCGAATAGCTGGCCGAGATACTGATCATTCGATGCCGGATACCGGCGTCATCAAGCAAGCCCTTGAGCTGCTGCGGCGTAAGGGCATCAACTTCCAATGGCCACATCGTCGACGCCAACTCGCCGTTGCGTGCGCCGTGTGACGTGAGATGGATGAAGAGCACATCTTCGTCACGATTTATGAGCGCTGCGACGCGAACGATCGCATGTTTCAAGTTCAGCGGTGTGGCCCACGCACCTCGCGGCGTTTGATCGCGTCGGCTCACCAGCTGCAGCGTGCGGCCGACCGCGTCGCCGCTTGAGTCAGGGTTCCAATATCGGGGGCGAGCATGGCTCCATGCGTTGTTCAATTGAACCGCAGTGCGCGCTGAGCGCATTCGTCCCGCAAGCACTCAGCTGGGGGGCATCTGGTGTGGCGAATGCCATGGGCACGGCACGCTGGCGGAGGCCCGTTCGCCAGTTCGATCTGGACGACGCATCCATCCCACGTATTGAGGATGAGTGGCCGCACTTCGTGTGTCAACATCGTTCAACCACATCAGCGCTGTCAGATGACTCTTTCCAGAGCGTCGCGATCGCCGCCCGCCCTCGAGGCGCAACAATGGGAGGGATGGCCATGAGGATTGCGTTTACGTCATGCATGAACACGACGGCGTTCAAGAAGCAGCCTGTCTGGAAGACGATCGGCGACCTGAATCCCGACCAACTTGTTCTACTGGGCGACTCGGTGTACCTGGATGTGCCTTGGGCAGCCGATCAGACGCACCCTCGCGATCTGAGTGACAACGACTTCGTCGCTCACGGACTGCAACGATATGCGGCGCAGCTCGCTGTGACCGAGTTCGCCAAGCTCGTAAAGAAGGTGCCGACGCATCCCATCTGGGACGATCATGACTTCTTGTGGAACGAGTCCTACGAGGAGCGGGCCATCACCCGCAAGGTGTACAAGGGGAAGATCCGGGCCACTCGTTCGCTGTTCAAGAACTACGTCGAAACGCTGAAGCAGCGCCTGGCGCCCGGAAGTTTTCCGAAGGAAGTGGCGGATGGGCGGCTGTGGACCGATCCCGAGGTGCCTCCCGGTTATCGATTCGTCGACCTGGGGAGCGGTGTGGCGCTGCATCTGACTGACGGCCGCAGCTGGCGCGTGCGCAAGACCCTGCTTGGCGACACCCAACGTCAGCAGATCGCCGAGAAGATGGCATCGATGTCCGCGGACACGGTTCACCTGTTGGCATCAGGCTCGGTCGTGCAGCAGGAGAAGGGCGACGCCTGGAGCAAGTTCGACGACTTCGCCTGGCTGGGCAACCTGGCGCAAATGCACAAGATCCTGGTGCTTTCGGGAGACATCCACGACAACCGGCCGTCGGTACTGGACCTCGGCGCAGGCAAGTACTTGTTCGATGCCACTGCGTCGGGTGCGGCCGTTGGCACGCTCGTCATCCTGGGCGAGCCTCTGCAGAATTTCGGTGTCGTCGATATAAGCGACGATCTTGTCGAGGTTCACTTCATCGGCATGGGCGCGCCGAACAGAGCGCCCGTGCGCATCAAGCGTTCCACCTGGAAGCCGCAATAGGCCGGCAACGCCGCCACCAACCAGTGGGCGAGCCCCAGCGCCCGCTGGTTGGTTGAGCAAGAC
>Ga0075366_10002050_pt1 | contig 10224 bp, 6 predicted proteins | sample EndMethybrTD3031_FD_72351 | JGI IMG/M metagenome (GOLD analysis project Ga0075366, IMG submission 72351) | Populus endosphere microbial communities from Tennessee, USA - Endosphere MetaG P. TD hybrid TD303-1 | ecosystem: Host-associated > Plants > Roots > Endosphere | place: USA: Tennessee... | reverse complement strand
TGGCCGAGCACCTGCTGGACGAGGCTGTCGCCGACGGCGATCGAGCCGGTGACGGCCAGATGCGCCAGCACGTCGCGCAGCAGGCGGAACATACCGAGAGTTCCGGGCCGGCCGCCGTAAAGTTCGGCCATGGCGCGAATGAGGCGCACGGCCTCATAGAGCACGTAGAGCAGGTCGACCACGGCACGCGGGCTGACGGCGGTGACGATCGAGACGCGCTTGGAGGCATTGACGATCAGCGCGCGGGCCTTGCGGTCGAGGGGAGCAAGCAGTTCGCGTTCGGCGAGCGCAATCAGATGCGGGGGGTCGATGACCTCGCCCTCGGTCGCTTTCAGCGTTGCGCGGCCCTTCGATGTCTCGGGATTGGCGGAAAGCAGGGTGGTGAGGCGCGCCACGACGGCGCGCGCCTTCGCCGGCCGGGTTTCGAGAATCGCGGCGTCTGCTTCGGCCTTGATCGCCTGGACGGCAGCAAGACGCATCATGCCCACAGTTTCGCGGACGACCAGGGCAAGCACGGCGAGGATGCCGACGGCGAGCACGGCAAGGGCTGCATAACCCAGCCAGTCGGCGCGAGTGAAGAGATCGCGGATCAGGCTGTCGGTCCAGAGGCCAATGGCGAGAGACAGCAGGATGCCGAAGGCGCCGGCGGCAATCTTGCCGAAGGAGGTTCGACGTTTCCGCGGCGTGGCAACCGGAACTGCGCTCAGATCCTTGTCGGGATTGAGGAAGGGATCGTCCTCATCGGGCGTCACGATGATATGTTCGGAGAAACTTTCCGGCTTGCGCCGTTGCTCTGCCTGCCTGCCGTTGTCTCGCGGCTGGGTGACCTCGTCCTCATAGGTGAAGGCGGCGGGTGCGCGGCGCGGCGGATCGGACGGGGGCTTGCTCATGCGAGACGGTCTCCGAACAGGAACTGCATGGCGCGGTCGAGGCGGATATGCGGCACCGACAGCTTGATGCCGCCGCCGGTTTCCTCAAGCTGCGGCGGGCGGAACCTGACGACGTTGACATCGGGCAGCTGCAGGCCTGTTACACCCGAGGCAATGCGGTCGAACAGGCTTTCCGGATCCTCCGGCAGGTCGCCGGGGAAGATCGCGGTCTTTCTCTGGCCGTCGAAGCGTTCGCCGGCAAGGGTTTCGCCGTCCATCGGCGTGCCGACGATGACAGGCAGCTCGTGGCCATCGCGCCTGACGGTCGCCTCGCGAGTGGCGCGGACGGAGGCAAGCGCCATGACGTCGATGCCGGCCCCCGCCATGCCGATGCGGTCGATGGCGCGATCCACCAGGCGGCGGGTCAGCGCATCAAGCCGGTCATGGCTTTCATGGTGGAGATGATCGGCCTTGGTGGCGGCGACCAGCACGCGGTCGATGCGGCGTCCAAGCAGGGAGGAGAGCAGCGAATTGGTGCCGGGGCGGAAACAGGCGAGCACATCGGTCAGCGCGCGTTCCAGATCCTGTACGGCTTCGGGGCCGCGGTTCATCGCCTGCAGCGCATCGACCAGCACGATCTGGCGGTCGAGGCGGGCGAAATGCTCACGGAAGAAGGGTTTGACGACGACCGATTTGTAGGCCTCGTAGCGCCGCTCCATCATCGTCCACAGCGAGCCGCGCCCAGGACGTCCGTCCGACGGCAGCGCCAACGGCGCGAAGGTCAATGCTGGTGACCCATCCAGATCGCCGGGCAAGAGCAGGCGGCCGGGCGGCAGGGTGGAGAGCGAGCGTTCATCGGCCTTGCAGGCCTTGAGATAATCGGCGAAGGCGGTGGCGAGGTCGCGGGCGATCATCTCGTCGGCGCCGGCGTGGATATCGGCGGCGCGCGTCAGAGCCAGCCACTCACGCGACAGCTCCGAGCGGACGCCGGTTTCGGCGAGCGCGATGGTTTCCTCGCTGAAGGTGCGGTAATCCTTGCCGAGCAGCGGCAGGTCGAGCAGCCATTCGCCGGGATAATCGACGATATCGATCGACAGGCGGCCGGGGGAAAACAGCCGGTTCCAGCCGCTGGCGCTCTGGTAATCCAGCGTGATGCGCAGTTCCGATATGGCGCGGGTCGAATCCGGCCAGATGCGGTCCTTCACCAGCGCACGGATATGGTCCTCGTACTGGAAGCGCGGCACGGCATCGTCGGGCTGCGGCTCCAGCCGCACCGCCGAGACCCGGCCGGATTGCACCGGCTCGAACAGCGGCAGGCGGCCGCCATGCAGGAGATTGTGGACCAGCGAGGAGATGAAGACCGTCTTACCGGAGCGGGAGAGGCCGGTGACGCCGAGCCGCACGGTCGGATTGACGAGGCCGCTCGCCCGGTCGGCGAGATTGTCGAAGGCGATGCGGGCGTCATCGGCAAAGGATGTCAGGCGTGGCGGCAAGGCGCGATTCCGGTTGGTGACTGCCCCGCAATATAGGGAGGGCGCGCCGCCCGCAAAAGAAGAGCGGCGTGAAAGACTTCAGACGACCACGAAATCGGTGAGGCGCCAGACAGAGGCCGAAGCGTCAAAATCGACGACGGCAAGGCCTGCGGTTGGGAAGCCGCCGGGAAGGGCGCTTACCATCGCGTCATGGCCGATCAACGTCTCCAGCGCCTGCTCCATGGTCGGATTGTGGCCGACCAGCATGACGGCCGCCTCATCCTGTGCATCGACGATCTCGAGATAGGTATCGACCGTGGCGTTGTAGAGCGCATCGACATAACGCACCTCGAGCGCGACGCCCATCGCCCGGTGGACGGCGCCTGACGTGTCACGGCAACGCAGCGCTGTCGAACTGATCAGGAGATCGGGACGATAACCCTTGTCGGCGGCCTTGTCGGCGATGATCTCGGCATCGCCAAAGCCCTTTTCGCTCAGCGGCCGGTCGAAATCGCGCTGTCCGGGTTCGGCCCAGCTGGCCTCGGCATGACGCAGGAGATAGATGCGGTTGGGCGGAGGCAGCGGTACGGTCATGGGCAAATCCAGGATCGGGCGGGGTCTTTTCAGTAGCGGTTGCGATTGGCCGCCGTCAATCGCCAGCCATGTCGCAACTGCCCGAAACGTGGCCGATAACACGGCGTTTTGAAGGCGAAGCAAAAAACGGCAATCGGAATAACCATGACAAAATAGATCGTTAGCCGAAAATTGTAACAGATTTAAAAATCTGTTTACCTGTCGTATTTGGCTTGAATCGCGACTAGCGCTTGGGATATACACCCGGCCAGATGAGATGTTCTTCAGGAGAATCGCGTTGAGTGAGAAGATCGATCTTAGCAATTACGTTCCCTCGGAAGAGGAAGAGTTCATGAACGTAAACCAGCGTGCCTACTTCAGGGCCAAGCTGGTTGCATGGAGAAACGATATCCTTAGAGAAGCGCGCGAGACGCTCGACCATCTGGCCGAGGAAAGCGCAAACCATCCCGACCTCGCCGACCGGGCGTCGTCGGAAACGGACCGGGCGATCGAACTTCGCGCCCGTGACAGACAGAGAAAGCTGATTTCGAAGATCGACGCGGCACTGCAGCGCATCGAAGACGGTACCTACGGCTATTGCGAGGAAACCGGCGAACCGATCGGCCTGAAACGTCTCGACGCCCGCCCGATCGCGACACTGTCGATCGAGGCGCAGGAGCGTCACGAACGTCGCGAAAAAGTCTATCGCGACGAATAAGAGTTTTCATGCAGGCATGAGAGCAGAACAGGCGCCGCGATCCCGATCGCGGCGCCTTTTTCGATAGTCACGAAGGCCCGAGATCGAGCCTCCGCGACGGAGTTCCACTATTATAGCGGATCTCCTGCTGCCAGAGCTTTCCAAGATTGCTCTCGGTCGGCCTCCATGGCGAGGTCAATCACGACAAGGGTGCCATTCCTGATCCGCCGCCGCATGACGCCTGCTCGGTCAGGATCTGTCCGAACCATGCCTTGATCATGCAGAGCCTGCAGCCGCGAGCGTGACACTTTCAGTTCGGAGCCCAGCAGACGGTCGAGGCGTGTGCTCGTTGGAAACGGGACCATCAGTTCGATTGCCAATCTCGTCCAATTCGCCGTGTCGCTCTGCATCTCTTTTTTGATGTCAAATTCGGCAAACTCGTCCACACGCCGTGACTTCTGCCGGAGAGCATCGAGGTTGAAGGTTTCTGCCCGGATCCAGCCGGGATCGTTGGATTGTAACGCGTCAAGGACTTGAGGATCGATGTCGCGAACATTGCGGCGCTCGAGGATTGGCCGGTTCCATGTTCTTTCACAGGTCAGGCATTTGTAGATAAGCCAGGCGTCGAGCTTGCGACCGTTGGCGTTGAGCCGGATCTTGCCGCTGGGTTGGAAAGCTCTGAGGCCCCCGCATCCGCCGCAGGCCAACCAGGGCTGGGGAGCTGTCTTGGGAATAATGGTCCATCGGACCCGAAGCGTATTGCACATACCGTCTTGGTCTTCCGTTCGGAAGTCCACCAAGATGGTGCATGAGAAAACCCTTGCGGGCGCGGTGTGGCGATGTTGTGGGCGGCTGAAGAGCTGAGACAGCGGAGCTGCACATGGCACATTGTAACAATGCCAAACCGGTCTCTCGCCACCACCCGATGAACATGTTCGTATGCCGCCAGCGTGTCGCTTTGCGGCAGTACGGGTGAAACTGGAGTGAGACCGGTATTTACTTAGGCAAAGTGTTACCTCGAATGCACCAAAGCTCTTCGACTTCAGAGATAACAAATGATCGGCATCAAGGGGAGCCCCCGAGCCGTACGCGAACTGAAAGCCGCAGCATTGCGGCTTTTATGCAACTTGGTGATGAAGGCCGGCGTGTCTGCCCTCATTTGTCGCGATTGACGCTCATCTCGCCGAAGATGCGGGCGACTTCCTTCTGCAGTTCCGTGTCGGCTCCGGTGATGGGAGCTAGCTCGGGATCGCGGCGCGGCAGGTTGCCCGGCTGCGGCGCGGCTTGGCGGGGTTCCTGGTTTGCCGGCGCCGGCACGATGCGCTCGGCCGTCAGATTGCTCGACATCTCCTCTTCCAGCACGCGCTGGAAATCATGACGGATCGCCGCTGCCGACTGCGCAGCCGCATCGTCCTCGGCCGTAACAGGCGCGGCGCGTGCTGCCGCCGGCACGTGCTGGACAGGCGGGGCGGAGACCTCCGGTTCGATGCGCTGCTGCGGCAGCACGCGCTGGCGGGCGGCATCGAGAATCTCGGCTGCACTCGCGGTATCATGGAACTGTGCGGGCTGCGCGGCTGGGGGAACGGCGGGACGCTCCGGCGGGCGCGACTGGGGCGGAGCGGCGCGCAGAGGATTGTCGCGTTCGGCCGACAGTGGAGCTGTCACCGGCTCTGCCGGAAGCGGGCTCGTGACCACCGGCGGCGCAACGGCCGGCGGGGCCGATGTTTGAGCCGATGATTCCGGGCGCGAGCGCGGCTCTGGCGGGACCGGCGAGGAGAAAGAGGGCTCGGCGGCCGGCTCGACACGGGCAGCGACCGGCGGGCGCGGCGGAACGACCGGCGGCGTTTCCGGCCGCGCGACGGGTATCGGGCGCTGCTCGACGGGCTGCGGGCGGTTGACGCTTTCCGGTTGTGCTGTTGCCGCGGCGGGCAGGATGCGGCTTTCGATGACGATATCGCTCGGGCCGCCGATCATGATCAGGTGCTCGACGTCGTCGCGGCGCACCAGCACCAGCCGGCGGCGGGCATCGACGGCAGCGGCATCCAGCACCTGCAGGCGGGGCTGGCGGTTGCGGCCGCCGCGCACGAAAGGCGAGGGCGCCCGGCTGCGGATCACCCAGAGCACGAGGATGAGCAGGAGAAGCGCCAGACCGACGCCACCGGCTGCAAGCAGGAAACGACTGCCATAAGCTCCGACAACATCATCCAACATAGTCACTTACTCCATTTCGCATTTCGGCACATATTGACGACTTTTCCGTTCCTTAGGCAAGGGCCGCCCATGCTGTCCAGTCACGGGAGAACGCGATTTCGTGTTCAGCTGCCTGGCGCCCAGCGACCTTGCGCAGGGGCGGCCGCTTTGGGCTTCAGGGGCAGATGGCGCTGTTGCCTGTGAATTCAAGCAGTCTTGCCGGTTGCCGGTGTTTTTGCCGACGCGGCAAATTGCTAAGAAGGAAAGAGTGCCTGATTCCCGCTTTGTGTTCGTGCTACGAAGCGGGAGGGGCTTATGTGAGGAATACATGACGAAACCGCGTCAGGCCGACGATTATAACGCACCGCTTGTGGATCGTGGGGGGCGTTCTGGCACGGTTTTGCGCATTCTTCTGCTGGCCCTTGTGCTGATTGCAGCCGCCGGCGGCTTCGTCGTCTTCAAGAGATCGCTCGACAATGAGATCGTGCTCGGCGGTCTCGGCGTGCTTGCCATGGTCGGCATCTTCTTCCTGGTATCCTCGGTCATCGGCTTCATCGAGGTGATGCCGCAGCGCCAGTCCGACAGCCTGGCGCGCGCCTTCCTCAACAGCCATCCCGACGGGACGCTGATCACCGACGAAAAGGGCCGGATCATCTATGCCAATGCCGCCTATGGCGCGCTGACCGGCGCGCGCAAGGCGACCGAGGTGCAGACGCTGGAAACGCTGCTGTCGCGTCACCGCGAATCCAATGAAGCGCTCTACAGGCTGGTCAACGGGCTGCGCGAGGGCAAGGAAGGCCGGGAGGAATTTCGGCTGCTGCGCGCCGTCGGGCCAGGCAGCAACAGCTCCGGCGCGCATTGGTACCGGCTGAAGGCACGGCTGCTGCAGCCGGAGGAGAATAGCGGCAGGCCGCTGCAGATCTGGCAGATCACCGACATCACCACTGAGCGCGACGACCAGGAGCGCTTCTTCAAGGAATTGCAGAACGCGATCGATTATCTCGACCATGCGCCGGCCGGCTTCTTTTCCGCCGGCAGGAAGGGCGAGATCTTCTATCTGAATGCGACGCTTGCCGAGTGGCTGAGCCTCGACCTCACCAAGTTCGTGCCGGGCTCGATGACGATCGGCGACGTCGTGGCGGGCGAGGGGCTGGCGCTGATCCAGTCGGTGCAGGCCGAACCGGGTCTGAAGAAGACCGTGACGCTCGACCTCGACCTGCGCAAGACCAACGGCCAGAGCCTGCCGGTGCAGATCATCCACAGCGTCACCTCGATGCGCGATGGCGCACCCGGCGAAAGCCGGACGATTGTGCTGGCGCGTGAAAAGAGCGAGGCCGGCGGCCAGTCGGCTTCTGCCGCCGCCATGCGCTTCACCCGTTTCTTCAACAACACGCCGATGGCGATCGCCTCGGTCGACGGCGACGGGCGCATTCTGCGGACCAACGCACCGTTCCTGAAACTGTTCTCCGGCGTCGTCTCGCGCGACGATCTCGAAAAGGCGCCGCATCTCGAAACCATCGTGCAGGAGAGCGACCGGCCGCAGCTTGCCGAGGCGCTGGCGGCGGCCAAGGATCGGCAGGGCGATATCGCGCCCATCGATACCCGGACGCCGACCGACGAGGCGCGCTATTTCCGCTTCTATGTCAACGCGGTCATCGACCAGAGCGACGAGGCGCCCGAGGAGGCGGCGATCGTCTATGCCGTCGAGGTGACCGAGCAGAAGGCGCTGGAAGCGCAGATGGCGCAGACGCAGAAGATGAATGCTGTGGGCACACTCGCCGGCGGCATCGCGCATGATTTCAACAACGTGCTGACGGCGATCCTGCTGTCCTCCGACCATCTGCTGCTGCAGGCGCGGCCGGCCGATGCCAGCTTCGCCGACCTGATGGAGATCAAGCGCAACGCCAACCGCGCCGCCGTGCTGGTGCGCCAGCTGCTCGCCTTCTCGCGCAAGCAGACGATGCGGCCCTCGGTACTGAACCTCACCGATGTCGTCGGCGACCTGCGCATGCTGGTCGACCGGCTGCTCTCCGGCACCAACGTCAAGCTCGACGTGCAATATGGCCGCGACCTCTGGCCTGTCAAAACAGACCTTTCGCAGTTCGAGCAGGTGCTGATCAATCTCTGCGTCAATGCACGCGATGCGATGCCCGAGGGCGGCACGCTGACGCTGCGCACCAAAAACCTGACCGCCGCCGAGGTCTCCGCCTTCAACTATTCCTACATGCCGGCCGAGGACATGGTGCTGATCGAGGTGGCCGATAACGGCACCGGTATCGCGCCTGAGATCATGGACAAGATCTTCGAGCCCTTCTTCACCACCAAGGATGTCGGCAAAGGCACCGGCCTTGGCCTCGCCATGGTCTACGGCATCGTCAAGCAGTCGGGCGGTTATATCCAGCCGGAATCCGAAGTCGGCAAGGGCACGACCTTCCGGGTGTTCCTGCCGCGCCACATCCCTGAGCCGGCGGTCGCCGCCGAAGCAGGTTCCATCGACAGCGCCATCGCCGAGATCGGCGTGCGGCCCGAGGCGCCGGCGACACAGCAGCCGGAGGATCTGACGGGATCGGCGGTCATCCTGCTCGTCGAGGACGAGGAGGCGGTGCGCCGCGGCGGCAAGCGCATGCTGGAAACGCGCGGCTACACCGTACACGAGGCGGGCTCGGGCGTCGAGGCGCTCAGCATCATGGAAGAACTCGACGGCAAGGTCGATATCGTCGTCTCCGACGTCGTCATGCCCGAAATGGATGGGCCGACGCTGCTGCGTGAGCTGCGCAAGACCTATCCCGACATGAAATTCATCTTCGTCTCCGGCTATGCCGAAGATGCCTTTGCCCGCAACCTGCCGCCGGATGCGAAATTCGGCTTCCTGCCGAAGCCCTTCTCGCTCAAGCAGCTCGCTGTTGTGGTGAAGGAAACGTTGGACGGGTGAGTGGGGTGCGCCCGAGAGAGGGCGTGCCACACATCGCCTCTGGCACGGTTGTGCCGTGCCAGCCCCTCTGCCCGGCAGGCAGAGGGGCTTTTTCGGCACCATCTATCTGTCACGGCCATACCGACCTACCCGTCAATCCTCATTCCGCAGCGCCACCGCAATCTCGGCGGCAAGCCGCGCATTGTTCTCCACCAACGCAATATTGGTTTTCAGGCTCTGGCCGTCCGTCAGGTCGAAGATGGTCGAGAGCAGATAGGGCGTCACAGCCTTGCCGGTGATTTCGTCGCGCTCGGCGCTATCCAGCGCCCGCTCGATATAGATTTCCATCTCCTCGCGTGGGATTTCGTCGACTTCCGGCACTGGGTTGGCGACGAGCATGCCGCCGTCGACACCGAGCTGTTCGCGCACCGTCTGGAAATTGGCGATGGCGGCCGGGCTGTTCAGCGACAGCGGGCTTGATATGCCCGAGGAGCGTGACCAGAAGGCGGGGAATTCCTCGCTCTCATAGGTGACGACAGGCACGCCGCGGGTTTCCAGCACTTCCAGCGTCTTCGGAATGTCGAGAATCGCCTTGGCGCCGGCGCAGACGACGATGACGCCGGTTCGGGCGAGCTCCTCGAGGTCGGCTGATATATCGAAGCTTTCCTCGGCGCCGCGATGTACGCCGCCGATGCCGCCTGTGGCAAAGACGCGGATGCCGGCGCGCGCTGCCGCAATCATCGTCGCCGCGACCGTGGTGGCGCCGGTGCGGCGCTCGGCGATCGCGAAGGCGAGATCGGCGCGCGACACCTTCATCACCTCGGTCGCCTTGGCGAGCTGTTCCAATTCCGCGGCTTCAAGACCGATATGCAACGTGCCATGAATGACGGCGATCGTTGCCGGCACCGCTCCCTGTTCACGGATGATCGTCTCGACGCTGCGGGCCATCTCAATATTGCCGGGATAGGGCATGCCGTGGGTGATGATCGTCGATTCCAGCGCCACCAGCGGCGCGCCGCGCTGCTTGGCGCTGGCAACCTCCTTCGAATAGGCGATCGGCAGAAGAGGGGAGATGGGCTTGGTCATGGTCTTGTCCTATGATCGACAGAACATAATGCCGAAAAGTGTGGGCGGTTTTCGGACGGCATCATGCTCAACTCTTTAATTAGTCGCTTCAATGCAGAATTCTGATCTTGGGAACAAGGGCAAGCGCCTCATTCAAAAGATCCGGCGTCAGATTTTCGTTGACGGCGTGCCGCGACTGCACGGTCAGCGTGGCGGCCGCGGTGCCGTGGCGGACGGCTTCCTCGAGCGGCAGGCCGAGCATCAAGGCGGCGAGCGTGCCGGCCGCAAGAGAATCGCCGGCACCCGTGACATCGGCGACGGTGTCGGCGATCGGCGGCTGCAGCGTCACGGCGCGGTGCCCGCAAAGCGCGACGAGTTCGCGCCGGCCGCGAGTGACGACGGCATTCCTGATGCCGATCTCGTTCAGCAATGGTGGCCAGCCGGCGG
>Ga0075366_10002048_pt1 | contig 10228 bp, 8 predicted proteins | sample EndMethybrTD3031_FD_72351 | JGI IMG/M metagenome (GOLD analysis project Ga0075366, IMG submission 72351) | Populus endosphere microbial communities from Tennessee, USA - Endosphere MetaG P. TD hybrid TD303-1 | ecosystem: Host-associated > Plants > Roots > Endosphere | place: USA: Tennessee... | reverse complement strand
GGCCGCGTCGGTGTCGTTGATGTTGTTGTAGGACAGCTGCTTGCCCTGGGCCTGCCGCGCGGTCGCGACGCCTGAGCGCTGATCCGGCGAACGGTAGAACGCCGCGCTCTGATGCGGGTTCTCGCCGTAGCGCAGCGCCTCGGCGAGCTTGCCGCCAAAGGCGCGGAAGGCGGGCGCAGGATCGCCGAGCGTCTGTGCGAACCAGTTGGAGATCGCCGCATCATAGCTCGCAGTGCGCGCATAGGCTTTCGCCGCGAGCTTCTTCCGCAACAGCAAGGTCGTCGAGCCGCCGTGCTGCGACAATTCTGAAAGCACGGCCGTGTAGTCGTCGGGCTCGACGATCACCGCCACGTCGGCGTGGTTCTTGGCGGCGGCGCGAATCATGGCCGGCCCGCCGATGTCGATGTTCTCCACGCAGTCGTCGTAGCCTGCGCCCTTCGCGACGGTCGCCTCGAACGGATAGAGGTTGACCACCAGAAGGTCGATCGGACGGATCGCATGGGCGTCCATCGCGGCGGCGTGCTCTTTGTTGTCGCGGATCGCCAAGAGCCCGCCGTGAACCTTCGGATGCAGCGTCTTGACCCGGCCGTCCATCATCTCGGGGAAGCCAGTCAGCTCCGAAACGTCCATCACCTTGAGCCCGGCATCCTTCAGCGCCTTGGCGGTGCCGCCGGTGGAGACGAGTTCGATGCCGTGGCTTGCGAGCCCGCGGGCAAAGTCGATCAAGCCGGACTTGTCCGATACGGAAATGAGAGCACGGGTCACGCGGCGCAGGTCAGTCATGATACCAATCAGATAAGCGCCGCTCAGGGCGCGGCCAGGGGCAGTTCGGGTTCTTCACCGCGGCGGCGGGTGCCAGTTGAGCCGGCCGCGGCGGCCAGCACCAGGCTCCAATGGATGCGCGGAACCTTCCGGGCGCGACCGTAGATCACGATCTGCACTGCGCGGCGCGGTCCGTCGGAACCGGAGAGATAAACGCTTTCCTCGATCTCGACGCGGTCCTCGTAGGCGTTGAAGGTCCAGACCTCGCGGTTGGGCAGCATCAGCATCGCGCCGTGGCCGTCGGTCAGCTTGTTGGCCTTGACGGCCGGATGCAGATGAAACCGCACCGCGAACTCGTCGGCAATATCCTGCGGAATCATGTCGCCGTCGGTGGCAACGAACAAGTCTTCGCCATCGAGCCGGTTGCCGTCGTTGGCGAGCTTCAAAGCGCGCTGATGCAGCACCTTGAATCGATCCGCATAGCCGTCGTGCGACGCCCGCAGGATCACGGCGTCGCCGCGGTCTTCGCGCGACACCTGATTGTCCTTCGGACCGCTGACGATCGGCGTGCCGAGCAGCCGCTTGAACGAGCCGCTTTCAAGGAAACGGCAGGACGAGGTGTCGTTGAAAACCACAGTCGAATGCGCCGCGGTGGCGCGCGCGACCTGCCGCCAGGTTTCCTTGTTGGTTCCCGGCAGGCCGCAATTGACGACGACGCGCTGCAGACCATGCGACATCTCGAAAGCCAAACAGCCTGCATGGGCTTCCTGGCTGACATTGATCGGCGGCGGCGCACCGGCGTCCATCAGCACCAGCATCTCGCCGGCTTCGGCGCGCTGATAGCCGGAATGCGGCGCGTTCGAGAGCGGTGCGCCACGGGCGTCGTCATAGGCCAGGATGGTGGCCATGACGTCGGGCAGCGTCGGACCCATGCCGTTGAAATGCGCGAAATTGCCGTCGCCGTGCCGGAAGAAGCGCATCATCGGCATCATGCGGTCGATGGCGTTGTTGAGCTGCGGCGGCGGCGCGATGTTGCGGGCCGCGAAGGCATGCCGCAGCGGCAGCAGATCGAGCAGCAATTCGATCAGCGCGCCGGGATTGCGGCTGATATGCCCGCCGTCGGGCAGGATTTGGTACTCGATCTCGGCGATCAGCTGCTTGATCGCGCCGCGCATATGGCGGGCCTGGCCCGACATGCACAGCGCCGCATAGGTCAGCGCAATCAGAGCCTGCATCCGCGGCACGCCTTCACGGGCTTCGATCGCGGTGTGACGCAGATAGCGCACCTGCCGGGTCAGGCTGCGCAAGAAGCGGCGGTAAAACGCATCGTCGGCATCATGCAGGATCAGCGGCGCCTGGCTGAGCCATGAGGTGACACGGCGCGCCAGAATCTCCGGCTGCCACGCGACCGGATCCCACGAGCCCTGCACCGAGATCCATTCGTCGACCAGCGCGCGGGCATTGGCGCGAGTGATGCCCGACTCGGCGGCGCGCAAGTGGCGCAGCCAGCCGAAGCCGAGCAAGCTCACGGCCCATTCGTCGGACGGCGGCTCGATCTCGAATGGCGAGCGGCCGTCGCTGATGACGACCTTGCCCGAGAACGCGAAGCGGCCGGCGTAGATTTCGCTCGCGCGCGTGCCGTCGGCCGTGCGCAGGTCCTGCGGCGCGATCAGCAGGCGCTCGGCCTTGCGCGGAATGAAGCTCAGGCGAATGAACGGGTGGCCGCGCAGGCGGCCGGCGACCGTGCGCAAAGTACGGCGTCCCAGGAGCAGCAGCAGCTTGGCCCGCTCCCCAATCGACAGGCCGGCCATCAGAACGCTCGCCTCTCTATAGAACCGCGGGCGTTTTGCCCCAGCCCCTACCCGGCGCAATCATATAGCGAAGGCATGAACGCGGGCCAACCGTCACAATCGCTGCTAAGTGCCCTCAGGTCTTGTGATTCGGGCGGCGTAGAAGCCATCGAGCCCGCCCATGCGTGGTTCGGCAGCGGAGGGCCAGTGGCAGGGCAGGGTGCGAAGCGTGCCCTCAGTGGTGAGGAAATCGGTCTGGCCTCCGACCTCTTCGGTGCGGATTGGACTGCGCCGCAGCGAGGGATTTCGGGCCAGAAGGCCCGCGATCCGGTCCTCGCCCTCCTCGCGTTCCAGCGAACAGGTGCAATAGATCAGCGTGCCGCCGGGCTTCACCAGAGTCATGGCGTGGTCGAGCAGCCGCGACTGCAAGGCGGCGAGCTTGACGAGATCGGTTTCGGACTTCAGCCACGGAATGTCCGGATGCCGCCGGATCGTTCCTGTGGACGAGCATGGCGCATCGACCAGGACGGCGTCGAATGGGCCGCCCTGCCAGAGCGCCGCGTCGGCTTCGACGATCTCGGCGTCAAGCTTCAGCCGCGTCAGGTTTTGCCGCAGCCGGGCGAGCCGGACCCCTGAGCGATCGACGGCCGTCACCCGGGCGCCGGCCTGGGCAAGCTGGGCGGTCTTGCCGCCGGGAGCGGCGCAGAGGTCGGCGACGGTCTTGCCGCGCACGTCACCGAGAAGCTTGGCTGGCAGGGCCGCGGCGGCATCCTGCACCCACCATTCGCCGGTTTCGAAGCCCGGCAACTGCGAGACCGGGCCCGACGCGACGGTGCGCACCGAGCCGGTCGCAAGCGCGCGGCCGCTGAGCGTCGTGGCCCAGGTCTCCGGATCGTTCTTGACCGTCAGATCGAGCGCCGGTTCCTGGGTGTGGGCAGCCGCGATGGCGCGGGCGGTCGCTTCCCCGTAGTGCGCAATCCAGCGCTGCAGCAGCCACTCGGGTGTATCGAGCAGCACGGTATCGAGCGCAGCAAGGCGCGCCTTGCCGTCGCGAGCGAGCTTCCGCAGCACGGCGTTGATCAGGCGCGAATAGCGCGATGCCTGGCGGTCGTCGGCCTGCGCCAGTCGCACCGACAGATCGACCGCGGCGTGGTCGGGAACATCGAGAAAGAGGATCTGCACGGCGCCGACCAACAGGATCGCCTCGACCTGCGGTGCATCGCGCGGGATGCCGCGTTCGAGTTGTTCGCTTAAAAGATATCGCAGCGTGCCGAGCCTTCGCAGCACTGTCGCAACGATGGTCCGCGTCAGGGCGCGGTCGCGCTCGGGCACGGAACCCAAGCCGCTGCTCTCGAGCAACTCGTCGAGCGGCCGCTTTCGTCGCAGCACGCCGCCAACGATATCGGCCGCGATGCGGCGGGCGGCGAGGCCCGGCGGCGGCGCAGCGGGCGTGGCGGATTTGCGGGCAAGCGGCATGCGCCAGTCATGCCCCGCTTTTGCAGGGCATGACAACGCCTAAAAGCGGGGAAATCAGCCCCACGGCCCGGTTGGGCGGCCGGCCTGGCGCTGGCTCCACGGTCCATTGGCTGCACGCCGCGGCGAAGCGGACCAGCCGCCACCGTGCGTTCCGCCGCGCAACTCCTGCGCCAGCGCTTGCAGCGCGGCGATACGGTTCTCCGTGGACGGATGGGTCGCGAACAGATTGTCCATCCCGCGACCGCTGAGCGGATTGACGATGAACAAATGCGCCGTTGCCGGATTGTGCTCGGCTGCCTCGTTGGGAATGGCGTGCGCGGCCGCTTCGAGCTTGCGCAACGCGGAGGCCAGCCACTCGGGCTGTCCGGCAATACGGGCGCCGAGATCGTCGGCGGCGTATTCGCGGTTCCGGCTGATCGCCATCTGCACCAGCATGGCGGCGATCGGGGCGAGGATGACCATCGCCAGCGTGCCGATCATACCAAGGCCGCCGCCGTTGTTATTGTTGTCGCGATGTCCGCCGCCGAAAAACATTCCGAACTGCGCGATCATCGAAATCGCGCCGGCGATGGTCGCCGTGATGGTCATGGTCAGTGTGTCGTGGTTCTTGATGTGCGCCAGCTCGTGCGCGACCACGCCGGCCAATTCTTCGCGGCTCAGACTCTCCAGCAGACCGGTGGTCACCGCCACGGCGGCGTGTTCCGGATTGCGTCCGGTGGCGAACGCGTTGGGCTGCGGATTGTCCATGATGTAGACGCGCGGCATCGGAAGGCCGGCGCGCTCCGCGAGCCCGGCCACCATGTTGACCAGATCGGGCGCGGTCGCATGATCGACCTCCTGCGCGCCGTGCATCGACAGCACCAGCTTGTCGGCGTTCCAGTAGCTGATGAGATTCATCCCGGCAGCGACGACAAGCGCGATCATCGCGCCGCTCTGTCCGCCGATGAGAAAGCCGACGCCCATGAACAGGGCCGTCAGCCCTGCCAACAGAATGGCCGTCCGCAGATAGTTCATGATCCTCCTCCACGCATGCCCCGCACAGGGGCCCTTCGGCGTGGAAAAATGTGTGCTGTTGGCCCGCCTTCAAGTGTTGTGCGCGAAAGCGCCGCGCCCTGGTTGCCCTCGGATGTAACCCGTTGCGAAATGGTCGCCCGAAGCCCCATGTTAGGGCCATGACCGAGGTCAAAAACGCCCGAAACAACGACGTTCCGGCTGATGCCGGCGCGGCCGAGTTCCGTTCGAAAAAGCCGCTGACGCCAGCGGCCGAGCGGGCGTTGGCCGAAGCCGCGGAGCGCCGGGCCAAGCGTCAGGCCCAAGACCAGGCCGAAAAGGTGGGAACCGCCAAAGAGGTCGGCGGACCCAGCGGACCCGAACCCACCCGTTATGGTGATTGGGAAAAAAAGGGCCTGACGTCGGATTTCTGACGGGCTGGATGGCTGCAACCGGCGTCGCCCGCCGCGCTGTGCGGCGGACGACCGTTGGTGCCGTTTAAGTCCGAGGACGGCCGGTTTTTTAGCGAGTCACCAGCACCGGCGTGCCGATGCTGACGCGATCGAACAGGTCGGTGATGTCCTGGTTGTACATCCGGATGCAGCCGTACGACACGAAGCCGCCGATCGAGCTTGGATCGTTGGTGCCGTGAATGGCGTAGTCGCCGCCCGACAATGTCAGCGCTGCCGCGCCCATCGGATTGCTCGGCGCGCCACCTTCGTGCACCCGTGCCAGACCCGGACGTGCTCGCGCAATGTCAGGTGGCGGCGCCCAGGCTGGCCGGACGTGCTTGCCGTCGATCATCGAGCGACCGGCCCACTGCCGTCCGGCACGGCCGACGCCGACCGGGTATGACAGGGCGCGGCCCTCGCCGAGCACGAGATAAAGCCTGCGCTGGCTGGTGCGCACCACGATGGTGCCGGCGGAGGCTTCGCCGTTGAACGGAACGAGCTCGCCGCGAGCGGCGGCGGGCGTGACGGTGGCCGGAATGGCAAATAGGGAAAGGATGGCAACCGCAACAGCGGCTGCGAAGCAGCGAGACAGAGCACTCATAACGCAACGTCCTACTTAACGTTGCCGCATCTATTAACCTTTCATTAACCACGATTTCCGCTATGGGACAAGGGATCGCACGGGCTTGGCTCGCTCTCAGCTTGACCTGATTTGGGACAAGAGGGCGAAGCGCGCAGCAACGAAACGGCCGGCGCAGAGCGCCGGCCGTAAAGCATCTCACACCAATGAGCTTAAGCGCCGGCCTTGGCGTCGGCCTTCTTGTTCTGCCGGTTCTTCACCAGATCGTCGACCACGGCGGGATCGGCGAGCGTCGAGGTGTCGCCGAGGCTGCCGTATTCGTCTTCGGCGATCTTGCGCAGGATGCGGCGCATGATCTTGCCGGAGCGCGTCTTCGGGAGACCGGGCGCAAACTGGATGAGATCGGGCGAGGCGATCGGTCCGATCTCCTTGCGCACCCACTGCACCAGCTCCTTGCGCAGCTCTTCGCTCGGCTGCACGCCAGACATCAGCGTGACGTAGGCGTAGATGCCCTGGCCCTTGATGTCGTGCGGGTAGCCGACGACCGCGGCCTCGGACACAGCCTGATGCGCAACCAGCGCGCTCTCGACTTCGGCGGTGCCCATGCGGTGGCCGGCGACGTTGATGACATCGTCGACGCGGCCGGTGATCCAGTAGTAGCCGTCCTCGTCTCTGCGGCAGCCGTCGCCGGTGAAGTACTTGCCCGGATAGGTCTTGAAGTAGGTGTCGATGAAGCGCTGGTGGTCGCCGAACACGGTGCGCATCTGGCCGGGCCAGGAGTCGGTGATGCAGAGATTGCCCGAGGTCGCGCCTTCCAGCACCTTGCCTTCGGCGTCGACGATCTGCGGCTGGCAGCCGAAGAACGGCAGCGTCGCTGAGCCTGGCTTGAGCTTGGTCGCGCCGGGCAGCGGCGTGATCAGGATGCCGCCGGTTTCGGTCTGCCACCAGGTGTCGACGATCGGGCAGCGGTCGTCGCCGACGACGCGGTGATACCACTCCCAGGCTTCCGGATTGATCGGCTCGCCGACCGAGCCCAAGAGCCGCAACGACTTGCGCGACGTCTTCTTCACCGGCTCGTCGCCGGCCTGCATCAGCGCACGGATCGCGGTGGGCGCGGTGTAGAAGGTGTTGACCTTGTGCTTGTCGATCACCTCCCAGAACCGGGAGTTGGTCGGATAGTTCGGCACGCCTTCGAACATCAGCGTGACGGCGCCGTTGGAGAGCGGCCCATAGAGAATGTAGCTGTGGCCGGTCACCCAGCCGACGTCGGCGGTGCACCAGTAGATGTCGCCCTCGTGATAGTCGAACACGTGTTCATGCGTGATCGAGGTGTAGACCATGTAGCCGCCGGTGGTGTGCAGCACACCCTTGGGCTTTCCGGTCGAGCCTGACGTGTAGAGGATGAACAGCGGATCTTCCGCGCTCATCTCGGCGCATGGGCATTCACTGGTCACAACGTCGGCGGCCTCGTGGTACCAGACGTCGCGCCCCGGCTCCATGTTCACCGGAGCGCCAGTGCGGCGCACGACGATGACGTGATCGACAGAAAATCCGGAAGTCGCGACCTTGGCGACCGCCGCATCGGTGTTGGCCTTGAGCGGCACCTTGCGGCCGCCGCGCAGGCCCTCGTCGGCCGTGATGACGACCTTGGACTGGCAGTCCTCGATGCGGCCGGCGAGCGAGTCCGGCGAGAAGCCGCCGAACACCACCGAATGCACCGCGCCGATCCGCGCGCAAGCCAGCATCGCGTAGGCCGCTTCGGGGATCATCGGCATGTAAATGGTGACACGGTCGCCCTTCTCGACGTTGCGGTTGCGCAGGATGTTCGCCATCCGGCACACCTCGTCGTGCAGCTCCTGATAGGTGATCTTCTTGTCGTCCTTCGGATCGTCGCCTTCCCAGATGATCGCGGTCTGGTTGGCGCGCGTCTTGAGATGTCGGTCGATGCAGTTGTAGGCGGCGTTCAGCGTGCCGTCCTCGAACCATTTGATCGAGACATTGTCCGGCGCATAGGACGTGTTCTTCACCTTGGTGAAGGGCTTCATCCAATCGATGCGCTTGGCCTGTTCGCCCCAGAAGCCGTTCGGATCCTTCACCGAACGCTCGTACATCTGCTTGTACTTGGTCTCGTCGATGAAGCCGCGCTGCTTCCATTCGGCGGGCACGTCGTAAACTTTGTCGGACATATCACTCTCCCGGCATGCCGTGACTTCGCGCGTCGTCCGCGCCATCGCGGTCTTTTCCGCGGTCATTATGCGCTGGCGGCCCGATCTGCGACAACCCCGCGCGATTGCCACTTTGGTCGATGAATCAATGGGCTGCGTGGCAAGATGCTCTACCGCCGGGAGCGGCCACCCGGTAAAACAGATGTCGAGAAAAAGAAATGGCCCGGGAGGCTGCACCAATGACCGGTACGATGACTGGCAGGCTGCGTGTTGCGTCGATCGCCGTGCTGATGCTGGCGGCCTGTGTCGCTGCTGCGCTGGCGCAATCACAGACGCAGAGCTATCCGAACCGGCCGATCCGTCTTGTGGTCGGATTTCCGCCGGGCGGGGCGGTCGACATCATTGCCAGGATCTACGCGCAAGGCTTGTCGGCGCGTCTTGGGCAGCCGGTCGTGGTCGAGAACAAGCCCGGCATTGGCGGCAATCTTGCGAGCGACATCGTGGCGAAGTCTGCGCCGGATGGCTACACGCTGCTGCATGGCACCGAAAACGTCTTCATCAGCAACCCGCATGTCTACGGCGCCCGCATGCCGTTCGATCCGTTCAAGGATGTCGTGCCGGTCACCAGCTTGGTCTCGAATCAGGTCGTGCTGACGGTCAATCCGTCACTGCCGGCGAACACGCTTCAGGAGTTCGTCGAGCTGGCGCGTTCAAGCAAGCAGCCCATGTTCTATGCGTCGATCGGCAACGGCAGCAACCATCATCTGGCGATGGAAATGCTCAAGCAGCACGTCGGCATTGAACTCACTCACGTGCCCTATCGCGGCGGTGGGCCTGCGGCGCTTGCGCTGCTGAGCGGCGACGTGTCGGTGATGTTCGGCGGCGGCTCGGTGGTGCCGACGATCAAATCGGGAAAGCTGCGCGGTCTTGCCACCACGGGCTCGGTCCGTAACCCGGCGACGCCGGAGCTGCCGACCATCGCCGAGAGCTATCCTGGCTTTGAAGCGCTGAGCTGGCACGGGGTGTTTGCTCCGGCCGGTACGCCACAGCCGATCATGGACCGGCTGCGTCAAGAGCTGACGGCAGTCGCGGCGCAGCCCGAGTTCAAGGAGCGGTTGGCCGTCACCGGCTCCGGCGAACCTTATGTGGTGACGCCCGAGGCGCTCACAGCCCGCATCAACAGCGACTACGAAAAATACGGCAAGCTGATCCGCTCCATCGGCGTGAAGCTTGAGTAAGCGCCGTCACGGTCCGAACCAGCCGATCACCGCGCCGATGATGACCATCGCGCCAAGCCAGCCGATGCAGTCAATGACCGCCAGCGACACCTTGCGACCCGCAAAGGCGTTGTTGATGGTGACGGTGGTCAACACGAAGCCCAGCCAGCACGCCGCGCCGGTGATCGCGCCCGCACGCACGGTGAACATGTTCATGTGCAGCAGGATGCCGTAGGTCGCCCAGGCCATGATCAGCTCGCCGACAAAGGCGAGGATGAACGGCGCGTATTTCGCGATTCCGGACTTGGCGGCCTGTTCGGCTTTGCACTGCTCCAGCGTTTTGCCCATGGCCCTGAGCCATGGTCCGCTCAGCAAGGAATAATAGATGCCGCCGAACAGCCAAGCCGCGATGGCGGCCATTACGATTGCCGGAATGTTGGCTGCATGTGACATGCTTTGTCTCCCTAACCCTGCGACCAGTATACAATTGCGGCATGGAATCTGCTTCGTATTAAGCCGAACAATCGGGAGCCGCCGTGCCTGCCATCAACTCCGAACGCCTGCTGGACGATCTTTATGCGCTCCGCAAGATCGGCGCCTATAAGACCGGCGTGCACCGGCCGACGCTGTCGCGTGACGACGTGATGTCACGGCAGTGGCTCGTCGACCGGATGACCGAAGCCGGCCTAGACGCGAAGATCGACGGCATCGCCAATGTGTTCGGCAGAAGCCAGGCGCCGGGGCGGAAAATTCTCGCGGGCTCGCACATCGAGAGCCAGAACCAGGCCGGCTGGCT
>Ga0075366_10002047_pt1 | contig 10233 bp, 6 predicted proteins | sample EndMethybrTD3031_FD_72351 | JGI IMG/M metagenome (GOLD analysis project Ga0075366, IMG submission 72351) | Populus endosphere microbial communities from Tennessee, USA - Endosphere MetaG P. TD hybrid TD303-1 | ecosystem: Host-associated > Plants > Roots > Endosphere | place: USA: Tennessee... | reverse complement strand
TTACTACGTAAACCTTGCCGCCACGACCGCCGAAAGTAAATTTACCGCCACCCTCGGCACCCGGGAAGGCCGGTATTTTGGCCTGTGGTAAATCTGTTGGCCTACCGGCCCAGGGCACATAAACCTTGCCTTTTCGTTGGTCGGCCTTAACAATGGGCAAGGCAACCTGCCAGGCCGAATCCGAGCGTCGCATAGCCTCTTTCATCAATGCTTCACTTTCGTCTTTCACTTTTTGAGGTATCTCCGGGTATTGTGCAAAGGCAGGCATTGCCAATCCCAAAGTGGCCGCGGCTATAAATAACGCTGTGTGTTTTTTCATATGTAAATTGAATATTATCCTTTTTTGTTTAAAGTGGCAGCAATGCCGCCACTTTAATATTTGATAATTATTTTAAAGGGTCAAAAGTTCCGCCCCAAGTATTGTTTTGCTCAATTTTTGGATTATTCGCGATGGTAGATGTTGGTATTCCAAAAAAGTAATACTCATCCTTCCAGCTTATGGTATATCCATTATCCAGTTGTTTAGTGTTCAGCGTAAAGTATTGATACGCCTCATCGGTAGTTAAACCGTCTCTGCCAACAAACGGCGATACACTAAGACTTGTAGGCGCGGTTGCCGAATTAACATTCCATTGAACTCCGGTCCTTGTTTTGCCATTTAAGGTATTGGCAAAAAGCTTCCTTCTGCGTAAATCCCAAAAGCGCTTACCTTCAAACGCGAATTCAATCTGGCGCTCAAACATAATGGCGTTAATCATTTCAACCTGGCCCATACCTGCTTTTAATCCGTATAAATTGTCGGCACCGGCCTCTACTCCTGCCCTTTTGCGTATTTGTACCAAAATATCATATGCTTCCGAAATTCTGTTGGTAGCAGCGGCGCATTCGGCCTGGTTTAACAGTACTTCCGCATAGCGAATTTCCATCCAATCGGTACCTGCATATTGCACATTACTTTGCAACGATGTAGGATCAATAGCCTTACGGCAATAAAAACCGGTTGACGAGGCCTTTGGTTCCACCGTGCTAAATGTAGTTGGCTTGCTCAAATTGGGGTTGTAATAATATGTCCATAACCTGTAATTCAAATTATTGATGATATACCATGTACATCCATTGTAGGCTATAGTTTTATCAAAGCGTGGGTCGCGGTTCTTGTAATAGGATTGATCGCTGTAAGTGTATTTCGAATCTGCAGGCAGCTTACCATCTTTCATCGGGTATGCTTTTACCATTTCCCAGGTGGGCTGGTTACTGCCGCCGCCGGTACCTAAATATGATGGCCTTGTAGAATTGTCGTAACCATTGCTTTTTTTGGTATCGGTGGTTAAGTTGTTATACCCTGTAACCAAAACAGCCTCTGGATTATTCACTTCGGTAAACCACATATTTTCGTATGATGTATTTAAACCAAATCCACCGGCCTGCAATAAAGCAATGGCTTGGGTATTTGCGGCATATGCGGCCTCCCATCTTTCTGGCAAACTTGCCGGGTTAGCCGGATCACTTGGTCCGGCTGTTACAAACTGCGGGCTTGCCCAGGTTAACAACACACGGCCTTTAAATGCGGCGGCTGCTCCAGCCGTTATGCGTCCCCAATCGGACGATGCAGCCCATTTTTTGGGTAAATATTTGATACAGGTATCCAGGTCGGCACTGATTTGTTTAATACACTCCGATGTTTTATTACGTGGCAGCAAGGCGGCATCTTTTGCTTCCTGGCCAACGGCCTGTAAAGGCGTAAGTACCAACGGAACCCCACCGTATAACCTTACCATATCAAAGTAACGGAAAGCACGCAGAAACAACGCCTGCGCACGCAGCCTGTTTTTGGTAGCTGCCGGTAAAGTTCCGGCATCAAGGTCCCTTATAAAAGTATTGATGAAACGAATTTTACCGTAATTGTTGGTGACATTTACCGCGGTACCTATATCTCCAACGTCGTTATTGGTAAGCGTCCCTCTAAAGAACTTGGTATCAGAATAAGATTCTTCCGATAACGAGTTTGGATTGGTTATGGCCCCTCCGGTAACACCGCCCCAATCGGGGAGGTTTGAATTGTATAGGTAATTAAGGTTTAATACCGCCAAGGTTGAATCATTGAAGATCTGGTTTGCCACAGCATTACCTTCGTCAACATTGTTAAGTACTTTTTTGCAACTTGTAATTACCGTTGCTAAACATATCACCGGTAATAATATTTTGTGAATTTTCATTTTGCTTTGATAATTAAAAACCAACATTTAAACCAAAAGATACCGTTTTAAGCGTGGGGTATACATTGTAAGAAGTCGCGTTATCCCTATAGGTGAAGGGGTTATAAAAGTTAAACGGATTGGTTGCCACCGCGAATGCTTTTATGCTTGCTATGCCCATCTTTTTTGTAACAGTCGCGGGGAGTGTGTACGACAGGTTTATATTAGTTATTTTAAATGTGTACGAATTCCTGAACCAAAATGACGACGTTAAAGTATATGAATCTGCATAGTACGGCGCCGGATACGCTGCGTTTGTGTTGGTAGGGGTCCAGTGGTCCGACCAAAATTCCGGCCGGTTATCGGTAGCTTTTGATAAAGCCCTTGCATCGCCTTCAACCAGGCTTTGACCGCCAAACGACATGCCCATGGTAACGTTTAGACTTAGGCCTTTATAGCCGCCGCCAAAATTTAAGCCCAAGCTGTAGTGGTTGCTTGATTTATTGGTAAGGTAATCCTGATCCTCCTCGCCTATTTTACCATCAGGAGCAGTGTATTGGCCGTTGACATCTTTAGGGCCGCGCACATCCTGGTAGTACAACATTCCGGGGGCCGGCACCAGGCCATTAATTCGCACCGCATCCGGCGAAACGCCTGCTGCTGCAGCCATTGCTGCTTTTACAGCATCGGCCTGTTCCTGTGTCCTGATCATACCCTGATAATGATAACCAAATACACCCTTATCGCTTGGGCGTCCTGTTGCATCAAGGTAGGTGCCAATATTGCCAAGCGGCTGGTCAACTCTCAGGTTTTTATCATCGTACCAGGATAAAAACGGGCTAAAGTTGTAATGAAAATCTTTTCCTATCCTATCTTTCCAGCTCAATGCAATCTCGTAACCAAATGTGTTAACAGATGCAAAATTTTCCGTAGGCGGCGCGGTACCAATCAATACCGAAACTGACGACGTTAAAGCTGATAACATATTATACCTGTGCGAGTAGTACCCATCTGCTGTTAACGACAGGCGGTTATCTAAAAACTGCGCATCGATACCAAAGTTGGTGCTTAAATTGCTATCCCATGTGGTATTTGCATTTGCTATTACAACGTTTGGCGCAAAAGTGTTGCCCCTATCGTTATTGCCGCCAAAAACAGCGCCCTTACCAGTTTCCAGCCTATAGTTTTCCTGGTACAAATAGGGCTTTGAGCTATCGTTGCCCAATAAGCCAACTGATGCCCGAAGTTTTAAGAAATTAACAAATTTGATATTGTTTTTAAAGAAACCCTCTTCCGACATTACCCAGCCCAACGAACCCGAAGGGAAATAACCCCATTGATGGCCCGGGGCAAAGTTATTGTTGGCATCTGCACGAACCAGCAATTCAACAAGGTACTTATCGGCATACGAGTAGTTTACCCTGCCTGCATAAGCAAGACGGCCAAACTCCAACACCCTGCCATTTGCCTGGTCGGTGCTTTGGGCGCCGGTTGCAAATTGCATATTATCAAAGCCACCTATTAAGGTACCCTCCCGGTAGGCCTGCAAGCTTTCGCCCGAATCGTGCTTTTGCTCAAATAATGCAATGGCCGATAATTCATGTTTGCCAAAGCTGGCAGCGTAAGTTAAATTACCGTTTACCTGGTACACATTGGTAACACCCGGCGTAAAACGTATGATGTCACCATTTTTGGCTGATATTACACTTTGGACATCGCCGCCTACTATGTGTTTATTTTCGCCCAGGTTGGTGAATGAGTACATGTTATACCTGGTACCATATTGTTTGCTAAAATCGTTGTTGATATTGCGGTTGTAGCTCACATTAGCCTTCAGGCCTTTTATGAAGGGAATTTCATATTCGGCGTTGGCCAAAACATTCAACATGGTTGTGTTTTGCGATGTGTAGTTGTTTAGTTTTTGTATCTCAAAAAAATTGGCTCCCTGAAATGATCCTGTATTTGATGCCTGCAGCACCGGTAAGCCATTGTAATACATCGGCTGAAACTGCGGAATTGCCAGCAAAGATTTAAAATCGTTGTCCAGGCTCTCCGATCCTTGTTTAAAATAGTATCTTTTGCTATAATAGGTATCGCCGCTAAGTGATAAGCCTATTTTTAAACCACTTGCAACTTTCGCATCGGCACTGGCCCTGAACGTGAATTTGTTGGTGCTGGCACCTTTAAAATTTGAATTTTGTTGAGTGTAAGTACCTCCGGCAAAATAAGTTGCCTTATCATTACCGCCACTAACTGTTAAAGCGTGGCGCATAATATACGATGATTGCCATGCCTCTCTTAAGTGATCCGAACTGTTATTGGCAAAATAATCTAATTCATCCGGGCTATAGTAGGCGGCGTCTTTTGTTGTACCGGTTCCTATAACACCTGTAGGTGATAAGGTGTAGTTATTTTTGGTTTGCTCATAATCATTAAGGTAGGTTGCCTGCTGCAAACCTGTCATCATATTTGGCAGCTTAACCGCATCAGATATCCCGTACGATCCGCTGTAGGTTACCTTAGGGGCACCAGCCTGCCCACGTTTTGTTTTAACAATAACAACACCGTTTGCACCCAAAATCCCATATATTGCTGCCGCGGCATCCTTTAATATCGAAATGCTTTCAACCTCGCTTGCATCAAGCAGGTTAAAATCACTAAGTGTTCTTTGATTATCGTCGATGATAAATAAAGGGTCGGTTTTACCATCTTTCGCAAAAAACACAGGATTACGAATTTGTATTGTAGCGTTTTCGCCTGGTCTGGCAGTTCCGCCGGATACAGAAACGTTGGGCAGTTGCCCCCGCAAGGCCGCAGCCAGGTTGGTTGTTGGTATATCCTGTATGTTTTTCATTTCCACAGTTGCAATTGCCCCCGTAAGATGCGCCTTCTTTTGTGTACCATAACCCACTACAACCACTTCGTCCAAACTTCTTTGCGATGGCAACAGCTTAAAATCTGCATTCATTTCGCCTTCTCTCAAGGCTTTTTCCTGGTAATTGTAGCCTATAAATTTCGCGCCGATTACAACTATTTGCAAGTTTGTGGCCTTAATGGCATACTTGCCATCGGTACCCGTTACAGCGCCCGTTGTACTTCCCTTTACCGTAATGGTAACGCCAGGCAAGGGCTGACCATTTTCGTCAGTTACCGTACCCGTTACGGTCCTATTCTGGGCCTTTAACGCACTGCTAATCAGGAGCAGTACCGAAAATAAGAGGAAAACTTTTCTCATAAAGTCTTTAAATTGAATTGCATAATTGTGTTAATTAATTGGTTGTAATTGATTGGTCGGGTTAATACTTCTCACTTTATCAGCCCTGCTTTATTTTTACTTGTTTGTTGCCGCCCTTTCTTTAATCCGTTTTTGCCATTCTTCGCCTTCCTTTTTCATATCGTACCCCTGCGCCGACAAATAGTTATTAATACGGCCTTTAAATTTGCCAAACCAGGCATGCTTTTTTTCCGACGATTCGGCATCTATCGCGTTTTCGCGCGCTTCCAGAAGCCAGCCTTTTATTTTGTCTTTCTGTTCGCCGGTCAGGCTGGGAATCTCATCTAAATAAGCAGTGTAGGTGATGGGGTAAATCCGGTAGGTCATCCCGTCCTTAACTTTATCAACCTGATCAGCGTTTAATTCGGATGTCAATTTCGAAAGGTATTGTGCATGCAGCGCTTTTACCTGTTTAACAACTGCGCTGTCAACATCGGCAGTCCTGGTTACAGCGGTGGGTTTGTCGTTGGCAAATTGTTCTTTAATTTGTGTCCTTTTGGTGTTCCGGTCATTGTATATATCGTTAAGGCTACTGTACTGGTTAACAATAATATTGCGTACCCTTTTGTACTTTGCCGAGTCGGTAATATTTAACACATCAACTATTTTTGCCGCCCGCTGTGTAATTACCTGCGTGTAATTATCGCTGCCGGTAGCTGCCGGTTGGGCCTGTGCAAGTGCGGTTGCGTATCCACCACACAGCACCATCAGCATAACAATATATTTTTTCATAATCTTTTTCAGATGTTTAAAAGTTAGCTCTTTATACAAATACAGCACCTTGTAAATCAATATATTAAATACTTATTGTAATATATTTTACTTTATCTTAATTGTATTTACAACTATTAAGTAAGTGTGTATTAATTACCAATACCTATTTAAAAACTATATGTTGGTTACCTTGTAAGGGTTTATATATTTGGTTGCAGCAAACTATTTTACAGGATGCTTTAACAAATATCCATTTTTAGGCAGCGCAATTTCTACCTGTATTTATCAATTTATTGTACGATCCTATCATAACTGTACTTTCCGAAGCGATGTAGCAAACGTCAAAAAATTGTTACCATTTTATAAACACCTTTTGTGTTAATTTTCATAATTTTAAATATTGTAAGCCAGATAGCGGGCAGCGTTCAAACTGCCAACTTTATAACCAGTTTATTGATTTTTTAAAAATGAAGCCTCATTTTCTTAAGGTTGCCGTAAAACCGCAGAACTCTTTTAGCATCAGGCACGATATTTTGCCGACCTTCAGGGGTATATGGCATTACCATCCCGAGCTGGAGCTTCACTATGTAATTAAGGGGGAAGGGGTACGTTTTATTGGTGATAATATCAGCAATTTTTCGCCCGGCGAAATTACCTTACTGGGCGAGGCCCTGCCCCACTGCTGGCGTTGTAAGGACGAGTACTTTTTGCCCGATTCGGGTTTGAATGTAGAGGTGATTGTAATTCACTTTTTACCAGACTGCTTGGGCAAATATTTATTGAATTTGCCCGAAACTTACCTGCTGCCAAAACTATTTGAAAAAGCAAAAAGCGGCATGGTGATAAAAGGCGAAGCCAGGGAAAAGCTGGCCGGGTTAATGCGCCAGGCAGTTGAGGCAACCAACCTCGACAGGATAATTGTGCTGCTGTCTATTTTGAAAATACTGGCCGAAACGGAAGAGTTTGCCCCGATCATTTTATCGCATAACGAATTTCATCAATCTAACGAATCGGATACCATCCGCCTGAACAAAGTATGCTCATACACGCTGGCCAATTATAAGCAGGAAATCAGTCTTGAAAAAATAGCAGCTATCGGTAATTTAAGTGTTACCTCATTTTGCAGGTATTTTAAGCTGATGACCAAAAAGACTTATTTTGATTTTTTAACCGAAATCAGGATCAGCCACGCCTGCCGTTTTTTAATTGAAGATAAATTACCTACCGAAGTTTTGTGCTTTGAGTGTGGCTACAACAATATATCAAATTTTTACCGGCATTTTAAAAGGGTAACCAACATGACCCCGCTGGAGTATAAAAGGCGATATATTAAAGGACAAAAAGCGGCGGTTAATAGCTAACAGCTTTAATGCCGATATTATTTTGTAGCAAAGTATAACTGCTATACAAGTCTTCGATTTGGTTACGTACCAAAGCCGAAAATTGCCCAACGTTGCGCCTTGTAACTGTCGAAATTTTTAATCCGCGCCTGGTTAAATAATATTTGGCTATAACCGGGTATACATTGTGCATTACAACCATGTTATCTGTTAAAAACTCCTGTACCATGGTTACCTCATGCTGTAAAACCTCATTGGCATAATTATTACACAACCATACAATTAGCTCAGGAAAAAAATTTCCCTGGATACATGAAAGGCCAGCCGAACCTGCTTTTAAAGTTTCAACGGCGTGGCCCATATAAGCATCGTATAAACCAAAGGCAGGGTTTACTGCCTGGGCAGCCAATTTTTGTTTTACCTGGTCAATATCAAGGCAGGTATCCTTATGGTAAATTACCCTGCCGGTAGCTACAAAATCAATGAGTTGCTGAGCCGATAATAGCCTTTTATAAGGTACCGGGCACTCGTAAAAACCCAGCGGAATACCATCGGTTTGCTTAAAGAGTTCAAATACGCGGTCATTCAAAACATGGTCATCTTCGTTTGCATCTGCCAGTAAACTTGTAATTGCAATTACTGCCGAGGTACCCGTATCATATACTTTTTTTATAAAATCGGCCTGTTGTGCAATGGCGCCGCCAAAAGTACCCGTAGCAACTACAGGTACGGCACCGTTCACTACTTTTATAACATGTTTTATCAATTGCAGGCGTTCATCATTTTTAAGTTCAAACATCTCGCTGGATAGGCAATTGGCAAATACACCTGCAGCGCCCGCCTTCAAATACATTTCTGTTAGTTGCGTAAGGGCATCATAATCAATACCACCATCGTTTTTAAAAGGGGTTAACATTACCGGGATAAAACCTTTTTTTGCCTGTTCCATTTGTCTTTATGTTGAATTTACGGTATTAAACCGTTTGCTGCCTTGTTTTTGTTAAAAGTATGCCCGTTAAAAAAATAGCGAGTGTGCCTACCACAATAATCATATTGGTATTTAAGGTACTGCGAAGCGATGCGTACCTATCCGGAATAATGGCCGGGAAGGTGAGCCATACAATCACAATAACGCCTATAATTGTGGCAATAATAGCCTCGTGATTGTTGGTTTGCCTGCTGATAATACCCAGTAAAAACAACCCGAGCATGCCCGCAGCAAATATGCCAGAAAGCTGCCACCATAAATCAAGAATGCTTTTTACACCTATCATAGCTATACCAACGCCCATACCTGCAAACCCAAATACAATTGTACCAATGTGTAATAAAAAAAGTATTTGCTTACCGTTAAGTTTCGGCTTAAAGTAACGCTGATAAATATCAACGGCAAAAACGGTAGCCGAGGCGTTCATGCCCGAACTGATAGTACTCATTGCTGCCGATAAAATTGCGGCAACTATAATGCCTACCAGGCCGGTTGGAATGCTGGTTACCATAAAATGAGGCATAATTTTATCGCCATAGTCGGCAGGTGTTAATGTAGCCACCAGGTTGTTTACCTGGCCAGGCGTAGCTGTTAACGGAAGCCGCTCAACTGCTACCAGGTGTTTTATGCTCAACAGCAAATCGGGATGCTGGCTGTAGTAGGCATACAGGCAAGACCCTATTGCAAAAAACAAGAACGATGCCGGGATGTATATCAGCACGCAAAGCCACACCGATTTTGCCGCCTGGCTGGTCGACTTTGCCGCATGGTAGCGCTGTATATAGTTTTGATCCATTCCAAAATTATTAAGGTTTATAAAAAAGCCATAAAATAATATTACCCAAAATGTGGGCTGCGTAAAGTTTAAAGAAAAACTGCCCAGGCTAAACTTATCGGCTGTTTTGCCAACGGCCAGTATTTTGGTAAACCCTCCGGGTATGTTGGTTACCACCAGGTAAATTATAAGTACCGCTCCCGCTGTTTTAACTATAGCCTGCACTACCTCTGTCCAAATGACTGCCTTTATACCGCCCGATACCGTGTATATGATAATAGCAATACCCATAACCAGCATAATTAGTTTCATAGATACCCCGGTAAGCGCCTGCAAACTTAGCGCGATACCAAAAAAAACCGAGCCCATGCGCGCCAGTTGTGTAAGCAAAAAACAGATAACCGCGTAAGTGCGCGCCCATGCGCCAAAACGTTTTTCGAAATGGGTATAGGCAGATACCTCGCCGCTGTTACGGTAAAATGGTATAAAATATTTAACGGCTATCCAGGCTGCCAGGGGCATAGAAAGGCTGAATACAAAAGCGCTCCAATTACCGCCATAAGCTTTGCCCGGCACGCCCAAAAAAGTGTTACTGCTTAAAAATGTGGCATATATGGATAACCCGATAGCCCAGCCCGGTATTAAACCCGAGCCGGTGGTAAATTGCTCGGCATTTTTATTTTTACGTGAAAAATAAACGCCGATTAATACCATGGCAATAAGGTAAATACCTATAATGGCAAAATCGACCACGGGTAACATTTTCATGTATTGAACGGGTTGAACAGTAAAAGTTTATATTATGGTTTAAAATTGTATTAACAAATGTAACACTGAGATAGTATTGTTTACTGTAACATTTTTTCAGGCTATTGTAGGATGTTAGCATAGCGGTAAGGAACGAAGTATAGGGCATGGCGGCGACGACTCACCCGGCGAGGCTACGC
>Ga0075366_10002046_pt1 | contig 10237 bp, 7 predicted proteins | sample EndMethybrTD3031_FD_72351 | JGI IMG/M metagenome (GOLD analysis project Ga0075366, IMG submission 72351) | Populus endosphere microbial communities from Tennessee, USA - Endosphere MetaG P. TD hybrid TD303-1 | ecosystem: Host-associated > Plants > Roots > Endosphere | place: USA: Tennessee... | reverse complement strand
GCCTTGGCGCATCGGACTGATCAGGTCAAAAGGCTGACGCTCGCCAATCGCTCAGGCGAAACGACCGGCCGCCTGCGGCGCTCGATTCAGTGCCGACATCCTTCACACAGACTTCATGCGCATCGCACGTGCGGCGTTCATCCTGACGCCCACGCTCTCTAACATGTCGGAGCGGCTCCTGGCCGCGACCTCGCTTCTACCGCCTTCCAAGACTTGGCGTTGATCCGATTGCACGAAGCACGGGCCAGCGTCACCACAGAATGCATCGCGCTCCCCGCTTCCTCATTGCCGTCATCGCATCTGGCTCCTTGGTCACACCCGCCAGCGCATCGATCGACTTGCCGCCGATCGACAGCGTCATCCACTATCAGCCCAAGCTGCCGTTGCAGGTCGTCACGGCCGATGGCGTCGAGATTGCGCAGTTCGGAGCAGAGCGGCGGATCTACAAGCCTCTTGCCGAGATCCCCAAGCTGATGCAAGACGCCTTGCTTGCCATAGAGGACTCGCGATTTCGTGAGCATGGCGGCATCGATCCTCGTGGGGTGGCACGCGCGGTGCTGTCGATGATCGCCGGTGGTCGTCGCCAGGGCGCCTCGACGATCACGCAGCAGCTGACGCGCACCATGCTGCTGTCGCAGGAGAGGACGATCACCCGCAAGGCCAAGGAGATCGTGCTGGCCATGCGCATCGAGGACGCGCTGCCCAAGGATCGCATCCTCGAGATCTACATGAACGAGATCTTCCTGGGCCAGCGTGCGTACGGCTTTGCGGCCGCGGCGCAGACCTACTTCGGCAAGCCGCTGGACAAGCTTTCGGTGGCCGAGGTGGCGATGCTCGCGGGTCTGCCGCAGAACCCGTACTACGCCAATCCGGTGACCAATCTTGAGCGCGCCGTGCAACGCCAGCGCGTCGTGCTCAAACGCATGCGCGAGGTCGGCGTGATCGATGATGCGCAGCTCGCGGCGGCGCGCAGCCAGAAGCTCGTAATTCGGTCGCCGGGGCAGCGGTCGGTGGCGGCAGGTCACGCGGCCGAGATGGCGCGGCTCGCCGTGGTGCAGCGCTTCGGCGAGCAGGCCTACTCCAGCGGCATCAAGGTCGTGACCTCGCTTCGCGCCGCCGACCAGCGGGCCGCGCAGTTGGCCGTGCGCCACGGGCTGATGGCACATGAGCGCAAACAAGCATGGCGTGGCCCCGAGGACACCGAGTCGCTGCCCGCTGCACTGCAGGGCGCAGACCTCGAGCGCGCTGCGGCCCAGGCGCTCAAGGAACACCGGGACGACGACCTCCTTCGAGTCGCCATCGTCCTGGCCGCGTCCCCGCGCGAGCTGCGGCTGCAACTCGCGACTGGCGAGCAGGTTTCAATCACTGGTCCGGGTCTGCGCGCTGCGCAATCGGGCCTCGCGCCGAAGGCGCGGGCGCCCCTGGCGGTGACACGCGGAGCTGTCCTGCGCGTAACGCAGCAAGGCAAGACGTGGGCGGTTGCCCAATGGCCGCAGGCACAGGCTGGTTTCGTGGCCTTGGACACAGCCACGGGTCGCGTGCGCGCCCTGGTCGGCAGCTTCGACTTCTCCAGGCAAGCGTTCAACCATGCCACGCAGGCGCATCGCCAGCCGGGCTCGAGCTTCAAGCCCTTCATCTACTCCGCCGCACTGGAACATGGCTTCACGCCGGCCACCGTGATTGACGACGCCCCCTTCGTCGGCGCCAACGGTTGGACACCTGCCAACAGCGATGGCCGCTTCGACGGCCCGCTGACGCTGCGCGAAGCACTGGCGAAGTCCAAGAACATGGTCAGCATTCGCGTCGTGCAGCAACTGGGCACGGGCACCGTGCGCGACTGGGCATCGCGCTTTGGCCTGGACTCGACACAGCAGCCCGACAACCTGACGCTCGCATTGGGTGCCGGGAGCGCCACACCGCTGCAGATGGCGCAGGCCTACGCCGTGTTTGCCAATGGCGGCCACCTTGTGGCGCCGGTGCTGATCGAGCGCATCGTCGATGCAAGCGGCAAGGTCTTGTTCGAGGCATCCGCGGCCCCGACGCTGGGCGAGGCCACACGCGTCATCTCCGAACGCAACGCCTTCGTGATGCGCAGCCTGCTCAACGACGTCACGCGCGTCGGCACCGCCGCCCGTGCCCAGTCCGCGCTCGGGCGCCCCGACGTCTACGGCAAAACAGGAACGACCAACGACGCGGTCGACGCCTGGTTCGCCGGCTTCCAGCCAGGCCTGTCGGCCGTTGCCTGGATGGGCTACAGCGACAACCGGAGTCTCGGCGATGGTGAGTCGGGTGGCGGTCTTGCGTTGCCGATCTGGATCGAAGGCCTTGCTGCGATGCTCAAAGGCACTCCGGTCGCGCCGGTCCCTGGCCCGGTACCGACAGGCCTCGTTCGTCAGGGCGACGAATGGTTGTACGAAGAGGCCGCACGCCTCGAGCCGGCTCCAACTGCCGATCGGGCAGCGAAGGTGGGCGGCACGGCGGAGCAACTGCAGGAGTAAGGCACTCGTCGAGCGGGGCGGTCCGAGCGTCCGCTGGGGACGGACGCACTTCAGTCGGCCACCGGACGTTCCAGGACGAGCGCCCGCCTGAGGTTGACTCGACGACGACTGGTTGCTCCAACGGATTGGGAAGGCCACTTGCGACCTGTCGATGTGGGACTTCGATAGGTGGTTTCCCGCGGCCGCATTGCCGGAAATCCTTTTCCTTACTATAAATCGCACCCGGAGGCGTGCTGACACCCTGCCTCACCACCCTGTGGGCCGCTTCGGCCTTTTCTTTGGAGCTGCAAGGAAAACCTTTTCCCTCGCTGAGCCGGCCCGTCATCCAAAAAGGAGACAACCATGAGTGCAACGATGCGCGCCCGACGCGCCGCCGCCACGGCCCTTCTGGCGTGTGCCGCTTTCCTCTCGGCGCCGGTGCAGGCAGCGGAGGCCCTGAGCATGTGGGTGCGCGCCAGCGGTGCCAACGCGGCCCAGCGCCTGACCGATCTGTGGAATGCCAGTCATGCCGAGAAGATCGCACTGACTGTCATCCCCGACAACCAGATGGTGTCGAAGCTCGCGACCGGCGTGAAGGCCGGCGACGTGCCTGACCTGATTTCCTTCGATCTGATCTACATGCCGGACTTCATGCGCGCCGGCTTCCTGACGGACATCACGGACGCGATGAAGGCGGACCCAAACTACGCCAAGGTCGCCAAGGCGTTCGCCGACCTCGCGACCTACAAGGGCCGGGTCTACGGCACCGGTTTCACGCCCGACGTCTCGATCCTCATCTACAACAAGGATCTGTTCCGCAAGGCCGGGCTCGACCCGGAGCAGCCGCCGAAGAGCCTGGCGCAGATCCACCAGTACGCGAAGAAGATCCGCGCGCTCGGGCCCGACACTTACGGCTTCTATTTCTCGGGCTCCTGTCCCGGCTGCAACATCTTCACGACGTCGCCGATGATGGTGGCCTCGGGCGCGAAGATCCTGCCCGCCAGCGCCGGCGAGGAGCCGCTGGTCGGCACGGGTGTCAAGGAAGTGCTGCAACTGTTCCGCGACATGTGGGCCGAGGGCCTAATTCCGAAGAGCGCCCAGTCCGACAACGGCTCGAACTTCGTCGCCAACTTCAAGACCGGCAAGATCGGGATTCAGGGGGCCGGCGGCTTCTTGATCTCCGACCTGAAGAAGGAAGCCCCGAACCTGGATTTCGGCGTCACCTTTTTGCCCGGCGTCAAGGAGGGTCAGGTGTCGGCCTTCGTCGGCGGCGACGTGGTCGCGATTCCCAAGGGCAGCAAGCGCGCGGCGCTCGCCCTTCAGTTCATCCGCTGGGAGCTGTCCGACGAAGCGCAGCTGGAGGGCCTGGCGAAGAACAACATCCTGCCGTCCCGCACCGACCTGGCGAACAACAAGTACTTCCAGTCGGAGCCCCGAGTCGTCACGACCGCCAAGGCGATCGGCATCGGCTACGTGCCCTGGGTGTTTCACTTCAACGACATGGTCAACAGCGACGCGTCGCCGTGGATCCAGATGATCCAGAGCGCGGTGTTCGACGGCAAGGTGGACGAATCGATCGTGAAGGCCAAGGCGAAGATGAAGGCCATTGCGTCGGAGTGAGAACCGCTCGGGATGAAGCCGCTGAAACAACGCTGGGTGGGCCTGGCGTACGTCGCGCCGGCGCTGCTGTTCGTGGCGGCCTTCGTCGTCTACCCGTTGGTGCGCCTGGTGATGATGTCGACGACCAACTCCTCGCTGCTCGGCGGCGAGACCTTCGTCGGCTGGAACAACTACCTGAAGGCATTCCATGACGAGACGTTCTGGCAGGCGCTGGTCTTCACGTTCAAGTACACGCTCTACATCACGCCGATCCTGATGATCGGCGGGTTCCTGCTGGCGCTGCTGACGGCCGGCCCCACCTCGCTGGCCCGCCTCACGCGCGCCGTCGTGTTCCTGCCGGTGGTCATCGGGCTCGGCAGCTCCAGCTTCCTGTGGGTGGGCCTGCTCGACGAGCAGGTCGGCCTCGTCGGACGCCTGCTGCACGACCTGGGCATCGTCGCGCACCCGCCGGTCTGGTTCGTCGATGCGCAGCGCGGCCTGTGGGCCGTGATCCTGTCGGTGGTCTGGAAAGTGATCGGGTTCGGCACGATCCTGTTCGTGGCGGGCATCCAGCGCATCGGCGAAGACATCCGCGAGGCGGCCCTCATCGACGGGGCCGGCTACTGGCAGCGGGTGCGCTACATCACCCTGCCCCTCATGGTGCGCACGCTGCTGCTGACGACGCTGATCAGCGTCGTCGGCTCGCTGCTCGCCTTCGACCAGTTCTACATCATGACCGCCGGCGGACCGCGCAGCGAGACCTTCACCTCGGTCTACTGGATCTACCAGAACTCGTTCATCTACTTCAAGCAGGGCTACGGCGCCGCGCTGTCCGTCGTGCTGCTGGCGATCGTGCTGGTCATCTCCATCGGCCAGATCCTCGCCACCCGCCGGGTGCCCGAGTCATGAGCGCCGTCATCGCTGCGCCCGCGCCCGGCCGGTCGACCGAGCTGACGAGCAGCCGCACGCGCATCGGCTTCGCCGTGACCTGCCTCGCCGTCATCGCGGTGATGCTGTTCCCGCTGGTCGTGACCTTCCTCTCGTCGGTCAAGACGCCGGCGGAAGCCTCCGCGGTCCCGCCCCTCTATCTGCCTTCGGCTCTCAGCCTCGAGAACTATGCGAAGGTGTTCCGCTATCAGGCGGGACTCGAGACTTACCTCTTCAACAGCCTCGTCGTCGCCTTCCTGACCATCGCGCTGTGCCTGCTGCTCGCGGTTCCCGCCGGCTACGCGCTGGCGCGCCTGCGGGTCCCGGCGCGCGAGACCGTCTTCCTCGTCCTGCTGTCCGGAATGATGGTGCCGTACCAGGCACTGCTGACTCCGCTGTACCTGATGTTCAGTTCGATCGGGCTGGCGAACACGCACCTGGGCCTCGCGATCGTCCACACCGTGCTGCAGCTTCCCTTCAGCGTCTACGTCATGCGTAACAGCTTCGAAGCGGTGCCGCGCGAGCTGGAGGAGGCTGCCGTGCTCGACGGTTGCAGCAGCTTGCAGATCCTCTGGCGCATCCTGCTTCCGCTCTCACGTCCGGCGCTGGTGACCGTGGTCCTGTTCGCGTTCGTGATGTCCTGGAATGAATTCATCGCCGCGTTGATCTTCATGGGCAAGGAGACACGATTCACCGTGCCGATCATGCTGGTCGGCGTGCGCCAGGGGCACTTCGGCGCGGTGGACTGGGGCGCGCTACAGGCGGGCATCGTCATCTCCATCCTTCCCTGCCTGGCGATCTACCTGCTGCTGCACAAGCACTACGTCGCCGGCTTCCTGAGCGGTGCGGTCAAGTGAACGACGTCCGCCGCCGCAACAGCAACCCGCTCGCCACCATCCGCGATGTGGCGCGGCTGGCAGGCGTCAGCATCGGCACAGCCTCGAAGGCTCTGAACGGCACCGGCCAGCTTCGCGCCGAGACACGCGAACGTGTCCTCGCGAGCGCGCGCGAACTCGCGTTCCGGCCGAACGATCTCGCGCACAGCCTTCATCGTGGCCAGTCGTTCACCGTCGGCGTGATCTCCAACGACAGCTTCGGCCGCTTCGGCATGCCGATCGTCGAGGGGCTCGAGGAGTGCATGACCGACAGCCGGATGCACGTCTTCATGTGCAACGCCACCGACGATCCCGAGCGCGAGGCCCGCCATGTCGAATCGCTGCTGGGCAAGCGCGTCGACGGCATCGTCGTGACCGGGCGGCGGGCCGACCGGCGCGAGCCGCTCGCCGTGGCGGCGCCGGAGCTGCCGGTGGTCTACGTGTTCACGCAGACCGACGCGGCGGATGCCCTGTGCCTGCTGCCCGACGACCACGGAGGCGCGTTCCTGGCCACCGAACACCTGATCCGGTTGGGACGCAAGCGCATCGCCCACGTGACCGGACCCGAGCGTTTCGAAGCGGTGCGCCTGCGTCGTGCCGGGTTCCAGGATGCCCATGCCAAGGCCGGCCTCGAGGCCGACAGCACGCTGGTCCTGACCGGCGAATGGTCGGAAGCCTGGGGACGCACGGCGCTGCTGCGCCTGTTCGATGGCCAGCGCGCGGCCCCCGACGCGATCTTCTGCGGCAACGACCAGATCGCACGCGGCACCGTCGACGGACTGCGCGAGCGTGGCGTTGCGGTGCCCGAAGACGTGTCGGTGGTCGGGTTCGACAACTGGCTCGTGCTCGCGGAGGCCGCACGGCCGCCGCTCACCACCGTGGACATGAACCTGAAGGAACTCGGGCGCGAGGCCGGCAGGCGCCTGATCGAACTGATCGCCGGCGAGCGCCACAGCGGCGTGCATCGCCTGCCGTGCAGCCTGGTGGTGCGCGAATCGTGCGGCGCTGCCGGCCCCTCTCGCTGACGGAGACCCGACACATGCGACGCTATTCACCGGTCAGGTTCACCGACGTGGTCTTCGAAGATGCGTTCTGGCGCGAGCGCCTCGAGACCGTGTTGACCCGCACGATTCCAAGCCAGCACGAGCGCCTGCGCGACCATGGCATCCTCGAGTCGCTGACGGTGCCGCAGCCGCCCCCGCCGCTACGCATCCCGCCCGGCGAGCACGGCCTGTCGATGCAGGTGTTCTGGGACTCCGATGTCGGCAAGTGGATCGAGTCGGCCAGCTACGTGCTGGCGCACCGCCGGGATCCGGCGATCGAGGCGCACATCGACGAGATCACCGACTGGCTCGAGAAAGCCCAGTTGCCGGACGGCTACCTGAACTGCTGGTACCTCGGCCGCGAGCCAGACCGGCGCTGGACCAACCTGCGCGACCGCCACGAGCTCTATTGCGCCGGTCATCTGCTGGAAGGCGCGATCGCGTACGCGCAGGCAACCGGCCGCCGCCGCCTGCTCGACATCCTGTGCCGCTACGTCGATCACATCGCCGAGACCTTCGGAACCGGCCCGGGCCAGAAGCGCGGCTACTGTGGTCACCAGGAGATCGAGCTCGCGCTGATGAAGCTCTACCACGCGACCGGCAACCGCAAGTACCTCGACCTGGCGGCCTACTTCATCGACGAGCGCGGCAACGCGCCGCCGCACTACTTCGACGTCGAGGCCCGCGCGCGCGGCGACGATCCGGCCAAGTATTGGTTCGGCACCTACGAATACAGCCAGTCGCACATGCCGGTTCGCCGGCAGCGCACGGTGGTCGGGCACGCGGTGCGCGCGATGTACATGTATGCGGCGATGGCAGATCTCGCCGCCGATCTGGCGGACGACTCGCTGCGCGAGGCCTGCGAGGCCCTGTGGCAGCACGTCACGACGAAGCGGATGTACGTCACGGCCGGCATCGGCCCCTCGGCTTCCAACGAGGGATTCACGCAGGACTACGACTTGCCCAACGAGACGGCGTATGCGGAAACCTGCGCCGCGGTGGCGCTCATCTTCTGGGCGCAGCGCATGCTGCATCTCGACTGCGACGGGCGCTACGCGGACGTCCTCGAAACCGCGCTCTACAACGGCGCACTGTCCGGTCTGTCGCGCGACGGGACGCACTACTTCTATCAGAACCCGCTGGCCAGCGACGGCTCTCACACGCGTTGGCAATGGCACACCTGTCCGTGCTGCACGATGAACGTGTCGCGGCTGGTCGCCTCGGTGGGAGGCTACTTCTATTCGGTTGGCCGCGGGGCGGTGGCCGTGCATCTGTACGGCAGCTCCCGCGCGACGCTCACGGTCGGCGGCTCTCCCATCCGGCTTCGCCAGGAGTCGGACTATCCGTGGTCAGGTCGCGTGAAGATCACCGTCGATCTCGATGCGCCGTCACAGTTCACGCTCAAGCTGAGGATCCCGGGCTGGGCACGGCCTGCGACCGTGAACGTGGCGGGACGGGCACTCGCTTCCACTGCGCCGCAGCGCGGCTATGTCGACATCGCTCGCACTTGGCAGGCCGGTGACGTCGTCGAGCTCGAGCTGCCGATGCCGGTGGAACGAGTCCATGCGAACCCTTTGGTGCAGGCCGATGCCGGCAGGATCTGCTTGCGGCGAGGGCCGCTCATCTACTGCGTCGAGCAGGCGGACCATCCGCAGTCCACGATCGACCTGCTGCGCCTGCCGCACGATGTACCGCTGCAGCCCGTCACGCGGCCGGACCTCTTCGGTGGCATCGTGACGATCGTCGCGCAGGCGCGCGAGTTGAGCGGCGACGCTCCCGACGCACCGCTTTATTCGGCTCGACCCTTCGAAGCGCGTCCTGCCGCGCTGACGGCGATCCCCTATTTCCTGTGGAACAACCGCGGAGCGAATCGAATGCGCGTCTGGCTCCCGCAGACGTGATGCCCATGACGCGGGTTGGCTGCTCGCGCCACGCAACTTCGACCTGAAGGAAATGGAGCGCGCCACTGTGATCCGCCTGGATCGGCCAGGGCCGGTCGTTTGCGACGCGGATCACGGATGCCAGGTTGCCCGCAGCGCCGTGGACGGCATGGCGCCGAGCGCTTGCCCGAGCTGCTTCGCCGTCAGAACCGTGGCGGGCGCGTAACGCGCGAGTACCGAACCCGTCAGCCGTTCTACCGGCCCCGCCGTGCTGACGGAGCCCAGCACGGCGCCATGGCGTCCGCGCACGGCGGCGGAGACGCTCGCCATTTTCGAGTTCCGCTCGCCGCGGGTGATGTGGAAACCGCGTCGACGGATGCGCTCATTGAGATCACCCGGTTCGCCCAGGGCGGCCAGGATCACCCGGCCGGCGGATCCGCGGTCCAGCGGAAGAACCTCGCCGGAGCGAATGCGGCTCTGAACACCTGCCGTTCCCTCGCAACGCATCAGGCAGCTGCGCAGGTTGCCTTCGAAGACGAAGAACGAGGCGCTTTCTCCCGTGGCCGCACTCAGCTGGCGCAGGATGGGTTCGATGGCGGAGTCGAGGTCGAACTGCGCCTGGTAGCGGGAGCCCATCCAGCCAACTGCGGGGCCGAGCCGCCATGCACCGTCTTCGCGCCTGACGAGGAATCGGGCTGCAGCGAGCGTGCGCGCAAGCCGCAGCACCGTGGGTTTGTGCATGCTGGTACGGCGTGCGAGCTCTGCAAGCGGGAGAAAGAGCTCGTCGCCTTCGAAGGCAGTGAGGATCGACAGGGCACGTGCCACGGCCGTGACGTTCTCGTCGCCTGGACGCATCGAGTGTCCCTCGGGCCCATTCGTGAGAAGTCGCTTCGGCGTGGCATGCAGCGGCTTGAACCTGGACTCTTGCGGCATGGTCGGATCGTATCCAAGCCCCCGCGCACCGTTACGTCAGGCGTAACGCATTGCCCATTCAGTCCCGGCGTCCCGATCATGCGCACCTGATCCAGGAGACACGTTCCATGCCGCACATGCACACGAGCCGTCGCAGCTTCCTCGCCTCGGCGGCAGCGTTCGCCGCGTTTGGCGCCCGAGCCCAGGGCGCCTCCTCAGTGCCCATTCGGATGGTGATTCCATTCGCCGCCGGAGGTGCCACCGACGTCCTCGGGCGCGATCTCGCCAAGGCCATGAGCGCCACGCTGGGCCAGACCTTTGTCGTCGAGAACGCCGGCGGCGGCGCCGGCGTGCTGGCCATGCAGAAGGTGACAGGCGCAAAGGCCGATGGCAGCACGCTGCTGTTCGCCGCCTCCGGCAACATCACGGCGCAGCCGCTGCTGCAGAAGCCGCGCGTGGACATCCTGACTCAGCTCGCGCCGGTGGGGATGATCGCCACGGCACCGCACGTGCTGGTGGTGACG
>Ga0075366_10002044_pt1 | contig 10240 bp, 17 predicted proteins | sample EndMethybrTD3031_FD_72351 | JGI IMG/M metagenome (GOLD analysis project Ga0075366, IMG submission 72351) | Populus endosphere microbial communities from Tennessee, USA - Endosphere MetaG P. TD hybrid TD303-1 | ecosystem: Host-associated > Plants > Roots > Endosphere | place: USA: Tennessee... | reverse complement strand
CCAATAATCTGCAGCCTAGGTTTCAGTTTTACGCGGCGCGATAGCAAAGCGGTTATGCACCGGATTGCAAATCCGTAGAGCCCAGTTCGACTCTGGGTCGCGCCTCCAAAGATAAGTGCTTATGGCACAACGGAAAACGCCCAGCCCTCAACAGGCTGGGCGTTTTGCTTTGTGGGCCGTGTCCGCACGATGTCAGCTCTTCCAAAACGCTAAGCGATTGCGCAGTGCGAGCTTCATGCGTACCCAACGAGTCGTTGTTTCGGGGTGTTTGACGAATGCTGTAAACCAATCAGAGAACTCCTCGTCTGAAGGAATGAGGCCTTCTTCTTTGGGCTTGGAAAAGTCTGCAGCACTGACCTTCGGCGCTCCTTTGTCGCCAAGTCGTTCCTTGTATTTCAGAACCAACTTTTCTCCGTGAGTCTTTAGATCGCTGCACAGCAGATAGGTGAAGAAGATGACGCAGTCTGTGTGGAGCACGATTGCTCCCAACGTGTCGGAATAGATCTGGTCGATTTGACCTTCGCTGTTTGGCAGTCCGAAGTAGCGAGCCATGAAATTCTTGTCATTGGGGCCACCTGCCGCCTTAAACGCTGCCAACTGTTCGTTGCGGCTGGCGATTGCCTGACATAAAGCCGATGACGATTCGGCCGCGCTAACAGCAAGATTGAGTGGCCTTCCAACGACAGAAAGACGGTCGAGAACATGCGCGCGGAGCGTATCCGTCGCCAGGCTTGGAACTGGCAACCCTCTCAAGTCAGCTTGTAGCTGAAATGGCTCTTGAGTTTGCCCCAATTTCCGTTTGTGAATGTATTCAAGCAGGTCGGTGTGATCACGAGCGAAGATCGTCTTTATCGAGCGCAGATGCTGGCGCTTCATGGCCATCAAAGAGCTACAGATTGAAAGAGACAAAGAGATGGCTGCATTGGTGTCGCGAACCTCCTTGACCATCTCATCGCGAAATCGGTTTCGTTCAGCCGTGCCTTGAGCTGTCTTCGCACCGAAGAACGCCCCCAGCAACGCTACCAGCGCGGAGCTGAAAAGAGGTGAGCTAAAGAATTTCTCAATTGCAATCCAGGCTGCTGCCAACATGTTGTCCGCTCCGCTTGAATCGCCGAGGCGCAAACCGCCTCGGCTCTTCTTCTTAAGCAGCAGCCGCCAGAAAGCGACCGGTAATGGTGATCGTCATGTTTGGCTGTCCTGTAACGCTGCCAGCCACACTGAACGTTCCGGTAGCGTCATTCGCAGAGCCCGCCAGCGTCAGGTCGAAGCTCGGTAGCGGGCCGAAGATTGACTGTCTCGAAGCGTTCCAGCGATGCACATGCAATTGCCCGGACAGCTGTTGCCCGGCGATGATTAGTGGGCCCGTGTAGACGTACCCGTCATCACCACCGTTTACGACTCCGTCCTTGATAGTGACGATGCCATCACCAAAGCTTTGATTACCAGCTTTGAAGCTGACGTGATACAGACCTGATTTCATAAGAGTTCCTATAGGAGTGCGCTGTGCCGGCGCTAACGCACCGGTTGTGCGGAGACTAAGAAAAAGCGCAGAGGCAGCCGCCCCTGCGCTAGCTACTCGACTAGAGTTATCGACCAGACTTATGTTTGGTCGGATCAACTAGCGTGTAGCCTTGGCCGGGCTTTTGCGTCGGAGGTAGCGGGTTGCCCCGTGTACCAGTCACTTCGTTGCCAGTGGAGGTGTTCCGGTACTGGCCGGAGCGAGGAGCCGGAGTTCCCGGCCTAAGTTTGCTGCTCATGGTTTGAGCCTTTCGAAAAGTGGGTCAGTTTTTTGGCGTGCAAATAGGCACACAAATTTGTCTTGTCAATATTGACGGTCCCGTCAACAGACAACTAAACTACCCACATACGAACTGGCGTAACACAGTCGTATGTGGGTGGTCGTCTTAACGTAATGTTTGATCGCTCAGGCGTTTCATTGAGACCTCCTTCCTCATCACTAAGCACAAGTTCGCTTAGCTGAACTCCCGTAGCAGGGTTTTGTTGCAATTCGGCCAGGAGCTTGTCCAGAGCTCGCTGGCCGATCCTATTTTGGCGCACCGTGTCATGAGGGTGGCACCGGACTGAACATTATCTGGAAAGCCATCACGGCGCAAGTGGCCTCATTCTCCACAACCAGATTCTTGTAACACCGGCGCTTAAACACCCTGTGTAGCACGTGCTACATCATGTGGAAACTTGGAAAGTTATCCACAGGCTTCGATCCCTCTAAAGGCGTCGTTCCTACGTAGTCTTGCCTATGGGAATACGTCCAGTCCGCGCCCGGGCCGGAGATATCCACAGGGAACTATTGCCGGTCAGCTTCGCCGTCTTTGTGGATTCTTTCGGTTACAAGGTCGACGTTATTTGTATGTTCCCATGAGGTGAACATGGGTATTTGCGAGCGGATCTAGAAGAAAAAAGCCCGCAGGCGGCGGGCTTTTTCGGAGCGGGACGGGATCACTCGGGAGTCGGCTCCGCCAGTTCGGCAAGCTGCGCCCGCTTGAACCAGACTTGGTACTGCGTGCGCGCGGTCGACGGGTTCACGCCTTCGGCCACAGCCATCTCCACAGCGAAGGCCCGGGGCAGCAGTTCGCCACCACCAGCCTCTAACCACATCGCATGCAGCTGAGCACATTTTCCGGCGGGCTTCGTCACGGTTGCTTGATCAGTCATGTCTAGCTCCTGTTGAATCGCGAAGTTGCGATGGCTGAAGCTTCAACAGGCTGAGTAGGCGTGTCCCGCAGAACTGGATCAGGGTAGAGGGAAAAGACAACGCCCGCACGGGGCGGGCGTCGAATGCAGGATCAACCAGTGGGATAGAAGATGGTCCTCGGTGCACCGGTCTCCTGCTGCTGCTGATAGACAGGGCGCTCACACAGCTCACGCATCACATACATCGCACGGAGCGCCATGGACGCCCGCGTCACGAACTAGCTGTCCGTTTCTCAGCGCCGAACCGTTGCCGCCGTAGAAGCCATGCCGGGAGGCAAGCGGCTGGCGCGGACAGGCTCTTGGCCTGCCGCTGCAGCGATGCGCTGTTCCTTGGCGATGCGCAGGCGTTCGTCATTGGCGTGGTGTGCGTCGCAGACGCGTTGGTAGAGCGCGGCTTTTGTGGCCTGGTGCGCAGCCAACGCGCGTTGGTATTCAGCTGGGGTCATGGCAGTCCTTCCGTACGTGGGTGGTGGATCGGGGTTCGGATGATTCGGAACTGCAGGACGCCGCCCCGAGGTGGGCCTGCTTGTTCATATGTCTCTGCGTAGTGCAGCGGCTCAACGTCTTCGTGGTGAGAGCGAGCAAGGCGCTCCTGTGATGCCATCGCCATCTCCTCCCACTGATCCACCAGCATCGTGAGAGGCACGGCGAGGTAGCGCCCAGGCACGTGCGCCCGCTCAACCAGTGCATCGACGCGCCGGAGCATCGCTGCTGAGACGCCCGCCCTCATTGCAGCAGCGCTCCAGGTGGCGGTGCTGCATCCCGGGCGCCAACCCAGTCAGCCCACAATCCCTGCGCATACGAGCGCGCGCGAGCATCGGGGTCATGCTTTGCCATGTGGCGAATCGACTGCCTGAAGTTGTCCAGGTCGTCATCGACGAGGGCCGCTTGCTCTGGCGTCATGTCGTACTCGAACCAGACGATGCAGGGATGACTTTCGCCAAGCGCCCGGTATGTGGCAGTCACCACATCGTTCAGCCTTGCCCACAGTGACTCGTTCGTTTCACCCGCGTGGCGGTAGACCGTTTGCGTGCTCCCGTTGGTTTCGCACCTGACCTTGAAGACGTCCGGCCATTCGTTGTCTCGGGCGAGTACGCAAGTGAAGTTCAGGAATCGATTTCTCATGCTTGTTTCCTCATGGGCTTCATGCGGGCTTCGATGGCGGCCAAGCGCTCCGCCAACTCATCGACTGCCTTTAGCCCGCCGAACGAACTGATGCTGTCAATGATCAACTTGCCGGTCTCGGGGTCTACTTCCCCCGCGGCAACAGCAACCAAGACAGCGCGAGCCTGCTCCACAAGCGGCGCGTTTGGGTCCAGTTGGAACGTGACCTTTTCGGCACGCGCTTTCAGCACAGGCGACAGGCGTGACAACACGATGTTGGCTGCCTGCAGATCGCCGGCAAGCGCCTTCTCGGTGACCTGTTTGGCGATGTTCAGTGCATCGTCCATGAACGCCTGGGCGATCTTTGCTCGACGGTCAACGATGCCCGGCGGTCGGCCGGCAGGATTGGGGCTTTTCATCCCTTGCTGCCACTTGCTGGACGCCGACGCGGACGCAGCCGGGGCATTCTGCAACCATGAGGGAGGAGATGTGGTCATAGTGATCTGATCAGTGGGACATCAAGCGCTGAAGGCTTTCCGCATCTTGTTGTCTGCCTCGCGCAGCAGCGTGACCTTCCTCCGATCCGCGCCGATGGCTTTCTCGGCTTGGGTCAGCACCAGGCCGCTGTTGTCATCGAGGATTGCGAGCGCAGCGCGGGCCACCTTCAGGCGATTCGCGAGGGCGGGGGAGGCCTTCTCCCTATAAATTCTTGTGAAAGCGTCGCGCTCCAACGCAGTGATGCCGGTCAAGTAAATCGGCGCGCCCAATACCGCCGACAAGGCCTGCGTGTCGCCTGCGTCGGTGGCCGTCTTTATGAATGCTCGTCGGTCGCCGGGAGTCATACCCCGAACAAGCGAGCGAATCTCGGCACTCATCGGTGACGCGGTGCTTTGCTCAAGCGGCTCTTGCAGCGCGTTGTCCATGAATGCCACCTGCTTCTTCAAGGTCGCGGAGGCGCGGTCGATGAGCTTGCTTACCTCAGCCACCTTCTTGTCGGCAAACGCCGACACCTGAAGGATCACGTTCTCTGGAGTCAACGCGGCGTTCTTGCTAGCAAGGTCACGTGCCTTGTGAATTGCTCCGATGCTGAGGACTGCCGTCTCGAAGGCCTCAATGGCCGGTGCAACGAACTGACGCGAGTCGTCATCGAGCCCTTCGATGTTCAGAAACACGTGAGGGTGCAGGCTCACCGATACGTTCGAATCTATTGGGAAGTCATCATTGTCCATGCTTGATACCAGTTAGAAGATTGAGCGGTGCTTACCGCTTGCGAGCACTTTGCCCTGATCACTTGCATCAACACAATGGAATCAACGAGTTAACAGCGGGAAGCAGCGGATCCGGAATCCGTCGCGCATCGACTGATGCTGTTAACCACACCTCGCCCACGCCACAACCACGTGCCCTCATTGCAGCGAGCGCAGCAGGGGTAGCAAGCGCTCTGCTGCCGCGCTGGGTGCTACCCCGGCGGGTGTGCTGCACGGCGCGCTGCCGGGCGTCCTGCGTGTGCTGCTGCGCTTAGCATTGAGCTCCGGAGGTGGAGCATGGAACTCAAAGACATTGCAGAAATCGGTCAAAGCGTCTCGCTGATCATTGCGAGCTTGTTTGCGATCTACGGTTTAGACGCTTGGCGCAGAGAGTTTGTGGGCAAGCGTCGGATGGAACTAGCAGAGGAAGTGCTGGCGCTCTTCTATCAAGCGAGAGACGCGATTGATGCTGCGCGTAGCCCTCTCGGCTTCGGCGGCGAGGGTAGCTCACGCAAGCCTTCCGCCAACGAGAACCCCGAAGACAAGGAGGCGCTGGACTCGGCATACGTCATCGTGGAACGGCTGCAATCGAATGCCGAGGTGTTTTCTCGCATCCATGTTCTCCGCTATCGCTTCATGGCGCAGCTGGGTGCAGATGCTGCGCTGCCCTTTGACAAGTTGTGGCGCATCAGGAATGAGTTACTCATAGCTGCTAGTCGAATGGCCCGTCTTGCAACTCGCAAGGAATGGCAGCTCAGGACAGACGACGCGTTGGAGAAGCATCACAAGGAGCACACGGAAGTCAGCGAGATTGTTTGGGGCGGGTTTAGTGAAGACGATCCAATAACAAGACGTGTGAATGCCATCGTGAATGAAGTGGAGACAACGTGTCGTGCAGTCATTGAAAGCAAAGGCACCTTGTTCGCCCTGATCAACTTGAAGCTGCAAAGGTGGCGTGCGAAGTAGTGCTCTCGGAAAAACAAGCAACAACAGCGCAAGCGGCCAGATGGGAGGATGTCCCGCTGCACCTCGCTGTTCTCGGCGAACAGGGTCTGTTTTTTCAAATGGCCTTGCTGGCGCTTGTAGCTATTACTAAAAAAACAAAAGAACAAAAAAACAAGCACTCCCGTTCCCCCCACTATTTGTCGCTGTGCCCGCTGCGCAGGAGACACGAGGAGATGTGGTTAAGCATGGGGCGGGGGGGCGGCTGTTTTTTTGTTTTTCTGTTCTTTGCCCCGCCCGCACTTCATATCGATGCGCTGGCCAGCATGAAGCAACGCCCACTGAATAGGAACTTGTCCAGCAGGACATTTGGATCTGCTTTCCTGATGTAGCCACCGTCCAGCAAGCCTTGAAGAGTGATGTCTAGTGCCTTCACGCTGCCCTGTGGGTGGTCTCTAAACGCGGGCTTTTGACGCATGCGCGCCTGAATGAAGGTGTAGGTCACCAGTCCCTCATCGCGCATGCCTGGCAAGACGTTGTACGAGCCTGTGTAGTCCTTCTTGCAGTAGTCACGAATGGCTGCTCTGACTAGATCCATTCGCACGTTGTCATCGCTTCCTACGTCGCCTGCGTCCATCCGCGCGCTCATCGTGGCAATGTCACGTTTGATCAACGTCATTGCCCACGCTGCATGACCCAAGTCAATTCGAGGATCAACCTCGTTGTCGGCGATAGCCAGCAACGCTGCAATGCGCAGCACCTTGATGTGCGCTCGGTTCCACATCTGACGGCGACCTTCATCCAACGTGGCGTTGATCTGTCTATCGCATTCGAGTCCAAATGCTTCGAGCTTCTCCGCAGTCGGCATGTCCTTGTAGCCAACTTCAATACGTGCCGGACAGTTGATGGGCTGCGCCGCTTCAGAGGCCCGCAGGAGGATGGCTTTCCACCTATGAAGTTCATCGGTCTCCAACTCGCACGCTCTAGCTTCATTCGGAGGAGGACGCTCGCCTGTGAACTCAACAATGGTGAAGCGCGACAAGAACCCATCCTCCATCATGCTGTGCGTCAACGACCTGAACAGCGTGTCTGGCGTCGTCTCTCCAACTAGTGAGAACGCCGCGCCTTTGACACCCATCTTGCTGTCGTCGCTGTTGCTGTACCTGATGCCGCCTAGGAAATCGTTAGGCCCACTCTTGCTATATGCGTTCGTCATGACAGTACGAAGCGTCTGCATGGGGCCATCCTTGTCGCTGGACATTCCGCGAAGCTTTCGTCCGAACTCTCCTGCCACATTGACGAAGGAGGGTTTCATCAGAATGGCCTTTTGAAGCGCCGGCCCAGAAACCATGTCATCGAAATCTACGAACTGACCAGCAAAGTGAACATCACGAGCTTGGTCCATCATCAACCCGATGCCGGAATGCAACGTCTCTTTGCCAATCCCGCTTCTGGCCACCAAGATGACGTACAGGTTCAAGCCGGTATTCGAGATGGAGTAGCGACGACCACACACGCCAGCGAGTAGCCCGAGCAATGCCGCTACAGCTACTTCCTTAACGGGGCGGGGGCTGCTTTGATAGATGAAGCGTGCAAAGTTGCCCGCGTAGCCCGGGGGCCATTGCAGTTCGTGTTGCGGGCTCATAGCGCACCCCCGCCCGCATGCTTGCCACGTCCGGCGTTGCATTTGTTTGTGCTGCCCGCTGGGGTAGCTGCTGGACGTGCTTGCGTGCGCGGCAAAGCGTTGCCTGCAAGTGTGGTCACGCGGGACACGGGGCGCTGATCGCGGGTAACTTCGCTGCTGCATGGGCAATGCATTGGCAGTTGGTTAGCGGCGGGGGCGTTCACAGCGCTCCCGCCGTTTTCTTTTGGCAGGTTCATGTTGAGTACCGAGTACCGGGTGCTGACCGCGCGTGTCTCCGCTGCTGGCCCACCCATGGAAAATGGGCGCGGCTGGGCGGACTGCCCATCCGCTACGGATGGTTCAAGCAGTCGAGCGGGCTAGCTCTGTGTGATGCGTGGTGCTTGTGCGGGTGCGCTCAGCGAGCCACGCGTTCAGGTCGTCTTCTGAGTACCTGACCTTCACTCCAACCTTGATGTACTTAGGGGAACGGCCGTTGGTTCTCCAGACGCAGAGGGTGCCGGGAGTGACGCCGATGTAGCGCGCTGCTGAGGCGTTGTCGTAGAGCTTCATGTGCGATCCTTGAATCGCTCATGGCCGCAAATGAAAAAGGCCACGAGCAGAAAGAAGCCGACTTACGTCGGAACTGTCTGCCGTGGCCTACTGGGGTTTTCAGACCCAGCACTTTCCTCAGCTTCCCCTTCTTCTGCCTCGTGGGCACCGCTCGAGACGCGGACTGAACATGGGTTGGCTACCAGCGCAGGTTTTAACGGCCTCCAGTTTAGCGTGCGTTAACGCGCGAAAACAAGCGCTGATAACTCATCTCAGGCCCGGATCGGCACGACGTTGCGGCCTGCCGCGATGGCATCGAATTGATCAGCCTGCTTCGCGATCCACGCACCGATTGCCTCGGCCTCGGCGGTGCAACTCTCGTGCAGGTTCTCGGTGTCGGTGTAATGTTTGATGGTCACGTCATGGCCCATCGTGTGGTGCATGAGCAGCTTTGCCTTCACGTACGGGACGCCGGCCTTGTCGGCGATTGCAGCGAATGTCCGCCGGAGGTCGTGCAGGGTGATTGGTGCGCCAGCCACCTCGCTGACTTTCTGGATCATGCCGGTCACGTTGGTCACGTGCCCATGCTTGCCCCAAGTGTTGAAGACAAACTTCACGTCCTCGGGTCGCCTTTTCAGCCGCGCCACAAGAATCTCGCGTGCGGCGGCGCAGAGGGGGAAGGTGACAGCGCGCCCGTTCTTGGCGAACTCCTTGGGGATGTGCCACGTACCGGAGTCTTCCGTTAGCTTGACGCGATCCCAGGTCAACTCGGCTGCGGCGGATTTGCGCGAGCCCGTGAGCATGAGGAACGACAAGTAGTCGGCGCCGATGTGGTCAACCTTGGTTGTCTCGTCGGCGCGGATGGTCTGCAGCATCGACCAGACCGCCCCTATGCGCTCCGTAGGTATGCGTCCGGTGCGCGCTGTCTCCTTGTTCCACAGACTGGCGTCGTTCAGAACTTCGACGGGGTTCTCCGGGAGCAGGGGGCCTTCATCGGTTCGGTAGACGGCTCGGGCGTACTTGAGCAGTGCCCGCAGGACCCGGAATGCCTGGTTAGCCTGCTGAGGGCCAGTCTTGGACATTTCGCCGAACCGCCGCTTGCATGCGTCGCGGGTTATGCCGATGACGGGCTTCAACTCCCAGTCCCCAAAGCTCTTGGTCACATGCCGCTCAATGTCTGCGACGCTGCGCGGCTTGAGCTCCCGATCGAGGATGTATGCGTCAGTCACTTCCCGAAGCGTTACGCTCAAGGCCTTCTTCTTGGCCCGTTCCTCCTGTGGGTCGGTACCAAGGCGCATGCCGCGGAGCAGTTCGCCGGCTTGGTGGCGGGCTTGCTCTACGGTAAACGGCCCATGCCGTCCAATCGTCAGCCGTCGCTCGGTCCCGTTGACCCGCCCCTGAACCACGTAGCTTTTCACCCCTCCGGCGGTGATCCGCAGGCCGAACCCCTTCAGCTCGCTGTCCCAATAGAAGATCTGGGCGATGGGTTTGCCAGCTTCTGTTGTTCCTGGGATGAATTCCCAGCCGTCCACGAGGCGCTTTGTCAGTCTTGTTCGGGGAATCGTCGTGCTTGCCATGCTGGCTCCTTAGTGCTCACCCGTAGCGCATCCGTATAGGGCGCAAAGTACGCGCAATGTAAGCACAAGGGCTTAAGGCCGGCAACGACACATTAATGCTGGAAACGATCTAACTCATTGATTTTACGAATAAAATTAATGCGCATTAAAGCGGGCGCCTACTCCGTTAAGCCCGTTTTTGAGGATTGCAAATCCGTAGAGCCCAGTTCGACTCTGGGTCGCGCCTCCAGGCATGGCTTGCACAGCAAGCAGCAAAACGCCCCGACTTTGTCGGGGCGTTTTGCTTTGTGGTTCGGCCCGAAGACCACTTACTCGATGGTCTGCACGGCGACGATCTTCGCGTTGCCGGGCTCGAATTCGCAGCGGTAGCTGAACTGAACCAAGTTCATGCCTGGCGCGCGCTCCACGGCGCCCACGCCTTCAAGGCTGGATCGACCCGCTGGAGCAGGCCTGAGCTTGCGTGAATCCGACCCGAAGGCGATGCG
>Ga0075366_10002042_pt1 | contig 10244 bp, 10 predicted proteins | sample EndMethybrTD3031_FD_72351 | JGI IMG/M metagenome (GOLD analysis project Ga0075366, IMG submission 72351) | Populus endosphere microbial communities from Tennessee, USA - Endosphere MetaG P. TD hybrid TD303-1 | ecosystem: Host-associated > Plants > Roots > Endosphere | place: USA: Tennessee... | reverse complement strand
GCCTTTATATGCGGAAGGATCATCGCTGAGCACCACTTCTTTAACTACGGTATTATTTTGATAAAGGCTCAAGTTCAGTACACTAAACTTAGCCGCTTCATCGGTACGCATGTTACTGATCTTGCGGTCAACTACATCGTCTTTTAGTGATAAAATGCTGTCCGCGCCACGCTGGGTCAGTTTAATATGCTTCCGTAACTTCACCGATGCCACGCGGTTCTGCGCTTTCAGCTTTTCTGATAAATAATTCAGCGAACGGTCTTCTACCTCCATCTTTCTATCGTCCACATAATTCCCCATCCGTGTTATCGAATCCATAAATAGCTCTACGTATTCAGCAGGTATTTTGATGGTCATTTCGGCCGTACTATTATAAATAGTCAGTTTTTTTACAGAATCATTTGGCATATCAATATTCTGCTGACTTACAATATTCGAATGCATGTTGTGGTGCATTACCATACCGCCGCAAACAGTTGTTATTTTAGAAATTTGTTCGGTAGCCTGTCGCACGTCTTTTACTTTAAACCGTATCTCGCCTGTCTTCACCAGTTTAGTATTTTCGGCAGAGTCTTGTTGTGCGGAATCGCGTTTTGCACTATCAGTGGCTGAGGGTGACCCCGAACCTTTGCATGCGGCAAGCAATACGGTGCCGGCCAGCAGCGCCATTAAAATTTTTGTTTTCATGATGTGTGTTAGTTTTAAATTGATTTTCTAAATCATCCTTTAATTTTTTGCCGGCCGGCTTTTTGTTTCTAAAAGATGTGGTTGCTTATTTTATAATTGATACAGGCAAGGGCATAATAGTAACCCTTTGCCATTGTAAAATATGTTGTTACATTTCAGTTATGAGTATTTGATGTTTTTTTAGAACCATTAAACCATATAAGGGTTATACTATTATCAATTCATATAAACCGAAATACCATGGCAGGCCCTTTAAAAGTTAGCGTCACTAAAAACATTAATGCCCCGGTAGCCAGCGTATGGCAGGCGTTTACCGATCCGGCTATGATCAAGCAATACCTGTTTGGCACCACTGTAACATCCGACTGGAAGCTGGGCAGCAGCATTACCTATACCGGCGAATGGGAAGGCAAAAGCTACGAGGATAAAGGCCAGATTATAGATGTGATCCCCTTTAAGCGCCTGCACACTACCTACTGGAGCGGCATGAGCGGCAAACCGGATAAGCCCGAAAACTACGTAGACGTATTTTATGAAGTTGAACCCGCCGATGATGGCAGCAAAGTAACTATTACCCAGGAGGGAATTGAAAATGAAGAAGGTGTTGAGCACATGAAAAAAAACTGGGGCATGGTGCTTGACGGCATGAAGAAACTACTGGAAGCGTAAACCCCTACAACGAAACGGGATGCATAATTAGTGCATCCGGTTTTAATTATTATGGGTGATACGTCCTTGCTGCATGTTTCAGTACATCAGCTTTGTAAAATAACACATCCTTAAACTGCCCGTTAATATACCCCTCGGCCTGGTCGGTAAAGTTTTTTGATTGCGGGTCGAACGATTGCCCGCCGGTCATAATACTTTTGGCTTTCACTTTCGGGCCAAATTCAACAGCCGCTATAAAACTGTTGCCGCTGTAGCCATAACGTTTTTTAGTAGCATTCATAGGCCGGCTCACAAACGACGGCAGTTGCCCAAACAGCGACGATACCTGACCTACCGGGATGCTTGGCGCGTTATCATCAAACACACCGTTTGCCGGGCGCTGGTAGCGGTTAATATCGCCCCATTGCACCTTCCAATCGCCGTAACGATTTTGCAAGCTTTTAATGGTATTCGTCAGTTCGTTTAATAGCTGAGCCGGTTTGGTAGCTTTGAGCATTGCTTCGGTGCGCTCGGTTTGGTAAGTGCCTTCTTCTGATGATTTGGCACGTGGTAACAGTTGCATTAGCCGTGTGCCCCATTCAAATCCTAAAGTAGTAGCAATAGAATTTACCGCCGACCGCCTGTCCCATTGTTTTAATATTGCTATCGGTTCTTTCAAAAAGGTTTTGGTGCTATCGGGCGCTTCATCGTAAGCTTTAAATAGTGGCGGAAGCATTACATCAAAAGCGGTAAGGTATTTATCATATCCTTTTTTAATCAGTTCATCTAAACTCACATTCTTCGCATTGCTGAATAGTTTTATGGCATTAACCCCGCGATAGTTTTGCCCATCTGGCGCCATATAGGCCGGGTATTTTGTTTTATCCGGACTGGCCACACCCGATGAAGTGAACGGTGTGGAGTTGCAATTCTCTATCCACCCGGTTGATGGATTGTACACGTGTACGATATCATCCTGTTTGTGCAGGCCCTGCCATTCGGTGGCCGGAGTGGTGCCGTCTACGGGTTGTGTCCAGTCAAGTTTAGGGTCACGTTTGGGCATAAAATTGCCGTACCAGAAAGCGATGTTGCCCTGGTCGTCGGCATAAACGGTATTATTGGTAGCATTGTGTCCAATATCCATGGCTTTTTTGTATTCGGCAAAAGTATTGGCCTTGGTGATCAGCCACGATTCCAGCAAGGCCGGATACGACCGGTTGTCGTTCCTTAACGCCAGCCATTTGCCATTGCGCGCGCCCAATACCGGGCCATGATGGGTATAATAACCGGTGAATGTTTTTTGCACAGTTTTATCGCCTTCTTTAATATTTAAGGTCAATTTACGCTCGGTTACCGGTTTTTGCTGGCCATTATATTCGTAATACCATTTGCCGTCTTTCTTAGTTACCTTCTCGGCATACAGGTCGCCTACATCGGCATTACTGCTGGTATGCATCCAGCCGCAATGCTGGTTAAAGCCCTGGTAAACAAAAAACTGGCCCCAGGTTACCGCACCGTAAACATTCAGCCCCTCGTTACTCACCAGTTGCACTTCACTCCGGAAATAGAAGGGCACATGCGGGTTAATATACAGCATGGCATGCCCCGAAGCTGTCAGCTTAGGCGATAAAGCAAATCCGTTCGAGCCTATCTCCCGCTCGTCCAATTCTTCCTGCAAAGTTTTGGGCTGTTTTATCTTACCCATATCCATTCCCGGCTGACCGTAAAAGAGTGCGGTTTCCCGCAGACTTAATCCACCCGTTACCGTAGCCGATACGCTGCCATCGGTAAACATTAGCGCATACCAGGGTTCAAAATGCTTAAATACCAGCGGCTTTACTTCGGGGTGTTTGTACAGGTAATAATTTACGCCATCGGCAAAGGCATCCAGCAGTTTTTTAAACCAAAGCGGGCTGGCTTTATAGTCTTTTATGGCGTCGGCGCTGTCGGCAATCATTTGCAGTTGCACATCGGTATACAGGTTGCTCTCACCATCAACCTCGGCCTGTCGGCCAAGCTGGTACAGGTAATTGCGTTCAATTCCCTTAAAGTTATCCTCACACTCGCTATACATCAATCCAAAAACCACCTGCGCATCTGTTTGGGCGTAAATATGCGGCACACCCCAGTTATCGCGGATGATAGTTACGGCTTGGGCTTGTTGCTTGTACCGGCTAATTTCCTGCGGGGTAAACCTTTGGGCAGATGCCAAAATTGGAAGCACGGCAATAACGGCGAGTAATAGTTTTTTCATGCGAATGTTTATGGAAAACGAAATTTAGGAAATTGTCATCATCAATCTGTGACGTCACAAACATTTTTCATAAGCTGTGTGGATATCAGGATGTGATAATGCTAAAGCACGGCCCGTTGAAAAGGTTTTATTTAATTAAGATTTGGCTAAAGCCCTGTGTGTTGCTGGCTATCCGTTGGCTAAAGCCAACGGCAATGAATTGATTTGCTAATAAGCAAAAAAGTTTTTTTTAGTTTCATTGCCGTCCCATTTATGGGACGGATGGTAATAGAAAGTAAATAGCTTTAGCCGAACTAATCCACTAAGGTTTCTTTTAATGTTTTTAGTAGCTTGTGTAGTTTAGGATCATCCAAACTGGTAATGCGGTATTCCCGATAAGTTTTTAATGGTTCGCGAAGTTTAATTTCATAGTCATTATGATCGACAGCCTCGATACTTACAAATTTTTGATCGTCCCTCAGACCATGATTTATTGAACGAGAAATCATTAAAGTGGATAAAGATCTTCCAGCTCTAAAGTATTTATCCTCTCCTTTTTCTATAAAATTCGAGATAAGTGATTTTACGGGTATGTACCTTTCCCAGCCCGGATAATTGTTTATTAAATCATCATATTCTTTCTCAACTTCTTTCCATGAGCCCTGAAAGATGTTGACGATTTTCTCAGTTCGCGCATCCATCAATCCTTTATCTCGAACTTATCAGCATCTCTCAAAAACGGCATGGCGCGGCGTACGCGTTTTAGTTCTTCGGCGTTAATGGTGAAGGTGTAGATATCTTCCTCATCACGTTTGTAGTAAACCACATCGCCATTTGGACTAATACAGGTTGAATCGCCGGAGTGGTAAACTTCGTTACCATCGTGACCGACCCGGTTGAGGCCTATCACATAGCTTTGGTTCTCTACCGCGCGGGCAGGTATCAGGGTGCGCCAGTGCAGGGCGCGTTTTTCGGGCCAGTTGGCTACGATGATCAGCATGTCGTATTCCTCATCAACATTGCGCATCCATACCGGGAAACGCAGATCGTAGCATATCATGGGGCAAATTTTCCAGCCTTTTAATTCTACTACCAGCTTCTTAGTCCCGGCGGTATAGGTAAGGTGTTCTTTACCCATGGCAAACAAATGGCGTTTATCATAGTGCTCATAAGTGCCGTCGGCACGCATCCAAATCAGGCGGTTGTAATATTTGTCGTTTTCTTTGATGATCAGGCTGCCGGTAATGGTGCAGTTATACTTTTCGGCAGTGGCTTTCATCCATTGCATGGTTTTACCGCCCATAGGTTCGCCCAGGCGTTCGGCATCCATGGTAAAGCCGGTGTTAAACATCTCTGGCAGGATGATCAGGTCTGTTTTTTCACGTATCCCGCCCAATCGCAACGCAATGTTTTGCAGGTTTTTATCAATATTTTCCCAAAAAAGATATCCCTGGTAAGTAGTGACCTTTAAGTTTTCCATCAGTTGAATTTTTAGGCGCGGCTTAAATGTTTTACGGTAAAAGCTTTGTATATGTTTTAAATCTTTATCAATCTTTCAACGGCTTTATCCAGCGTTTCTTGCCTTTTGGCGAAACAAAATCTCAAAATCTGATGATCCGTCCCTTTGGTATAGAAGGCTGAAACAGGTATAGACGCCACCCCAAATTCTATGGTTAAACGTATGGCCAGGTCGGCATCTTTCTCATCGGTAATATCCCGGTAACTCACACATTGAAAGTACGATCCCTGGCAAGGTAACAACTTAAAACGGCTGTTTTTCAGGCCATCTCTAAAGTAGTCCCGCTTTTGCTGAAAGAACGCGGGCAAGCTCATATAAACGTTTTCGTCTTTCAGGTATTCGGCAATAGCGGCCTGCATAGGCGTGTTAACGCTAAACACCAAAAACTGGTGCACTTTCCTAAACTCCTGCATCAGGTTGGCCGGGGCAAGGCAATAGCCAATTTTCCAGCCCGTGCTATGGAACAGTTTACCAAAGGACACCGCTATAAAACTACGCTTCTGCAATTCGGGGTAACGGGCCATGCTTTGGTGTTCCTGTCCGTCGTAAACCAAATGCTCGTACACCTCATCGCTCAGTATAAAAATATCCTGGCCTTTTACAATGGCTATCAATTCGTCAATATCCGCCTTAGTTAAAATGCTGCCGGTTGGGTTTTGCGGCGAATTAAGGATGATCATCCGGGTTTTACTGGTGATCAGCCGCTTTACCATATCCCAGGGGATGCGATAATCGGGCGGTTCCAGTTCAAGTGATTTAACTATGCCGCCCATCAATTTTATAGCAGGCCCATAACTATCATAAGCCGGCTCGAAGATAATTACCTCATCATTAGGGTGTATTACCGCGCTAATGGCCGTAAAAATAGCCTGTGTGCCACCGGCAGTGACGGTAATCTCCGTATCGGGATTGTAGTTTGCGCCGTAAAGTTTCTCGGTTTTAATGCTGATCTGCTCGCGCAAACTCATTAGACCCGCCATGGGGGCATATTGGTTAAAGCCGTCTTTCATGGCTTTGGTTACCAGGTCAACAAGTTCGGGCGGGCAATCATAATCAGGGAATCCTTGCGAGAGGTTAATAGCGCCCGTTTCAGCCGCAAGGGCCGACATCACCGTAAAAATAGTAGTGCCCGTTTGGGGCAGTTTAGAAGTAACAGGTATCATGCAGGGCCAAAATAAGGATTTTTTATTTTACCTGTGTCAGGGTCATCGGTCAGCCATACGTAAAACCATTCCAGCGCCTTGCCGTCTTTGCACTTCATTAGCAAAAATATTTAACTTAGCCCATTATGAAACTGCTTAGATACATCACCTTTGTTTTTGTTGTTTATTTAACGGCAGGCTGCACCGGCAGCAAAGTGCCAGTTGTAGGTTTTGTGGATGCTTTTGAGGATGCCACCGTTGGCCAGGCCCGTATCGGGTTTACCGACGCACTTAAAAAAGGCGGCTATAGCGAAGCCGATCATACCGTGAAAATTGAATACCGCAACGGCCAGGGCAGCATCCCTACGGTGGTACAAATTGCTAACTACTTTATTAATAAGCCGGTTGATATTTTGGCTACCAATACCACGCTGGCTACTTTGGCCTGTGTGCAAAAAACAAAAACCATCCCCATTTTTGCAATGGTATCGCCAACGCCCGAGCGGATGAAAGTGCTGGATTCTTACAGCCGCAACCCACCCAACCTGTTTGGCGCTGTGGAAGACCTGAAATATATTGATACCTCGTTTAAACTGATACCGCAATTGCTAAAACCTAAAATGGGTAAGCTGACGGTGGGCGTTATCTATAACGAATCGGAACCGCAATCTAAAGACGCGCTGGAGGTGATAAAAAAACAAGCGGCGGCATCAAATATTAACCTTGTTATTGCCCCGGTTTATACATCGGCCGATGCACAACTGGTTACGCAATCCATCCTGAATAAAAACATCGACGCCTTTTTTGCCTTGCCAGATAATATCGTTTTTGCATCGTTTGAAACCATTTTAAAAGGCTGCGATGCTAAATTCGTCCCTATTTTTACCAGCGAGGCCGGTTTAGTTAAACGCGGCGCGGTAGTGGCCTTTGGAGCCGATATGTACCAATGGGGTTACCAGGCCGGCGAACAGGCCGTACAATACCTGAAAACCCGCGATACTACCGGCTTGCACCCTACCATGGTAAAGGTTAGGCGCAGGGTATATAACCCAACTATGGTTGCCAAGTATCATATTACTATACCCACAAACTTCCAGGCTGTTAAATAATGGAATTTTACCTCACCGCGTTATTATTGGGGTTTTGCTTCGGCACCCTTGCGCTGGGGATATTTATTTCCATGAAGATATTTAACATCCCCGATATTACTACCGATGGCAGTTATACGCTGGGTGGCGCGGTTACCGCGGTAATGATGGCCCAGCATCAGCCTACTTATGTAATATTGCCTGCTGTAATTATTGCCGGCGCGGTAGCCGGGGCGCTTACCGGTTTAATACATACCAAGCTTAAAATAAACGCGCTGCTGGCGGGTATATTGGTCATGACGGCTTTGTACTCCATCAACCTCACCATTATGGGGCGATCGAACCTGCCGTTAATAAGTTTGCCCTCGCTGTTTACCCTGGTCAACTTCAGTTTAGATGCTAACCATAACGCGTTTTGGATATTGCTGATCTTTGTGACTTTAGTTACCCTGCTGATCGGTTATATACTTAAAACCGATTTCGGTATAGCCATGCGCGCCACTGGCAACAGCGAAAGCATGATCCGCGCGCTGGGCGTTAATACCGACCGGATGAAAATTATAGGCCTGGCTTTGGCCAACGCCTTAACCGCGGTAAGCGGTTACCTGATCACGCAATACCAGGGCTTTGCCGATATCAGCATGGGAATAGGTGTAGTAATTACTGGCCTTGGTTCGGTAATTATTGCCGAAACGATGATCAACTGGTTGCGTATTACATCGGTTTGGGCCAGTTTAGCCTGGGTGCTGGGGGGCGCTATTGTTTTTCAATTAGTGCTGGCCTTTACGCTAAGTGTTGGTGTTGATGCCAATCTGCTAAAGTTAGTTACCGCCGCTTTTGTGCTGCTGATAGTAGGTTTACCACATTTAACCCGGAGGGCAGCATGATACAGTTAGCCGCGCTCCATAAAACCTTTAATAAAGGCCAGCCTAACCAGGTAAATGCCATTAATGGTGTCGATCTGGCAATAGGCCGTGGCGAATATGTCATAATTGTAGGATCGAACGGTTCGGGGAAATCAACCCTGCTAAATTTGGTCTCGGGTAGTATTTTGCCAACCAGCGGAACGATTCATATCACTGATACCGACGTTACCAAACTGGCTGAATATAACCGTAGCAAATGGATAGCCCGGGTATTTCAGAATCCGTTAAGCGGCACCGCGCCCGATCTGAGCATACTGGATAACTTCCGCCTGGCCGCCTTGCGCACTAAACCCAAAGGTTTTGGTATTGGTGTTACCGAAGCTTTTAAGCAGCAGGTGAAAGATAAAATTGCCCTGCTTAACATGGGCCTGGAAAATAAAACCAACCAGCTAATGGGTACCCTTTCGGGCGGGCAGCGGCAAGCCCTTACCTTGCTGATGAGCGTAATGGACGATTGCAAGATCTTACTATTAGACGAACCATCCGCAGCGCTTGACCCGCGGTCGGCGCAGATAGTAATGCAAACCGCCGATAAGTTAATTAAAGACTTCAACCTGACCGCAATTCTGGTCACCCATAACCTTAAAGACGCTTTTACTTACGGCAACCGCATTATCCAAATGAGCGAAGGCGCCGTTTTGCACGATCTGAGTTCGGAAAAGAAAGCAACACTATCGCAAAATGACCTGTTTGAATGGTTCGCTTAAAGCGCAAAGCAGAATATAATACAAGCTTTATACGTTCCGCTTTTAGCTTTAAACCCAAATTGGCAAAGTAATTGTATTGGTGAGTCACCATGAAGAACATAACCTTTAACGATATAAAAGATGCCTACCAGTTAGTGCAAGGCGCTAAAATAAAAGGCAAAACGCAGGAGGAACTTTTTGAATTAGGCGAATACGATGCTAATAAACGCGGCTACGTGGTTTATCCTTTTGAAGACGGCGTAATATTTACCGACTTTAAAATGATCATCACTGAAAAGGAATTAATGAACAACTATTTAATAGAGCCGGTACAAACCAGTCCGTTCCAGAAAGCAGCGTAATGAATGTGCAGATGTGAGGATGTGCAAATATGCAAATGAATTTCATTTCAATTTTATCATCCTGACAACTAATCATTTGCACATCTGCACATCTGCATATTTGCACATAAAGTTTTTTTGCAGAAAAAAACGTCCCATGCGCCGCCTTTTTTGCTATATTTGCCCCCGGGTAAGTCTTTTACGACCAGCTCCTTTTGAACTCCCCCAGGGTGGGAACGCAGCAAGGGTAGAAGGTTGAGCGGTGCGATAAAAGTAGCTTACCCATTTTTTGTGCAATTAACTTCCGAAAGGATTAAATATTAAACAGCAAAGCCTTCAATTACTGAAGGCTTTGCTGTTTTTACTACATTTGCCATTATGCTGGATATCTTCATTATTGGTGGCGGCCCTATTGGCCTGGCGTGCGGACTGGCCGCGCAAAAAGCGGGGTTAAGCTTTGTTATTGTAGAGAAAGGCTGCCTGGTCAATTCGCTGTACAATTATCCCGCTACCATGACCTTCTTCTCTACTTCCGAAAAGCTGGAGATTGGCGGCGTGCCCTTTGTCACCGTTAGCAAACGCCCCAACCGCACCGAAGCGCTGGAATATTATCGCCGTGTAGCTCTTTCGCATAACCTGCCGGTTAATTTGTTTGAAGAGGTGTTAAAAATGGAACGCCGCGGCAGGCATTATGATATTGTCACCTCTAAAGCTACCTACCAAGCCAAACAGGTGATTATCTCTACGGGGTTTTATGATATTCCGGTAACGATGGATATTCCTGGCGAAGAACTGCCCAAAGTAAAACATTACTACCAGGATCCGCACTACTATGCGCTGCAAAAGGTGCTGGTGGTAGGGTCAAGCAATTCGGCTATTGATGTGGCGTTGGAAACGTACCGCAAAGGTGCCGAGGTTACCCTGGTGATACGCGGTGACGAAGTGAGCAAACGTGTTAAGTATTGGGTGCGCCC
>Ga0075366_10002041_pt1 | contig 10246 bp, 11 predicted proteins | sample EndMethybrTD3031_FD_72351 | JGI IMG/M metagenome (GOLD analysis project Ga0075366, IMG submission 72351) | Populus endosphere microbial communities from Tennessee, USA - Endosphere MetaG P. TD hybrid TD303-1 | ecosystem: Host-associated > Plants > Roots > Endosphere | place: USA: Tennessee... | reverse complement strand
CCTGGGTGCGGTGCGTCCCTCGGCGCTCGTCGTCGGCATCGTCACGCTGCTCGGGGCCGTCTTGTTCAGGCGCTTCCTGCCGAAGTGGCCGTTCATGCTGCTGGCGCTGATCTCCGGGACAGCCCTTGCCGCCGCGATCAACAACATCGAGCCGTGGCCGCAGTGGGGTGCGGTGGCGGTCATCGGGAGCATCCCGCCCGTCTGGCCGCACTTTCAGTGGCCAGGCGTTTCGCTGCAGGCGCTGCCCGACATGGTTGCGATCGCGTTCGCGTTGACGATCGTCGCGCTCGGCCAATCGATCTCGATCGCGAAGGCGGTGGCCGAGCGCTCGGGCCAGCACATCGACGCGAACCGCGAGTTCCGCGGCCAGGGGCTGTCGAACATCGTCGGCGGCTTCTTTTCGTCCTATGTGTCCTGCGGATCGCTGAACCGCTCGCTGCCCAACCTCGAGGCCGGCGCGAAGACCCCGCTCGCCGCGGTGTTCGCTTCGATCTGGCTGTTGTTGCTCGTCGCCGTCAGCGCGCCGCTGCTGGCGCTGATTCCGATGCCGGCGATCGCCGGCTTGCTGCTGATGATCTCGTGGTCGCTGTTCGACTGGCCTGCGTGGCGAAGGCTCTGGGCACACAGCCGCCAGGATTACCTGATCGCCGCGGCCACGCTGGTCGCGACCGTGACCATCCGCATCGAGATGGCGATCCTGCTGGGCACGATCCTCTCGCTCGTCGTCTTCCTGTACCGCACCTCCAAGCCCTTCATGCGCGTGATGGGCTTCGATCACGGCGACGATCCGGCACGCCCGTTCGTCGTGCGCGCGGACGTGCCCGCCCCGCTGCCCGAGTGCCCGCAGCTGAAGATGATCCGCATGGAAGGCGAGGTCTACTTCGGCGCCGTGCCGCACGTGGCCGACCAGCTGCGCGACCTGCGCGCCCCGGTGGATGCACCGAAGCATCTGCTCGTGATGTGCAAGAGCATGAACTTCATCGACCTGCCCGCGGCCGAGCTGTGGCGCCAGGAGCTGAAGACGCGCCGCGCGAACGGCGGCGATCTGTACTTCCATCGGCCGCGCGGCCCGGTGCTCGAGCTCTGGCAGAAGGTGGGGTTCCTGAACGAGTTGGGCGCGGACCACATCTTCCCGACCAAGCGCATCGCGATCGCGACGATCTTCGACAAGCTGGATCGCGGCATCTGCTCGCGATGCACCGTCAGGGTGTTCGAGGAGTGCAAAACGCTGCCGCCGCCGGTGGCGTGAGGCGGCGGGTTCGGAAGAAGTCACGGCTGGCGCTTGAAATCTACGGGTAAACCCGTAGATTCCTGTAATATTGCTGCATCGCACCAATGACAGGAGAGTCACCATGCAAAGTACTTCCGCATCCCTGACATCGAGCGCCCCCTATTCCGCCGGAACCCCGCGCTGGCCCCTTGGCGCCGCGACTGGCGCCGTGTGGCGCTTTCTCGAAGCTTTTGGTCAGCGCAAGGCGGCGGCCGAGATCCTGGAGTTGGCCAAGTCGCTCGAAGCCACTCGACCCGAAGTGGCCGTGCGCATGCGTCGCGCTGCGACGCGCAGCTGGGATTGAGAAGCACCTCTTCGCCGCGCGCTTGCGCCCGATAGAGATAGGGTTTGCCCCCAATTCGACCCGCTGCGAGCGCGGGTGACTGCGCTCTGGTACCGTGCGCGCCGGAACGACAGAGAGGGGCACCGCATGGACAGCGGAATCGAAAAACGCCTGCGCGAAATGACGCAGGAACGCCTGCAGGGCATGCGTCGCGGTGTGGAGAAGGAAAGCCTGCGGGCACTGCCGGATGGCGAGCTGGCGATGACGCCGCATCCGGCCGCACTCGGCTCTGCGCTGACGCATCCGAACATCACCACCGACTTCAGCGAGTCGCAGCTCGAGTTCGTCACCGGCGTGCACGCGAGCGCGCAGGACGTGCTGGACGAGTTGATCCAGATTCACCAGTTCACCTACCGCGTGCTGCAGGAAGGGCGTGACGAGATGCTGTGGGTCTCGAGCATGCCGTGCGGGCTGCCCACCGACGAGACGATTCCGATCGGGCGCTATGGCTCGTCGAACGTGGGTCGTGCGAAGAGCGTGTACCGGATGGGCCTCGGGCACCGCTACGGGCGTCGCATGCAGACGATCTCGGGCATCCACTACAACTGGTCATTGCCTGGTGTCACGAGCGACGAGTACTTCGGCCTGATCCGCAACTTCCGTCGCCACTCGTTCCTGCTGCTGTACCTGTTCGGTGCCTCGCCGGCCTTGTGTTCTAGTTTCGTGGCAGGCCGCGAACATCAGCTGCAGCCGCTCAAGGGTGCGCTGCACATGCCGCACGGCACGTCTTTGCGCATGGGGCGGCTGGGCTACCAGAGTGACGCGCAGTCCTCACTCGCGGTCAGCTACAACAGCCTTGACAGCTACGGTGCTTCGCTTCAGGAGGCGCTGACGAAGTCGTATCCGCCGTATGAGGCGGTCGGCATCCGAAACCCGGGCGGCGAATACAACCAACTCGCCACGAGCCTGCTCCAGATCGAGAACGAGTTCTACGGCACGATCCGCCCGAAGCGCGTGATTCGCCCGGGTGAGCGGCCGCTGCATGCGCTGCGCGAACGCGGCGTCGAGTACGTCGAAGTGCGCTGCATGGATCTCGATCCGTTCGAGCCCGTCGGCATCGCCGCATCGACGATGAGCTTCCTCGATGTGTTCCTGATGCACTGCCTGCTCAGGCACAGCCCGCCCGATACTCCGCAGGAAATCGCGAGCCTCGCGCGCAACCAGCAACGCGTGGCCGCGCGCGGGCGCGAGCCAGGCCTGACGCTCGAACGCGGCGCCGACGACGTGACGCTCGCCGATTGGGGCAGGCAACTGCTGCGCGAATGCGAGCCGATCGCCGACGCGCTCGATGCACTGGACGGCGGGCGCAAGCATCGCAGTGCGATGCTCGACGCCTGGCGGGTGATCGACGAGCCGGGGCTCGCGCCGTCCGCGCGCGTACTCGCGACGATGGCTCGTGATTTCGACGATTCGTTCATCGGCTTCACCTGCGCGCAGTCGCAGCAGACGCAGACGGCACTGCTCGAGCTGCCTTATTCCGACCAACTGCACAACCGCTTCACGAAGCTCTCGAAGGCCTCGATCGAAGAGCAAAAGCAGATCGAAGCGAACGACAGCCTGCCGTTCGAGACATACCGCGAGCAGTACCTCTCGGTCGAACGGCTCGGCTTGCTGAACGGCATCGCGAGCGGGCTGCCGGACGTGCGCGTGGCTGCCTGAAGGCGCGCGCCGCGAGGCGCCATGCGTGTGTCGCGCGGGGCAGATAAACTCGTCCGCCATGACGACAATCCCCCACGTGACACTCGGCCGCAGCGAGCTGCGCGTGCCGAAGATCTGCCTCGGCACGATGACCTTCGGCGAGCAGGTCGACGAGCCGACCTCGCATGCCATCCTCGACCGCGCACTCGAACGCGGCGTGAACTTCATCGACACGGCCGAGATGTACGCGGTGCCGGTGCGCCGCGAAACCTACGGCGCGAGCGAACGCATCATCGGCAACTGGTTCGCAGCACGGCCCGGCGTGCGCGACAAGGTGGTGCTCGCGACCAAGGTTGCCGGCCCGGCACGCAACGCTGATTGGATTCGCGGCGGCAGCAGCAACCTCACGCCCGACGAAATCCGCCAGGCTTGCGACGACAGCCTGAAGCGGCTGCGCACAGACGTCATCGACCTCTACCAGATTCACTGGCCGAACCGCAATGTGCCGATGTTCGGGCCGCTCTATTTCGATCCGAAGAACGACCGCGAGTACACGAGCATCCGCGCCCAGCTCGAAGCGTTCGCGGGCCTCGTGAAGGCGGGCAAGGTGCGCTCCATCGGCCTGAGCAACGAAACGCCCTGGGGTCTTTCGGAGTTCATCCGCCTCGCCGACGCGCATGGCCTGCCGCGGGTGGCGACGGTGCAGAACCCGTATGCGTTGGTCAATCGTGTCGTCGATAACGGGCTCGATGAAGCGATGTACCGCAGCGAGGTGTCGTTGCTGGCGTACTCGCCTCTCGGCTTCGGTTCGTTGAGCGGCAAGTACGACACGAGCGGCTTCAGCGTGGAACATGACGTCGGCCGCATGGCTCGCTTCGAGGCGTTTCGCAAGCAGCGCTGGGGCCGCCCCGAGGTGCTGGCCGCGGCGCGCAAGTACAACGCACTGGCTCGCGCCAACGGGCTGACGCCGACGCAGATGGCGCTCGCGTTCTGCTACACGAGCTGGCGCGTTGCCAGCACCATCATCGGCGTGACGACGCTCGCGCAGCTCGACGAAGATCTCGATGCGTGGGGCACGAATCTCTCGCCCGAGTTGCTGGCGCAGATCGACGAGATTCGGTGGACCGACCGCGACCCGGCGCAGTGAGCAAGAAGGGCCAGCACGTCAGCGAGACGCCTGCGACGCAGCTCCTGCGCCGCAACGGCATCGCCTTCACCGAACATGTCTACGACTACGTCGAGCACGGCGGCACCGAGGAGTCGGCCCGCCAGCTCGGGGTGCCCGAGCACGAAGTCGTGAAGACGCTCGTCATGCAGGACGAACGCGCGCAGCCGCTGATCGTGCTGATGCATGGCGACAGGCAGGTCAGCACGAAGAACCTGGCGCGGCAGATCGGTGCGAAGTCGGTCGAGCCGTGCAAGCCCGACGTCGCGCAGCGCCACAGCGGCTACATGGTGGGCGGAACCTCGCCCTTCGGTACGAAGAAGACGATGCCGGTATACGTGGAGGCGAGCGTGCTGCGGCTCGCGCGCATCTGCATCAACGGCGGGCGGCGGGGCTACCTGGTCGGCATCGAGCCGGAGGTGCTCACGCGACTGCTCGACGCCAAGCCGGTCGAGTGCGCGCTGTGACCCGACCTCCGACCCGAGCACAATAAGCGACCTGCCTCACTCACCTGCGCCCATGGAGCTGCTCTATCCCGTTCTGGCCACGATCGTCGCCTACCTGATCGGCTCGCTGTCGTTCGCGGTGATCATCAGCCGCGCGATGGGCCTGAGCGATCCGCGTACCTACGGCTCGGGCAACCCCGGCGCCACCAACGTCCTGCGTTCGGGCAACAAGAAGGCCGCGCTGCTGACCCTGCTGTTCGATGCGCTGAAGGGTTTCGTGCCGGTGTTGCTGGTCGACCAGTTCGGTGCGCGCTTCGGGCTTGGCGAGGGCACGACTGCGCTGGTCGCGCTCGCCGCTTTCCTGGGCCACCTGTGGCCAGTGTTCTTTCGCTTCCAGGGCGGCAAGGGCGTTGCCACCGCAGCCGGTGTGCTGCTCGGCATCAACCCGTGGCTCGGCCTCGCGACGCTCGCGACCTGGTTGATCGTTGCCGCGTTCTTCCGCTATTCGTCGCTGGCATCGATCGTCTCGGCTGTTTTCGCGCCGTTCTACCAACTGCTGATCTGGGGTGGCGGGCCGACGGCGATGGCGATCACGGTGATGGGGCTGCTGCTGCTGTGGCGGCACAGCGCGAACATCCAGAAGCTGCTGCGGGGCACCGAAAGCAAGATCGGCCAGAAGGCGGCCGCTGCGGCGCCGCATGCACCTCCTGCGCATGCGCACTCGGGTTCACACAAGCACGGAGCGAAACGATGACACAGGGACTGCGCCGCTTTCACGTCGGCGATCGGCTGTCGGAGATGACGGTCTTCAACAACACGGTGTACCTGGCGGGCCAGGTGGCGAGCGATGCATCTCAGGACATCCGCGGCCAGACTCGGCAGGTGCTGGGCATGGTCGACAAGCTGCTCGCCGAGGCTGGCACGGACAACGCGCACATCCTGATGTGCCAGATATTCCTGGCTGACCTCGCCGACTTCGCGGCGATGAACGAGGTGTGGGACGACTGGGTCGCGCCGGGAGATGCGCCGCCGCGGGCGACGGTGCAGGCTGCCTTGGCGAAGCCGGAGTGGAAGATCGAGGTCGTTGTGACGGCCGCGATCTGAGGCGAACCCGCTAACGCCTGTCGGCTAGTAGCTCAAGCCCATCGCGGACCGAACCTCGCGCATGGTCTCGCGCGCCACCGTGCGAGCCCGCTCGGTCCCGACTTCCACGATCCAGTGGACCTGCTTCGGGTTCGCGAGATAGGTCTCCGCCCGCTCGCGCCAGGGAGCCTGCTCGCGCTGGATCGCCTCGATCACCGGCTGCTTGCACTCAAGGCATCCGATGCCTGCTGTCGTGCAGCCCTTGACGACCCATTCCTGCGTCGACGCATCGGAGTACACCTTGTGGAACTGCCACACCGGGCACTTCTCCGGATCGCCCGGGTTTTCGCGCCGAACGCGTGCCGGGTCGGTGGGCATGCGCTTGATCTTGCGCTCGACCTCGGCCGGCTCCTCGCGCATCGCGATGGCGTTGCCGTAGCTCTTGCTCATCTTCGCGCCGTCCAGGCCGGGCAGCTTCTTGACCTCGGTGTGCAGCGCCTGCGGCTCGTGCAGGATGCTCTTGCCGGTGCCGCGCAAGTAGCCGTCCAGCCGCTCACGGTCCATCGCGCTGAGTGCGCCTGACCCTTCGATGAGCGAGCGCGCGCGTGCGAGTGCATCGTCACTGCCCTCCTGCTGGAACGCCTTGCGGGCGTTCTCGAACGCTTTGGCGCCGTCCTTGCCGAGCTTCTTGACCACGGCCTGCGCCAGCGCCTCGAAGTTCGATTCGCGGCCGTACAGATGGTTGAAGCGGCGTGCCACCTCGCGCGTCAGCTCGACGTGCGAGCTCTGGTCCTCACCGACCGGAACGAACGCCGCCTTGTAGATCAGGATGTCGGCGGCCTGCAGCAGCGGGTAGCCGAGAAAGCCGTAGGTCGCGAGGTCGCGATCCTTGAGCTTTTCGATCTGGTCCTTGTAGGTCGGCACTCGTTCGAGCCAGCCCAGCGGCGTGCCCATCGCGAGCAGCGTGAAGAGCTCTGCGTGTTCGGGCAGGCGGCTCTGGATGAAGATGGTCGCGTTCTCGGGGTCGATGCCGGCAGCGAGCCAGTCGACGACCATCTCGTACACGTACTTCTCCATGACCTCGCGCTCTTCGTAGTGCGTGGTCAGCGCGTGCCAGTCGGCAACGAAGTAGAAGCACTCGTAGTCTTGCTGCATGCGCACCCAGTTCTTCAGCGCACCGTGGTAGTGGCCGAGGTGCATTGCGCCGGTCGGGCGCATTCCGGAGAGGACTCGTTGCTTCATGGTCGTCATGCCCAAATTGTAGGTGCAGGGTGCGACTACACTGCCCGCCCTGTCATGAAGCGAATCGTCATCCTGCTGTCCGGCCGCGGCTCCAACATGGAAGCCATCGTGCACGCCTGTGCCGCCGAGCGCTGGCCGGCGCAAGTGGCTGCCGTCATCAGCAATCGCCCGGATGCCGCGGGGCTGGAGTTCGCACGTCGCCACGGCATCGCGGCAGTCTTCGTCGACCACAAGGCGTTCGCGACACGCGATGACTTCGATGCCGAACTCGCGCGGCAGATCGACGCCCACGAGCCCGACGTGATCGCGCTCGCCGGGTTCATGCGCATCCTAGGCGATGCGTTCGTGCGGCGCTACGAGGGGCGCCTCGTCAACGTGCATCCGTCGCTGCTGCCCGCGTTCACCGGCCTGCACACGCATCGGCGTGCGATCGAAGCCGGCTGCAAGGTCGCCGGCGCCACGGTGCACTTCGTGACGCCGCAGCTCGACCACGGGCCGATCATTGCGCAGGCAGTCGTGCCGGTGCTGCCGAGCGACACCGAGGAAGCGCTGTCGGCGCGTGTGCTCGATCGCGAGCACGTGCTCTATCCGCTGGCCGTCGGTTGGTTGGTGCGCGGGCTGTTGCGCATCGACGCCAACGGCGTCGTGACCCAGCTTCAGGGCGAATCGCAGCTGCTCGCCTAGAACAGGCTCGCCGCAAAATTGACGGTGAACGCGAGGATCGTCGTGTTGAAGACGAACGAGAGCAGCGCCTGCTTCAGCGCGAGGCGGCGCATCGCCCGGTTGGTGATCGCGACGTCCGCCGTCTGCGAGGCGACTGCGATCGTGAACGAGAAGTACAGGAAGTCGCTGTAGTCGGGCTCGTACGTCGGATCAGCCTGCGGGAAGTTCAGCCCGCCGGCTTTTGCCCGGCCGTGATAGAGGCTCGCGTAGCTGAGCGTGAAGAGGGTCGGCACGAGCAGCCACGCGCTGATCACGGTGGTCAGCGCGAACAGCACATGCGGCAGCGCGCCGTCCGGGCCGGCGGCCTTGGCAGCCGACAGCTCGACGATCACGGCACCCAGACTCGCCAGTGCGGCCGACGCGACGATCGCGAGCACCGCGCCGGCGCCCTCGGCCTGTGCCTTTGCAACACGGATCAAGTGGCCGTGGTCGGCGTGGGACATCGACCACGCAGCCCAGATGAGGTAGATCCATGCGCCGACGTTCCAGCCGACCAGCATCTGGCTGACGGTGTGCTCGCCGCCCCAGTGCGCCGCCACGGCGATCGCACCGGCCACGATGCCCGCCAGTGCCGACACGACCAGGTGCGGGTGCGCGCGAAGGTGCGAGACGAGGGTTCTCACGCCCCGCTCACCGCCTCGAAGCGCGGCCGCGGCACGCCGTCGATCTCCACGCTGCCGAAGAACATCGCATGCGGCCGGACCCACCAGCCGCTGTCGTTGTACAGCGGTCGGTAGACGACGAGAGGCTCGAGTGTCTCGCTGTGGCGAGCGACGCCGATCACCTCGTATTCGCCACCCTTGTAGTGGCGATATCGACCGGGCCGCGTGGGCGGCAAGGCGGGCAGGGCGGAGTCACTCATGGGGGGCAAGGATAATCCGGCGATGCATCCGAACGCGCTTCTGGAACTGAGCACCGAACTGCTGCACCGCGTGTTGCAGCTGCAGCACCCGGCCGACGGTGTCGTCTCCGATTTCTTCCGCCAGCACCGTGCGCTGGGCAGCCGCGAGCGCCACACGCTCGCGGAGACGACCTATGCAGTGCTGCGCGAGCGGTTGCTCTTCCAGCATCTGGCGCAGTCCGGCAAGGGCGAGATGGAGCGGCGCCTGGCCGTGCTCGCGTGGCAGGGCAACGAAGGTTTTCTGCGCGCGGCGCTCAGCGAGACCGAACAGCAATGGCTCGCCCAGGTGAAGCAGGTGGATCGCGCCGCGCTGCCCGAGAAGCTCCGCCACAACCTGCCCGAATGGCTTGCAACGAGCCTGCAGGCCGAACTCGGCGACCAGTTCTGGCCGCTTGTCGAGGCCATGAACGTACCCGCGGGCCTCGACTTGCGGGTCAACACCTTCAAGACGAAGCGCGAAGCGGCTCAGGCCGAGCTGAAGACGAACGGCATCGAGGCGCTGCCGACTCCCTATTCGCCGCTCGGCCTGCGGATCGCCGGCAAGCCGGGACTGAACAAGCTGGAGGTCTTCACGCGCGGCGACGTGGAGGTTCAGGACGAAGGCAGCCAACTGCTCGCCCTGCTGACCGGCGCGAAGCGAAGCGAGATGGTGGCCGACTTCTGCGCCGGTGCGGGCGGCAAGACCCTGGCGCTTGGCGCCGAGATGCGCAACACCGGCCGGCTCTACGCCTTCGATACGTCGGGCCACCGGCTCGCGGCGCTGAAGCCGCGGCTGGCGCGCAGCGGGTTGTCGAACGTCTACCCGGTTCAGATTGCCCATGAGCGAGACGAGCGCATCAAGCGTCTGGCGGGCAAGCTCGACCGGGTATTGGTCGACGCGCCGTGTTCCGGGCTCGGTACCTTGCGCCGCAACCCTGACCTGAAATGGCGCCAGACGCCGCAGTCGATCGAGGAGCTGCGCGTCAAGCAGGCCGCGATCCTTGCCAGCGCAGCGCGTCTGCTCAAGCCCGGCGGGCGGCTCGTCTACGCCACCTGCAGCCTGTTGCGGGCCGAAAACGAGGACATCGCAGCGGCGTTCGGCAGCGAGCACGGGCGCGAGTTCGAGGCGCTTGACGCGGCCGAAGCGCTCCGGCGCGCCCATGTGGGCGAGCCTGAAACGCTGGTACGCGAGGGCTGCTTGCGCCTGTGGCCGCACCGCCACGGAACAGACGGTTTCTTCGCCGCCGTGTGGCAGCGGCGTTGATCTTTCACCGCCGAGACTGATCTAACGCAATCTGGCCGGTACAAGTCCGGCATTTCGCAGGGTTTTGCCGGACGGGGGTCGAATACAATCTCGCACCCGTCCGTGGTGGCGGGGTGAAGGTGCTCATGGATTCTCTGATCGTGGTTTGGGACGCGCTGATCGACTGGTTGGCCAACGGTTTGGTCAATTTCT
>Ga0075366_10002040_pt1 | contig 10249 bp, 8 predicted proteins | sample EndMethybrTD3031_FD_72351 | JGI IMG/M metagenome (GOLD analysis project Ga0075366, IMG submission 72351) | Populus endosphere microbial communities from Tennessee, USA - Endosphere MetaG P. TD hybrid TD303-1 | ecosystem: Host-associated > Plants > Roots > Endosphere | place: USA: Tennessee... | reverse complement strand
CAGCAGGGCGGCGTGAAGCATGAGGCCCTAATCATGCCCCAAGATCAGCGGCGAGCCGGCGGCTCCGGCGATTTACTCCGGCGCGACGGGCGGCAGCGGCGGCGGTGCCTCGCGCGGGCCGAACGCGAGCCGGACGCCGAGGACCGCCAGCGTCACGAGCAGCAGCAGTCCCACGACGCCGAGCAGACGGTCGAGGAGCGTGTATCCCGTCCACTGCAGGTAGTGGATGCGGTACAGCAGCTCGATGCGATCGGTGTCGCGTCCCCGCTGCTGCAGCGTCAGGCGGTTCCAGTCCAGCGTGACGTCGACGTCGGTAGTGGTGTGCGCCGTCGCGCCGGCTTGCGTCGCGACACGGCCGTACCGGTCGGGACTTGCCGTGAAGGCGTCCTCGAAGAGGAGCCGCAGCTTCTCGGGCGGAGGCACCGGCACGATCTTGAGCGTGGCGGGATCGAGATGCTGCGGCCCCGCGTCGGTGCGCACGAGCAGGTGCGAGCCGAGGATCGTCTTCACCAGGCGCGCTTCCCGCCAGGCCTGGATGCGGACCGGCAGGTTGTCGTCGAGCGGATAGGTCCGGACCGCAAGCTGGTCGTACGCCCCGGCGTATCCCGGCTTGATGAAGAACACGGCGCCCGTCGCCGCCCAGCCGAGCAGCGGGAGCAGCATCACGAGCCCAAGAATCCGGTGCAGTAGCCTGATGCTCACGGCCCGACGATTGTAGCCCGTGACGGACTACGGGCGTTCCGCGCGTTGCGCGATGGCCCGGAGCCACATGCGGCGGATCAGCGCACTGCCGGGATAGATGACGCGCCAGTAGGCCGCGAACACGCGACGCGCCGGCGCACTCGTCGCCACCACGCGCGTCTCGGTGGACAGCCACGACCCGCCGGCGCCGTCCGGCGTCACCTGGAAGTTCATCGTCCCCACCGCGTAGCCGGGCGGTGGAGATCTGAAGAGCTCGAGCGTGCGCGCCTGGCGCGGGCCCGGCGGGGCGACGACGACGGTGCCGACCACCAGCTCGCGCGGCGCGTCCTCGGCAAGGAGGGTGAACCCGCCTTTGAGCGCGATCTCGATGATCGGCGCGCGTCCGGCGTTCAGGATCCCCGGCGGCGCCGGCCGTCCGAAGCGACGGATCCAGGTCAGCGTGTGGAAGAACGCGATCTCGTCCGCTCGCACCTCTTTCAAGGCCGCGAACACACGCGAAGGCGGCGCGGCGATGCGGCGCCGGTGGACCTCGTGAAACTGCCATTCGGGCGTGAGCTCGTCGAGCCGCGACGAAGGAACCGGCACCCGTGACGTGAACGACGGGGCGGCGAGACTGGCGAGGCCGATCGCGATCCCGGCGGCCGCGACGAGCATCGCGCGCGAGCGCGTCGCGACGCCGATGGCCGGCACCGGCCGTATGGCGAGCACCAGGCCGACGACGAGCATCACGAACCCGGTGTAGGCGAAGCTGGATCCGGCCATGGCGCCTCGTCCGTATAACGCGCGGCCGGCTGGTTTGTGACTGGAGCCTCTTCTCTCTCTCTCCCTCCCTCTCCCTCTCTCTCCCCCCTGTAGTTTCCGCCTTCAGGCGGAAGGTACGCCGCCGCCAAGTTCCGCCTGAAGGCGGAAACTACGGAAAAGGGCTCCAGCTCACCCGGCGCCAGATCAGACGATCGAGGTCGAGGACGAATGCGTCGGCATTGGGCTCGTGCACCTCCTTGCCGTCGCGGCTCTTCACGACGGTCCCGCCGTGGACGGCGACCTCGCGCGCGTCGAGCAGATCGGCGCGATGCTTGTAGATCCAGCCGGGCGCGTCGCCGCGCGGCTCGAGGCGCTCCATCCTGAAGGTCGCCAGGTCGAGCCGGAAGACCGGCGTCTCGCCGACACGGCGCGTGCCCTGGTACCCGAGCGACCCGATCACGTAGATGGAGCCGTCCACGAGCGTGGCTGTGTGAAAGTCGGTCGGCGGAAAGACGTCTTCGGGATATCCGAAGATCGCGATCGATCCGTCGGGCGCGTGCACGAATACGTCGTTGTAGATGCAGAAGTCGGGATCGTAGTGGTCTTCGTGCTCGCCGGCGACGAAGACGATCCGTCCGTCGGGCAGACACGTCAGCGACTGGCCGAAGCGCTGCGCGCACCAGATCGGATCGCGCTGGATCGTCATCCCCGGCTCGAACTTCTGTGTCGCCGCCCAGGCGTTGACGCCGGATCGAATCATGGCGAGCCAGAACGGCTCGTCCATCGGTTCGGGATTGCCGGCGCCGAACCGGCGTGTTTGCGCGCGTCGAAACTCCTCGAGAGTGGCGTCCAGCAGCCGTTCATCGGGATCCGGCGGCAGTCCGGCCAGCGCCCGCCGGCCTTCGTTCGTCAGGTTCGCCGGATCGGCGCCGGCGGCGAGCAGGCGCTCGATGACCGCCCGGCCGCGGGCGCGATTCAACGCCGTGCCGAACACGTCACGATCGACGTCGGCCCCGGCTGACACCAGCAGGTCCACGGCCGGCGCGTTGTCCGCCTCCGCCGCATGCATCAACGCCGTCACGCCGCTGTCGTCCATCTGGTTGACGTCCGCTCCGGCGTCGAGCAGCCAGCGGACCGCGGCCGAGTGACCGCCGTCGATCGCATAGAACAGAGGCGGAGCGATCCGGCCGGCGACGTCGGCGTTCGCGCCGCGATCGAAGAGGAGCTGGATCTTCGCGACGTCCCCGGTCAGACACGCGATCGCGAACGCGGTGCGGTGCCACCAGTCGGCGGCCTCCAGCGCCGCGCCCGCGTCGATCGCGCGCTGCACGTCGTCGAAACTCCCGAGCGCGACCGCGCGCATCAACGGCGTCCAGGCGAGCTGTCCCTCGTCGGCCCCTGCGTCGAGCAGCAGCCGCACCGCGTCGAAACGTCCCAGGCGCGACAGCACGCGCAGCGCGGACTCGCCGTAGCTGCTGACGGCATCCAGAGCCACGCCGTTGGCGACCAGCAATTCGAGGAGCTCCAGCAGCTTCTCGTCGCGTAGGACGTCACGGCTGTGCACGGCGTCGAGGAGCGCCGTGTAGCCGTACTCGCGTGTGTAATGGATGTCGTGGCCCGCCGCGATGAGCGCAGCGACCTCGTGCGGATCACCGCGGCCGAGCGCGTCGACCAGTGTCGGCATCTACCCGGCGGGCCTTGGCAGCATCTCCGCGTTCCAGACGGCAAATCGCCGCTTCATCTGTTCGAACACGTCGCCATGCGCACGCCGCAGGTCGGTCTTTTCGCCCGGGTCGGTGACGAGGTCGAAGAGCGATTCGCCGCCGCGCTCGTTCAGATACTTCCATCTCCCCGATCGCATCGCGTCGCGTTCGACCGTGCGCCAGAACAGCGTGCGGTCGTACGGCGCCTTCGCGCCGGTGCAGACCGGCAGCACGTCCTCGCCGTCGAGCGGATACGCCGCGTCGGCCGTGGCGCCGCCGGCCGCCAGCATCGTCGCCACCCAGTCCATCGAGATCGCGGGCTGATCGATCGTGCGCCCGGCCGGGACGACGCCGGGCCACCGCACGATGGCCGGCACGCGCAGACCGCCTTCGTGGAGGTTGAGCTTCTGAAACGAGAACGGCCAGTTGAACGAGTAGCGCTCGCCGCCGTTGTCGCTGGTGAAGATCACCAGCGTGTTGCGCGCCTGACGCGTCCGGTCGAGCGCGCGCAGCACGCGCCCGATCCCCGCGTCCATGCTCTTCATCATCGCCGCGAAGATCTTGAGCGACCCGCCGTCGGTCATCGGCCCGGCGCCGTGATCGTGACCGATCGCGGCATCCTCCGGTCCTTCCCACGGCGAGTGCGGCGCGGTGTAGTGCAGGCTCATGAAGAATGGACGATCGCGCGTACGGTTGATGTACTGGACCGCGCGGTCGCTGAGGAGGTCCGTCAGGTAGCCGACGCGCTCGACCGGCGCGAGGTCCTCCCACAGATCGCCGCTGTGCGTGAAATAGTCGGCCGCGCCGCTGAGGATGCCGAAGAACTCGTCGTAGCCGTGACGGTTCGGACCGAACTCCGGCTTCCAGCCGAGATGCCACTTCCCGACGAGCGCGGTCGCATAGCCGGCCGCCTTCAAGCGCGACGCGACCGTCGGGTGATTCGGCGGCAGCCCGATCTCGATTTCGGCCGCGCGGTCCTTCAGCGGCTCGCGCAGCCCGACCTCGAGCCGCTGGGGATACCGCCCGGTCGCCAGCGCGCACCGCGTCGGCGTGCACACCGGGGCGGCGGCGTACGCGCTGGTCAGCCTGACCCCCTGCCGCGCGAGCGCGTCGAGCGCCGGCGTGGTGTAGTCGGGCCTGCCGTAGCAGCTCAGATCGCCGTAGCCGAGATCGTCGGCGAGGATGAAGAGAAGGTTGGGCCGCGTCGCCGCCCGCGGCGCGCCTCCCACCGCGGCGGCCGCGGCAGTGGTGTAGATGAACTCACGCCGCGTGAAACGTTTCGTCATCGATGGCTCTCGGCCCCCTGGCGCATTGTAGGGCAATAATGTGGTCGACATGCGCACACGACTTGCCGCTTCCCTGCTCGCGCTTGGTCTGGCCGCCCCGATCGTCGCGACACGCGCGCAGCAGTTCCCGCCTTCGCTCGACGCCGTGGTGAACGCGTTGACGTTCCGCAACATCGGCCCGTTCCGCACGGCGGCATGGGTCACCGAGGTCGCGGTCCCGGAGACGCCGCTCCGCGATCACCTCTACACGATGTACGCGGCGACGCGCAGCGGCGGCCTGTGGAAGACGACGAACGCCGGGACGACGTGGACGAACGTCTCGGATCCGGTCGGCGCCGCGGCGGTCGGTGCCGTCGCGCTCGCGCCGTCCAACCCGGGCGTCGTCTGGATGGGCACCGGCGATCAGGCGAACGCGCGGTCGTCGTACTCCGGAAAGGGCGTCTTCAAGTCGGCCGACGCCGGCGCGACCTGGCAGTTCATGGGCCTCGCCGATTCGCATCACATCGCGCGCATCGTCATTCACCCGTCGAACCCGGACGTCGTCTACGTCGCGGCCATCGGGCACCTGTTCTCGAGAAATACCGAACGGGGCGTGTTCAAGACGGCCGACGGGGGCAAGACCTGGAAGAAGGTGCTCTACGTCAACGACGGCGTCGGCGCGATCGATCTCGTCATCAACCGCAAGGCTCCGGCGACGCTCTACGCGGCGATGTACGACAAGGACCGGCGGCCGTGGCAGATCGTCGAGAGCGGTCCGGAGAGCGCGATCTACAAGAGCGAGGACGGCGGCGAGAAGTGGACGAAGCTGGCTGGCGGCCTGCCGACGGGCAGGATCGGCCGCATCGGCCTCGACATCTACCAGAAGAACCCGCTGATTCTCTACGCGCTGATCGAGAACCAGAACGCAAAGGGCGGCGGCGACGGGCGCGACGTCAGCCCCACCAGTCCGCTCGCCTCCAACATCATCGGGAACGAGCTCTATCGCACGGACGACGGCGGCCGGACGTGGCGGAGGGTGACCGACGTCAACGTCGCCGGCGGCAAGGCGCCGTACTCGTTCAACCAGGTCCGCGTCAATCCGCACGACGACCAGACGGTCATCGTGACGAGCGACTCGATGTTCATCTCGCGCGACGGCGGGAAGACGTGGAACAGCGACTTCTTCCGCGGCGTGTTCGGCGACTTCCGCTCGATGTGGTGGGACCCGCAGGACAAGGACCGCATCATTCTCGGCAGCGACGGCGGCGTCAACGTCTCGGTCGACGGCGGCAAGACCGGCGACTACTTCCCCAACATGGGCGTCGGCGAGGTCTACGCCGTCGGTGTGGACATGGACGATCCGTACAACGTCTACGGCGGCCTCCAGGATCACGACTCGTGGAAGGGGCCGAGCAACAGCCCGACCGGCCGCATCACGCTGGAGCACTGGGTCACGGTCGGGCCCGGCGACGGCATGTACAACGTCGTCGATCCCACCGACAGCCGCTGGGTCTACAACACGCGCGAGCTGAACTCGATGGGACGGATGGACCAGAAGACCGGCGTACGCACGCCGGTCGCGCCGTCGCGGCCGCAGGGACAGCCGCGGCTGCGCTACAACTGGATCGCGCCGATTGCGCTGTCGCCGCACAACCCGAAGATCGTCTACGCCGGCGCGCAGGTGCTCTTCCGCTCGCTCAACCAGGGCGACACGTGGGAGGAGATCAGCCCGGATCTCACGACCAACGACCCCGACAAGATCGGACGCAACGTGCCGTTCTGCACGATCACCTCGATCGCGGAATCGCCGCTGAAGCCCGGCACGATCTGGGTGGGCACCGACGACGGCAAGGTGCAGGTCACGACGAACCACGGCGGGAGCTGGACGGATCTGACGCCGGCGCTGGCCGCCGCCGGCGCGCCGGCGGATCGCTGGGTCAGCCGCGTGTTCGCGTCGCCTCACGACGTCAACACGGCGTTCGTCGCGAAGAACGGCTTCCGCAACGACGACTTCACGCCGTATGTCTACAAGACGACGGATGGCGGCAGGACATGGACGTCGATCGCGTCGAACCTGCCGAAGGCGCCCGTCAACGTCGTCGTCCAGGATCGAAAGGCGCGGGACCTGCTGGTCGCCGGCAACGACGTCGGCGTGTTCGTGTCGATCGACGGCGGTTCGCGATGGACGCAGCTGAAGGCGAACCTGCCGACGGTCGCGGTCCACGACCTCACGATCCATCCTCGCGAGAACGACCTGGTGCTCGGCACGTACGGGCGCGCGTTCTGGACGGGCGACATCACGCCGCTGCAGGAGCTGTCGTCAAAGACGCTCGACGAGGCCGCGCACCTGTTCGACATCGAGCCGCGCACGCGGTACGGGTTCAGCACGCAGGGGATGAACTATCACCTCTTCGGTGATCGCTATCTCGAAGTGCCGAACGAGCCCGAAGCGCTGGCGATCAACTACTACCTGAAGGCGGACGCCGGCGGCCCGGCACGGATCACGGTGAAAGACTTCGGCGGCAGGATGGTGCGCGAGCTCGAGGGCCCGTCGAAGGCGGGCCTCAACCGCGCGATCGTCCAGCTCGCCGGCGGCGGCGGTCGGGGATTCGGCGGTGCGGCGGGCGCGGCCGGGCGCGGCCGAGGCGGTCCGCCGATCGCGCCGCTGACGGTCGGCGACTACACGGTCACCGTCGACGTCGCGGGCCAGTCGCTGAGCAAGCCTGCTCGCGTCAGAGAACGCCTGCCGCGTTCGTACTGAGACGCGATCATCCGATCTCCGTCAGGAACCAGTGCACGTACCCGCAGGCGTTGCAGACGAGTAGCGTCGCCGGCGGCGACGCCCATCCGTGGCCGACAACGCTGTCGTGCATCACGACTTCCTTCTGCCAGAAGAGATCGTTCGCGCACACCTGACACTCGAGCGGCTTGCCGAGCACGGTCGCGGTCTCCGGCTCGTCCTTGCCGAACAACCCCATCGTAATCACCCCCGCGGCCATCATGGCGCAGTGTCCATCGAATCGCCTTCGCCATCTTTGTAGGTTCCGCCTTCAGGTGGAATGCCGGCGCCGCGACGTTCCGCCTGAAGGCGGAAACTACAGAGAAAGAGAAAACGCCGCCGCCGTCGTTACTGCCACTGCGGATCGTAGCCCCGGTTCCGCAGCTTCCGCTCCACACGAAGGCTGTACATGAACAGCAGGATCACTTCGAAGAGCGCGATGAAGGCGTAGACGGCGAAGCGCGTGAACGCGTCGGGGTGCGGGAAGCACGGCACGCCTTCGTCGAGGCACTTACCCACCATCGTGTCGATCTGGATGTGCTCGCGCAGGATCAGACTGAACGCCGTCCCGAAGATGACGACCGTCCCGGCGATGTTGCCGAGGATCGGCTGTTCCTTGTACCAGAGCGGCAGCGCCACCAGCAGCCCGACGATCGGCGCCGCCGTGGCCTCGATCCCGATCCAGAACCAGTTCAGCCCGTCCATTCGCTTCGCTCGCTGCGTCCGCTCGCCGTCATTGTCCGGGGCGGTAGGTGCGCTCGGTGTGTCCGGCGAGCTGGTCCGGATAGAAGTAGACGTCGCGCAGGTTGCCCGTGGCGTAGCGCGCGGCCTGGTCGTTGAAGTGCTTCGACGCCGCGTTTCCGCTCTCGCCGCCCGCGGACACCGCGCGCGCGCGGACGCGATCGGCGCCGAACTCGACGACGGCGACGAAGCTGTTGCCGCTGGTGCCGTACATCTTCTTCGTCCCGGGGTAGGTCCGGGCTCCGAACGACGCGAGCGAGCCCCACGTCGCCGACGAGAATCCCACCGGCGTGCTCGGCTTGCCGTCGTCGAACTGCTGGACGATGTTCCCGTCGTTGCGCTGGAAGCGGTTGATCTGTCCCCAGGGGGTCTTCCACGTGCCGAAGTCGGCCGTGAGCTTGTCGGACGCCGCGGCCAGGTTCTGCACCAGTTGGTCCGGCGCCGCCGGAGCGGCGGAGCCCCGGCCCTGTCCCCGGCCGCCGCTCGTCTGCTGCGCGTAGTAGACGGCCAGCGAGTTCGGCACCGAGTCGACACCCCACCGGAAGTCCCACGCGCGCAGCAGGGCGATCTGCTCCGCGGTCTTCTTCTTCAGCTCGCTCCCCTCCGGCAGCTGATCCCAGGCGCGGACGAGCGCCGGAATCGACGTCGCGAAGGCCGGCTGATACGAGTCGTAGGCGGCGTCGATCAGGCCCTGGACCGTGAAGTCGTTCCGGTTGCTCAGCACGCGGATCGCGTGCACGCCGCGGGGCATCTCGGTGTTGCTCTTCTCCACGTAGGCCGGATACTTCGCGCGATCGATCGATCCCTTGCCCGCGGCGTCCCACGGCCAGTCGTTCGAGTTGTAGACGAATCCGCTCGAGGGATTGATGACGAACGGCACTTCGTCGTTCGAAAGCATGCCCCGCCATTCGGTCGCGGGATCGCTGCCGTCGACGGGACGGTTCCACTCGAACTTCGGATCGCGCCTCGGCACGAAGTTCGTGAAGAAGAACCCGATGTTGCCGTCGGCATCGGCATAGAGCGTGTTGTTGGACGAGTTGGCGTAGAGATCCATGATGTTCCGATAGTCGACGAGCGTCGTCGCCTTCGTCCGCTCGAACGACTGCATCAGGGCCCGCATCGGCTCCTGCATGAAGCGCACGGCGATCCACTTGCCGTTCGCCTCGCGCACGATCGGACCATGATGGGTCCGGTACACGGTGAAGGCACGCGACGCCATGCCGCTCGCCGTCTTGTATGGCACGGCGATCTTCCCGCTGATCACCGGACGCTCCTGGCCTCCGTAGGTGTAGACGTAGCCGTCGCCCTTCTTCGTCACCGTCTCGAGGTATTCGTCGACGCCGTCGGCGCCGCTCGTCGTGTGCATCCAGCCGGCGCGCGCGTTGAAGCCCTGGTAGATGAAGAACTGTCCCCACGTCGCCGCGCCATAGGCGTTCAGGCCCTCGTCGCTCGTCACGTGCAGCTCCGAGCGGAAGAAGAACGACGTGTGCGGGTTGATCAGGAGCAGCGCGCGCTTGTTCGCCGTGTTGGAGGGCGCGATCGCGATACCGTTGGAACCGCGCGGTTCACTGTCGGCGGACGCCGCGTCGGCGGCGCCCTCGTCGACAACGTCCCGCCGAAGCGCCGAAGAGGCGGGGGCGGACCCGTAGAACGCCTCCAGCCCGGCGAGCGAGATGCTCTCGATGTCTCCGCCGATCGAGCCTTCGCTGAACGTCAGCGCCATCCACGGCTCGAAGCGCGTGATCACGCGCGGCTTCACCGACGGATGCGTCGACAGATAGAAGTTGAGGCCGTCGGCCCACGCCACCATCAGCGCCTTGAGCCACTCGGGACTCTCCGCGTATTGGGCCTTCATCGCGTCGGGGTTGATGAACAGCTTCATCCGCAGGTCGCGCCAGATCGCGCTCTCTCCTTCGGCTTCCGCGAGGCGGCCCTGCGCGTTGATGAAGTTGGTCTCGACGCGGTTGAAGTCGTCCTCGGCCTGCGCGTAGATCATGCCGAAGACCGCGTCGGCGTCCGTGCGCCCCTTCACGTGCGCGATGCCCCAGTCGTCGCGGGTGATCGTGACGCGGCCGGCGCGCTCCTTCCAGCGGGCGGCCTCCGGCGCCGCCGCCTCCTGCGGCAGGAACGAGAGGACCAGGGCCAGGCACGCGAGCGCGTATTTCATGGCCCCCGATTCTACCTGCCTTCGATCGCGGCGATCAGGACGCCGCGGCGGCAGCCGCGGCGGCGTCGCGTCTCGCCTTTTCGGCCACGCCGCCGGCGTGCGATCCGGCGATCGAGACGATGCCCCAGCCCATGCCCGGGAGGTCGTTGCG
>Ga0075366_10002039_pt1 | contig 10253 bp, 8 predicted proteins | sample EndMethybrTD3031_FD_72351 | JGI IMG/M metagenome (GOLD analysis project Ga0075366, IMG submission 72351) | Populus endosphere microbial communities from Tennessee, USA - Endosphere MetaG P. TD hybrid TD303-1 | ecosystem: Host-associated > Plants > Roots > Endosphere | place: USA: Tennessee... | reverse complement strand
TCTGGCCGGCCAGATCGATCGCAATGATCGGATAGGCAACCCAAGAGAGCCATTCGAAAAAATAGTTGGGATGCCGGGACCATCGCCACAGGCCCGCGTCGCATACCTTGCCGCGTTGAACAGGATCGGATCGGAAAGCGCGGAGTTGCCGATCAGCAACAGCCTCCCCCACAAGGGCAACACCAAAGATGACCAGGCCGAGCAGGTCCTGAATGCGCAAACTCGGAACCGGATTGTGCGCGGCCAGGATAATCGAAAGCACAAGCACCAGACCGACGGCAGCCTGGGCCTGCAGAAACCAGAACATCCGACGCGACGCGTCAGGGCCCCACTGCTCGATCAGCGCGCGGTAGCGTGGATCGTCTCCTGAGGCGCGGGTGCGTGAAGCGATATGCAGACCGAGGCGAAGGCACCACGCCACGGCGAGCGCCGCTACAAAGACCTGCCTCCACTGTGGCCATCCGTCGCCGAGCGGCAACAATGCGGCAATGCAGCCTACGCCACCAACGCCAAACGACCACGACACGTCCACCCAACCGGTGCTTCCGGTCCGTCGCTGGATGGCCCATGCTGCCGTCATCACAGACGCCAACGCAGCGCCGGCCATTGCCGCGGTGAAGATGAGCGGGATCAGGCCCAAGTTGTCCGGCTCACAACCGCACGAACGGCTGCATGATGCGTCCGATCAGGCCATTCAGCCGAAGTTCGCCTTGCATCGCGACCAGGCAGATGCAGGCCTCGCCCGCATCGACAACCGGCTGATGATTCACCGACTCGTCGCCCAGATCAAAATCGCCCGGCCCGTAGCGACCGCCCTCATGGCTGAACGCACCGGACAAAACGCACGTCAGTTCGATGTCGGTGTGAGTATGCTGAAGCATTCTCGTCCCCGGCCCCGACTTGAGCAGGAACACCCGGGTGTCGCTCGGCACCGGCAGCACAATCGGTCGAACGTGCACCGACGGCGCAATCCATTTCCAGCGTCCAAATTGATAGCGCCTGACAAAATCCGGCAGGCCCGGCACTTCGGCATCCGATATGGCCAGCGAGGCAACCCGAGGCACAGCCGGGATTGCCTCATTGAGCCGGGCTTCGATCTTGTCCAGAGCATCGACAGACAGTTGAGCCGGCGGCAGGCTCGAAAGCATCTCGCCGCCGACCTGCTCCATCGCGCGCCTGAAGGCGCGGCACTGCGGACAAGACACGAGGTGCGTGGCCACAGCAACTCGCTGTCCGAGATCGAGCGTTCCAGCCGCAAATCCCGTCAGCATTTCATCGGTGGGATGATGTTCGATCGTCATGACAGTTCGCTCAGCAGGTGACGAAGCCGCGCCATGGCGAGGCGGAGCCGCGACTTCACGGTGCCCAATGGAATTCCGAGAGTCTGTGCGATGTCGGCGTGAGCTTTCTCCTCGAAGAAGGAAAGCTCGACAACGCGGATCTGGTCCGCCGGCAGCGTTTTCAGCGCGGATCGAACGCGCTGCTCCGACTGGGCGGTGTGCAGAAGCATATCGGCTTGCGGCGCATCGTCGATCTGATATTCCGCGTCGACCTGATGGCTTTCGATCGAGCCGCTGCGGAGTTGTCGGCGGTATGCATCGATCCGCAGGTTTCGCGCGATGGTGAAAATCCAGGCCGAAGCATTGGCGGCTTCGGGATTGTACAGCGAAGCCTTCCGCCAGACCGTCAGCAGGGTTTCCTGTGCTATTTCCTCCGCACTGGCTTCGATCGCGCCCGAACGCAGCATGAAGGTTTTGATACGAGGCGCGAAATACGCAAAAAGGACGGCAAAGGCCGCTCGGTCCTGACGGGCCGCTATGGCGCCGATGAGTTCCCTCCAGCGCTCGTGGTTGGCGATATCCTCGCTTTCAGCCATGGACGGCTTGCGTCTCCACACACGGCCTGCGGCGCCGGTCTGCCACCGGAGCGAACCTGGGATCGAAAGCTTGCCAGGCAGAAGCTGATCTTGAATGGCCGGTTGCATGCATTCCACTACGAAACCGGCATGCATTCGGATCACCCAGCGGTGATCCAACTGGCCGATCCAGACGTAAAACCTGCAAAAGCACTCGCGGGGCCCCGCTTAAGGCCTCACGCGGAGATTCACGGCCAAAGGCATTCGTTTTGCCGTGTCTCCATAACCGGTTGAACGGCATGCGGTCCGATCGTCGTCTTAAAGTTGCGATTGCGGGGACCGGCATATCGGGGCTCTCGGCAGCTTGGCTTCTCAGCCAGCATCATGACGTGACCGTCTATGAGAAGGCCGACCGTATCGGCGGCCACTCAAACACCATCATACTATCGCTGGATGGGCGGCGTATTCCGGTCGATACCGGATTCATTGTCTTTAATCGAAGGGCTTATCCAAATCTCGTCGCGCTCTTCGAGCACCTTGAGGTTCCGACGCAACGTTCGGAGATGTCGTTTGCGGTCTCGCTCGACGATGGCCGGCTGGAATATTCGGGAAGCGGACTTTCGGGGCTGTTCGGCCAGCCAGCCAATCTGTTCAGACCACGCTTCTGGTCGATGATCAAAGAGATCAATCGCTTTTATCGGCAGGCACCACGCGAGATCGGCCTGTTCGACGACGAGCGGATGAGCCTGGGCGATTATCTCACCAAGCGACGATACAGCGACGCCTTCCGCGACGATCACCTTTTGCCGATGGCGAGCGCGATCTGGTCGGCGCCCCCCAACGAAATGCTGTCCTATCCCGCGTCGGCCTTCATCCGCTTCCAGGACAACCACGGGCTCCTGCAGATCAAAGACCGCCCGGTTTGGGAAACCGTGTCCGGTGGCAGCCGGGCCTATGTCGAGCGCCTGACCGCGCCGTTCGCCGACCGCATCAGGCTCGAAACCGCCGTTCGCGAGGTGCGCCGCACCGAGGGCGGAGTGACAATTATCGACTCAAAGGGACAATCGGCCCGCTACGATCACGTGGTCATGGCAACGCACGCCGATCAGGCGCTGAGCGCGCTCGCCGACCCCAGTCCCCGCGAGAGCGATCTGCTTGGCGCATTCCGCTACAGCCGGAATCTCGCGGCCCTCCATACCGACGAGAGCTTCATGCCGAAGCGGCGGGCTGTCTGGTCGAGTTGGAACTACATCGGCTCGCGCTCGGATCAGGGCCGGCTCTGCGTCACCTATTGGATGAATCGGTTGCAGAACATCGAAAGCGAGAGGCCGTTGTTCGTCACTCTCAATCCGCCACGGCCGCCGCGCAACGGAACACTGCTCCACAGCGAGGTTTACGTTCACCCGATCTTTGACGCCAAGGCCATGGCGGCACAGCAGCAGCTTTGGCTGCTCCAGGGTGATCGCAACACTTGGTACTGCGGCGCGCATTTCGGCTCGGGTTTCCACGAGGACGGCTTGCAGGCGGGATTGGCCGTAGCAGAACAGCTCGGTCACGTGCGCCGTCCATGGCGCGTCGCAAACGAATCCGGACGGATCGTGCTGACAGCGCTGAGTGCCGAAGCCGGCTCCGCCGAGATCACGACATGACGGCACACTCAGCGCTCTATGTCGGATCGGTGATGCACCGGCGCCTGCGTCCGCGCGAACATCGATTTCGCTATCGGGCGTTCTGGTGTCTGTTCGATCTCGATGAGCTGCCCGTGTTATCGCGGCGTTTGTTCTGGTTCTCTCACAACCGGACCAACCTCTTCAGCCTGCGGGACCGGGACCACGGTGACGGGAGCGCAACGCCGCTGCGCACGCAGATCGAGCGCTTGCTCGCCGAGGCCGGGATCGATCTAGCCAACGGACCGATCCGGCTACTCTGCATGCCGCGCACCTGCGGCTACTGTTTCAATCCGCTCAGCGTCTATTTCTGCCACCACGCCGATGGCCGGCTCGCAGCGCGCGTTTATCAGGTTCACAACACCTTTGGCGAACGGCACAGCTATGTGATCCCGGCGACACCGCAAAACGACACGCCACACCAGCGCTGTGTGAAGGACTTCTATGTTTCGCCATTTCTGGAAATGGATCTCCGTTACGACTTTCGCGTTTCGGGGCCTGGCGAACGCATCAATGTTGGCATCTGTGTCAGCGCTTCAGGCGCGCCGGTCATGAGCGCCGTTCTCAGCGGCCTGCGCCGCGAGTTCACCAATTTCAACTTGTTGCGCGTGGCCGCGGCCATGCCCGCCATCACGATCAAGGTGATGGCCGCCATTCACTGGGAGGCGCTGCGCCTCTGGCTCAAGGGACTTCGCCTGCAGCGGCGGCCGCTCCCGCCGGCACACGCCGCGACAATCGTTCCCGCAACGCCATCACGTTTGGATTGAGCGCCATGTCTTTCGAGGACCACCAGACTCTTACCCATCCCAAGACTCTTGCCCATCCCATTAGTGGCGAACGCCGTGGTCTTCGGTCCGGGCTTGTCGAGATTATCCTGCGCACGCTGTTACGGCGGCTGGAGTTCGGACAGTTGATTATCGATACGCCGGAGGGACGCCGTCTGACATTCGACGGCATTCAACCCGGCCCGCACGCCCGATTTAGGGTCCACAGCTGGAAATGCCTCGGCCGGCTGGCGGCTGGCTGGGACCTTGGCCTCGCCGAAGCCTATATGGCTGGCGAGGTGTCGTCGCCGAACATGGCGGCGGTGCTGAGGTTGGCCGACATGAATGAGAAGGTGGCGGATCGGCTCAAGCCGCTGCGCCCCCCGAGCACCTGGGGCAGGCTCCGCCACGCCATGAACCGTAACACCAGGCGCGGCAGCCAGCGCAACATCAGCGCGCACTATGACCTCGGCAATGAGTTCTATCGGCATTGGCTCGATTCCGGCATGACCTACTCTGCCGGGCTGTTCTCGTCTTCGACGCAAACCCTAGAAGACGCGCAACACGCCAAGCTTGAGCGCGTCGCCGACCTGCTGAACATGACCGGCGGAGAAAACGTCCTGGAGATCGGCTGCGGCTGGGGCAGCCTGGCGGAGCGTTTGTTGCAGCAGAACAGCTGCGAGGTGACCGGCATCACGCTGTCGGCTGCGCAGCATGCATACGCCCGGCGGCGACTGCATGATCATGTCATGGAGGGGCGCTGCGATCTACGGCTTGAGGATTATCGGGAGGTGACCGGCACATTCGATCGAATTGTGTCGATCGAAATGCTGGAAGCCGTGGGCGAAGCCTACTGGCCGGTCTATTTCGCCAAGCTGCGCTCGAGTCTGAACCGCGGTGGCACGGCAGTCTTGCAAGTCATCACCATCGACGAGTCCCGGTTCGATGACTACCGCCGCAGACCGGACTTCATTCAGAAATATATTTTTCCGGGCGGCATGTTGCCGACCGCAAGCCTCGTTGAAAGGCTGGCCGGAAACGCCGGGCTACGGCTTGTCAGCAGCGAATTCTTCGGTGACAGCTATGCGCGCACGCTGGAAATCTGGCAGCAGCGATTTCAGCAGGCCTGGCCCGGCATCAAGCCGCTGGGCTTTGACGAGCGCTTCAAGAGAACCTGGGAGTACTACCTCGATTATTGCCAGGTCGGGTTTGAAACCTCGGCCATCAATGTGGGCTTGTACAAGTTCACGTAAAGTGTCGTTTCCAACGCCAATAATTTTATGCGTATACGTTCGATTTCGGACGCTCTTGCGAAAGGCTCGCGCCCGATCAATCATCAAATAAGGCCGATTCGCCCGGGCAAATCGCTTGTCCAGCCCAATTAGTTCGGTTCGACACCGTAAAATCCGCTAAATAACCTGTGTGCGAATCAGCGTACCCCTATTTTTATAGGGTTTTTCCGCCATAAGGTCGGGAATCACTCATTCCATGGGAGTCGAGATGTCTGCCTATATGACGAAATCGCAACTGGTCGATAAGATCGCAGAGCTTCAGGAACTGGCCAAGAAGGACGTCAAGGCCATGATGGAGGCGCTTGCCGAAGTCGGCTACAAAGAGCTGAAGAAGAACGGCGTGTTCGTTCTTCCGGGCTTCGCCAAGTTCGTGGTGATCAAGAAGGCGGCGACCAAGGCCCGCAAGGGCAAGAACCCCTTCACCGGCGAAGAGATGATGTTCAAGGCCAAGCCGGCCCGCAAGATCGTACGGGCCCGCCCGGTCAAAGCCGCCAAGATGGCGGTGTAAGGTTGAAGGGCCCCGAAAGGGGCCCTTTGCTTTTGTACGACGCTCAAATTGACGCGCGCCTAGAACTCCGCCATCTCGTCGGCCAATGCCGTCGCCCCAGCGGTATGTAGATTGCGAGCCGCTGGGCGTTTGGCTATCCGAGTTCTGGCTTGCGGCATCGACGGCGCCGGACGCTTTGCAGCCGCGGGCTTGCTCACCGGGGACTGGGTGTCGTTGAGTTGGAACACGGACACCCGCTCATCCATAATCGCGGCCTGCTGCTCAAGCGATTTCGCGGTTGCGGTGTTCTGCTCGACCAGCGCCGAATTCTGCTGGGTGACCTCGTCCATTTGTGACAGCGCCCTGTTGACCTGATCGATGCCGCCCGCCTGTTCGGCGCTGGCGTTGGCGATTTCAGACACAATGTCTGCCACACCCTTGATCGACTGCACGATCTCCTTGAGCTGTTCACCGGCGCGATTGACCAGATCGACGCCGTCTTTGACCTGCGTAGAGCTATTGTTGATCAGGTCCTTGATGTCCTTCGCCGCCTGGGACGAGCGCTGCGCGAGGCTGCGAACCTCCGACGCAACAACCGCGAAGCCGCGGCCGGCGTCGCCCGCGCGCGCGGCTTCGACGGCGGCATTGAGTGCCAAAAGGTTGGTCTGGCGCGCAATCTCGTCGATCACGCCGATGATGTCCGCGATCTTGCTTGATGACTGCTCGATCCGCGACATAGCGCCAACCGCCTGCGCCACCACCTCACCACCGCGGTCCGCGACTTCGCGGGTGGCGATCGCCGACTGATTGGCCTGCTGAGCGTTCTCGGAGTTCTTCTTCACCGTCGCGGAAATCTGCTCCATCGAAGCCGAAGTCTGTTCAAGACTTGCTGCCTGCTCTTCGGTGCGCTGCGACATGTCGGTGGTGGCGGTGGCGATTTCGGTGGCCGCATTGGTCACCTCGCGCGACGCCGACTTGATCTCGTTCAGCACATCAGAAAACGTGTCAAGAAAGCCGTTGAAACCTTCGCTTACGAGTTTGGTGGCGCCGGCCTTGCCGTCGAGCGGAATGCGATGGAGCAAATTTTTGGTTGAAGCGGCGTTCATGACGAACTCCGCTATGGTTTGCAGCTCCGTGATATCGGAGGCGTATTTCACAACCTTAACCGGCGTTCCGTTCAAATCCCGGATCGGATTGTAGCTCGCCTGAATCCAGACGACCTTACCGCCCTTGCCGACGCGCTTGTACTGCCCCGCGTCATATTCGCCGCGGCCGAGCTTCTCCCAGAACATCCGGTATTCGCTGCTCTGACGGTGGCCGGGCTCGACAAACATGCTGTGGTGCTGGCCCTGCACTTCGGCGAGTGCGTAGCCGAGCGTCTTCAGGAAGTTGTCGTTGGCCTTGAGAATTTTCCCGGTGAGATCGAACTCGATCACCGCCTGGGACTTGCCGATCGCGGCGAGCTGGCCTTCAAAATCGGCGTTGCGGAGCTTTTGCTGGCTGACGTCGGTCGCGTATTTCACCACTTTGTACGGCTTGCCGGTCGCATCCACGATCGGGTTGTAGGTCGCCTGAATCCAGACCTCGTTACCGCCCTTGCCGATGCGCTTGTACTCGCCGGAATCGTATTCGCCACGGCCGAGCTTCTCCCAGAACAGCCTATATTCAGGGCTCTGGCGATAGCCCGGCTCGACGAACATGCTGTGATGCTGACCCTGCACCTCGCCGAGCGTGTAGCCGAGCGTCTTCAGGAAGTTATCGTTCGCTTTCAGAATTTTTCCGGTGAGATCGAATTCGATCACCGCCTGCGACTTGTTGATCGCGGCGATCTGACCGAGCATGTCGATGATCTCGAGGGCCTGTGCATTCTTGCCGGCCTCTTTCCCCTTCCCCAGCCCAAACATTCGTCAGCTCCTTAAAGGGTTCAACGTGAATTTCAGGACGCAACCGGGAGAGCGTCGGTCCCGCTCTCCTTGGTTGAAAGAAGATTTGCCAGTTCGATCAGCGTGATCATCGTCTGATCCACCGTGACCATTCCGGACAGAAAACTCAGCCGCGCGCTTTGGGTCACATCCGGCACCGCTTTGATCTTGGACGGATCGATCGAGACGATGTCGGACACCCGGTCGGCCAGAAGACCGATCAGAAGTTCATCAATCTGTACAATAATGACGACATGGAGCGGCGAAGCTTCGGTCACGCCCTGCCCGAAGCGGCAGCGCAAATCGATGATCGGCACGATCACGCCACGCAGGTTCAGAACGCCGCGCACGTAGTCCGGCTGCTTCGGCAGACGGGTGATCTCCGACCAGCCCTTGATCTCGCGCACCGACATGATGTCGACGCCATAGTGATCGTCGCCGATTGCAAAGCTGATGAACTGAACAAAGTCGGCGCCGGTGGCGTCCGCGTCATCGCCGCCGAAACCCGGCTTGGCCGGATTGACTGCATTTGTACGCAAGGCAAGCGATTCCGATGCTTCGGGCATGACGCCGAGCTTTCATTTTTTGGATTTTGGCTTGGACTTCCTCGGCCGACGCCGCGGACGTCTTGGTCTGCATTCAGCGGGCTGAGCCGTCGACGGCTTCAGCCGTGCCCCATGCCAATGCACCCGGAGACAAGGTCGCTCGGTATGCTTAATTTTTTCTTAAGCTGGCGATATTTTTGAGGAGTTCCATGTGGATAGCACGCCCCACGTCGCTCCGACCTATGTCAAATTTTACTCGGCCACTGAATTCGATCCACAATTCAAAGAGGTGGTCGCTTACCAGCGGGGCTTTGACGTCAGCGCGCCGGTGGCGGCTCGGCCGGCGGATCGGCCGGATGCACGCTGGTGCGCAGCGGCCGCTCCTCCATCAGCAGCAGAAACAGAAGGCTCAGCGCCAGGAACACGAAGGACGCCAGGAACACCCAGCGGAACACCAGGCCGGCATTGGGTCCGGCGGCGCTGACCGACTCGATCACCGACAGCGCAGGACCGCCGCGGCTGACCGTGAAACCGAGACCGGCGAGCAGGATCGCGCCCAGCACCGCGACGATGAAGGCCGACACCAGTGAGCGGAAGAAGTTGAGCGCGCCCATCGCGATGCCGACCTGATAATTCGGCATGGCGTTCTGGATCGACACCGTGGTGATCGGATAGACGAGGCCGACCGCGGTCGCGACCACGCTCATCAGCACGATGGAATAGAGCAGCGGCATGTCGGGCCGCCAGACCAGGAACGCCAGCGCGATCAGCGCGAACACAAGCCCGATCACCGGCGCTCGCTTGTAGTGCTTCCAGTACATCATCGCCTGTCCTGACAACAGCGAGCCCGGCGTGGTCATCGCCAGCGGGATCAGCGCGATGCCGGATTCGGTGGCGCTGAGCTTGTGCGCGACCTCGAAATACATCGGCACCACGATGGTGAGCCCGATCGAGGTGCCCATCGCCAGCGACGCCGACGCCGTGCCCATCCGCATCACCGGATTGTTCAGCACGGCGAGCGGCAGGAACGGCTCCTCCGCGATGGTCAGGCGCCAGCCGAACAGAAAGGCCAGCACGGCCGACAACGCGATGAGCCCGAGGATCGGCGCCGACAGCCACGGCAGCTGCGTGCCGCCCCAGGTCAGCGCCAGCATGATCGGAATGCACGACGCCATCATTAGGCCGGCGCCCAGCACATCGAGCTTGTGGCGGCGGTCGTGGCGGGGGATGCGCTTGAGATAGATGTGCGTCAGCGCTGCGGCGCCAAGCGCCAGCGGCACGTTGATCCAGAAGATCAGCGACCAGTGCAGATGCTCGGCCATCATGCCGCCGAACACCGGGCCGCAGACGCTGGAGGTGACCCAGACCACGCCCATATAGGCCTGATAGCGGCCGCGCTCGCGCGGCGCGACGATATCGGCCATCACCGACTGGCAGACCGGCAGGATGCCGCCGCCGCCGATGCCCTGCAGGGCGCGACCGACGATCAGCATCATCATGTTCGGCGCAGCCGCGGCCGCGACCGAGCCCGCCATGAACAGGCCGATGGCGGCGAGGATCATGGCGCGGCGGCCGAAGATGTCGGAGAGCTTGCCGTAGAGCGGCGCGACCGCCGTCGACGTCAAGAGATAGGCAGTGACCACCCAGGACAGGTTTTCGAAATCGTGGAAGTGCCGCCCGATGGTCGGCAGCGCGGTCGCGATGATGGTCTGGTTCAGCGC
>Ga0075366_10002037_pt1 | contig 10254 bp, 10 predicted proteins | sample EndMethybrTD3031_FD_72351 | JGI IMG/M metagenome (GOLD analysis project Ga0075366, IMG submission 72351) | Populus endosphere microbial communities from Tennessee, USA - Endosphere MetaG P. TD hybrid TD303-1 | ecosystem: Host-associated > Plants > Roots > Endosphere | place: USA: Tennessee... | reverse complement strand
TGGGTGGAGAAAGGCGCGCCCGGCCGCTCGCGCATTCGCGTGCGCGCCGTGGGGACGCGCCAGTTGCACATCACGGCGGGCAACGTGCCGGTGGTCGCCGCCTCGACCGTGATCCGTGCCGCCCTGACCAAGTCGGACTGCCTCATCAAATCGCCGTCGAACGATCCGCTGACGGCCAATGCGATCGTGCGGACGCTGATCGAGCTGGCGCCGGATCATCCGGTCACCCGGCACCTTGCCGTGGCCTACTGGAAAGGCGGAGACGACATCGTCGAGCAGCAGGTGCTGCGGCCGACGCGGATCGACAAGATCACGGCCTGGGGCGGAATGGCATCGATGCAGCACATCCAGAAGCACCTCGTCCCCGGTCTCGATCTGATAGCGCTCAACCCCAAGTTCTCGATCTCGATCCTGGGCAAGGAGGCGCTGGAGAGCGAGGCCGCCATGCTGGAGGCGGCCGGCGGGCTGGCGATGAACGTCGGCCATCTCAACCAGACGGCATGCGCCAGCACGCGGATCGCCTATGTGGAATGCGGCACCGACGATGCCTCGATCGCGCGCCTCATCGCCTTCGGAGAAAAGGTCTACGATCGAATACAGGCCCTGCCCGCCAACCTCTCCACTCCTGCGCGCGTCCCCGATCGCGAACTTCAGGCCGAGCTGGACGCGATCGAAAGCGAGGACGATTTCTATTGGCTCAAGGCCGATACGATCGCGGGCGGCGTCATCGTGTCGCGGTACAAGGGCAAGGTGGATTTTTCCGACCATCTGAACAACCGCATCGTCAATCTCGTCCCGGTCGCCGATCTGGAAGACGTCCTCGATTTCTGCGGCGACCACACCCAGAGCGTACCTGTCTATCCCGAAAGCCTGCGGGCCGAACTGCGCGACACGCTGGCCATAAGCGGCGTGCAGCGGGTCCTGCCGATGGCGCCCTATCGCGGCGAGAACTGGTGGGACGACGTCCAGGCGCATACCGGCCTGCCGCACGACGGGATCGAGCCGGACCGGCGGATGGTCCGCTGGGTCACCGACGAGAGCGTGGCCAGTTCCTGAACCGGACCGGCGGGGGTGGCCGCTGGCGCGCGACCGTCGCCGTCCCGCATCGCCGGCTATGCATGGGGGGCCAAGGCCCTGCCGGCAAATCCTACCGGCGGGAACCGGCCGGCCGTGCGCCGCTCGACAACGATAGCAGAAGGGAGAGGATGTGACGCATTACCTGGAGGAACTGCGCAGCGGCTGGCGGCCGCTTGCCGCGGCGGTGATCGGCCTGTCGGGCGGCATGGTCATCATCGCCTATGTGTTCGGCATCTTCGCGCCCTACCTCATCGCCGAGTTCGGCTGGTCCAAGTCGCAGTTCGCCCTCGTGGGCCTGCTGGCCTCGTCCGCGATTTTCCTGCTGCCCTTGGTCGGCCGGCTCACCGACATGATCGGTGTCCGCAAATCGGCATCGATCGGCGTTCTGGCCTGTCCCGCGATATTCCTGGGCTTTGCCACCATCGACAGCCTTCTCGGCTATGCGGTGATCTATGCGCTTCAGGCCAGCGTGCTGGTGACGACCACCAATCCGGTCTACTGCCGCCTCGTCGTCCAGCATTTCGACCGGGCGCGGGGACTGGCGCTGGGCATAACCGCTGCCGGGCCGGCCGTCACGATCGCGGTGGGCGGGCCGCTGCTGAACAATCTCGTCGCCGACCACGGCTGGCGTTCGGGTTGCGATGCGATGGCGATCTTCACCGGCCTCATGGGCTGCGCCGCGCTTCTGCTCATGCCGCCCCGCAAGGACGAGGCCGCCACGCTCAGGCCGAAGATGCACGCGCGGCAGGACTACGGCTGGATTTTCAGGCGCCCGGCGTTCTGGATCATCATCGCCGCCATCCTGCTGTGCAACTTGCCCCAGCCGGTCATGATGACTCAGTTGACCCTGGTTCTGAGCGAAAATGGCGTGTCGGGCAAAGACGCATCGGTCATGATATCCGCCTATGCCGGCGGCATGCTGATCGGCCGCCTGTTGAGCGGCGTCGCGCTCGATCGTTTCCCCGCGCCCTTAGTGGCCACGGCAAGCATGATCCTGTCCGGCATCGGCCTGCTGGCCCTGGCATCGGGCTACGATGCGCCTGCCGCCATCCTCGTGGCCGTGCTACTGTTCGGCCTGTCGACGGGCGCGGAAGGCGATGTCATCGCGTACCTCGTGGTCCAGAATTTCGGCGTCCGCATATACAGCAGCGTCTACGGCATGATCGCCTCGGTCGTCGCGATAACCGCCGTCATCGGGACGCTGTTCCTGAGCGTAATGTTGAAACTATACGAGCTATACCAGCCGTTTCTGCTGCTGACCGGCATCCTGATCCTTGTCGGAAGCGTCTTCTTCCTGCTTCTGCCGCGCGATCCGGTCGCCGAAGAGGTGTGAGGCCGCGATCTCGCGCAGAGCAGGCTCGTCATGGCTGGCCAGCCATGAGCGCATTTTGTCCAGGAGCGCCTCGGAAGAGGCGGGCTTGTGGCTCGCGAATGCGGATTGATTTGTTCCCAACAAAAAGCGCCGACGATCCCTTAGCCAGGTAACAGCCAGAGACGGTGTTGGACGTTATCGGATTGGGCTTGAGGAATATAGAGCCAAGCGCGATCAAAACGATGAGGGGTGACGTGACCCCCTGATTTTCCTCCAAGTGTGATTAGAGTCCGGCCCTGATGGAAGGACGGACGATGAAGCGATTGAGGTTCACGGAAGAGCAGATCATTGGCGTGCTGAAGGAGGCGGAGGCCGGTGCGAAGTCCGGCGACACCATGTTGCGGGCGGTGCTTTACAAAGCGGCGCAATCGATGCTCTGCCATAGCCAGAAATGGTCCTGGCTGAAGGGCCGTGCGGGTCGCCCAACGCAGGGGAATGCGTCGCGCCATCGTGGCGCTCGCCAGGAGGATCGCCGTTATCCTCCACCGTATGTGGGTCGATGGAACCGACTTCCGCTGGAGCAACGATACCGTGGTCGCACCAGCAGGCTGATCTACCGCAATATGAAACAAAGAGTTCTGCCTCGGCAGGAAGATGTCCTCGCGGGGACGACGGGTGGCCTGAGCTCGTAATGGCTGCGGATCCGCTGCTTCGGCGGCAAAGACGCGACAAAGATAGAGCCAGGCCCTCCATCTTACCCCATCATGAGGCGGCGCCGCGCCGACCTCGAAGATAAGCGAGAGCCTCGTGAGACAGCATCATCCCGCCAATGGCCCCACGAAAGGTTGACGCCTATGGCTTCAAAACAACGTCCTTGACCTCGGCCGCGATAGAGAAGCGGCCATTCGACCAGATAGTCCTGTTCTCTGAAACCTGCCATTGGCTCAGGCAGGGAACGACTGGCTCCGAAAAATGCTTCAGTTAACTTGGCCCAAAGGATCTCTACAAAATTTGCATTTTCAAGGCAGCTTTATTCAGAACGCGGCTCAGATGCCGGGCCATCTGTGCAATTTGATCATGCGTCCCGAGCATATCTTGGCGCACTTCCAACTCGACGTAAGATCGGCCGCTGGCGATGGCATGCTTTGGGATGGTGAAGTCGGTTTCATCGAGCTGATATGGAAGGTTGTCGCCAACAATGAAATCGCTGTGCAGAAGCGCGGAGAGCACAGCTGTCGCGAAGCCGTTGTTCCCTCCGCCATATAGCACGCCAACCTGCCAGGGGCGCGAAATGCCAGCCAATAAAGGCGTGAAACTGTGCAGAGATACGACAATTGACTGGAGCCCATTTCTGGCGCGCTCTTCGAGCAGAGCTGCGATCGCTTCGTGATACGGGTTGTATATGGCATGGGCCCTAGCTCGGCGTTGGTCGGCCGTGACATTGGCGTTGCCAGGTATGAAGGTGTCGTCGCTTGCCTTCACAGTCGAATCCGGGTGCGACAACGCGCGGTTACAGTCGATCACCAGTCGTGAGTAACGCTGGGCGATGAATGGCGCGTCAAGTTCGCTCGCCAGGCTACGGCCAAGATTTCCGACGCCAATGTCGAGCGCGATGTGACGACTAAGTTCTGCGCTGTCGAGGCCGAGCGAGGCCAATAGCTCGGGCACAAGATTTCCGGCGTGATCCCCCAGCAGCAGGAACAACGAGCGCCCGTCGCGGTTGGTAATTTCAACCGGCGCAGCATCCAGAGAAGTTAGCAGGCCGACCTCGCCTTTGCTTGTCATGCTCCCCTGGTGATCCTTTCGATGCCTCTCGTCCACCTTTCGCACGTCACGACCTACAGTTACAGCCAGCCCGCCCGGTTCGGTGAGCACCGGCTAATGGTGCGCCCGCGCGAGAGCTACGATCAACACCTCTTGAGCTCAGACCTGCTGATAGACCCCGAACCCGTTGACCTGCGCTGGCTCCATGACGTCTTCGGCAACTCGGTGGCGATCGCAAGCTTCGACAAGCGCGCCGATCGGCTGCGCATCGAAAGCCGTGCGCGTCTGCTTCATACCCCAAGCGACCTTGAGGACGTCCACATCGAGGATTATGCGCGAAACTATCCTTTTACCTACTCGTCAGAGGAGATGCCTGATCTCCTGCGCTCGATCGAGCGGCAGCATCTCGACCCGCAGCGCCGGATCGATACATGGGCCCGCCAGTTCGTCGGCACCTCGGGCGCAACCGCAACGCTCGCGCTCCTCACCGAGGTGACCCGGGCGATCAAGCGCGAGTTCACCTATCTGCCCCGTCACCAGAAGGGCACGCAAAGCCCGCTGGAAACTCTCGAGCGCGGCACTGGCACTTGCCGCGACTACGCGATGTTCATGATAGAGGCAGTGCGTGCGCTGGGCTTCGCGGCGCGGTTTGTCTCGGGCTACGTCTACAACCCGTCGGGCAAGCGCCGGCGCATCGGCGGCGGCAACACCCATGCCTGGGTGCGCGTCTATCTGCCTGGTTCGGGCTGGGTCGAGTTCGATCCCACCAACGCTATCGTCGGCACCCATGGCCTGATCCGTGTCGCGGTCGCGCGCGACATTTATCAAGCCATTCCGATCTCGGGAACTTGGAGCGGATTTCCGGGGTCTTACCAAGGCATGGAGGTCACCGTCGACATCCACGCCGAACGCGAAGCCACCGAACCCGAACTGGCCTCAATCCCTTTGCGAGGAACTTCCTGATGCTGATCCGCGCCGGCTATGACATCCGTTTCGATACCGAAGTGCCGACGCCGATGATGGCAATGCTCAGCATCCATCCCTCAAGGCACATGGACCTCAAGACCCCTCAGCGGATCGTCACGGTGCCCGAAGTGCCTATCTACGAATATCTCGACAGCTACGGGAATGTCTGCTCCCGCGTCACCGTACCACCCGGCGGCCTGACGCTGAGCTGCGACTTCACCATCGAAGACAGCGGCGAGCCCGATTGCCAGTCACCGGACGCCTTCCAGCATCCGGTGGAGGAACTGCCCGACGAAGTGCTCGTCTACCTCCTCGGCAGCCGCTACTGCGAAACCGACCGCCTCCTCGAAACCGCCTGGTCACGGTTCGGCCAGGTCAAGCCCGGATGGGCTCGGGTTCAGGCGATCGTCGATTTCGTCCACGACCACATCGAGTTCGGCTATCACCACGCCAAGAAGACCCGCACCGCCTGGGGTGGGTATCAGGAGCAGGTCGGCGTCTGCCGCGATTTCGCGCACCTCGCGGTCACGCTCTGTCGCTGCATGAACATCCCCGCGCGCTACTGCACGGGCTACCTCGGCGACATCGGTATCCCGCCGGTCGATGCGCCGATGGATTTCTCGGCCTGGTTTGATGTCTATCTCGGCGGCGAATGGCACACTTTTGACGCGCGCCACAACAAGCCTCGCATCGGCCGGATCCTGATGGCGCGCGGGCGCGACGCCACAGATACCGCCCTTACTACTTCCTTTGGCCCTGCCGTCCTCGCGAGCTTTCAGGTTCGCACCGATGAAGTGGTTTGAGCGGTCCACTAACTGGCAAAGTTCCGGCGTAAATCGCCGACAAAGGAGACGTTCGCGACCCAAGAGCGATGCTCTGAAAGCTGCCATACATTCAGGAGGCTGGTTCGGCCGGCGAGAATGCTTCCAGGATCCTGCATTCTGCAACGGTTCCGCCGCTGCAGGTAGAGATCGCCGCGAAAAGCTGACGGCGAAGCGCAACGAGGTCCTCGATCTTTCGATCGACCTCGGCGAGGTGCTGCGTCGCGAGCGCATCGATTTCGTTGCAGCTCCTATCTCGCTCGGACGCGAGATCGAGCAACGCCCGAACTTCTTCGAGCGTGAATCCGAGATCACGTGTGCGTCGGATGAAACCTAGCCGCGCGATGTCGTCGCTGCCGTAGGAACGATAATTGCCCTCGGTCCGCGCCGGCGGATTGATCAGTCCTGCACGCTCATAGTAGCGGATTGTCTCGATCTTTACGCCGGTCGCCGCTGAAAGCCGCCCAATAGTCACGCCGGGCATCAGATACCTCTTGAGTCTGTAGTTGCTACAGGGTGCATATAGGTCTCCTCGTCGAGTCGTTCGAGGTGGAAATGGCTTGCAGTAGCTGCGCATCCGCGAAGCCGGACCCGAACAACGATCCCGTCTGGCGGCGGGCGCTCTGGATCGCGCTCATCATCAACGGCGTGATGTTTTTCGCGGAGATGGCCGCTGGAGTGGCGGGCGGATCGAAGTCGCTTCAGGCCGATGCACTCGATTTTCTAGGCGATGCCGCGAACTATGCGATCAGCCTGGGCGTCGCGGGGATGGCGCTCGCCTGGAGGGCACGCGCCGCGCTGCTGAAAGGAGCCACACTGGCGATATTCGGCCTCGGTCTCTTGAGCGTTACGATCTGGGCCGTATGGAATGGACGGACGCCGCAGGCCGAGGTCATGGGTGTCGTCGGCATCGTCGCGCTGGTCGCCAATGCCGCCGTCGCGATCACGCTTTATCGGTTCCGCAGCGGTGACACGAACATGCGTTCTGTCTGGATCTGTTCCCGCAACGACGCGATCGGCAATGCGGCCGTTCTATTGGCGGCTGTCGGTGTGTTCGGCACCGGCACGGCCTGGCCCGACCTTGCGGTCGCGGCGATCATGGCTCTGCTCGCCCTTTCAGGCGGCATCCAGATCATTCGGCAGGCGCGAAGCGAACTCGCGGGCGTCGATCAAACTGCTTCGAGCTCCGCGAGGGTTGCTTGATGCATCGGACGCTGACACGTCCTGACGAAGCTGCTATCCGGCGCGCGATGCGTTCGCTGGTGAACATCCTTGTCGGCATTGCCCTGCTGCTGTCCCTCGCGGTCGGCGGTGTTGCGCATGCTGCCGAAGACACCTGCTTGCCTAGTGTCGAAGCCAGCGCGGTCGGGCACTTGGACGGTGACGGCGACCAGGCGCCGCATGGTGACAAGGAATATGCCCACCACCACGGCGGCTGTCACGGGCATCACAATGTGGCTCCGCTCGAGGGTGATGCCGCTTTCGCCGCGATCTTGGTGCGCGACGAGGTTGTCGCTCTCGAAACTGCCATTGGAGCGCAGGCTCCTCCGGGTGCCAACCTGAGACCACCCATCGCCTGATTGAACGCCCGCTCGGGTCCGCTCGCACGCGGTTCCGTGACGCAGTTCAATCAGGATTCTCTTCAATGCACAGGATCATTGCGGCCATCTTGGCCGCCACGTCATGCGCCGTCGCCGCGCATGCACAGGACGTGTCGGCACCGCCGACGGCGGCAAGTCCGATCATATCGCTCGACGATGCAGTCGCGGCTGCGGGCGGTAGCGCTCCCGCGGTCGAAGCAGCCGAGGCGGGCATTCATGCCGCGCAGGCCGGGCGCCGCATCGCGGGCTTGCGTCCCAATCCCACGATCGACACCCAGGTCGAGAATATAGCCGGCACCGGACCCTATCGCGGGCTCAGTCAGGCCGAGACGACGGTCAGCCTCGCGCTGGCGATCGAACTGGGCGGTAAGCGATCCGCCCGGATCGCGGTTGCCGACGCCCAGACGCAGCGTGCCGTCCTGGGCGCGGCGATCACCCAGGCCGACATCCGGCTCCAGGTGACGCGGCTCTATGTCGAGACGGTCGCCGCGAAGTGGCGCGCGCTCACCGCGAAGGATCAACTCTACATCGCGGAGCAAGCATTCCAGGCAGCCCAGGTTCGCGTGCGCGCAGGACGTGCGTCGCCGATCGAGGAGCAGAGAGCCGACGTCGCCCGCCTCAATGCCGAAGCCAGCCTGGCCCGGTCGCAGCGGCTCGCCGAGGCGGCCCAGGCCAATCTCGAACGGCGCATCGGTATCTCGACGACGGGCATGCTCGACATGACCGCGCTCGATCAGGTTCCGCCGGTTTCCTATGGGCCGGTAAAGGCCCCCTCGGCGCAAGGCACGCTCGCCTTGGCCGCGGCCGATGCAGACCTCGCCTACGCCGATGCCGGTGTGCGACTGGCGAAGGCGCAGCGCGTGCCCGACCTGGCCGTGGGACCGGGATTGCGCCGGCTCGAGGTGACCAACGATACGGCGGCGGTCTTCACAGTGTCGATCCCGTTCCCGGTGTTCAACTCCGGCCGATCGGCTGTCGATCAGGCCAGCGCCGAGCGCAACCGGGCTGAGGCACAGCGCCGGGTGTCCGCACTCGACATCGAGCAGGCAATTACCGACGCGCGGGCCGAAGCGGACAACGCCGCAACCACGGCACGCAACGCCAATGGGCCGGCGCTCGCCGCCGCCCAGGAAGCCGCTCGCATTGCGCGCATCGGCTACCGCGAGGGCAAGTTCGGTCAGCTCGAACTACTCGATGCCGAACGCACCCTTGCCGAGACCCGCGTCGCCGCGATCGACGCGCTCGCCGCCTACCAGAACGCCAAGGCCAAGCTGGAGCGCCTGACGACGTCAGCGCCCGCTCCCATGACCGAACAGGGAAATTGAACATGACGAAGACCAACAAGGCTGGGGCGCTGCTCCCGCTGCTGCTGCTCGCTGCCTGCGGAAGCGGAGCCGAGAAAACCGAGGAAAGCGCCGCTCAGGAGAAGGCCGGCGACAGCCATGCCGATCAAGGCAAGATCACGCTCACCGAGGCTCAGATCACGGCGGCGGGCATCCAGATTGCCCCGGTCAGCGCCGGCGGGGCCGGATCGATCGAGCTGCCCGCGACGATCGAAGGCGATCCGCAGGGTATGCAGGTCGTCTCGGCCGCCATCGGCGGGCGCGTCGTTGCGCTGAACCGCAACCTCGGCCAGTCTGTCGGTCGCGGCGAAACATTAGCCGTCATCGAGAGCCGCGAGGCGGCCCAGCTCAAGGGCGAAGTCGAAGCCAGTCGCGCCCGGCTCGCGCTGGCACAGTCGAACCTCGCGCGCGAGGAACGGCTGTTCAGGGAACGGGTCTCGCCCGAGCAGGACCTGATTGCCGCGCGCACTGCGGCGACCGAAGCACGGATCGCCTACGACCAGGCCCGCGGCCAGGTCTCGGCGGCAGGTGGCGGTGGCGGCGGGCTCAACCGCATCGGCATCATTGCACCGATCTCCGGCCAGGTGATCAGCCGCTCTGTCGTGCTCGGCCAGACTGTCGCAGCGGACGCCGAACTGTTCCGCGTCGCAAATCTTTCCAGCGTATCGATCTCGCTCAACCTGCAACCGGCCGATGCCGGGCGAGTGCGACCGGGTAACACCGTCGTCGTCAACGCGCCCGGGCGGCAAGCCGGCGCCCGGGTGAGCTTCGTATCGCCCGCGCTGGACGCCCAGACCAAGCTCGTCCCTGTCATCGCTACGCTCGACAATCGGGCAGGTCAGTGGCGCGTGGGCGAGGCTGTCACGGCATCGGTCGCGCTCTCAGGCGGCGAAGGCAGTTCTGTTCGCGTGCCGTCGTCGGCGATCCAGACCGTCGAAGGCAAGTCCATGGTCTTCGTGCGCACCACGTCGGGCTTCCAGGCCAAGCCGGTCACGCTCGGCGATACGTCGGGTGGCGCCGTGGTCATCCGCTCCGGCCTGACCGGCAGCGAGCAGATCGCGACCACAGGCAGCTTCACGCTCAAGGCCGAACTCGGCAAGGGCGAAGCCGAGCACGGAGGACACTGACCGTGATCGACCGTATCGTCACCGTGTCGGTGGAGCGGCGCTGGTTTGTCCTCCTCATGACGCTGATCGCCACGCTGATTGGGGGCTGGGCCTTGAGCCGTCTGCCGATCGACGCCGTCCCCGACATCACCAACAATCAGGTCCAGATCAACGTCCGCGCACCAGCGCTGTCGCCCGAGCTCGTCGAGAAACAGGTATCCTTCCCGATCGAGACCGCGCTCGCTGGCGTGCCCGGCCTTGAAT
>Ga0075366_10002035_pt1 | contig 10260 bp, 7 predicted proteins | sample EndMethybrTD3031_FD_72351 | JGI IMG/M metagenome (GOLD analysis project Ga0075366, IMG submission 72351) | Populus endosphere microbial communities from Tennessee, USA - Endosphere MetaG P. TD hybrid TD303-1 | ecosystem: Host-associated > Plants > Roots > Endosphere | place: USA: Tennessee... | reverse complement strand
GACGAGCGCTGGAAGTACTTTTTAAGTGCGACCTATTCCCTTAATAATAAATCCATATATCGTTTCCCTCAAAACTATATCAGGGCAAGTTTTCAGCGTGATACCAAAATCCCGGGCGCAAGCCTGCAGTTTGTGCAGGAGGATAACTTCCTGTTATCGTTTAAGCGTGGTGTGAACGATAAGTTCCTTTATAACGATTTTTACAGGTTTGATTATTTACACGAACTGGAAAGCCATCTTTCGTTTGCCGCGGGCTTCAAAAAATGGACCCAAGAGCCGGCGGGATCATTATATTTTGATAATATTGTTAATGATCTGCCAAATTCTATCCATCATTTAACCACCACCGAGCTTACCGGAAGTATCCGCTGGGCACCTCATGAGCAGTTTTACCAGGGCAAGATCTATCGCATCCCTATCCCTAACAAATACCCGGCCTTTGAACTTGATTATGCTCAAGGTATTAAAGGCTTATTTGCCGGCGAATACAATTATCAAAAGCTTGACTTCCGTGCCGATAAACGTTTCTATTTTTCGCAGTTAGGTTATGCGGATATTAATGTTTCGGCAGGTAAAATCTTTGGTTCGGTGCCGTACCCTTTATTAACCATACACAGGGCTAACCAAACTTACGCGTATGACCTCGACTCATACAACTTAATGAATTTTTTGGAGTTTGTGAGTGATAAATATGCCAGCTTCAGGATAGATCAGCACTTCAGCGGTTTCTTCTTTAATAAAATACCTTTGCTAAAGAAATTGAAATGGCGCGAAACCGCATCGTTAAAAGTACTATACGGCGGCCTGTCTGATCAAAACAATCCTTCGATACATCCGTCATTATATCAATTACCCGTTGGCACCGATGGCGTGCCGATTACTTATACATTGGGCAAAACGCCTTATGTTGAGGGTAGTGTTGGTATTGAAAATATATTTAAATTTATACGCATAGATTTTGTGAGGCGCTTTAACTACCTTGACCAGCCAAACGTTGCCCAATGGGGCCTGCGCACAAGGGTTAAATTCGACTTTTAATCATTGCACCTAATAAGCAGAGAGAAAAATGGAACAGCAAACAACAACACTTAGGAGATCATTCAGAACCAACCTACAGTTAGGGATATATAAGGTTATTGATCCGTTTGTGAAGATCCTTATAAAAATAGGCTTAACCCCCAATGCAGTTACTACCATAGGTTTTGTACTTAATGTAGGCGTTGCAGGGATATTTATTTTAGGTGCCGAAGAAGGTAACCGCGGCGACCTGAGCTATGTTGGCTGGGCCGGCGGCCTCATCCTTTTTGCAGGCTTATTTGATATGCTTGACGGTCAGGTAGCCCGCTTAGGGAATATGAAATCAACCTTTGGTGCTTTGTATGATTCCGTACTTGACCGCTACAGCGAATTGATCATGTTCCTGGGCATTTGCTATTACCTGGTAGCACATCACTATTTCCTGAGCTCGATAGCCGCCTTTATAGCACTGATTGGCTCAATGATGGTTAGTTATGTACGTGCACGTGCCGAAGGTTTGGGTGTTGAAATTAAAGGCGGTTTAATGCAAAGGCCCGAGCGTGTAGTAACTATCGGCTTATGCGCAGCTTTATCGGGCATAGTAGCTCAATACATCGGCGGTAACTATAAATTATTTGTTCCCGGCATCAAATTTCATGTATTTGAAACCATATCGATATTTACTATCCCATTGGTAATACTTGCCGTTTTAACCAATATTACGGCTTTTAACAGGCTAAGAGAAGCTAAAAAAGCTTTAATTAAACTGGAAGAGGAAGAAGGTAAGTAAGGCTGTAGTTCTAAGTCAAAAGTCTTAAACGAGGACGTTGAATTACTTCTCCTAAGACTTAGAACTTTAGGCTTAAGACTTAGCAACAAATATCATATCTTCGTAACAATAAAATAAAGGCATTTACGCTTAGCAATATCTTTGCTAAAATTGCCTTTTGCTGGTTTAAGGCCAGCCATTCTGAACAATTTTAACACCATAAACAGGCAGAGAGATCGTAAAACATTTTAAACCCTGATTATAACAATGAAAAAGAAATATATATCCAACTCGCAGGAATCGGTGCGAATGTTTAAGAGCGACTTTTTAGAAGGCTTATCAAAGGTACACTATACCGTACCTCTATATATTTTTGTACCCGTTATTGGATATTGCAGCTATAAATTCTTTGACCTGGGATTGGATGTATTAACATATCTTGGCCTGTTTATTTTCGGCCTCTTCATCTGGACTATCACCGAATACATCATGCACCGTTTTGTTTTCCACTATCAGCCAAGCGAAAAACTGGAATGGGCACAACGTCTGCATTTTATCATGCATGGCGTGCATCATGATTATCCGAGCGATGCCAAACGTTTGGTATTGCCCCCGTCATTAAGCATTCCGCTGGCTACAGGCTTTTTCTTTTTGTTTAAATGGTTATTGCCTGTAAACTACATCTGGGGCTTTTTTCCGGGCTTTATTTTGGGCTATCTGTTTTATGACATATCGCACTATGCCATGCACCATTTTAATTTTAAAAGCGGCTTGTTCAAAAAAATAAAACAACACCATATGCTGCACCACTACCAGGATCCTGAAAAAGGCTATGGTGTGAGTTCACCTTTCTGGGATAAAATTTTCCGTTCAGATTTCTTAAAAAAATAGCAATGACCAATGCCAATACAGGCGTAACAGTAAATATCCGGTCGATAATTATTGTTTCGCTGCTTTCCATTGCTTACCTGGCGTTTTCAACTTTCCTTATTGGTTATAAACCAGACGAGCTTACGCTGGTAGTTATTTTCAATGTGCTGTTCTATGCATCGGCAATAACACGCAAGTTTATATTGGGCTTCACTATTTTCATAGTGTACTGGATTGTTTTTGATTACATGAAAGCCTTCCCCAATTATAACTACAACCCGGTACATATTGCCGAGCTTTATAATGCAGAGAAACGCCTGTTCGGCATTCATTTTAACGGCAAGCTGCTTACACCTAACGAATACTGGCTGGCCAATAGCAACACTTTTATTGATGTGTTATCGGGTTTATTCTATTTATGCTGGATCCCCGTGCCGCTGGGTTTTGCCGCTTACCTGTTCTTCAAAAACAAAAAACAGTTCCTCAATTTTTCGTTAACGTTTGTTTTGGTGAATATCCTGGGCTTTATAGTTTACTACGCCTACCCTGCCGCACCACCCTGGTTTGTTCAATATCACGGATTTCATTTTATTCCGTTAACCATGGGCAATACCGCCGGGCTGGCCAGGTTTGACGCCTATTTTCATGCCGGGGTTTTTAAAGGGATTTATACAAAAGGTTCAAACGTGTTTGCTGCCATGCCGTCGCTGCATTCGTCATACCCGGTTATAGTGCTTTACTACGGCTTAAAAAACAAGCTGGGACTTGCTAATATCTTTTTTGCGGTGGTAACCGTTGGCATCTGGTTTACGGCGGTATATGCAAGCCACCACTACGTGCTCGACGTGTTAGCCGGTATCACTTGTGCGGCATTAGGTATTGCCTTATACAATGTACTGTTAAAAAAAATCCCGGGTTTGCAGTCTGCTTTAAATAAATACCAAAGGGTAATCTCGTAGTGTAACATCTTGCTTACACAATTAGCGGATTGTTAGCGTTTACTACAAATTATCATTATATTAAATATAAGCAAAAAATACTGAAACTTTATCAATATTCCCCGAAATACATTATCAATTTTTAACGTTTCACCAACCTCCCCTTAACACCGCAGATGCATTTTTGCCTTAACTAAAAATGTTAAAATGTTAAGGATAAACAAAGTTTTTTTTAAAAAGTTGTGCCTTTTGGGCATATTCAATTTATTTTTAATAACGGCGGGTATGGCACAAACCAATTTGGCCGGTATTTCAGGGAAGGTTTCCGGCCCGAATGGTGAAGCCCTGCCAAATGCAACCATTACCGTTAAAAATGAGTCGACCGGGTTTGTAATCAAAGCTACAACCAATTCAAAAGGAACATTTCTGTTAAAGGAGCTTCCGCTGGGCGCGCCTTATAGCATAACGGCAGAAATTATGGGCATGACTGCACAAAAACAAACCGGTTATGCTTTAAATCAGGGCGACTTGCTACAGGTTACGTTTGTAATGACAGAAAAGATCCAGGAACTCAATGTTGTTGAAGTAAGAACTACCACAACCCGTAACAGGATCGAAAACATTGGCTCATCCACTGCTGTTACAGCTAAAGATATAGCCAAGTTACCGGTAAACGGTCGTAATTTCACATCCCTGGCCGATTTATCTCCATTGAGCGCGGGAAGCAGCTTAAGCGGGCAGCTGGGCTCAGCTACAAATTATACCATTGATGGCATGGCGGCACGCAGTACTATAGCCGGTGGCCAACCAACCGGTGCTTACTCTATTTCGCTTGAGGCTGTAAGGGAATTTCAGGTAGTTACCAATCAATATGATGTTACTTATGGCAATGCCGGCGGCGGTACAATAAGTACGGTAACCAAATCAGGAACTAACGTATTATCAGGGAGCGCTTTCACTTATGCACGTGCAAATTGGCTATCCAGTCCATTTGGATTAAATGGATTAAAACGTAACCAGTCGTTTTCTACTTATCAATATGGTTTTTCATTAGGAGGCCCTATTGTTAAAGATAAAGCGCAATTCTTTATTGCGTGGGATCATCAGGCAGATTCAAGGCCACTTTATATTGCCAATATCCAATCTGCAGATGACGAAAAACGAAACAATGTAACCCAGGCCACATTAGATAACTTTTTGAGCATAGCAAGGGCTAAATATGGAGTTGCCAATACCCCACAGTTTGGTCAGTTTGATAAATTTAAAAATACTCACGCTGCTTTTGCACGTGTCGACTGGCAAATTAATTCCAAAAATTTGTTTACCATCCGGGATAACTTTATCTATGACCTTGACAACCAATCCGACGGTGATAATACTGCCATAAACATCTACGAAGTTTACAGCACGCGCAAAAGTTTAAATAACAGTGTAATGGCCTCATTGCGTAGTATATTCAGCCCTAATTTAACCAACGAACTGAAAGTGCAGCACTACTGGGAGTACAATAAGATGTTTGCAAACAGCCAGTTACCTGCCGATAATATTCCCCGCGCTATCGTGCAGAATATTTCCTCGCTTGCAGCAGATGGATCCACTTATTCAACGGCCATACAGTTGGGAGGGCAACGTTACGGCGGCGACTATTTTAATAATAATGTAGCACAGCTAACCGACAACTTGTACTGGACCAAAGGCAAATATAACTTTACATTTGGTGGAGGGTTAACTTTTACCAACCAAAATTCTATTTACGGCAGCGAAACCAATGGACGTTTTTACTTTACAGGCTTAACTAATTTCAATAACCTTACACCCTATCGCTTTGCAAGGGATATTTATACCTCATCAAACCGGAACATTAAATTTAACATACTTGCACCTAATGCTTACGCCCAGGTACAAACCAACTTGTTTCCGGGTTTTGAAGTAACCGCCGGGGTACGTATCGATTACACCGATTACCTTGACCAGGCAAATTTCAATCCTACGGTTTATAAAACTTTAGGCTTAAATACATCTAACAAACTGGCTACGCTACAAATTCAACCGCGTTTGCAAACCACCTGGGATGTCGGGCAAAATGGTAAAGACATTGTCAGGTTAGGTGGTGGCATTTTAGGTTCGGCATTGAACCCTTATTCTATGATAAACAATATGCTGTTTGATGGCTCACACATTTTAAGTGTTGATCTTAACGGCAGCCAGGTGCCTACCCCTAACTTTCCGGCTTACCGCAAGGACCCTGCAACAGCACCAGGACAGGATTTACTTAATAACCCCGCCATACCCAAGCTTGCAACTATTAATATGAATGGCAAGGATGCTAAAGTACCAACGGTTTACAAAGCCAACTTGTCTTATTCGCACTTCTTTGCTCAAAACTTCAGGGTTACAGCATCCGGCTACTTAAGTTTAGGCCGCAACAACTATACTTATCTGGATAAAAACATGGTTGATCAGCCGTACTTCCGTATTGCTGCCGAAGATAACAGAGGTGTATATGTTCCGGCAAATACAATAAACGCGTCAAATGGTTCGGCAGACTGGACACAAGGCAGAAAAACAACTGAAGTAGGCAGGGTACTGGAATTAGAAAGCAAGGGCAGAGTTAACCAGATGGCTTTTGTTATTGATGCCGACTACAAATATTATAAACAGGGCGAAATCTCCGTTTCTTATACATGGAATCAAACTAAAGACAATACATCATACAACGGAAACGTTGCTAATACAGCTACGCTTGTACAGTACGTAAAAGATGACCCACGTAACCTGGGCGGCATGAATTATTCTGATAACCAATTCAGGAATAAGATTGTTGCTTACGGAAGTTCGCCAACATTTCATGGCTTTAGCGCAGGCTTGCGATTTTCGGGGATAAGCGGCACCAGGTATTCTTTATTGGTGAACGGTAACGTGAACGGCGATTTTGTGGCCAGTAACGATCTGGCTTACATTTACGATCCGAATGCAGCGTCAACACCTCAATACATAAAAGACGGGATCAATGCGATACTGAACAACCCTAAGGTAGAGCAAAGCGCCAAAAATTACATAGTTAAAAGTTTCGGAAAAATTGCTGAACGTAATGGAGGAGTAAACCCGTTTTATGGCGTATTTGATCTACGGTTGATTAAAAGGGTAACGCTATTAAAAAAACAGTATTTTGAAATATCTGTCGACTTATTTAACGTGGCCAATTTATTGAATAAAGAATGGGGCGTTAACCATAACCTGGGTGCAACTCCTATTTATACGATTAAAAGCTTCGACCCTGTTAAAAAACAATACGCATACGCGGTTAACACAAATGCAGGGGTATCCAATTTAAGCGGCAACCCTTACCAGTTTCAGATAGGCTTAAGATATGGTTTTTAATTATCAATTCCAATTAACAACAATAGCTAAAACCTTGTAAACCTTCACGGGCCCTGCTTTGAATAGCATAGGATTTTAATGGAATAAAGCTCTGCGATTGGCAACTTTTGACCTTTAAAATCCTTGCTATTTTAAATACCCAATAGTGCAAAATCTCTTTTTCTATACAACTTTATGTATTAAAGCAGGCAGTGTGGAAAACGCGCAAACATTTGTTAATTAATATTTCCAGGGCTATCCTCCTGAAAAACAGCCCATACAATTCAAAAACAAACAAAAAGCCAAGCACCTTTCACAAACACCCATGGCGGTGATCTTAAACAGGCACGCTATTTGCCTAATTACAAGTGGATTATTGTATTTTCGAGTAATCTGTTATATGAAGAGACTTTTTACCTTACTTTTTATTCTGACAGCTATGCTTAAATTATCCGCACACGCCAGTGAGCTTGATAGCCTTAAGCAAAAATTACAGGTTACCAGCGACTCGTTAAAAGGCCCTATTTATACCCAAATAGCTGCCCATTATTTAGGATATGATACCGTATCAACCCGGCGGATGAAATACTATTTCCAAACCGAGGCGCTCAATTACACTATGCTCGCCCTGCATAGCTATTCCACTTATAACGATACTTTAGGCTTGCGTACAAGCTTTAACGCGCTTGCAAAGGTTTACCGTTCGCAGCGTAAATTCAGCCAGGCTAAATGGTTCATTTTGCAATCGAACACCATATCGAGGCAAAGGAAGGATACCCTTAATATTATCAGCTCGCTTATAGAGCTTGCAGCCATTAAAAGCGACATCAAAGACTATAAACTCAGTATGAAGGACCTGAACGATGCTTTAACATTATCGCTCAAAACCCACGATCCTAAAAAAGAGTCGATAGTGCAGGTAGGCTTTGCCGAACTGTACCGGAAAATGAACGATTATGATAAAGCTGCAGTAGCCATTAAGCGCCATGAATTTTTGGACGATAGTCTTAACCAGGTTACGGCCGATAGCATTGCCAAGGTAGCTGCTGCCGATTCGATCAAGATCAAAAAACAGGATTCGGTGATAGCCAAAAAAAAAGTATTTACCAAAAACTCCAGGCGCAGGCCAATGCTAAGATACGCCAGGCACATAACATCGTTATCGTCCTCACCGTCACCACTATTATTCTCGTCGTTATAGCTATCATTATCATTTACAGGCGGAAGAGAACCGGTCGCTGGCGTTCTGCTATCAGGCGGCCTAAACAATAATTTAAACCACAGGCATTTAAAAGTGTCAAAGCACTAAGATGAAAAAATTGATAGTATTATTTGCTGCATTATTCTGGTTTGCAAATGCCTACAGCCAAAGCAGCAAACACTTCAGGACCGAGTTTTTAAACAGCATTAATGCTACACGCCAGAAAGGCTGCAATTGCGGCAGCAAATATTTCCCGCCGGCGCCTCCCCTTACCTGGAATGATGATTTGGAAGATGCAGCCATAGGCCACGCTAAAGACATGGCCCGCAAAAGCTATTTTAGTCACGACAGTAAAGATGGCCGCAGCATGGAAGACCGCATAGTATACGCCGGTTATAAATTTAAAGGCTTCAAAAGTTTTGCCATAGGCGAAAACATAGCCCAGGGCCAGCAAAGCATTGCTGAAGTGATGGCAGGCTGGTTTAAAAGCGAAGGCCATTGCCGTAACCTCATGAACCCGGACTTTAAGGAAGTAGGTGTAGCTGAATATAAAACCTATTGGGTACAGGATTTCGGGGGCAGAACCTCATTTTCGGTTCAGCAACAAAAGCTGATTAAATCAGGGAGATACAGATTAATACAGGAAAAGCCTGTGGAAGGGCATTGATTTTTGTCTGAACCGGGATTTCATAGGATTTTTCGGAAGTCAGGATTTTGTCTGTGAAATCTAACCAATCTACTCATTCTTGCCGTTGTTGGAGTTGTCTCCAACAACCTTACTTCCCTGCCTCCGGTTTCGGTTTTGGCTCCCTTGGGCCGCGTTTGTAGATGATGAGACCATTCAGGAAATTACGCAGGATCTGATCGCCGCAGGGTTTAAAGTTGGGGTGGTCATCAGCGCGGAATATGGCGCCTATTTCGGCTTTGGTGATCCTGAAATTAACTAATGCCAAAACCTTGATAATATCATCATCAGTAAATTTCATTGCCACCCTCAGCTTTTTCATGATATCGTTATTACTCATAGTATTCTTCTTTTTAACAAAATTACCTCGAAATTTCCATCTTCACCTTTTTGCCCTTAATTTTTTCGGCCTTTACCTGCTTTACTACACTTTCTATTTTATCGCGCTTGATAGCAGCGTACGATGAGTAGTCAAGCACTTCTATCAAACCAAGGTCCTCCTTTGCCAACCCGCCTTTTTTAAGCAGCAGGCCTACAATATCCACCTTATTAACTTTATCCTTTTTGCCGGCGGCTATGTACAAGGTAAGCCAAGGCGATGCAGGCGGCAATATCAGTTTTTCGGGCAGTTCTTCAATCTCGGGCAGTTGTTTTAAGTATGGCAACTTTTCATCGGGTGTTAGCATCAGGTATGATGTACCTTTAGCGTTCATACGTGCTGTGCGGCCGTTACGGTGTAAAAAAGCCTCCTCATTATGCGGCAGCTGGTAATGTACCACATATTCTATTTCAGGGATATCCAGCCCACGTGAGGCCAGATCCGTGGTGATCAATAAACGGTGACTTCCGTTCCTGAATTTTAACAGGGCGCGCTCACGGTCATCCTGTTCCATACCGCCGTGAAAAAAATCATGCTCCAACCCCTTGTACCAAAGCAACTCGCTGATCCTGTCAACCGCTTCACGGTGATTACAAAACACAAGGGTTGCTTTATTACCAATTTTACAGATCAGGGCAAAAAGTGCATCCAGTTTATCGGCAGCTTCGGATATCACCGCTTTTTGTTTAATATCTGGCGCCGAAGTAACATTACTTAAAAAGTTCACTTCAACAGGTTTAACAATTCCAGTAAAAGCAGGAATCTCATCCATCTTAGTCGCCGAAGTCAATATCCGCTTTTTAACAACGGGCAACTGCCTGATGATATAAGCCATATCCTCCTGGAAACCGAACTCAAGCGCTTTATCAAACTCATCGAGAATGAGCGTACGTACAGTATCAGTACTAAAATTTTCTTCACGCAAATGAAAGGCAATCCTCCCCGGCGTACCAACCAAAACTGCAGGCGGATGCGAAAGGTTATTGCGTTCAATTTTCACGGCATGGCCGCCATAACAGCAATTGATCTTGAACCCTGTAC
>Ga0075366_10002032_pt1 | contig 10265 bp, 8 predicted proteins | sample EndMethybrTD3031_FD_72351 | JGI IMG/M metagenome (GOLD analysis project Ga0075366, IMG submission 72351) | Populus endosphere microbial communities from Tennessee, USA - Endosphere MetaG P. TD hybrid TD303-1 | ecosystem: Host-associated > Plants > Roots > Endosphere | place: USA: Tennessee... | reverse complement strand
GTCAGTGACTTTTGAGACCAGTGGCGGGGCGACTTCTCCGTTGTCGGTCTCGTAAAGAAAGCGATTCAAAGCGGCGCTCTTGCCGCCATTCACGCCGAAAGGCGGATACTTGCCACGCTCGCCGAGCAGGAACACCTCGGCACCTCCGTCCGCCAGCGCTTCGATCTCGTAGATCGCGCCGAGCCCGCCGCGGTTAAATCCCGGCCCGCCGGAATCCGGCCGCAGCGCCCATTGGGTGAACATGACGGGATAAAGCGATTCCAGAATTTCAACCGGCGGGATGGTCGCGGTCGAGATCGGGTTGTTGGCGTGATTGAGGCCGTCGCCTTCGGGATTGCCGCCGAGCCCGCCGCCGAAGAAGCAGAACATCACCCAGCGCCGGCCGTGCTCGCGCCAGCCGGAGAGCGACAAGGCGTTGATGGTCGCGAACGGGCTGCCGTTGGCGCGCTCCGGCGCGGCCTTGGCGAACGCGCCGAAGATGGTGTCGATGACACGCAGGATCGTTTCGGTGTAGCCGCCGACCGGTTTGGGCGCCGACACGGCGAGCAAGGTGGTTTCGGGAATGACGAACTCGATCGGCGCAAGGCAGCCGGCATTGGCCGGTACGTCAGTGAACAGATGCTTGAGCGCGACATAGCAGCAGGCCACGGTGGTCGAGCGCGCGATATTCAGCGGCCCGTCGCAGGGCGGAGCGGAGCGCGAGAAATCCAGCACCATCCGGTCGCCGGCGATGGTGAGGTCGAGCGCAATGCGCAGCGGCTTGTCGGTGACTCCGTCGTTGTCGAGGAAGTCTTCGTAGGAGTAGGTGCCGTCCGGCAGCGCCGAAATGTTCGCGCGCATCAAGGCTTCGGCGCGGGCGCTGAGTTGCGCCGTCGCTGCCGCGATGGTTTCCTCGCCGTGCTCATCGAGCAAGGCGTTCATGCGGCGCTCGCCGAGATCGAGCGCGTTGAGCTGGCCGTTGAGATCGCCCCAATTCGACAGCGGCACACGCGAATTGGCGGCCAGGATGTCGATGACGTCCTGCTGAAGCACCCCGCCACGGATGAGTTTCACGGGCGGGATACGGAACCCTTCTTGAAAACTCTCTGTCGCCTTGGCGTTGAAGTTGCCGGGCACGTTGCCGCCGACGTCGAGCCAGTGGCCGACCGAGGCGAGCCAAACGAACACCTTGCCGTTGCGCATCAGCGGGCGGACCAGGCGGAAATCGTTGAGGTGTGTGCCGCCGTCGTAAGGATCGTTGAAGATATAGGTGTCGCCCGGCTCAAGCCCGCCGTCACGCGCGACCTTGTCGATGACGGCCTTCACGGCGAACGCCATGGCGCCGACGAAGATCGGCAGGCCGGAGGTGCCCTGGACCAGCGTCGCGCCGGTCTCGGCGTGATAGAGCCCGTGGCAGGCGTCGTGTGCTTCGGCGATGATCGGGTTGAACGCCGAACGGTAAAGCGTGGCGTCCATCTCGTCGGCGATCTGGACCAGACGGCCGTTGAGGACTGCGAGCGTGACCGGATCGAGCGGGGTCACCGGACGTCCGACTTCTTGGCCGTCGGCGGCGCGCCGGTTTCGTAACGTTGGCCGAGCGCCAGCATGTCGGCGGTGCCGATCAGCCGGTTGACGCCGTCGAAATCCAGCATGCGGTTGCGGAACGGCTCGTTGGTGCCGTGCTGCTTAAGCGACGCGTAGTAGTCCATCGCCGTGCAGGCCACCGCCCGCGCGATGCCGCCCGGGAAAATTACGAGGCCATAGCCGATGGCTTCAAGCTCCGCCGCGGTCAGAAGTTGCGTCTTGCCGCCTTCCACCATATTCGCCATCAGCGGCACCTTGGTGCCCAGTGTCGTGACAATGCGCGCCAAGTCGTCGCGGGTTTTCGGTGCTTCGACGAACAGCATGTCGGCCCCGGCCTCGCGATACATCGCGGCGCGCTCGATGGCGCGGTCGAAGCCTTCGACTGCCACTGCATCGGTGCGCGCGACGATCAGCGTCTCGCTCGAGCGGCGGGCGTCGACGGCGGCGCGGATTTTTCCGCACATCTCGGCCGCCGGGATCAGCGCCTTGCCGTCGAGATGACCGCAGCGTTTGGGAAAGTCCTGGTCCTCGAGCTGGATGCCGTTGGCGCCGGCGCGCTCGAACTCGCGGACGGTGCGCATCACGTTGAGCGCATTGCCGTAGCCGGTGTCGCCGTCGACAATCAAATGCGCGGTGACGCGGTCGCGGATCAGCGCCAGGGTCTCGGTCACCTCGGTCATGCTGACCAGGCCGATGTCCGGCCGCCCGAGCCGGGTGTACGCAATTGCGGCGCCAGACACATAGAGAGTTTCGAAACCGGCCTGGGTCGCGAACAGCGCCGTGAAGGGGTCGTAAACGCCCGGCGCCACCACGATGGGTTTTTGGGCGAGGCGGGAGCGCAGTGTGGGCGTGTCCGGCATGGTTACATTCCGAGATAGGCGCGCTTCAGGTTCGGGTCGTTGCGGATTTCGGCCGCGCCTCCCTGTAGCACGAACCGGCCGTTGTCGAGGATATAGGCGCGGCGCGCAACCTCCAGGCTTTGCACCACGTTCTGCTCGACCAGAAGCAGCGCGATACCTTCTGCATTGATGGTCTTGATCAGAGTGAACAGCTCCTCGACCAGAAGCGGCGAGAGACCTAGCGACGGCTCGTCAAGGATGAGCAGCCGCGGCTCCGCCATCAAGCCGCGCCCGATCGCCAGCATCTGCTGCTCGCCGCCGGACAGCGTGCCGGCACGCTGGCGCCGCCGCTCGGCGAGCCGCGGAAAGATCTCGAACGCCCGTTCGCGGTTTTTGCGCCGATGCTTCCGGCCGCGCCGATAGGCGCCGAGATCGAGATTTTCCCGCACCGTCATGTTCGGGAAGATGCAGCGGCCCTCGGGCACATGGATCAGGCCGCGGGAGACGATGTCCCTCGGCCGCGCGGCATCGATAGGCACACCGGTAAAGCGGATCGAACCTTGCCAGGGCCGCACAATGCCGGAAATGGTGCGGTTGAGCGTCGACTTGCCGGCGCCGTTGGAGCCCAGCACCGCGACGATCTCGCCCGGCTGCACCATGAGATCGACGCCGCGCAGAATCTCCGTCGCGCCATAACCCGTATGCAACCCGGTGACGACGAGAAGCGGCTCAGCCATGTGCCGCTCCTGCGGTCATCCGCTGCGCCGCGCCATGACCCAGATAGGCTTCGATGACACGCGGATCGGCGGCGATGTCGTGCGGCGTGCCTTGCGCGATGATGCGCCCCTCCGACAGCACGAAGACCTGCTCGGCAAGGCTCATCACCGCCTGCATGATGTGCTCGATCATCACGACGGTGACGCCGCGGTTGGCGATCGCGCGGATCACCGGCATCATGTCGCGCACCTCGGACGGATTGAGCCCGGCCAGCACCTCGTCGAGCAGCAGAAGCCGTGGCTCGATGGCCAGCGCCCGGGCCAGCTCCAGGCGCTTGCGGCCGGCGACCGTCAGCGAGATGGCCGGCTGATCGAGTGCATCGCCGAGATCGACGGCCTCCGCGACCGCGCGCGCCGCGGCGAGCGCATCGATGCGTCGGGGCCGGAAGAGATGCGAGCCGACTGCAATGTTTTCCCGCACCGTCAGTCCGGCGAACGGCTGGGTGATCTGGAAGGTGCGGGCGATGCCCTGCCGTGCGAGCTTGTGCGGCGGTTGACCGGTGATGTCGGCGCCCTGGTAGCGGATGCGGCCTTCGGTTGGAGCTGCGAATCCGGAGACGATCGAGAACAGCGTGGTCTTGCCCGCGCCGTTCGGGCCGATCAGCGCAGTGATGCGGCCGGCTTCGGCGGTGAAAGAAGCCTTGTCGACGGCAAGCAAGCCGCCGAAGCGCTTGGACACGTTGTCGACGTGGAGCAGCGGTTCAGCCACGGCTGCGCTCCAAGGCGGCGGTGTCTCTCGCCTTCTGGAACACACCGCGCACGCTGACGATCAGGCCTGCGATGCCGCGCGGCGCAAAGGCCACGACGAGGATCAGAACGCCGCCGTAGATGATGAGATCAAGGCCCGGCGCATCGCCGGTCAAGAGCTTGGCGATCTCGCCCAGGACCTTGACCACCAGCGCGCCGAGCAGCGGCCCGAACACGGTGCCGGCGCCGCCGATGATCGGCGCCAGCAGCGCCTCGATCGAAATCCAGGGGCCGTAGGCGATGCCGGAATCGACGAACAGGAAGTATTGCGCATAGAAGCCGCCGCCCGCCGCCGTGATCGCGGCCGAAACTGACATCGCGGTAAACTTCACAACCACCACATTGACGCCCAGCGCCTTTGCGGCTTCCTCGTTCTCGCGCACGGCGACCAGATACGCGCCAAAGCGGCTGTCCTCGATCAGCCGCACCACGATGAGCGATGCGGCGACCAGCGCCAAAGCGATGAAATAGAACGGCAAGCGGCTTTGGAACTGGAAGGCCTCGGGACGCAGATCGAGCTTGATGAGCAGGCCAACGCCTGCACCGGTGACCGGCGCGACGCTTGCGACGATGCGCAGCACCTCGGCAAAGGCCAGCGTCACCAGTGCGAAGTATGAGCCTTTGAGGCCCGCACGAAAGCTCATTGCGCCGATGATCGCTCCGACCAATGCGCCGGCCGCAATGGCCGCCGCGAAACCGAGCCAGGCGTTGACGCCATAGCGCAGCTGCAGGATCGCGGTCGCGTAGGCGCCAGTGCCGAAGAACGCCGCATGGCCGAACGAATACTGTCCGCCGTAGCCGCCGAGCAGGTTCCAGCCCTGGCCGACCAGCGCGATCATCAGCGTCGTCACCAGAAAGTTCAGCACGACGGGGGATGTGGTGACGATCGGCACCAGCGCGAGCAACGCAATAACGACCAGGATCGGCGATACGCCCTTCATGCTCGTTCCCCGAACATCCCGCTCGGGCGCAACAGCAGCACCAGAATAAACATCACGAAAATGCCGATCTGGCCGAGTGATTCGCCAAGATAGAGCCCTGACAGGCTTTCGACGACGCCAACGAACAGCCCGCCGAGCAGTGCGCCCATGACCGAGCCCATGCCGCCCAGCACGACGACCGTGAAGGCGACAAGTACAAAGGCGTTGCCGGCGTGCGGATTGACGTAATAGGTCGGCAGCAGAAGGCATGCGGCGATGGCAAGGCACGCGGTGCCGATGCCGAACGTCACGGCGTAGATGTGAGCCACGTCGATGCCGGAAAGCTCTGCGCCGAGCTTTTCCTTCGCCACCGCGCGGATCGCCTTGCCGGTGTCGGTGAAGCGCATCAGGAGCCACAGCACCAACGCGACGCCGACCATGGTGCCAAACGCAATGACACGAGGCTTGGCCAGGAATGCGTTGCCGAATTCAACGACCTCGAAGGCATAGGGCAGATTGATGGTGCGGGTGTCGGCGCGAAACGCATAGAGCAGTGTGTTCTCGATGACGACTGCAAGGCCTAGCGTGACGAGCAGGATGTTGCGGTCCTCGCCATGCGCCGCCGGACCGATGACATAGCGCTGCAGGCCGTAGCCGATGAAGAAGAACAACGGCGTGAGACCGGCCGCCGCTACGTAGGGATCGAGCCCGAAAAGCTTATGGGCGAAAAACGCCGCGAACATTGCGGCGGTCAGCAACGCGCCATGGGCGAAGTTGATGATGTGGAGGACGCCGTAGATCAGCGTCAGGCCGAGCGCCACCAGCGCATAGATGGCACCGGTCATCAGTCCGTTGAGCAGTGCCGGAACGAGGATGACCGGTGACAGCACGGGGCGTTGCCGACGCCCGGCGTCAGGCCGGAGGCATCGGGAACACCGCCTTCGCCGACGCGAAGGCGGCCGGGAGGATGACCTGGATGTCCTTGTCCAGCACCTGCGTGTTCACTGGGGCCGCGCCCTGGTTCTGGCCGTTGACGAATTTGGTCGGTCCGTAAGGCATGAGGTGACCGCTGAAGGTCGAGCCTTCGAGCGCGGCAATGATCTTGGCACGGTCGGCGCTGGCGGCGCGTTCCAGCGCGTCGGCGAGCAGCAGGATGCAGGAATAGTTCATGTAGACTTCGTAGGTGTAGAACTCGCCTTTGTCCTCGACCTTCTTCTTCAGCGCCAGCGCCTTGGGGTTCTTCGGGTCGAACCAGTGATTGCAGTCCATGATGTACTGCGCGGCCTCTGGGAACTCCTTGACGAATTTGTAGGACGACGCCGCGCCGCCCAGCACCGAATAGATGCCCTTCGGCCGGATGCGCTGCTGCTGCATGGTGCGGGCGAGCAGCACATATTCGTTGTAGTAATCGGCCGGAATCACGAGATCGGGATTCTGCGCCCTGATTTTGAGAGCGACATTGTTGAAATCGCGCGTCGGTGTCGGGTGCGAGATGGTTTCGAGCACCTGGAAGCCGCGTTCCGGAAGCTGCGTGTTCAGGAGCTTCGCGAGACCGGACCCGAATGCCGAATCTTCGTGCACGATCATCACGGTCTTGGCCGGTTTGCCGGCCTGGTCATTGATGGTGACCAGATTGTCGAGGGCGGTCTTGGCGATGACACCGAAACCCGGGCCGAACCGGAAGGTGTTCTTCAACCCCCGCGTGACGATGCTGTCGACCACGCCGACGTCGACGATATAAGGCAGGTCATAGCGCGCCGCGGTCTGGCTTGCCGCCAGGCAAATGCCGCTGGCATAGCCGCCGACCACCGCGGCGACGCCCGCGCCATTCATCTTCTCGACCTCGGCATTGCCGCCGTCCGGCGTCGACTGCGCGTCGCCCAGCACTGGCTCGATTTTCGCCCCGCCAAGGGACTTGATGCCGCCCGCTGCGTTGATCTCCTCGATCGCAAGTTGCGCCCCGATGCGCCCCTGCTGCCCGGAATAAGCCAGCGCACCCGACACAGGGTGCAGCACACCAACCTTGATCGGCGTGCCTTGCGCGCGCAGCACGCCAGGCGTGTGCAACACGCCGGTGGCCGCGGCGGTGCTAAGCGCAGTGGATTGCAGGAATCGACGGCGGGTGACGGACGAAATGGGACGAGACATGCGTTCCCCCTTGGGTTGCTCGGCAAACACTAACATTGGTCCAGCATGCCTTCTATATTATCCTTGTCTTTGAACCTGTTGCGCCACCAAATCAGCGTTGAGTCACTTGCCGCGTATGAATGAGCCCCAAACCCTGGTCGACAAGCTCTGGTCCGCGCACGAGATTGTGCGGCGCGAAGACGGCGAGTCGCTGCTCTGGGTTGACCGGCACTACGTGCATGAGGGTTCGTTCCACGCGTTCGGCAAGCTCGCCGAGCGGGGCGTGCCGGTGGCCGAGCCGGGGCTGACCTTCGGCGTCGCCGACCATTACGTGCCGACGCGGGGTTCGCGGACGAATATCGCCAATCCTGAGCTTGCCCGCATGGTGCGGCAGGTCGAGGAGAACACCGCCAGGCACAACGTCAAGCTGTTCGGCCTCGGCGATCCGCGCCAGGGCATCGTGCATGTGGTCGGCCCGGAGCAGGGGCTGACGCTGCCCGGGCTGCTGGTCGTCTGCGGCGACAGCCATACGTCGACGCATGGTGCGCTTGGTGCTTATGCGTTCGGCATCGGCGCGTCCGAGGTGGCGCATGTGCTGATGACCCAGACCATCTGGCAGAAAAAGCCGAAGCTCCTGCGCGTCACGGTCGACGGCGCGCTGGGCCCCGGCATTTCCGGCAAGGACATCGTGCTGGCGATCATCGCGCATATCGGCGCGGACGGCGCCACCGGCGGTGCGCTGGAGTTCGCCGGCTCGGCGATCCGCGCATTGTCGATCGAGGGCCGCCTGACACTCTGCAACATGTCGATCGAGGCCGGCGCGCGCTGCGGCATCGTGGCGCCGGATGAAAAGACGTTCGCGTACCTCAAGAACCGGCCCTATACGCCGAAGGGTGCCGCGTTCGACAAAGCCGTCGAAGAGTGGTCGGCGATGAAGTCCGACGACGGCGCGACGTTCGACCAGGACGTGAAGGTGGACGCCAAGTCCATTGCGCCGATCGTCACCTGGGGAACGAGTCCAGAAGATGCGCTGCCGATCGACGCCAGTGTGCCCGATCCAGCGCACGAGGCGGACGAGGCCCGCGCCAAGTATCTTCGCGGCGCGCTGGAATACATGGGCATCGCGCCGGGCAAGAAGCTGACCGACATCGTGGTGGACCGGGTGTTCATCGGCTCCTGCACCAATTCGCGGATCGAGGATCTGCGCGCGGCGGCGGCCGTGCTCTCCGGCCGCACCAGCAAGGTGCCGGGGCTGGTGTCGGCGGGTTCGACGCTGATCAAGCAGCAGGCCGAACAGGAAGGCCTCGACCGCATCTTCCTCGATGCCGGTCTGGAATGGGGCGAGTCCGGCTGCTCGATGTGCGTCGGCATCAACGGCGATCTGGTGGCGCCGGGCGAGCGTTGCGCCTCGACCACCAACCGCAACTTCCGCGGCCGCCAGGGGCCGGGCGCACGCACGCATCTGATGTCGCCCGCGATGGTGGCAGCCGCGGCCGTCGCCGGTCATCTCGCCGACGTGCGGCCGATGCTCGCCGGGCGAAAAGTCTAAGGCCGCGCGATGGACAAGTTCACCAAGCTCACCGCCACCGCGTGCCCGATCAATCAGGCCAACCTGAACACCGATCAGATACTGCCGGCGCGCTACCTGAAATGGACCCGCGCCATGGGGATCGGCAAGGTGCTGTTCCAGGACTTGCGCTTCGATGCCGACGGCAACGAGAAGCCGGACTTTCCGATCAACAAGCCGGCCTGGCGCAGCGCCAAGATCGTCGTCGGCGCGCGCAACTTCGGTTGCGGCTCCTCGCGCGAGGCTGCGGTCTATGCGCTCTATGACTACGGCGTGCGTTGCGTCATCGCGCCGTCGTTCGGCGACATCTTCTCAGGCAATGCCGTGCAGAACGGCCTGGTGACCGCGATGGTCACCGACGACGAGGCCGCCGAGATCATGGAGACGCTGAACCGAACGCCGGACATGCCGGTGACGGTGGACCTCGAGCAGCAAACCATCGTCTGCGGCAACACGTCTTATAACTTCATGGTCGATCCGGTGCGCCGCATGCGGCTGCTCAACGGCTGGGACGATATCGCGCTGACGGACAGCTTCCGCGGCCGCATCGCGTCGTTCAAGGCAAGTGACCAAAGCAAGCGGCCCTGGGCCGTGCCCAATCCAAGCGCATGAACAGTCGTACGAAGGTTTTGATCGCCGGCGCGGGTCCGGTTGGGCTTACCGCGGCATTGTTGCTCGGCAGTAAAGGCATTCCGGTCGCCGTGCTGGAGGCGCAGGACGCGATTTCCGAAGAGCTTCGCGCCTCGACGTTTCATCCGCCGACACTCGACATGATGGCGCCCTACGGCATCACGGCGCGGATGATAGAGGCCGGGCTGCTCTGTCCGACCTGGCAGATCCGGCTGCATCCGTCCGGCGACCGCGCGGTGTTCGATCTGTCGGTGCTCAAGGGCGAGACCGCTCATCCGTATCGATTACAATGCGAGCAGGCGAAATATTGCCATTTCGTGCTCGACGCGGTGCGGACGCTTCCCAGCGTCGATCTGCGTTTCGGCCTCGCGGTCACAGAGATCGAACAGTCCGCTGATGGCGTGACGGTGAAAGCGTCGTCGGCGGCCGGTGAGCAGGAGTTTACCGCGGACTACGTCATCGGTGCCGACGGTGCGCGCAGCGCGGTGCGCCGGGCGATCGATGTCGAGCTGTCTGGCGACATCTATCCGGAGACCACGATTCTTGCGACCACGCATTATCCGTTCCACGAGAAGCTCGAAGGGCTTTCCAACGTCTCGTATTGCTGGAAGCCGGACGGCACCTTCAGCCTGCTGCGGCTGCCGGGCGTCTGGCGCGCGAGCCTGTACGCCCGCGACGGCCAGACCACGGAGCAGGCGCTGGAAGACGAGGCGCTGCAGGAGCTGCTGCACGACATCGTACCGGACGCCGGCCGCATCGAGGTGCTGCAGACGCGGCCGTATCGCATCCACAAGCGGCTCGCCGCGACCTATCGCAAAGGCCGCGTGCTGCTGGCGGGCGACGCCGCCCATCTCAACAGCCCGTCGGGTGGCATGGGGATGAACGGCGGCATCCATGATGCCTTCAGTCTGTGCGAGAAGCTCGTCGCGGTGCTGCAGGACGGCGCAGACGACGGCCTGCTCGACCGCTATGAGCGCCAGCGCCGGCCGATTGCCGAGGAGGAGATCATCCAGCAGGCGCACCGCAACCGCACACGGATGCAGGAGCGCGATCCGGCGCGGCGGCGCGCCATGCTGGAAGACTTGCAGCGGATCAC
>Ga0075366_10002031_pt1 | contig 10272 bp, 9 predicted proteins | sample EndMethybrTD3031_FD_72351 | JGI IMG/M metagenome (GOLD analysis project Ga0075366, IMG submission 72351) | Populus endosphere microbial communities from Tennessee, USA - Endosphere MetaG P. TD hybrid TD303-1 | ecosystem: Host-associated > Plants > Roots > Endosphere | place: USA: Tennessee... | reverse complement strand
AGATCGATCGGCACGCCGATTTCCACGGTGACTGCACCCGGAATTCGATTGCGGTAGATCACGATGAGCTCGCTCATCGGCAGCGCGCCGTGGGCCGCCAGTGCCTCCTCGAGCATGGGCACGGCTTGACGCATGGCTGCCGAAATCGACGACTCGTCGAGAACACAATGGCGCACGACGTAGAGCATCGGACGCGCGACGAGGTGCTCGATTGCAAGAGCAGCTGGTTGAGCTGGGAGTTGAGCTCGCGTCGAACGCGGCCGAGCGACACGCAGACGGTCGATTGTCCGGGTGACGCCCTGCACCTTTTCCACCGCTGCGGTAATCGCCTGGCGCTCCGCAAGGCTTTGCGCCACTCCGCTGAGGGTCGCAGTGCCATCTGCCACGCTCACCGTAACGTTCGAGTGTGCACCTGGCAGTGCGTTCCAAATTGCCAGCCATGCCCATTCGCAGATGTTGTCGTCGACAGTGTCGTTGCCGACGAAAGGATCGCGCTGCGGGTCGTGCAGCGGCTGAGCATGGGGGAGTTGGAGTTTCACCTCTTCCCGCTTGGATCCGGACGGCTGCATGGCTTTTCTCCTTGGCTGAGGAGATCAAGCACCTGACGGGGGTCGGCATATTGAGGCACATCAAATGGGTGCGCAGTCACTGCCCCGATGCCGAGACGCCTTGATCCAGGTCAATGGCGTTGCCCGGACTCTCTCTATCGTCTGGCTTTGCCGCCAAGGGAGCCGGACATGTCTTTAAGTGATTTTGCACTCGAGCCGGCAGGCCGCGCCGAACCCCGCCGCCGAACACCACCCCCCAGAATGAAGGCCGCGATCTTCGTCGCGCCCGGACGCATTGAACTCGACGACAAGCCGATCCCCGATGTCGGTCCGCTCGACGCGCTCATCCGCATCACCATGACGACGATCTGCGGGACGGACGTTCACATCCTCAAGGGCGAGTACCCAGTTGCCAGGGGCCTGACCATTGGCCACGAACCGGTCGGGATCATCGAGAAGCTGGGCTCCGCCGTTCAGGGGTTCAGCGAGGGCCAGCGGGTCATTGCGGGCGCCATCACGCCATCCGGCCACTCCATGGCCTGCCTGTGCGGATGCCATTCGCAGGACGGCGCCGGCACCAAGCACGGCTTCAAGGCGCTCGGCGGCTGGCGTTTCGGCAATACCATCGACGGCGCGCAGGCCGAGTATCTGCTCGTCCCCGACGCGATGACCAATCTCGCCGCCGTACCGGCGTCGCTTAGCGACGAGCAGGTGCTCATGTGTCCCGACATCATGTCCACGGGGTTCTCCGGAGCTGAGCGCGCTCGCATTCGTATCGGCGACACTGTCGCCGTGTTCGCGCAGGGGCCGATCGGACTTTGCGCGACGGTCGGCGCGAGGCTCATGGGCGCGACCCGCATCATCGCGGTGGAGAGTGTGCCGGCCCGCCAGGCGATCGCCCGGCAGCTCGGGGCCGACGACGTCGTCGATTTCGCCAAGGTCGATCCGGCGCAGGAAATCATGCGCCTGACCGACGGTCGCGGCGTCGACGTCGCCATCGAAGCCCTCGGCCAGCAAGCAACGTTCGAAGGAGCGCTCCGCTCATTGCGGCCGGGCGGCACGCTGTCTTCTCTTGGCGTCTACTCGAGCGATCTCACCATCCCGCTTGACGCGTTCGGTGCCGGTCTGGCTGATCTCTCGATCGTCACCACATTGTGCCCGGGCGGCAAGGAACGCATGACCCGGTTGATGGACGTCATCGCATCGTCCCGCGCCGACCTGCGTCCGCTGGTCACCCATCGCTTCAAGCTCGACGACATTGTTGCTGCCTACGACCTCTTCAGCAATCAACGCGACGGCGTCCTCAAGGTCGCCATCACGCCCTGACTTCCGAGCGCCTCAAGACAATCATACGCCAACAGGAGCCAACGGAAATGGAAGTGTCCTGGAGTCATGCGGGGATCGCTCTCCTGGTTTTTCTTGCATTGGCCGGTGTCGCACTCATCATTCTTGCGAGCGGCAACCGAAAGTCATGACGTCAATCCTTCGAACGGTCGCGACGATCATCACACTGGCAGCGCTCGCGACGACCATCGGCCTGGCCGTTGCCTATTGGCGGTGGACGCAGGAGATCGCCGGCGATACGGACCGGATGGTCGGAAACGCGGTGGCCAGCGACTCTCGGACAATCACCGATGCAATGCTCGCCGACCTGCCTGGCCCGGCACGGCGATACCTGGTCCATGCCGGTGTTGTCGGCTCCAAAATTCCCCGCCTCGTGATGCTCATCCAGAAGGGGCGGATCCGCAACAGCGCGGAATCCGGCTGGATGGGCTTCGAGGCGGAAGAAACCTATTCCACCAATCCGCCGGGCTTTGTCTGGCGAGCTGCGTTTCCGGCGACGCCAATGCCTGTGGTGCTTGGGCGCGATGAGTATCTCGAGGGCAATGGCAGCATCGTGATGAAGGTGCTCGCCAGCATTCCGGTCGCCGATGAGCGTGGCGACGAACTGAGGGCCGCAGGTCTGATGCGCTACCTCGACGAGATGATGTGGTTTCCTGCAGCGTTCCTCGGCAGCAACGTCACAATCACCGCCATCGACGATGCGTCGTTCGGCGTCTCGATCGCGGATCGCGACATGGTCGCCGAGGCGGTGCTTCTTATCGACGCCGAAGGCCAGCTCACCAACTTCCGCGCGCGTCGGTACAACACCGGCTCGCGCAGCATGGAAATCTGGGAGACGCCGATCACTGCCCATGCCAGCTTCAACGGCCTGCTGCTTCCCCGCACCGGCTCGGCGGTCTGGAAGCTGGAGACCGGGGATATCGAGTACATCGAGCTCGAGGTTACCGGCGTGACCTACCAGTATTAAGGGCAGCAGGCCCGGACGCGTGCAGCGTCCGGGGATGGTCGTCCGGGGATCAGGCGGCCTGATCGGTCTTTACTGTCGTCTCGGGCGCGGTCGACACCTGACCCTGCGTGGCAGCCTCGCCGTCGCGTACGACCTCCAGCTTGACCTTGGCGACCACGCCGGCGATCGCCGCGAGGACGGCGAGCCACGGTGCACCCACCGTCAGGATGCCGCCCGCGACAGCGCCCGCTGTCAGTGGAATCGTGAGGAACACGTGGCCATCGTCGGTCTTGACGACCAGCTTGCGCAAATTGCCTTCCGTGATGAGTTTGTTGATCTCGGCAAGCAGATGCTGACCCGAAACCTCGATCTCCTCGACAAAGGTCTTCCAGGCGTTCTTGTCTTCGGTCATGAGTGCCTCCTTTTCGCTTGTAGGCGTTCGCAGCCTATCCGCGCCGGCAGGAAACCTCTTTGATCTGGCTCAACGCCTGCGCCGTCTCGGCCGGCAGACAGCGATCGACATGTTCACCGAAGGGAGCCATGGGCACTGGGATCCTCATGATCTCGAGAGGCTCCTTCCGGCAAGCATCGGGCCGTACTCGGCGAGGAACAGCGTGAAGGCGACAAGCCATCCCCCGGCGGCGATCTCGAGCAGGAGATGATAGTGCTGCGGGAGGGCCTCGGCGAACGGACGGACCACTGCCGAAACAGCTAGGCTCAGGTAGGCGATCGAGATGCTTGTCGACGCCTTCAGCGGGCGGCCGGTGTGGCCCAGACTGGCTCGAGTCATGACCGCCAGGGTCATCATGCCCACCGCCCCCACTGTCAAAACATGGAGGGCAGACGGCGAGGAGAGCAGACCCAGCTCCGAAAGGCCGATTGAGAGCATACCCAACGGGATGAACCCGTAGGCGACATGCATCACGAGGAGCAATGGCTCGGCGAGGGTCAGCCAGCCGACCCAGCGCGCCAGCCGATAAGTGTGAGCCAGGCACGCGCCGAAAGCGAAGACTGCTGCGATCGCCGTGTCGCCCATAAATACCCAGGCGAGGAGAGCAGGAGCCAGTGCCGCGATCGCGGCGGCGTCATACGTCGAGAATGGCTTCGGCAATCTCGACGATTGCATCTTAACGAGATAGTTGCGCGTGAAGCTCGGAACGAGACGTCCCCCCACGAGCGCGATGAGCATGACATAGACGCCGATTATGAACCGCGATGCATCGAGTGCCTGGCCGCTGGTCAAGACGCAAACGTGGAACGCAATGTTGGCGATGCCCAGGCTGGCGAGGCCGGCGAGGATCTTGAGGTTCTTCCGGTTCTTGCCGGCAATGATCTCGCGCGCCGCGATTGCCGCCAGCGTGGGCACGAACAGGGCGTCGATACCGGCCGCCCGGATAGGCCCGACCAGGTCGGGTGTGGCCATCACCGTTCGTCCGGCCGTCCAGAGCGCGACGAGAGCGAGCAGTGGTCCGCCCGAGACGGGCAAACGGCCGGTCCAATTGGGTATGGCGGTCAGCATGAACCCGGCGAGCGCGGCGGACGAATAGCCAAACAGCATCTCGTGGGCGTGCCAGTTCGACGCGCCATAGCTGCCGCCGACATTCCATCCAAGCGTCAGTGCCGCGATCCATCCGGTCATCGCGAGTAAGGCGAAGGCACCGGCGAGCAGAAAGAACGGACGGAACCCATCGGCAAGAATCGCGGGACCGCTGCGGGCCAAGCCGCGCGGTGTCGGTGACCGTGCGTTCGATGTCGTGGTCGCTGAGTTCATCGCTGTCTACTCAGAATGGCGAGATCTATCGCCCCATGCCAGCGCTTTGTCTTTGCGCAACTGCAAGGAAGGCGAGGTTGCCCGACCATTGGGATGTGGCCGTCGACTTCGCGCACGTGACGCGAGGCGAATCATGGCAGGTGGCGAATCGCGAGAAGCGGGCCGCGAGACGCGGCCCGCTGCACCGCAATCACGGTGTCTCGAAGGTGGCAATCGCAGCGTCCATCCGCTCGCGAGCTTTCTTTGCCATCTTCAAAGTCTTGGCCTGCTCGAGATTCGCGGGAGCGTCGCCGACCACAATCAGCGCGACCATTCCCATGGTGAAATGCGGTGCGCACTTGACGCCATAGGCGCCGGGGACGGTGAACGTCACGACGACTTCCTGGCCCATCTTGCCTTTGAAGGCCTCGGCGCCATCAGGAAGGATGTCGGGAATGCTCTGGGCATCATGGCCCTTGTCGGTGGGGATGAACGTTACGGTATCGCCGACGGCGACTTTGGTCAGAGCCGGCTCGAAAACCATGAGGCCGGTTTCACCCTTGTTCAGCATCTTGACTTCGAAATTGGCGGCCATCGCCGGCATGGCTGCAAACATAAGCAGCACGGCTGCTGCGGCAGCGATCTTGATTGGGCGCATTTTGCTTCTCCTTCGCGAAGAGCCGGAGCGGCGTCTCCTTTGCGGCTCATTTGCTCGATGCGGTGGAGCCTCTCTTTGATCCCGATCAAACCAGCATCGGGTGTGCGGCGATTGCCGCGTTGTTTGATCCCCATCAAAGAGTGGACGCAGGATCCGGCATATCTCCAGCATTGAACCGGGCGCATAGGCCGCCCGACGACAGGAGATCGGACATGGACGGCAGGGAAGAAATCAACGTATCGCGCCGCACGCTGCTCGCGGGTGCCGCGTTCGCCGGCGTGCTTGGTGCGGCGGTGCTCACCGCCCTGCCGGCGCTGGCGGAAGAGGGCGGCGTGGTCACGGGTCCGGCACCGGATCTAAGTCAGTTGCCCCGAAAGAAGATCACTCTCGTCGATCCGCCCTTCGTGCATGAGCACGAGCAGGTCGCAACGGTCGGCCCGCAGGTGATCGAGTTCGAACTGACCATCCAGGAGAAGGCCCTGGTAATCGACGATTTGGGCACCACCATCCAGGCGATGACGTTCAACGGCACCGTGCCGGGTCCGCTGATGGTCGTCCATGAGGGCGATTACGTCGAGCTCACGCTCAGGAATCCCGACACCAACATGCTGCAGCACAACATCGATTTTCACGCGGCTACGGGTGCGCTGGGGGGCGGTGCCCTGACGCTCATCAACCCGGGTGAACAGGTCAAGCTGCGCTTCAAGGCAACGCGCCCGGGCGTGTTCGTCTATCACTGCGCGCCGGGCGGCCCGATGATCCCGTGGCATGTCGTGTCGGGCATGAACGGCGCCATCATGGTGTTGCCCAGAGACGGCCTCCAGGACGGCGCCGGCAAGTCGCTCAAATACGATCGCGTCTATTACGTCGGCGAGCAGGACTTCTACGTGCCGCGCGATGCAGACGGCAATTTCAAGACCTATGAGTCGGCCGGCGATGGCTACGAGGACATGCTCCAGGTCATGAAAACGCTCACCCCCACCCACGAAGTCTTCAATGGTGCGGTCGGCGCGCTGACTGGCGATAAGGCGCTCAAGGGCGTGGTCGGCGAGACGGTGCTGATCGTCCACTCGCAGGCCAATCGGGATACGCGTCCGCATTTGATTGGCGGGCACGGCGACTATGTCTGGGCGACCGGCAAGTTCCGCAATGCGCCGCAGGTCGACCTCGAGACATGGCACATCCCAGGCGGTGCGGCCGGCGCGGCGCTCTATACGTTCCTGCAGCCCGGCATTTACGCTTACGTGAACCACAACCTCATTGAGGCCGTCGAGCTCGGCGCCACCGCGCACTTCACCGTCGAGGGCGAATGGGTCGACGACCTCATGACTCAGGTTCAACCGCCGACGGCCATCGACGGCTAGCGGCCGGCTGCTGCCGTGGCTCGCCATATACGAGCCGCGGTATCTCCTTGAGGCAATGATGCGCACAGCAATTCGCCAAAACAACGCCGTCGGCCTTCTGCTCCCCGGCCTCCTGCTTCTGGCTCTGCTCGGGGCGATTGCCGTTGAGACGGATATCGTCCGGATCCCGCACTTCGGCGCGACGTTGCCTGCGCCGGAGCTCGTCGCCATCGCGCCTCGAGCCTACACCTATCGCGCGGTCGGCGACTTCCTGCTCGATGGGGCGCCGGTGGACGGCCCGCGCGTTGCCGTCGAAGAGCCCGCGTCGCTCGAGATCATGAAATTCCAGGTCAGCATTGCCGATTACACCGAATGCGTGGCCGATGGTGCCTGCAGGAAGGCAGAGCCGCGCCGGCGCGGCAAGGGCAGCAGCCTGCCCGTAACGGGCGTGAGCTTCACGGACGCGACGGATTACGCGGCCTGGCTGAGCGCCCGCACCGGCGCAACGTGGCGCCTGCCGACCGTGGCAGAATGGACGTTTGCGGCCGGCAGCAAGGCCCGCGACGATGCGCTCGGCTTCGAGACCGACAGCCGCGATCCTTCCGAAAGATGGCTTGCCTTTTATGAGAAGGAGGCCCTGCTCGGCGACAATGCACTCGCGACGCCCGAGGCGCTGGGGAGCGGCGGACTAAACGAGTTCGGCGTCGCCGACGTGTCGGGCGCGGTGTGGGAGTGGACGTCGACCTGTTCCGCGCGGACGACACTCGACAGCGCCGGCAACACGCGGGCCTTCCTTGAATCGTGCGGCATACGCTACCTTGAGGGCAAGCATCGCACCGCCATGAGCTACTTCGTGCGCGATGCCTTGGGTGGTGGTTGCACGGTTGGCGCGCCGCCCGACAACCTCGGCTTCCGGCTGGTTCGCGACCCGACCTGGCTCGAGCGGCTGCTGTAGGTCAGCGATGCCAAGGAAAACCATCCTTCTCGTCATCGTGTTCTACGGGGCTGCCCTTGCTTTCTCCTGGATCGCATGGCTCCCTTTGGCGCTTGCCGGCGGCGCCGTCGGAACGCCAATCCAGTTGCTGCACTTTCTCGGTGGTCTCGGGCCGGCATTCGGTGCACTGACGGCCGCCGCCGTCCTGGGCGGAAAACAAGGCGCGATTGACCTGTGGCGTCGGATCGCGCAGTGGCGGGCCGGGCTATGGGTCTATGCGGCAGCAATTGCGGGCCCATTCGCAATCCTGGTTGCCGCCGACACCATCGCACCGCTCTTTGGCGGCGTGTGTCTCGAGTGGTCGTCGCTCTTCACGAGCGGGGAATTCCCGGGCCTGTTTCCGCCGGTCTACGTCGCCGCCGTTCTGGTCTTCTACGGCTTCGGCGAGGAAATCGGCTGGCGTGGTTTCCTGGCTCCGTTGTTCGATGCGCGCTGGGGCCCGGTCGCATCGACCGGCCTTGTCAGCGTCCTCTGGGCCCTCTGGCATCTCCCCCTCTTCTGGTTCTCGCCCGGCATGAGCACGATGGGGATAACTGGGGCTGCCGGCTGGTACTTCAGCCTGCTCGCGGGCGCCGCGCTGCTCTCCTGGTTCGCGCGGCAGACCAAGGGAGGCGTTCTCCTTCCGGCACTCTTTCATGCCACGATGGACCTGGCCTTCGTCACCAACGCCGGACCGATCACCGCCTCGATCGTGGGTGCCGCCGTGACCATCCTTGGATTGGGCGCGATCGGCTGGAGCTGGCGTCAGGGACGCTTGTCGATTGCCGACGCTTGATCGACGTCAAAGTGAGGAGCCCATCGCAGGGCGATGATCGCGGCCATGGACGACACATCGACGCTTGCCTTCATTTCAGCACGGAGGCACCGCAGAGATCAACTACGATTGGTCGGTCCACTCGGACCGCTCGAGCTGATGAGCCTCAGGTTCTGATCACTCCGCCCAGTGCCCATAAAGGTTCGGCATCAGCCCGACCAGCGCGCTGAACCGCTTCCACGACTTCGATGCCTTCGGGGTCCAGCCGGTCTCGGCGATGGCCGACAGTCTTGGGAAGACCAGGCGGTCGAAGATGGCGCGGTCGGTCATGGGTTCGGACCAGATGCAGGCCTGGACACCGAGGAGGTGTTGCGTCTGTTCCGGCGTCCACCCCTGTGACGGGTCGAACTCGTAGGTTTCCTCGGGCCCGGACCATCCGGCCCAGCCGGCGCCGGGCTCGGACCAGACGGGGCCGTTCGACATGTCGAGGTAGTAGCGCTGGCCCGGGGCGACGACCATGTCGTAGCCGCGGCCGGCGAGGGCTGCGGCGACTTCGACGGTGCGCCAGCCCACGAGATAGGACTTGGCCTTGTCGATCACGTCGCCATGCGCCGCCTCTTCCCAGCCGCCCGTGATGCAGCCGCGCGAGGCGAGGAACTTCGAGATACGGGCGAGAAACTCGCCCTGGAGAATGGCGGCGCCGGTACCTTCGATCTCGTCCGCGCCGTGATGGTTGGTCACCTGGTTGAGGCGCTTGGCGTGGTTCTTGGCGACGGTCTCCCCGGCCACCTCAGTTAGTCGAGCGATGGCTTCGGGCGAGCCCGACCAGGCACCGAGCGGCACTTCGTCGGCGCCGATGTGGAAGATCTTGGAGGGGAACAGCGCGATCAGCTCGTCGAACACGGTCTCGAGGATGCGGTAGGTCGCCTCGTGCGCGGGGTTGAGACAGTTGTTGGGAAAACTCTGCACGGAAGAATAGAGCCCCTCCTCCTTCGGATCGACGAGCTCGGGGATGGCCTGGAGCATCGCAAAGCAGTGCCCGGGGACGTCGATCTCGGGAACGATCGCAATGCCGAGGCTCTCGCCGAGCGCGACGATGTCGCGCACGACAGCCTTGCTGTAGTAACCGCCTGAGGGCTCGCCACCCGAGCCGAGCAGCGCGGGGATCGGAAGGCCATGGCCGCGCCAGGCGCCGATCGAGGTGAGCGCCGGATAAGCGTCGATCTCGACGCGCCAGGCTTCGTCGTCGCTCAGGTGCCAATGGAAGCGGTTGAGCTTGTTCCAGGCGAGGAGTTTCAAAAACCGCGAGACTTCGGCGCTCGAGTAGAACTGGCGGGCCACATCGAGATGGGTGCCGCGCCAGCGCATCGACGGCTCATCGGTGATGCTGCCACCGGTCGGAAAGGTGAAGGTCGCAGGATGGAGGCGCGCGCCACGCAGGATCTGGCCCAGCGTAATGAGGCCATAGAGGAACCCGGTCTGACCAGTAGAATGAAGCTCTATCGCAGCCGTACCAAAGCTGAGTTCATAGGCCTCGGCGCCCATGCCAGCCTTCTCGGCGAGCCGCACCGGCAATCCGGCCTCGGCGACCGAGCGCACGAGACCTTCGACCGGAAACAAATCGTCGACCAGCGCACTAAAGGCGGCAGCGGCTTTGCTCGCGGCGTCGCCGCTGGCCTGGATGTCGAGGCCCGCCGGGGCGAGGCGCGCGCCGCTCACCGCGACCGATTTGGGCCAAGGGACGATCGAGACGGCGACGGGCGCGCGCGCCGGAACCGGGAAGCGCGCAGTGCCGCGCGCCAGCGGCGCATTGTCGCCGACGGCCTCAGTCGGGGCGGTGTGGACGGGCAGGAGCTTGCCATCGGACAGCGCCACATAGGCGGTATTGGCCCCGTCGCTCCAGTGCCGCAGCGGGTAATTGAGGCCACGGGCGGT
>Ga0075366_10002028_pt1 | contig 10278 bp, 8 predicted proteins | sample EndMethybrTD3031_FD_72351 | JGI IMG/M metagenome (GOLD analysis project Ga0075366, IMG submission 72351) | Populus endosphere microbial communities from Tennessee, USA - Endosphere MetaG P. TD hybrid TD303-1 | ecosystem: Host-associated > Plants > Roots > Endosphere | place: USA: Tennessee... | reverse complement strand
GCGATGACCCGCACGCTGCTGGCCAAGCTCGTCTCCGCGGAGCGGGAGTCCGTCGTCCGTCAGCTGAGCGTTCTCGAGCGCGAAGGCTGGATTGCGAGGGAGAACGGGTGGCTGATCGTTCCGGAAGGCAGCCCGCTTCACGCGCGCCTACACATGAATACCCGATTCGCGCGTCCATGAACAAAGCTCGGCCAGAACGCCTGTGATCTGCAATCACAGACAGTGCGAGGCGTCGTGTGAGATACCACTGTGCGCCGCTCGAGAGAACGGATCGTCGGCCGTTGTTGATGGATGTTGACGAGCGGCAGCTAAGGAGGCACCGTGACCAACGTAACTCGGATCAAGAGACTGGCGTTCGGTGTGTTTCTATTGACGGCTGGGACGTTCTCAACCGTCCAGGCGCGCTTCGATCCAATCTGTCCCTACTACGCCTGCGTCAGCTGCCCGGCCGACTGGTATGGCTCCTGCTATTCGGGGTCGAGCAACTGCGGGCAATACGAGTGTTCGGGCTCTTATGGTCAGTGCGTGCTGGAAGGGACCAATGACCATTACGAGGTCTGCGTATGTCCTCCCTGCGTGTAGCGTAAGGATCTGGACATGACTGACACTACGGAACGCCGGGTGACGTCTCGATGGCGCACGGTCTTCGACATCGGCTCGACAGTCGCGATGCTGGCTCTTGCTGGAGTCATTGCCTGGCAAGGACGGGCGCGGCTGTCGGGTTCCGCGAAGGGTGCTACGTTGGAGGCGCTCGTGCCATCCGAGCCTATCGCGATCACGACTAGTCTCAAGCGCGGCACTCATGACGCAAAGGTCGCGATCATTGAGTTCGCGGATTTTGAGTGTCCGTCGTGCGCTCAGTTCAATCGGGAGACAGAACCCGCGCTCGTCAAGGAGTATGTAGACACTGGGAAGGTCGTGCTAGTATTCAAGAACTTTCCTCTCGCCAGTCACCCTGGCGCGGAGCCTGCGGCGCGTGCGGCCTGGTGTGCTGGTGAGCAGCAGAAGTTCGGGGAGTTGCACGACTGGATGTACCGGCTTCGGGGTCTGCAAGAGTCCGATTTCCAATTCGGCGCGAAGCAACTGGGTTTAGACATGTCGCGCTATGAGGCGTGTCGTACCAGTGATAGAGCCAAGCAGAGTGTCGATGCAGACCGTTCGGAGGGCGAGCGTCTGAAGATCCCGGGAACACCGACGTTCTTTGTCGGCAAGGTGCTGTCCGATGGCCGGGTTCAGGTGACGTCCTCGTTTGTCGGCTCGAGAAAGATTGAAGAAGTGAGACAGATCGTGGACAAGGTCATCGGAGGGTAAGGAGCGACCGCTCACTCTTCGATCCGGGGGCGTAGTGTTCGCGATGAGACTTGTTCCCAAGCCTGGCCGCCGTGCTTACGTCGCTCTTGGCGTGAGTACGGTGGCCCTTTGTGTCGGCGTCAATCTCGTTGTCTTCACGATCGTGAACGCGCTATGGCTTCGCCCATTGCCTGTTCGTGATGCCGATCGAATCGTCCTACTCAGGGATAATCTCGACCTTTCCAGCTCTCTACTGAGGCCATTTGCAGGCGCGGCCGTCGCCCAAGTCGACGAGTATAAGTTTGGCCTGCAGCCGTCACTCGCTGTCGGTCTTGGCCGCCGCACCCTCGAGGTGAGCGGCGTCACCCCGTCGTTCTTTCACTTCTTCGGAATCCCCGTGCGCGGGCGCGACTTCGAGCCGGACGATGACCGGCCCGGCGCCGAGCCGGTGGGGATCATCAGCCATCGTGTCTGGCTCAGCGATTTCGGCGGCAGCAGCAGCGCTCTCGGAGCATCTGTGTCGACCGGGAGCATCTCGATTCGTGTGATCGGCATCGCACCGGCCGGCTTCAATGGCGCGAGACGCGGTGATCAAGCGGACATCTGGATCCCAGCCGACCTGCGTCGCCGCCTGGCACCGACATCGCTTGATGTGTGGGGCGTGCCCTTGATTGTCTACGCACGCCTGCCCGACGGACGGACCGCAGCGGATCTCGAGCGAGAGATGACGCTCAGCGATCCGAGGCATGTGCAACGGAAGCTCGTGGCCTTGGCGGATGTGTTTGGCACACCACGGTCGCCGACCATCGTCATCAGTGAGGGCAGGGCGATCGCGGTCGTTGCCGGCCTGGCATGCCTCGTCTTGCTTGGTGGATGCGCGACGTTGGCCACGCTCATTCTGATCCACTATGAACGGCGGCATGTCGAGTTCGCCACCAAGACTGCTCTAGGAGCGTCGAAAGGACAACTATTACAGGAGCTGGGTCAGGAACTCCTGGTTGTGTCGGTCCTCGGAGCGAGCGCTGCTGTTGTCATCGCCTATTTGATCGTGCGCATCATGCCGGCCCTGAGCTGGGCGGGTGGCTTGGATCTCGGTCGGCTCGATCTGTCTGTTGACTGGCGTGTGGCCGCCGCGGCGCTTCTCACGACTCTTGCGACATGTGCGCTGGCCGGATGGATTCCTCTGGCCCGATCCACTCGAGCCACGATCGCGCGCTCGGTGCTTCCTGGGGCTGCAACCACGGCGTCGGTTGCCTCGCAACGCTTGCGTCAGTTACTGCTCGGAGCGCAAGTCGCGTCGGCAGTGATCGTCCTGACGTCCGCTGCGCTGTTCGTACACGCGGTCTCGTACGGCTTTGGCGCGGCCACCGGTTTCGATCTCGATCACACACTCTTTGTTCGCGTGGATGTCGCGTCCGGGTATGCGTCGAAGGACCTCACGACGACTGAATGGCCGGACTTGCTCGCCGCCCGGAGACGGCAGATTCGTGACGCACTGCGGTCGGTCCCAGGCGTACAAGTCGTTGTGGATGGCCAGCCTCCACTCGGACCAGAGCCGCTGGCCAGTTTGGAAATGCCGATGGTCCTCGAGGTCGATGGCCAACAGAAAGCGATGCGGGTCGGACGGGTCAACTCCTCCGAAGCTGGATGGCTCTCGGCTCTGGGGGTGCCGCTCCTGGCTGGACGCGAGCTCACCGCTGCGGACGCGGTTGCCAAACCGATGCCGACGATCATCACGGCCTCACTTGCGGGAAAACTCTGGCCAGATGCCAATCCACTCGGACAGGTGCTTCGCTCCCCAAGCCGCGCGGGAGGTTTACTGATCGTGGGCGTGGCCAGCGACTTCGCCTATGGCTCCTTGTTGAGTCCCGCATCTGGAGTTCTGGTCACTGCGTGGAATCTCAATCCAGGCATGACGGGTCGCTGGATTATCCGCGCGGAGCATCCAAACGGCGTCGCGATGGCCGTGTCAGATGCCATCCGGACGGCCGTACCAGATGTGGCGACGATCCAAGTATCGACGAGTCGAGACGTCGTCGCGCAGGACCTCGGGCGTGAGCGTGCGGGCGCCTGGTTCTTCTCAGGTTTCGGCGTCGTGTCCCTCCTCTTGGGTGTTGGGAGCGTATTTGGGCTGGTCAGGTATCTTGCCGAATCCCGCTATAGAGAGTTCGGCGTCCGCTTGGCGCTCGGCGCGAGCCCTTGGACGCTGATGCGTTACGGTCTGCGAGCCGCGATCGTTCCTGTGGGATCTGGTGCCGCTATTGGCCTCTTGGTGGCCGCGTGGGTGTCCGCGCTCTTTGCTTCCAGGCTGGTTGGGTTGAGCGTGCTGAACCTCTGGCACTACGCAGCCATCGCCGGTGCCATGCTCGGCGGAGCCACGGCCGCCGCGATCATGGCTGCGTGGCGCCTGCGGCGGCTCTCTCCCCTCGACGCGCTGCGGACGGTCTAACGTCAGGCACGATCGCTGAGTGACAGGAGGTGAGATGCGAAAGCGAATCACGATGAGCGGCATCTGTCTGCTCCTTCTTCCAACGTCCTCGCTCGCGCAAGCACGGCCTGACTTGTCAGGCACGTGGGAGTGGCAGGGAGCTGAAGGCGTGAGCCGTGACGGCGTCAAGGGTCCCGTCAACGTCATCGAGGTGAGCGGCGGCGCCTTCAACTGCGGGAAGGTGTGCACGCTCGTGCAGACGACGAAGGCGCTGACGATTTCCCGCCCCGCCGACGACAAGACGCCGAAACGTCCAGACGTTGTCCTAACGCTTGGCGCAGTGAGCGGCAGCCCGCAGGCGCACTGGGACGGCGAGAGACTCGTGGTCACGAACTCGTTGGGTGTCATTACGACCAAGCAGACCATCGTCCGGCAAGGCAAGAAACTCATCGTCACCAGTGAAGTCGCCGCCCCTGGCGCAGACACATCCCCCGTCGTTCAGACGTACCTGACGAAGTAAGGACACGGCGTTGCTGATGACGCGCGATCGACTGGCGTCAGCGGGGCGCGTGCGGGACCACCACTCCTTCGCCTCCATGGTGCTCGTGACAGCGAGCCTTGTGGCGATCACCTTGGTGACCACTTGGCCGTTGTGCAGTCTTGGCGGATCGCGCATCGCCGGCGATGCCATGGATCCATCTCAGACAGTGTGGGGATTCTGGTGGTGGCGCCACTACGCCGAGTTTAGCGGGACGCCTTTTGTCGGTTCCTTGCTCTGGTGGCCCAATGGGGTCTCCTTGTGGTTCCAGAGCTGGGACCTTCCGTCGACCTTCGTGGCGGTGGCGTCCAGCCGATGGATGTCGGAGGTGTCGGTCTATAACGTTCTGATCTTCGCCTCGTTTCCTCTCTCCGGTCTGACCCTCTATCTGCTTTGTCTTGAACTCTGGTCCAGCCGCGTGGCCGCCTGGTGCTCCTGCTGCCTATATACGTTTTCGACGTATCACTTTGCCCACGCCCAAATGCAACTGCACCTCAGTTCAATGCAGTGGAGTCCACTGTTCTTTCTTGGGCTAATCAGATTCGCACGATACGGAGGCTATCCAAACGCACTCTTGGCGGGCGCCTCTTTGGCGTTTGCTTCGCTGACATCGATCTACCACCTGGTGTTTTGTGCTATCGGCACGCTCGTCATGGCGATGGCGGGTTTTCCAGAGCGCCCTCGACCGCAGGTCTCACCGCAACGTGTCGCGCCGCTAGCCGCTGGTGTTGGCATCTTCGCCATTATGGCCGGTTGGCTGTTGGTCGGCATGGCGCACTCCTACGCGAGCGAGACCTACGTGCGCGTCCATGATCCGGACGTGTTCTCGGCAGATATCCAAAGCTTCTTTTTGCCCAACGCGGTCAGCACATGGTCTGAGAAGTGGCAGGCGTGGAGGAGTTGGACAGGCAATAGTTGGGAGTCGTCGTCATATCTGGGGTACGTCGTGTTGGCGCTGGCGGCCAGCAGTTGGTGGCTCGACACAGCAAGCAGACCGTTCTTGTGGCTGTCGATTGTCGGTGTCGTCCTGGCGTTGGGACCTCACCCTCACATCGGCGGAACCGTGTATCGAGACTTGACATTGCCACAGGCATGGCTCGAGCAAGCGCTACCAGCACTTTCATTCAGCGGATTGCCTGTGCGCTTTTCGTGGCTTGCGACATTTGGTCTCGCGGTCGCGTCCGGTGCGCCTCTTGCTCGGCTGTGTCGGACCGGCGTGATCGGGTGCGGTATCGCCCTTGCGCTGACGGCGTTGTCTCTTGCAGAGACGTGGCCACGCCATTTCATCGCAACCAAATGGACCACACCCCGAATATTTCTGGATTGGGCAGCAGACAACGGTAGGTGGGCCGTGCTGGACGGCACCGAGCTGGGTCACGGCCTGTGGAATCAGATGCAGCATCACCATCCGATGGTCGCTGGATATGCCACGCGCTTCCCGAGGCGGCTCCTCGACTCGTTGGACCAGGAGTCAACGCTGAAGGCGTTGTTGCCTGCTCCGTTTAGTGGTCCACTCCATGTAGCGCCAGACGCAGGGCGTGCGAGTCTACGCCGCGCGGGCGTCAGGTATGTCATCGCGGATGCAAGCAGGACCGGCAACGCAACCGCTCTGAAACTGGTCGAACGATATCGATCCGACGGTATCGTCATCTACGAAGTGCCGTGACGCCAGGGTGGCCTGTCCTGCTTCGGCCCAAAATTGACCCCTCTGCAAGGAACCTGAACCGCTCCGTTCTACGTGTAGAGCCGCACAACGACGGCTCGAAGTTGACACAGAAGGAGCCGTTTCCATGCGTGCCCGTTATCTCATCGCCGCGCTGATCATCGGTACCATTGCCCTCACTGCGTCACGGTCGGCTCCCAAGGCCGCGCCCACGCAGAGCGTGGGGCAGGACACGACCACGCTCGACGATCAGGTCGATCTCAACGTCACCGTCTACAACTCCGATATCGCGCTCGTGCGCGACGTTCGCAATGTCCAATTGGCCGAGGGCAGTTTCGACCTGCGCTTCATGGACATCGCCGCCACGATCAATCCGGCGACGGTACACTTCCGTTCGCTCAGCGAGCCATCGCGGGTCAGCGTGTTGGAGCAGAACTACGAGTACGACCTGCTCGAGCCCGAGAAGCTGTTGAAGAAATACGTCGGCCGCGAGGTGACGCTCGTCCGCACCGTGCAGCAAGGCGGCGCGACGCGCGAGGAGGAAGTGAAGGCGCGGCTTCTCAGCTACAACAACGGGCCGGTGTGGCAGATCGGCAAAGAGATCGTGACCGGGATGCACGCCGATCACATTCGCTTCCCTGAGCTGCCCGACAATCTCTACAGCCGGCCGACGATGATCTGGACGCTGCAGAACGGCGGTGCCGTCAAGCATCGCGTCGAAGCGTCGTACCTCGCGAGCAAGCTGGCCTGGAACGCCGACTACGTGCTGACCGTCGGACGAGACGACAAGGCCGCGGACCTCGACGGCTGGGTCACGCTGACCAACGGGAGCGGGACGTCATTCCGCGGTGCGCGGTTGCAGCTGGTCGCGGGGGATCTGAATCGCGTGCGTCAGGCCATCAACGAGAAGCGTTTCGCGGACGCGCGTCGTGAGATGGATGTCGCCGCCGCGGCGCCAATGGCACAGGAGTCGTTCTCCGAGTATCACCTCTACACGCTCGGCCGCAAGACGACGATCAACAACAGCGAGACGAAGCAGGTCAACATGCTGAGCGGGACCGGCGTGCCAGTCCAGAAGCGTTTCGTCGTGGATGGACAGGCGTTCTACTATCGCAACGTCCAGCACCCTGGCGCGCCGATCAAAGACGTCGTCCAGGTCTACTACCAATTCAAGAACGAAGAGAAGGCAGGCCTCGGCATGCCGATGCCCGCCGGCGTCGTCCGCGTCTATCAGGCCGATTCGAAGGGCGCCGTCCAGTTCGCGGGTGAGGATCGCATCGATCACACGCCCAAGGACGAGACGATCAAGTTGAAGATCGGCAATGCGTTCGACGTGGTCTGCGAGCGCAATCAGACCGACTTTCAGAAGATCGCCTCGAACGTGTATGAGATGGAGTACGCCATCACCCTGCGCAACCACAAGAGCGTGCCCATCACTGTCGAGGTGAACGAGCCGATCGGTGGCACCTGGCGCATGATCAACTCGTCGCACGAGTGGACCAAGACCGCGGCTTGGGCCTCGCAGTTCACGGTTCCTGTCGCGCAGGAGGGCGCCGCGACGCTCAAGTATCGCGTGCGGGTCACGTACTAGGGAGTGGGCCAACGGGCTAGGGGGCCAGGAGGCCAGGGGCCAAGGGTGTTACGATCGACTCGAGTCGATGCCATGGCCACACTGACTGAGAAAAAGATCTTCGACAACATCCTCGAGGCAATTGGCGATACGCCGATGGTCCGCATCAACCGGATCACGAACGGCGTCGTCAGTGCCACGGTCCTGGCGAAGGTCGAAACGTTCAATCCTGGCAACTCGATCAAGGATCGCATGGCGATCCGGATGATCGAAGACGCGGAGCGCAACGGGCTCCTGAAACCTGGCAGCACGATCATCGAGGGCACATCAGGCAACACCGGCATGGGCCTCGCGATTGCCGCCGTCGTCAAAGGGTATCGCTGTGTGTTCACGACGACGGATAAGCAATCGAAGGAGAAGGTGGATGCGCTGAAGGCGTTTGGTGCCGAGGTGATCGTGTGCCCCACCGACGTCGATCCCGAAGACCCGCGCTCGTACTACTCGGTGTCATCACGGCTCGAACAAGAGATCCCGAACTCGTGGAAGGCGAATCAGTACGACAACCTGTCGAACAGCGCGGCGCATTACGACTGGACGGGTCCTGAGATCTGGGATCAAACCGATGGTCGCGTGACGCACCTGGTCGTCGGCGTCGGCACGGGCGGGACGGCAAGTGGCGTTGGACGATATCTCAAGCAGCGCAATCCGAAGATCAAAGTCTGGGGCATCGACACCTACGGGTCGATCTTCAAGAAGTACAAAGAGACCGGCATCTTCGACAAGAACGAAATCTACCCGTACATCACCGAAGGCATCGGTGAAGACTTCCTGCCCAAGAACGTGGACTTCGACGTCATCGATCACTTCGAGAAGGTGACCGACAAGGACGCGGCGCTGATGACGCGCCGCATCGCGCGCGAGGAAGGCATCTTCGCCGGCAACTCCGCCGGATCGGCGATGGCGGGTCTCCTGCAGCTCAAGGATCGGTTCACGGCGGACGACGTGGTGGTCGTAATCTTTCACGATCACGGATCGCGCTATCTCGGAAAGATGTTCAACGACGATTGGATGCGCGAGAAGGGCTTCTTCGACAAGAGCGGCCTCACGGCGCGCGATCTCGTCGCATCTGGCGTGTCAGGTGAGCTGCTCGCGATCGAGGGATCGGCTCCGGTGGAGCTCGCGGTGAAGCTGATGGGGGAGCACGACTTCTCGCAGATCTCGATCACGCGCGACAAGCGCCTCGTCGGCTCGCTGAACGAAGCGCATCTCTACGATCAGCTCGTGCGATCGTCGGAGGTCAAGAGTCAACCCGTCGAGACGATCATGCAGCCGGCGTTTCCCTTCGTGGACATCTCAACGCCGCTTGAGCTGCTCTCGACGATGATTACGCCCGCCAATCCAGCGGTCCTCGTTCGCGACTTCAAGACCGATAAGACCTACATCATCACGCGATCGGACGTGATTCGCGTGCTGTGTTGATCTGCTATATTCCGCACTATGAAAACAGCACTACTGGCCGTCGTCGCACTCGTCGTCGCGATCCTTCCCGTGCGGGCTTTTGCACAGGACAAGCCGGCAGACGTAGCCGGTACCTGGGCCTTCCAAATCGAGATCGGCGGCGGCACGACCGGCACGCCGACCGTGGTCTTCAAACAGGACGGAGAGAAGATCTCCGGTGTCTACCAGTCCCAAGTACTGGGCGAGCGTGAGTTCACCGGCACGGTGAAAGGCAACGCCATCACGTTCGAGTTCACCGCCGACTTCGACGGCAATAAGGTGAAAGTGACCTACTCTGGCACAGTGGAGAAGGACACGATGAAGGGGAAGGTCGGATTCGGGGATTTGGGTGAGGGGACCTTCTCCGGCAAGAAGAAGTAGGGCGTTTGACCGCTGTGGTTGAGTATCGGCGGGTGTGCTATTCTGGATGACGGTTTCCGTTCCTGAATGCCCATAGCGCCTGTCGAGTTCGATCTCGAGCTCACCCCTCGCGCGCGCGTGGACGTCATCGACGTCCGGCGCCTTGTCTCCCAACGTTTCGGCGACGGTCTCGACCCCTATCCCATGGCGCTCTGCTGCTCGTTTCACACGACGGCGGGCTACTTGGATCAGAGCCTGGCGACGCGGCTGCATCAGAGCGGCGGCGGGGTCATGTCCTACATCAACGTCTTCCGGACGATGTTTCCGGAGGGCGCGGGCTACGAGCATGACAAGATCGACCGCCGGGCCGAGCTGACCGAAGAGCAGAAGCCCGAGGAGCCGCAGAACGCCGACTCGCATCTGGCGTTCATGGCGGGTGCCCTTCGCACTTGCGTGGCCTACCGGAACCGCCGCGACGAACCAGTCTCTTTCATTGATTTGGACGGTGTCCACGCGGGCCGCCCGCGTCGCCGCCGCACGAGCATTCTCGGCTACTCGCACGAGGAGCCCGTCGCGCAGGAACGGATCGTCGTGCCCGTCTCGAGGCACGCGGTCGATTCGGTGAACCTGAAAAATCCGCGACTCGGGTTTTACGATCAATGCAGCGCGCTCGTCGCGCGGCACGGCGTCACCAAAGGGCGCATTCGTTTGTCGTTGGCCTCGGGCGAGCGTCATGCGGGCCTCACGGTCAACGAGTACGAGACCCTGCTGATGCGGCACGACTTGTCCGAAGTGTTGCGCGATCCGCTGCGGTTCATGGCAGAGAAGGCGGGGCACATGCTCGGCAACCCGCGCGCGATTCCGGCGAAGACGCTGGACTACGCGAAGTACGATCTCGTCCGCGTCTTCAACCGTCTCCTCGATGCGTTGGG
>Ga0075366_10002027_pt1 | contig 10280 bp, 8 predicted proteins | sample EndMethybrTD3031_FD_72351 | JGI IMG/M metagenome (GOLD analysis project Ga0075366, IMG submission 72351) | Populus endosphere microbial communities from Tennessee, USA - Endosphere MetaG P. TD hybrid TD303-1 | ecosystem: Host-associated > Plants > Roots > Endosphere | place: USA: Tennessee... | reverse complement strand
CTTCATGTTTTTGAAGCGGTGGAAATAAAATGCAATGTGTGGTTTGCGGCAGCGACGAATTCGTCAATAACAATGTAATTTGGGATGAGCTCGCTGAGGAATGGGGCATAAACAGCTTCGAACGGGGCTATATTGATCGGCAACAGGGTACGCAGTGTTTGGGTTGCGGGTGTAATATTCGCAGTCAGGCCCTTGCACGTTCTATAATGCGTCATTGGTCGTGGAAGGGTAGATTTGCGGACTTCGTTATTGATAGTAAGGGAAAAAAAGTTCTAGAACTCAATGAGTGCGCACAGCTATCGAACTACCTGAGGCAAATGCCTGATCGAACACTTGGAGAATATCCGGAAGTCGATATGCATTCGCTCCCATACGCGGATCAAACTTTCGATTTGATTGTCCATTCGGATACTCTCGAGCATGTCGAAAACCCTGTGAAAGCCCTGTCAGAGTGCAGACGGGTTTTGAAACCGGGCGGTCTTCTAGCCTACACGGTTCCGATAATTGTAGACAGGCTGACGCGTGATCGGAAGGGATTGCCAAACAGCTATCATGGTGCTCCAAGCTCCAACGCATCCGACTTTCAGGTTGTTACCGAATATGGAGCTGACGCTTGGAAGCATGTCGTTGAGGCTGGGTTTGAAGATGTCTGCCTGAGCACGTTCGACTATCCCGCGGGAATTGCAATTAGTGCATCGTGCGCAAGCGATCATCAGCCGGAAGCCTCGTGGTTGGGAAAATTCCTTTCAAGAGGAAAAAAATCGTAAGTCTTTCTCAGATGGCCGTCGCTTGGAGGTATCAATAATGCCTCTGAGCGCCTCCCGAATCCGTCACGGCGTTTTGAGAAGCGTGAGGTGTGTCTGAACTTCCGCACAACAGCTGCAAATAATCCCACTTGTTTTTAGGGGCGGGATCATTGTCTCGACTTGAGCCAGAGAATAGGGTATCCGCCTCGAAACATAACAGCTGCGTATTTTGCCGAGGAACAGTATGACCGACGATCTTGATTTCACCGGCGAACGCTATCTACCGACGATTGGTGGCAATATCTATCTCGAACATATGCATCGGTATCATCTGGCAAAAAATTTTGTCAGAGGTAAAGACGTTCTGGATATCGCAAGTGGTGAGGGTTTTGGCACTGCACTCCTGGCGGAAACTGCCCGATCAGTGATTGGCGTTGATATTTCAGATGAAGCAGTCCGACACGCGCAAGTGAAGTACAAAACCGGGAGCATTTCGTTTAAGGTGGGGTCGTGCGAAGACATCCCGCTCCCGTCGGCGTCTGTGGATGTCGTCGTCTCATTTGAGACACTTGAACATATTGAGGCCCATGATCGCTTTATGCAAGAGATCAAACGCGTCCTGCGGGCTGATGGAATACTGATCATTTCGACGCCGGAAAAACACGCCTACACCGTCGCGACGGGGCTGGTAAATCCCTTTCATGTAAAAGAACTTTTTGAGAACGAATTCAATGAACTCTTGGGGCAACATTTTGCTCATGTCTCGATGCATGGCCAGAAGATAGGTTTCGGCTCGATCATCGCATCAGAAAACCAGTCTGCGCGGTTTTTTGAAACAGACTCTGGAAGTGGCGCAACTGCGGCCGGTATCGATGCGCCGATGTATATGATCGGTGTCGCATCAGATCGACCCGTTGAGAATGTGAGCATGAGCGGGGTTTTCTCGCAGGATATTCAGTCTTCCGAACCCGTCTTGAAGCGCGTAGAGTTCGAGGAAGCACAGTGGTCTGATGCGTTGATGAAGGATATTGACCATATTTCCGGTCAAGTAGATGCGCTTCAGCGAAGCAATTGGATGAGCAGTGCTTCTTTGGCAAAACTGTTGAAGCGACTGATTTACGCCCGGCTGCTTTATACACTGTCGAAAATAAAAGCTTTCAGTACGCGTCGACGGAAAAGATTTTTGAAGTCTGCTGAGAAACGCGATCCCATGTTGCTGTCGCGCAAGGTGGATCAGTTTTGCCTCGACTATTATCAAAAGATCACAACAAACAAAATTATCGCGGCTAGCCGTTCAAACCTCAGTGCGCGTAGCGGCGTGAGGGTGACAGCTATTGTTCCCAATTTCAACCATGCCCGTTATCTACCTCAACGCCTCGACAGCATCTTGGCGCAGACTTATCCTCTCATCGATATTCTGGTCCTTGACGACTGTTCCACCGATGACAGCCGGTCGGTGATCGATTCCTATGTCAAACGTTTTCCAGAGCGTATCAGGGCAATTTACAATACCGAGAACTCCGGCAATGTTTTCCGCCAGTGGCAAAAGGGCCATTCCCAGGCAAAAGGTGACCTCGTCTGGATTTGTGAAAGCGACGATTTTTGCGAGCCCACATTTGTTGAGCGGACGATAAGTGCATTCCGAGATCCAAGCGTGATGTTAGCGTTTGGCCGCATTCAGTTTGCCAACAGTGATGGCAATTATTTCGCGGGACTGGATCACTATCGGGAAGATAGTGAACCCGGGATCTGGGACGTTCGAACCGTCCGCCCCGCGGCGGAATGGTTCCGTGGCGGCTTTGGAGTAAAGAACGTGATTGCAAATGTCGGCGGCAGCTTGTGGCGCCGGTTCGACATTTCCGACCAAGTCTGGGAAGAAGCGCGCAGCTTTAAGATAATGGGAGATTGGTATCTCTACTCGGTTATTGCCGGTGGTGGACAGATTGCATATGAACCGAGCGCAATAAGCTATTTCCGAATTCATGAGAGCAATACGTCCGGCAGCAGTGCCCAGTCTAAACCCGAATATTACAAGGAATACGCGCGACTGATGGCGGCATTGAAAGGCCGCTGGGATATTCCGGATGATACTCTGCAGCGCTTTATCGAGGTATGCCGCAGTGTTTCAAAAGGTGCCGGCTTGCAGGGAGCAAATTTTGACGAATTATTGAATGCGCCGGCACTTCGCGCCATACCGCGCGACAACATCCATGTGCTTATTGGTATTTTAGGCTTTTCTTTCGGCGGCGGCGAGATATTCCCTATTCATCTCGCAAACGCGCTTCGCCGCAAAGGCGTGATGGTTTCTATTCTGCAGATGCACGATGTCGATGACCATAGAGATGTCAAACGGATGCTGAATCCGGGAATTCCCGTCTACACGGCAAATGCGGTTCGTGACATGGGCGTAGACAACTTTATCAAAAATGCCGGTATCTCCATCGTCCATTCGCACGTTGCCAATGTCGAGGGGTTTTTGCTCGATGGTGTAGGCGTTTCAGTTCCTTTCATCTCTACGCTGCACGGCTCCTACGAAGCTATGGATGTTGCAACGACCAGGATTTCGCGTTGGAGTAAAAAAATTGATCGGTTCGCGTATACGGCTGATCGAAATTTGACGCCGTTCAATAACTTGCAGATTCCGCAGGACAAATTTCTAAAAGTGAAAAATGCGATGCCTGTCGATGATGTCTCATTTCCAAAAAATCGAGCGCAACTCGGTGTCGCGGATGATGCGGTGGTATTTGCTCTCGTCGCAAGAGGAGCGGAAGGAAAAGGTTGGGCTGAAGCTGTAAAGGCCTACCTTATCCTGCGTGAACGGCGGCCAGAGGTGCCGATGGCATTGCTGATGGTTGGCGAAGGACCTGCAACCGATGCTGCAAAACAGTTGGCGGCTTCCGATTCAACAATTCACTTCCTCGGCTACGTGACAGAGATTTATGGTCTCTATCGCATGAGTGATGTCGCCCTGATACCCACGCGCTTTCCGGGGGAATCTTATCCTCTTTGCCTGATACAAGCGCTGCAGGTTGGTGTGCCCTGCGTTGCAACCGATATCGGTGAGATCAGGGGCATGTCTCAGATCGACGATCGGCAAGCTGGCATCATTATCGCCAATGATAGCGATAATGTCCGGTTCGTGGCAGAGTTGACGGCAGCAATGGAAAAGATTTTGGACAAAACGCTTCGTGAGGGGCTGAAGGAAAACGCAGAAGCTTTGGGGAAGACATACGACATCGATGTGTTGGCTGGCGAGTATCTGGATGAGTATTGTACGATCCTGACGCGACGTTCCTCTCCGCAGTCGAATTAAGGTGATTGGCTTTTCATGAACATATTGGTTCTCGGCGGAGGCGGCTTCATAGGCTGCCATCTTGTGGAAGATCTGGTGGCGGCAGGGCATGCCGTCACGGTTATGGGAAGAAGCCGGCTATCCTCACGTCCTCTTTCAACTGAGGTTCAGTACATCTCGGGAGAACTGGCCGATAGCAAACTGATGCGCAAGGTCTTACGAGATGTCGATGCCGTCGCTCATCTTGTAAGTGGCACGGTTCCGTCTACGGGTGACAAGGATCCAGGAAGAGACGTGGAAGTCAACCTGCTGGGAACCCTCAGTCTTCTGGAAGATATGGCCGCGTGCGGCGTAAAACGGATATTGTATTTGTCGTCCGGTGGCACGGTTTATGGAAAACCGCAGGAAATTCCGATTCCGGAAGGCCACATTCTGGATCCGATATGTTCATACGGTGTGGTGAAAGTCGCAATTGAGTCCTATCTCAAGCTCTACGAGATGAAGGCCGGCTTGCAACCGATCGTGATACGTGCGTCCAATCCCTACGGCCCGTATCAGGGCAATCTTGGGGTGCAAGGCATCATTGGGACTTATCTGAATCTCGCTCTCAAGCATCAACCGATCGAAATTTGGGGTGATGGTTCGACCATCAGGGACTATATCCACGTCAAGGACCTCGCCAGCCTCTGTGTCGCCGCGCTGCAAAGCGACAAGATCGGGATCTACAACGGCGGCAGTGGTACTGGCACGTCAGTCCTGCATATAGCGGAAGTGGTTCAGGAGATTACCGGAAATCCCATACCGATCATCTACAAGCCCCATCGCAGTCTGGATGTTCCTGTATCGGTTCTGGATGTGGAGCGGGCAAAGATGGATTTCGACTGGAATCCGAAGATTGGCCTTAGGGAAGGCATTGCTGGCGTATGGTCTTGGCTCAAGGAAAGTCAGGTAAAATCCTAAGGTACTTGGAGAGTGAAAAACTTGCGAGTGCTGAACTCTGTTAGAGGCCGATGGGATTCTTGCTGGTCGCCCCCTTGAAAAAACCGACAGCCTTTGCCCGACGCCGCGCTGAAAAAAGAACGGTTGGCGAAAGTAGAAGCGCAAGCGCCTGAACGAATGTCGAAGTTTTTGGGAAGGGTCTCTTGTGTTTGATGCCCGTGTAAATCCTCGATCGAGCCATGTGAAAGGCCTTCAGATGCGCGATCTGAGGTGAACGCCCTGAAGAATGTCCCGCCGCATGAACGGTCAGGGAATTGCGCACGAACATGAGTGGCCCCAGTTGCGCAAGACGCAGGGAAAGGTCGTCATCTTCGTGATAGAGGAAAATATTGGGGTCAAAGCCTCCAACTTTTTCGAAATTTTGCTTCGAAACAACAAATGCGGCGCCGCTGAGGACCGGCACGGGGCGGTCGGCGTCGGGCCATCCCTTCTTCATGTAGTCGCTGCGCGGCAGGAGCCATGAGCGACGCTTGAAGTACTCACTTCCATCCGCGTTGGCGATTCGCGGATTGAAAGCGACTGCTGAAGGATATTGCTCTATTGCCTCCAGCAGTGCCTCAAGAGCGCCGGGCTTCAATCTCGCGTCTGGATTCAAAAACAGGATCCAGGGTGTCTGGACGACTTCCGCTCCTGCATTGCAGCCTCGGCCAAAGCCTAAATTTTCATCAAGCCGGACGATGTCGATGTTTCTTCCTTTAGGAAGACTTGCGAAACTGTTAGTCCGCCCGTTGTCGACAAGAACGATTGGCGTCTCCGCGGGGATCGATGCGATCATGTCAACAATGAGCGCATCGCTCTTGTAGCAAACGGAAACGATTGTCACCGCTGAAAGTGGGAGTTTTGCCATTTCGTATCCAATGGTTGGGTAGCGAGTGTGCGCCTGCATTCATTATTGTTTCAAGCCTGTCCGACGAACAGACGTCTAACGAATTCAGTCTCCATCTTACATCAATGGCAGATGATCAAAGCGCTTGCTAGGATGCCGCAAGCATTCTCAAGTAAACACCGTAATCACCTTTGCCGGCCTTTTCGGCGATTTCTGAAAACTGGGCCTTCGTAATGAATTCCTTGCTGAAGGCAACTTCTTCAGGGCAAGCTATCTTGAAGCCCTGACGCTTTTCCAGTGTGCGCACAAATTCCCCGGCTTCGAGCAGGCTATCCGGCGTTCCGGTATCAAGCCAGGCGTAACCGCGACCCATGATGGATACCTTCAGCTTTCCGCGTTCCAGATAGACGCGGTTCACGTCCGTTATCTCATATTCGCCGCGCGCGGAAGGCTTGAGATTGGCGGCGATGTCCACGACATCGGCGTCATAAAAATACAGACCGGTAACGGCCCAGTTGGATTTGGGCTTTAACGGCTTTTCTTCAATGGACAGCGCGCGCATCTCGCTATCGAACTCAACGACGCCATAACGTTCAGGATCGTTGACGTGGTAGGCGAAAACGGTGGCTCCGTCATTGACGTCGGTACCGCTTTGCAAGAGCTCCGGCAGTCCGTGCCCGTAATAGATATTGTCGCCGAGGATCAGGCAGGACGGGGAGCCACCAATGAAGTCGGCGCCTATCATGTATGCTTGGGCAAGCCCGTCCGGGCTTGGCTGAACGGCGTATTCGATCGAGAGACCCCATTGGGAACCGTCTTTCAGAAGGTTCTGGAAAAGCGGCATGTCATGTGGAGTAGAGATGATGAGGATCTCGCGAATGCCGGCCAGCATCAACGTCGTTAGCGGATAATAGATCATCGGCTTGTCGTAGACGGGCAGAATCTGCTTCGAGACCGCCAATGTCATAGGATGCAGACGGGTTCCGCTGCCTCCGGCAAGAATGATGCCCTTCATGGCATTTCCTTTTTGTTCTGCGCTAGGGCGGCCATGACCGCGCGCGTTGATATCTGCCATTCCGGCAATCTTATTCCATAAACTTCTTCCAGCTTACAGCAATCAAGCCGGGAGTTTGCCGGGCGTCGGGCCGGCGTCGGATATTGTGCGGTCGTGATGTCGTTGACAACAATCGACTTTCCGCCATTTTCCGCAGAAAATGCGAATATCTGCTTGGCAAAATCTGCCCAGTTCGTTTCACCTGTGCCTGACATGTGAAAAACGCCGCGAAGATGCGCAGAAGGATCCGTCGCAAGTCTTTTTGCGATCGACACAATTGCGATGGCGATGTCATTTGCCGAGGTGGGGCAGCCAAACTGGTCCGCAACCACATTGACCTCGTCGCGGCTCTCGCTTAGCCGCAACATGGTTTTTACGAAATTGCTGCCATATTCCGAATAGACCCATGCCGTTCGCAAAATGGCGTAGTTTTCGGTGTTTTCAGAAACGGCGTGTTCGCCTTCGAGCTTTGAGCGACCGTAAACGGAAGCCGGTCCTGTGGGATCGTTCTCGACGTAGGCGGTGGTCTTGGTGCCATCGAATACATAATCCGTGGAAATATGAATGACGGGAACACCGATGTCATTTGCGGCTCGCGCTACGGCTTTTGCTCCGTCCCGATTGACGGCAAAAGCGATGTCTGGTTCGCTTTCCGCTTTATCAACGGCGGTGTAGGCAGCGGCCGATACCACGACATCGGGTTTCGCCTCCCGCAGCGCTTTGAAAACAGTGTCAGGTCGCGCAAGGTCAAGCTCCGGCCGGCCAAGAGCAACAATCTCCAGACCGGGTCCGGCCAGTGCCTGAAGGGCACTAACGACCTGTCCATTTTTCCCGGTGACTGCCAGCCGCATCCGGTTCAGTCCTTCGTCAGAACGCCGAGGCGCTCACCTGAGTAGACGCCTTGACGCAGCGGCTCCCACCACCATTCATTGTCGAGGTACCATTCAACGGTCTTGCGAATTCCAGTCGCAAAATTCTCCTGTGCCTTCCAACCCAGTTCCGTTTCGAGCTTTGTTGCGTCGATAGCGTAGCGGGCATCGTGACCAGGGCGATCCGTGACGTATTTGATAAGCTCGGCATAAGGCTTTGACTGCGGGCGCAGTTCGTCCAGAATAGAGCAGATGCAATTCACCACGTCGATGTTCTTCTGCTCGTTTCTGCCGCCGACATTGTACTTTTCGCCGGCGAGCCCCGTCTGGACAATGAGCCACAGAGCGCGGGCGTGGTCTTCCACATAAAGCCAGTCGCGGATGTTGGCGCCGTTTCCGTAGACCGGAAGCGGCTTGCCTTCCAAGGCGTTTAGGATGATCAGCGGAATGAGTTTTTCCGGGAAGTGGAATGGCCCGTAATTGTTGGAGCAGTTGGAAATCACGACCGGAAGGCCATAGGTCCGCTGCCATGCCGTGGCGAGATGGTCGCTTGCTGCTTTTGAAGCGGAATAGGGCGACGAGGGATCGTAGGGCGTTGTTTCTTCGAAGAGGCCATGCTCTCCGAGCGAACCGTAGACCTCGTCGGTCGAGACGTGAAGCATGCGGAAGGCTGATTTTGCGTCTTCGGCAAGACCGTTCCAATATTGCCGCGCTGCTTCCAGCATAGTGAAAGTGCCATTGATATTGGTCTGAATAAAATCAGCCGCGCCGGTGATGGAGCGATCGACATGGCTTTCGGCCGCCAGATGCATCACGTAGTCCGGCTGAAATGTCGCGAATGCGTCATTCATTGCAGCCCGGTCGCATATATCAGCCTGAAGAAAGCGGTGGTTTGGCGCGTTTTCGATTGGCTTCAGCGAAGCCAGATTACCGGCATAAGTCAGCTTGTCGATTGTAAGGACATCCGCGCCGACTTCGCTTACGAGATAACGCACAAGGGCAGACCCGATAAATCCGGCGCCGCCGGTGACTAGAACGCGCATCATCAGTTTCCAGTTTTTTCGTAGGTGAAATATGCAGGCAATTCAGACAAAGACGGCTGCTTGGCGTCCTTGTCGGAAAGCACGCAACCGTCTATCTTCGGCCAGTTGATGCCGATGGCGGGGTCATCCCATTTGACACCGTGATCATGCGCGGCGCTGTAGGGAGCTGTCACCTTGTAGGAGATAACGGTGTCGTCAACCAGCGTCATGAAACCGTGGGCAAAGCCTGCCGGAACCCACAGCTGCTCGCCGGTTTCCGGTGAAAGCTCAACGGCGGTCCATTGTCCGAACGTGGGTGATCCGGTTCTGATATCAACCGCAACGTCCAATAGTCGTCCACGAAGGCAGCGGACGAGTTTGCCCTGTGCGAAGGGTTGCGTCTGGAAGTGAAGGCCACGAACAGTTCCGGCCTGCGCAGACAGAGATTCATTGTCCTGCACGAATTCGACATCCGAGACATTCTCGCGAAACCATTCCCGTTTGAAAACTTCGCTGAAGTAACCCCTGCTGTCTCCAAACCGAGCTGGAGTTATCTTTTTTAAGCCTGATATCGAGAATGCTTCTACCTGCACGTCGCGGATCCTGTCTGGTCTGCCTGCTTACGGTGATATGACTTCATCGCTTCCGACAGTCAATAACGCTTTATCAGTCTAACACACAAGAGTATCTCGTCTCTGACAGGGAGTATAACGGATAGCTTGCCGGTCCGAACCTCGCCTCGACACTATGTCCGCTTGTGCGGCCTTATCGACGTTCTCAGTTCCACCAGTCTTTCCAGTGTCTCAAGGCTTCGATCGGTGCGGGCAGCGGAGAGGGCGAGCACCATGGTTTCCATGGCGATGAAGGTTGGGGCGTGTAGCGCTACCCCTTCGTTCTTTGCACGGGGCAGCAGGAGATAAGCGTTGGCGTGTTTTTTGAGAACGCTGTCTTCCTGGCCGAGCAGCATGATAATCGGAATTTCGAGGCGACCAGCCTCAGCGATTGCGGTTTGGGCTTCGCGGTGGGCGCGGCCGTGCAGGAGCATGATGAGGACGTGGCCGTTTTCAAGGTCGAGCAATTGTTCGGCAAGCGTAATGCCGGTGGCGTTCAGCGCATAGGAGCGAACGCCTGAGCGCTGGAACAGCCGGGCGGCATAGGTGGCGATGATGCCGGAGGCTCCGATGCCGAGGACGCCGATGCCGCGTGCATCCGCTAGAAGACGCACGGCGGCGGCCATGGCGTCGCGGTTTTCCACAGTGGCCAGCATTTCCAGCGTGTTTTTCTGGTTCTCGAGAACGAAGTCGATTGCCGCGTCGCAGTTGCCCGATATGGATTTCGTGGTAGCGGCCAATTTTTCAACCGGCGAATCCGTCACGCCGAGATAGGCCTCCAGAGTTTCCTTGAGGTCGACTAGCCCCTGAAACCCAAGTGCCTGAATGGCGCGAATGACCGTCGCATCGGAGGTATTGGTC
>Ga0075366_10002026_pt1 | contig 10284 bp, 11 predicted proteins | sample EndMethybrTD3031_FD_72351 | JGI IMG/M metagenome (GOLD analysis project Ga0075366, IMG submission 72351) | Populus endosphere microbial communities from Tennessee, USA - Endosphere MetaG P. TD hybrid TD303-1 | ecosystem: Host-associated > Plants > Roots > Endosphere | place: USA: Tennessee... | reverse complement strand
GCCACGCGCAGGCGGTTGCCCGGGGGCTCGTTCATCTGGCCGAACACCATCGCAACTTTGGAATCCTCGAGCTTGTCCTGGACGATGACCTTCGCGTCCGACATCTCGTGGTAGAAGTCGTTGCCCTCGCGGGTGCGCTCGCCCACGCCGGCGAACACCGACAGGCCCGAGTGCTGCTTCGCGATGTTGTTGATGAGCTCCAGCATGTTCACGGTCTTGCCGACGCCGGCGCCGCCGAACAGGCCCACCTTGCCGCCCTTGGCGAACGGGGCAACCAGGTCGATCACCTTGATGCCCGTCTCGAGCAGCTCGACCGAGGGGGAGAGCTGGTCGAACTTGGGCGCCGAAGCGTGGATCGAGCGGAATTCGTCGGCCTTGACCGGGCCGCGCTCGTCGATCGGGCGGCCGAGCACGTCCATCACGCGGCCGAGCGTCGCCGGGCCCACGGGCACGGAGATCGGCTTGCCGGTGCTGCGCACCTTCATGCCGCGGCGCAGGCCGTCGGAGGAGCCCATCGCGATGGTGCGGACGATGCCGTCGCCGAGCTGCTGCTCGACTTCGAACGTGAGGCCCTTTTCGGCGAAGGAGTTGCCTTCCTCGACGAGTTGGAGGGCGTCGTACACCTTCGGCATGCCGTCGCGCGCGAACTGGATGTCGATCACCGCTCCGATGCACTGGACGATGCGGCCTTCGGTCATTTGGGTGCTCATGGTCTGTTCCTGATAGTGAATGCTTGAATTCGGTTAGACGGCGGCTGCGCCACTGACGATTTCGGAGAGTTCCTTCGTGATCGCGGCCTGGCGGCTCTTGTTGTAGACGAGCGTGAGGTCATTGATCACGGACGAAGCGTTGTCGCTCGCGGACTTCATGGCCACCATGCGCGCCGACTGCTCGCTCGCGATGTTCTCGGCGAGCGCCTGGTAGATGATCGTCTCGACGTAGCGCTTGAGCAGCTGGTCCAGCACCGCCTTCGCGTCCGGCTCGTAGACGTAGTCCCAGTTCTTGCGCAGGGCCTTGGAGTCCCCCTTGAGACGCTCGCTGGGCAGCGGCAGGATCTGCTCGATCACCGGCTCCTGCTTCATCGTGTTGATGAAGCGCGTGTACACGATGTACAGGCCGTTGATCTTGCCCTCGCGGTATGCGTCCACCTGCACCTTGATCGGGCCCACCAGCTTGTCCATGTGCGGCTTGTCACCGTACTGGACGAGCTGGGACACGACTTCCGCGCGGGTGCGCTGCAGGAACGCCATGCCCTTGTTGCCGATCGCGGTGAACTGGATCTTGTGGCCGGCTTCCTGCACTTCCCTCGCCTTGTTCGTGATCAGGCGAAGGACGTTGGTGTTGAGCGCCCCGCACAGGCCCTTGTCGGAGGTAACGACGATGGCGCCGATGTTTCCCTTGATCTCGCGCTTGTCGAGGAAGGGGTTGCGGTACTCGGGGTTCGCGTGGGCGAGGTGCGCGATGATGTTGCGGATCTTGTCGCCGTACGGGCGCGCCTGGCGCATGCGTTCCTGCGCCTTCCTCATCTTGGAAGCCGCGACCATCTCCATGGCCTTGGTGATCTTGCGCGTGTTTTGCACGCTCTTGATCTTGGTGCGGATTTCTCTGGAGCCAGCCATATCAGTTCTTCCGGTGAAGGCTTAGTACGTCGCGTTCTTCTTGAAATCCTTGATCGCGTCGTGCAGCTTCGCCTCGTCGTCCTTCGAGAGGTCCTTCGTGGACTCGATGCGGTCGACGAGATCGCCGAACTTGCCCTTCACGTATTCGCGCATCGCGCGTTCCGCGGCCAGGGCCTTCTTCACTTCGATGTCGTCGTAGTAGCCGTTGTTGACGGCGAACAGCACGAGCGCCATTTCCCAGACCTGCAGCGGCTGGTACTGGGGCTGCTTCATGAGCTCGGTCACCATGCGGCCGCGCTCGAGCTGCTTGCGGGTGGCTTCGTCGAGGTCGGAGGCGAACTGCGCGAACGCCGCCAGCTCGCGGTACTGCGCGAGGGCAAGACGCACGCCGCCGCCCAGCTTCTTGATGACCTTCGTCTGGGCCGCGCCACCGACTCGCGACACCGAAATGCCCGCGTTGATGGCGGGGCGGATACCGGCGTTGAAGAGGTCGGTCTCGAGGAAGATCTGGCCGTCGGTGATCGAGATCACGTTGGTCGGAACGAACGCGGACACGTCGCCGGCCTGCGTCTCGATGACGGGCAGCGCGGTGAGCGAACCCGTCTTGCCCTTCACGGCGCCCTTGGTGAAATCCTCCACGTACTTCTCGTTCACGCGCGCGGCGCGCTCGAGCAGGCGGGAGTGCAGGTAGAACACGTCGCCCGGATACGCTTCGCGGCCCGGCGGGCGGCGCAGCAGCAGCGAGATCTGGCGGTAGGCCCAGGCCTGCTTGGTCAAGTCGTCATAGATGATCAGCGCGTCCTGGCCGCGGTCGCGGAAGTACTCGCCCATCGTGCAGCCCGAGTACGGCGCGATGTACTGCATGGCGGCCGCGTCGGAGGCGGAGGCGGCCACGACGATCGTGTACGCCATGGCGCCGGACTCTTCGAGCTTGCGGACCACGTTCGCGATCGTCGAAGCCTTCTGGCCGACGGCGACGTAGATGCAGAAAAGGTCCTTGCCCTTCTGGTTGATGATCGCGTCGACGGCGACGGCGGTCTTGCCCGTCTGGCGGTCGCCGATGATCAGCTCGCGCTGGCCGCGGCCGACCGGGACCATCGCGTCGATCGACTTGAGACCCGTCTGCACCGGCTGCGAAACCGACTTGCGCGCGATCACGCCCGGGGCGACCTTCTCGATCGGCTCCGTCATCTTGGCGTTGACCGGGCCCTTGCCGTCGATCGGCTGGCCGAGCGAGTTCACGACGCGGCCGATCAGCTCGGGGCCGACGGGCACTTCCAGGATGCGGCCCGTGGCTTTCACGGTGTCGCCCTCGGAGATGTGCTCGTAGGCGCCCAGCACCACGGCGCCGACGGAGTCGCGCTCGAGGTTCAGCGCGAGGCCGAAGGTGTTGCCGGGGAATTCGAGCATCTCGCCCTGCATCACGTCGGCGAGGCCGTGGACGCGGCAAATGCCGTCGGTCACGGAGATCACGGTTCCTTCGGTGCGCTTTTCGGCGGCGACCTGGAGGTTCTGGATCTTCGACTTGATCAGTTCGCTGATTTCGGACGGGTTGATCTGCATTGCTGTTCCTTTAGCGGGCGAGCGCCGCGGCCATGTGGTCCAGGGCGTCGCGCACGGAGGCGTGGATGACTTGGTCGCCGACCTGCACGCGGGCGCCGCCGAGAAGCTCGGGGTCCACGGCATGTTCGGCTTCGACCTTGCGGCCGTATTGCTTCTCGAGGGCGCCGACGATCGACGCGCGCTGGGCTTCGTCGAGCGGGTGGGCGCTGGTGATCGTGGCCTGCACGACGCGCTCGCTCTCGTGCTTCAGCTCCGCGAAGAGCGTCGAGATCGAGGGCAGGAGCACCTCGCGGTGGTTGTCGACGAGCATGGCGACGAGGCGCTTTACTTCCTCGTCCAGCTTGTCGCCGCCCACGCTGAAGAAGAGGTCGCGCTTCTGCGCGACGGTCACCTTCGGGTTCGTGAGCACCGAGCGCATCGTCTCGTCGCTCGCGATGGCCGCGGCGAGCGCGAGCCCGTCCGCGACGCCCGAGAGCGCCTTGCGATCCTGCGCGGCCTTGAAGGCGGCCTCGGCGTACGGCCGCGCGACGGTGACGAGCTCGGCCATGGCTAGAGCTGCGCCTTCAGCTGGTTCAGCATGTCGGCGTGGGCCTTGGCATCGACTTCGCGGCGCAGGATCTTTTCCGCGCCGGCCACGGCGAGCTGTGCAACCTGCTCGCGAAGCACCTGCTTGGCCGACTGCACTTCCTGCTGCACGGCGGCGTGCGCGGCGGTGACGATGCGCTCGCCTTCGGTCTTGGCCGCACCCTTCGACTCTTCGATGCGGGCGGAAGCGGCCTTGTCGGCGTTGGCGACGATCTCCTGCGCGCGGGCCTTGGCCTCGGCGAGGATCTTGTCGGCTTCCTTCTTGGCCTCGACCAGCGAATTGCGGCCCTTCTCGGCCTCGGCGAGACCCTCGACGATGTTCTTCTGGCGCGTCTCGATGGCCTTCAGCAGCGGAGGCCACACGAACTTGACGGTAAACCAGATGAACAGGACGAAGGCCGCCGCCTGGGCGAACAACGTGAAGTTCAGATTCATGGCGCTAGCTCCCTTGCGGGATCCGTTTGTTTAGCGGAAGCCGACGGCAAGCGGGTTGGCGAACGCGAAGAACATCGCGAGGCCCACGCCGATGATGAACGAGGCGTCGATCAGGCCGAGCAGCAGGAACACCTTCGCCTGCAGGGCGGGCATGAGCTCCGGCTGGCGCGCGGCGCCTTCCAGGAAGCGGCTGCACATGATGCCCACGCCGACGCAGGCACCGAGGGCGCCCAGGCCGATCATCAGGCCGATGCCGATTCCGGTGTAGGCCTGGATCATGGCCAGCATTTGAAGTTTTTCCATGGTCAATTTTCCTTTACTGGGGGGTTTGCAGTTGGGTGAAAAATCAGTGGCTCTCGTGCGCCATCGCGATGTACACGATGGTGAGCATCATGAAGATGTAGGCCTGCAGCGCGACGATCAGGATGTGGAAGATCGCCCAGCCCAGGCCGAGCGGAATGGCGAAGAGGGTTCCGGCGAGGCCGGCGGAGGCCATCAGCCAGATCAGCAGGAAGATGATCTCGCCGGCGTACATGTTGCCGAAGAGACGCAGCGAGTGGCTGAGCGGCTTGGACACGTACTCGACCACGTTGAAGAGGAAGTTGAAGATCCACAGCAGCGGGTTCGAACCGAACGGCGCGCAGAAAAGCTCGTGGATGAAGCCGCCCACGCCCTTCACCTTGACCGCGAAGCCGATCATCAGCGCCCAGATGGTGAGCGCGAGCGCGAAGGTGGTGTTCACGTCGGCCGTCGGCACGATGCGGAAGCCGTGCTCCCCGCCCGGGATGAAGTGCGTGAACCAGGCGATGATGTCCACGGGCAGGAAGTCCATGGAGTTGAGCAGGAGCACCCACACGAAGACGGTGAGGGCGAGCGGGGCGACGAACTTGTGCGGGTCGCCGTGGAAGATGCCGCGGACCTGGTCGGTCACGAAGTCGAAGCAGATCTCGACGAAGGCCTGGCGCTTGGTCGGCACGCCCGAGGTGGCGCCCTTGGCGATCCAGTAGAAGAAGCCGATGCCGACGAAACCGAGGAGGACGGAGACGACGAACGAATCCACGTTGAGCATCCAGAAGCCGCCCTCTGCAACGGGCTTCGACATGAACGTCAGGTGGTGGCTGATGTACTCCGAAGGATTCTGGTACGACGACGCCATCGCAAGTCCCTAATAGTTTTCTCTCAAGCGTCTTTCACGACGATGGCCGTGGCGGACACCAGCACGGTGGCGACGAAGGCGATCAGGAAACTCGCCACCACCATTTCTTTGTAGTTCACCAGCACGACCCAGAGCTGCCCGACGATCAGGAGGATCTTTGCGGCCTCCGCCCTGAACATCGTCACCAGCGCCTGCCCTGCCGACTTCCTCTCGCGCCGCGTGACAAGCCATCCGTAAGCCCACCCGGCGGTCACGTTGACGAGCCCCCCAAGGGCCGCCGAAAGTGCGCCGTGCATCCCCCAGATCAATCCGCCCGCGGCCGCAAGAACGGCGCTGACGATGAGTTGCCACCGGAGGGTGGTGCGGATGGGCCTGCTTCGAATTCCCCAGTACATGGCAGGGCCGCGAGAAAAACCGAACAATTATAGCTGAAAAGTACCTTGCGCCGCAGCATTCCGGGCTACCGGCGCTTGAAACGCTCCACCAATCCCTGCAGCTGGTCGAGGCTCGCGTAGTCGATCACGACCGAACCGCGGCCACCGCGCTTCGCCTTCAGGCTCACGCGGGCGCCGAGCGATTCGCTCAGCTCTTCCTGCAGCCGGCGCGTGTCCGCGTCGATCTTTCCCTTGCCCGGTTTCGCGCCCGCCTTCGGCGCCTCCGACGACTGCTGGACCAAGCGCTCGATCTCGCGCACGGACAGTCCCTGCACGTGGGCCTGCGTCGCGAGCTCCACCTGGCGCTGGCGCGAAAGCGACAGCAGCGCCCGCGCATGGCCCATCTCGATCTTGCCGTCCTGGAGCATTGACTGGACCGCGGGACTCAACTCGAGGAGGCGAAGCAGGTTCGTGACCGCGACGCGCGAACGCCCGACGGCGCGAGCCGCCTCTTCCTGCGTGAGGCGAAACTCGTCGATCAGGCGCTTCAGGCCCGCGGCTTCCTCGATCGCGTTCAGGTCCTCGCGCTGGATGTTCTCGATCAGGCCGATGCCGAGCGCCGCGTCGTCGGACACCGCGCGAATCACGGCCGGCACCTTCTCCAGGCCCGCGATGCGCGCGGCGCGCCAGCGGCGCTCGCCCGCGAGGATCTCGTACTGCGCGTCGCCCACCGGGCGGACGATGATCGGCTGGATCACGCCGCGGACACGGATGGATTCGGCCAGCTCGTTCAGCGACGCCTCGTCCATGCGCGTGCGCGGCTGGTACTTGCCGGGCTGCAGCGCTTCGACCGCCAACATCGCGAGCTCTTCCTCGCCCTTGGGCTTCTTCGACTCGTTCGTGCCGAGCAGCGCGTCCAGGCCGCGGCCGAGTCCCTTGTGCTTCGTCGTCATGCGGCGTCTTTCACCTTGAATCCGTTGCGGCCCAGCAGTTCGCGCGCGAAGGCGAGGTGGGCGAGGGCGCCCTTCGAGGCCGGGTCGTGCAGCAGCACGGGCTTGCCGAAGGAGGGCGCCTCGGCGATGCGGATGTTGCGCGGGATCACGGTGTCGAACACCTTGTCCCCGTAATGCTTCTTCAGTTCCTCGGCGACCTGGATCGTCAGCGTCATGCGCGGGTCGTACATCGTGCGCACCAGCGCCTCGATCTCGATCTTCGGGTTGAGCTTCTGCTTCACCTTGCGAAGCGTTCCCACGAGGTCCGAAAGGCCCTCCAGCGCGTAGTACTCGCACTGCATCGGGATGATCACCGCGTCGGCGGCGGTGAATCCGTTCACCGTGAGCATGTTGAGCGCGGGCGGGCAATCGATCACGACGAAGTCGTAGTCGCCGCGCACGGAGTCGATGGCCTTGCGCAGGCAGTACTCGCGATCCTCCATCTGGATCAGCTCCACCTCGGCGCCCGCCAGCTCGCGATTGGACGGGACGACGTCGTAGTTGCCCTCGCAATGCACGATCGCTTCCGAAACCGAGCATTCGCCCAGGATCACGTCGTACACGGTCTTCTCGCAGGCGGACTTGTCGACGCCGCTGCCGGTCGTCGCGTTGCCTTGCGGGTCGAGGTCCACGAGCAGCGCTCGGCGCCCGTAGTGCGCGAGGCTCGCGGAGAGGTTCACGGCGATCGACGTCTTGCCGACGCCGCCCTTCTGGTTTGCGATGACGAAGACGCGGGCCATCAAGCGGCTTTCAGGAGTACGAGGTGGCGTTTCGCATCGAGGCTCGGCACGCGCAGCTCGACGACGCCGTCGACGCGGTGCGTTGCGGGCACGCGGGCGATCTCGTCGAAGGGATGCACGCCCTTCATCGCCAGCATCACGCCGCCCGGCGCGACCAGGTGCTTCGACTGGGCGACGAAATCCGCGAGCTCGGAGAACGCGCGTGAGACGACCACGTCGAAGCGCGACGCAGGCGCCCACCGCTCGACACGCTCGCAGACGACGGTGACGTTCGCGAGTCCGAGCTCTGCCTTCGCCTGCGCGAGGAACGCCGTCTTCTTGTGCGACGAGTCGAGCAGCGTGACCGCGATGTCGGGGCGCGCGATCGCGATCGGGATGCCGGGCAGTCCTGCTCCCGTTCCCACGTCGAGGAGCGTGGACGCGTTGCCCAGCTGCGGAAGGATCGAGAGGCTGTCGAGCAGGTGCAGCGCCACCATCTGCTCCGGCTCGCGGATCGCCGTGAGGTTGTGCACGCGGTTCCACTTGGCGAGCAGGCCCAGGTATGCGGCCAGCTTCGCGGGGGATTCCGGCGGCAAGCTGAGGCCCATCGCCGAAAGACCTTCGGCGATGCGGATCTCGATGGTCATGCGGATCTCTCGGAGGGTGCCGTCTCGTCGGCGAGACGGCGGCGTTTCAGGTGGACCAGCAGCAGCGAGATCGCCGCTGGGGTGATGCCTTGCAGGCGCGAAGCCTGGCCCACCGTCTCGGGCCGCTGCTGCGCGAGCTTCTGCTGCGCTTCCCGGGAAAGGCCGCGAACGGTGGCGTAGTCGATGTCGGCCGGAATGACCTGGCCTTCCTGGGCCTGCTGGCGGGCGACCTCGTCCTGCTGGCGATCGATATAGCCCGCGTACTTGGCGGCGATCTCCACTTGTTCCGTGACGGCAGGATCGAGCAACTCCGCGCCAGTATTGGGTTCCATCGGCAGTGAGCGATAGCTCACATCCGGGCGGCGCAGGAGCTCGTGGAGCGTGTGCTCGCCCGATCGGGTGGACTTGAGGCGCGCCGTCTCGCGGTCGATTGCCTCGCGTTTCGCCTCGAATGCCTTCCACTGAGCGTCGCCGACCAGCCCGAACTTGCGGCCCACCTCGGTCAGGCGAAGATCGGCGTTGTCCTCGCGAAGCTGCAGGCGGTATTCGGCGCGGCTGGTGAACATGCGATAGGGCTCGGACACGCCCCGGGTCACGAGGTCGTCGACCAGCACGCCGAGATAAGCCTCGTCGCGGCGTGGGGACCACGCGGCTTCGCCCTTCACCCGCAGCGCGGCGTTCAGGCCGGCCAGCAGGCCCTGGGCAGCCGCCTCTTCATATCCCGTCGTTCCGTTGATCTGCCCGGCGAAGAAGAGGCCCTCGATCGCCTTGGTCTCGAGCGATGCCTTGAGGCCCCGCGGATCGAAGTAGTCGTATTCGATCGCGTAGCCGGGGCGAAGGATGTGCGCGTTCTCGAGGCCGGGAATCGAGCGCACCAGCTCCCACTGCACGTCGAACGGAAGGCTGGTCGAGATGCCGTTCGGGTAGTACTCGTGCGTCGTGAGTCCCTCGGGCTCGAGGAAGATCTGGTGGCCGGACTTGCCGGCGAAGCGATGGATCTTGTCTTCGATGGAGGGGCAGTAGCGCGGGCCCACCCCCTCGATGACGCCGGTGAACATCGGCGAACGGTCGAGGCCGCCGCGGATGATCTCGTGCGTGCGCTCGTTCGTGTGGGAGATCCAGCAGCTCATCTGGCGCGGGTGCATTCCCCGGTTGCCGCGGAAGGAAAACACGGGCTCCGGGGAATCGCCGGGCTGCTCCACCAGTTTGGAGAAATCGATGCTGCGGCCGTCGATGCGCGGCGGGGTCCCGGTCTTCAGGCGCCCCACGGGCAGCTTCAGCTCGCGAAGGCGTGCCGCGAGCGACAGGGAGGGTGCATCCCCGGCCCGGCCGCCCTGGTAGTTGTTCAGGCCGACGTGGATGCGCCCGCCAAGGAAGGTCCCGGCGGTCAGCACGACCGCGGGCGCCCGGAACTGCAGGCCGATCGCGGTGACGGCGCCGGCGACACGGTCGCCCTCGATGAGGAGGTCGTCGACGGCGTTCTGGAAGATCCAGAGGTTCGGCTGGTTCTCGAGCTGGCGGCGAATTGCGGCCCGGTAGAGGACACGATCGGCCTGGGCACGGGTCGCGCGGACCGCTGGACCCTTGCTGGCGTTGAGCGTGCGGAACTGGATGCCGGCTTCGTCCGTGGCCAGGGCCATCGCGCCACCCAGGGCGTCGACTTCCTTCACCAGGTGGCCCTTGCCGATGCCACCGATGGAGGGGTTGCACGACATCTGCCCCAGCGTCTCGATGGCGTGCGTGAGGAGGAGGGTGCGCGCACCCGCCCGGGCCGAGGCGAGCGCCGCCTCGGTGCCGGCATGTCCGCCGCCCACCACGATCACATCGAATTGCCTGGGAAAGTCCACGACTCGCGTCCGAAAAGAGGGCCCTGCGGGGCCGAACCAAGACCGCGAATTCTACGCGAAAGACCCTCCCGGCCCCACGTTCTGTTCCACGTGGAACAGCGGGCCGGAGGCTATTTGTCGCGCGTCAGGACCCAGGCGGTGGTGCGGGCGTATGCCTTTTCGCGGGCTTCCGGATGGGCGCCGACCGTGGCGCCCCAGCCCGTCGGGCTGGCCGCGTTGCTGACCGTCGGGCGCGAGCGGACCTCGCTGAATCCGTCGAAAGCGTGGTGGGCGCCGGGATAGACGTCGATTTCGATCGGCGCCCCGTGGTTCCGGGCCTGCTCGACCAGCGCCTCGCAGTGCACGGC
>Ga0075366_10002025_pt1 | contig 10287 bp, 4 predicted proteins | sample EndMethybrTD3031_FD_72351 | JGI IMG/M metagenome (GOLD analysis project Ga0075366, IMG submission 72351) | Populus endosphere microbial communities from Tennessee, USA - Endosphere MetaG P. TD hybrid TD303-1 | ecosystem: Host-associated > Plants > Roots > Endosphere | place: USA: Tennessee... | reverse complement strand
ACCTCGACGCGCTCGATGGCGTTGAACGGGATGGTGGTGAGGTTCACGCCCTGCACGCCCTGGATCTCACCGGCGAAGCTGTTCAGGCGCTTGCCGTTCAGCAGCACGAGGGTGCGGCCGCCCTGGAGGCCACGCAGCGAGGCGGTGTTCGCGCTGAAGGTCAGCGCGCCGATGGTGTTGGCGATGGAGACGTTGCCGGCGCTGTTGTTCGCCGCCACAAGGTTCATCAGCTCGTAAGCGTTGGTCGCGCCGCTTCTCTCGATGTCTTCGCGGGTCAGCACGACGATGGCCGACGGGCCCTCGCCTTCGACGCGCTTGATGTTCGATCCCGTGACTTCGATCTTTTCAATCTTCTGTGCCTGCTGTGCGAAAACCGGCGTAGAAGCGACGGTCAACGCTACGCCGGCGCCGAGAATCGGAGCCAGCGCAAACGATAGCTGCTTCAATTTTGAATTCATTGTTGGAACCCCAGGTAGTGAGAAAGGTATTGAAAACCAGAGACTTGCGGAGTGGACTCGACGGGTTTTTTATGGGCCTTCTAGAGCCGTTGACACGGGTGGGATGATAGCGAGTGTCATCGATTTATCCAACAATATTTTCCTGACTGTTGCGCGGATACAACAGCCCAAGCCCGCGTTTTTGAAGCACTTTGGTGACAATTTGAAATAAAAAGGGGGCCCGGAGGCCCCCTTCTTGTGGCGGTTGTTGCGCTTACATCTTCCAGGTCAGGCCGAGGCGGTACTGGCGGCCGCGGACGTCGAACGTGCTGAAGTCGTAGTTGAACGTCGAGCTGGCGCCCGGATCCACGAACGGCAGCTTGTTCGTGAGGTTCACGACCGAGCCCTGGATCGACAGGTTCTTCGTCAGCTGGTACTTGGCGAAGAAGTCGTACGTGATGTACGACGGCACCTCGTTCGGGTACACCTGGTTCTGGAAGCGCACGTCGCCCGGCGCGAAGAACGAGGCGGCGAGGAAGTCCTGGCGGTAGTGGCGGATGTAGTTGCCGGCCAGGGTGGACGAGAACGGTCCCGCGTCGTAGTCGAACGCCAGCTGGCCGCGGGTGCGCGGCAGCGTGCTGGTGCCTTGCCCGTTGGTGCCCGCGTACTCGACGCCGTCCTGCACGTACGAGTCCACGTACGACACGTTGAGGCGCGTCGTGAGGCGCCCGGCGCCCGTGTTCATGCGATAGCGGGCTTCCAGGTCCCAGCCGCTGGTGAGCGTCTTCGAGGCGTTGAAGTAATTCGCGAAGACCGTGACGATGTTGCCGGTCACCGGGTCGCGGATCACGCGGGTCGGATCGCCCGCATCCACGATGTCCTGGAAGTTGGGCGCGAGGACGATGTTGGTCCAGTCGATGCGGTAGTAGTTGGCGCCGATGCTGAAGTTCGGGTTCGGCTCGAAGATGATGCCGGCCGTGGTGCTGGTCGACTCCTCGGCCTCGAGGTTCGGGTTGCCAGCGAACACGCCCGAGATCTGGACGTTGGTGGCGCCCGTCACCGGGTCGTTCACCTGCACGAAGAACGTGGCGACCGACGGGGAGATTTCCGGCAGCGTCGGGGCGCGGAAGCCCTTGCCCCAGTTGGCGCGCAGCAGGATCGAGTCGGTGACCTTGAACTTCACGCCCGCCTTCGGCGTGGTGGAGCTGCCGTAGTCGCTGTAGTGGTCGTAACGCAGGGCCACGTTGGCCTCGATGGCGCGCGTGATCGGCAGCGAGAGCTCGCCGTAGACCGCCCAGTTGTCGCGCTTGCCGTCGGTCGCCGTGATGCCCTGGCCGAGGACGTCGCCACCGGTGGCGGAGGCGTCCGGGCGGTCGTTCAGCTTCTCGTTGCGGAACTCGCCGCCGAGGGCGAGGCCGGCGTTGCCGCCCGTCATCTTCCAAAGCTCCGTGCTCGCCTTGGTGTCGATGAACTTGAGCTCGGAGGTCGACTCGCGCTTCACGTTCAGGCGGATCGATTCACGCACCGAGTCCGGGGTGAGCGTCGGGCGGTCCAGGTTGAGGGTGGAGCTGGTGACCAGCGGGACGGGGGGCTGCACAGAAGAGGGCACTCCGAAGGCGGCGCTGAGTGCGGTCTTGCTGGTGCGGTTCAGGTTGTCCTGCGAGATCTCGTTGCGCGAGAAGCCGATGGCGCTGTCGAGATCCCAGCTCCTCACCGTGTAGGTCAGGCCCGCGAGGATGCGAACCGTGTCCGAGACCGTCTTCTGGTCACGCGTGCCGAAGTCCTGCAGGTTGCCCGTGTAGCGGGCATTGCTGCCGAACGGGTTGCCGGCGGCGCCGGGGGCGAAGTTCGCGGTGTAGGCGAACGGCTGCAGGCCCGCGGCGGTCGGCTGGAGGGCGGTCGTGACCCACACCGGCGGCGTGAACACCTGGAAGTTCTCCACGCGCGACAGGCCGAGCTCGGCGTAGCCGGTGGCGTTGGGCGAGAACTCCTTGGTGAAGCGCGACAGCACGCCGATGCGCTCGGTCTCCGGCAGCGCGGAGAGCTGGCCGTTGATGTCCTTGCCGCAGAACGTGTTGGTGGCCAGCGCCTGGGGCGAGGTGGCGGCGAGCAGGCCGCGCTCGACGGCCTGCACACCGGTGAGGACGAACCCGCCCACCGCCGTGCAATCCGTGATCGCGCGGAAGTTGTTGCTGAGCGAGCCGTTCGCGTTGAGCTGGCGCCACGTTCCGCCCGCGGTCAGCGACTGGAAGTTGCGCCCGCCGGGATACTGGCGATAGTCGCGCGAGGCACCGAAGTCGGTGTCGCTCAGCAGCAGGCCGTCGCGCTTGTAGTAGTCCAGCGTGGCGAAGGCGGACCAGCGGTCCTTGGCGAGGTCGCCCCAGCCGGTGGTGGCGTTGAATCGATACTCGTTCTTGCCTTCGGACTGGCCGATCAGGCCGCTGACCTCGAGGCCCTTGTAGTCCTTGCGCAGGATGATGTTGACCACGCCCGCGATGGCGTCGGAGCCGTAGATCGCCGAGGCGCCGTCCTTGAGGATCTCGATGCGCTCCACGGCGGAGGTCGGGATCGAGTTCAGGTCGACGAACGAATCCTGCAGGTTCTGCGCGAAGCCGTAGCCCGCGGTGCGGCGGCCGTTCAGCAGCACGAGGGTGGTCTTCTGGCCCAGGCCGCGCAGGGAGATGCCGGCGGCGCCGGAAGCGAAGCTGTTGGCGAAGCTCTCGCCGAAGGAACCGCCCGAGTTGGCGGGGATGTTGCGCAGGACTTCGGCGACGGTCGCCTGGCCGGTGCGCTCGATCTGGTCACGGGTGATGATCTCGACGGGGGCGACCGTTTCCTGGTCGACGCGCTTGATGTTCGAGCCCGTCACTTCGATCTTCTCCACGCGCTGCGCCTGCTGCGCATGGGCGGCTGTGGCGGCCACCGAGACCGCGACACCCGTGCCCAGGGCCTTTACGAGCGCGCTGGACAAGTCTTTCCTCTTGATTTGCTTCATGAATTCTCCCGATATTGTGGTTGGAGTACCGCCGAAGAGTGGGGATTTGCTGCGAGACGAATACGGAGACGTTCCGGATACCGAATTTTATGATCCGCGAAGAATAGCGATCTGGCCGTCAAAACTCCAACAGGTTATTTCGGTTTGTATCGTTTTCGCAACAATCGGTCACCGCGGTTTCTCCCTCGGCGCGAGCCGGGAGTGACCCCAAAAAAAGAGGGGCCCGAAGGCCCCTACCTGGGTACTGCGATTGCGAACTGCGATGCTTCTTATCTGAACGTGTACTTCAACCCGAGGCGGAAGTAGCGGCCCATCGCGCCCGAGACATCCATCGGGTTGTAGTTGATGGCACCGTACGTGGTGGGATCCAGCGGGGCCACCTTGTCGGTCACGTTCGCGATCGAGCCGTAGACCTGCAGGTTCTTGTTGACGTCCCACCGGCCACTCAGATCCAGCGTCCAGAAGGACGGGATCTTGCAGCCGTTGGGCGCATCGGAACCATCCGCGAACACGTAGAGGCACTCGCTGCTCGCCTTGTCGGCGGTGTTCTTCATGCTGCTGCGCCAATTGAGCAGGGCCGTGAGGCCGAACCCCTGGAAGTCCCAGGTCAACGTGCTGACGACCTTGTCCTTCGGCGTGCCGATGCAGTTGGAGACGTCGCAATTGCCGTGCGTACCCGCGTAGTCGGTGGTCACGCCCCCGTCGATGAGCTTCCAGCTATTGGTGCGCGTCCAATGCGCGTCGGCCTTGAAGCGGCCGACGGACGTGGTCCAGCGATAAGCGATATCGAAGTCGACACCGGAGACTTCCGCCTCACCCTTGTTCACGTACGGCGCGAATACCACGAGGGCGGTGCCGGAGTTGGGGATGACGTTCCCGTTGGCGTCGACCAGGTTGTTGTCCGAACGCACGACGGTGGGACCGAAGAATGCCTCCTGGGTGGAGATGGTCTGGATCGCGTCCTTCTTCTTGATCTTCCAGAAATCCGCGCCGAAGGTGAAGTCCCTGACCGGCTCGACGATGAAGCCGAAGTTGTAGCTCTTCGATTTCTCCGGCTTCAGGTCCGGGTTACCGCTTCCCGCGCCGGCCACGGCGGCGCCGGTGCAATCCGCGGCCGTCGCGCCAGGCGCGGGGCCTGCGCCGTTGGGGCAGCGGATCGGGTCGTAGGCACCCGCGGAGCCGAACGCGGCCAGGTGGCCCGGGCTCGATTCAGCCGCGTTCGGTGCGCGGAAGCCTTCCGCGTAGGAGGCGCGCACCGCGACCTGCTGGATCGGCGTCCACTTCACCGAGAACTTCGGCGTGGTGGAATCGAAGTTGTCGTAGTGGTCGTAGCGCACCGCCGCCGACAGCTCGAGGGTCTTAACAACGGGCAGCAGAACCTCGCCGTAGATCGCCCAGACGTCCTCGTCCTGGGTGTAGCCACCGTTGTAGTTCGCGATCACGGAGCCGTCCTCGGTGCCGCTGAGGGACGGAGTGTTCACGTAGGTCTTGCGCCATTCGCCGCCGAGGGCCAGCGCCGCAGCGCCGCCCGCCATGTTCCAAAGCTCCCGGCTGCCCTTGAAGTCGAGGACGTCGAGCTTGGTCTTGGCATGGGACGTCGCATGGGTGAACAGGGAAGCGCGTTGCGCGTCGGTGTTCGCCGCGGGGTTGTTGAAGCGGTAGCCGAACGTCGCGCTGGCCGGATTGTTGAACGCGTCGATCACGCCCTGGGTGCGGAGCACCGTGTAGTCCTGGTCGAGAGTCGATTGGGCATGAACGTACCCGGTATCGAAGTCCCAGCCCCAGTTCGATCCCTTGATCCCGACCACGAAGCGCGACATGTCCACCTCGTTGGTGCGCCGCTGCGCACCGAACTCGGCGAAGGCATAGCGGAATCGCGCGGGGATGCCGAAGGGGTTGTCAGGATGGGTAGGCGCGAGCGTGATTTCCGGCACGTTGATCCCCGTGGCGTAGCCGCGGATGCCGTAAGGCCCGATGAGCGTGTTGGGGGTGGTCAGCAGGCTCACGTCGAACCCGGTCTTGTTCGTCGAGTAGCTCAGCTCGCCGTAGGCTTCCCAGCCGCCGGAAAGGGCGAGCGTGCCGCGGGCGAATAGCTGCATTTGCTCCAGCTCGGGCAGGAAGCTGCGGACCTGGCCCACGTCGTAGGAGCAGCCGGTGTCGCCCGCGATGGCGGGGCGGACGGCCAGGGCGACGTTGGCGCAGGGAGTAGCTTGCTGCCAGGCGCCGGTGGTCCTGCCGTTCCGGATCAGTCCTCCGGGGTTGGCGCTCGCGGTCGCGCCGATGAGGAAGCCGGGCGTCCACTGGCTCGCCAGCGGGTCGTAGCCCCATTGGCGCGTGTCGCCCCTGCCGATCCAATCGCGAGTGCGGTCGCGATAGTGGGTTTCGTCATTCTTCGAGTACTCGAGGTTGATGAATCCGTTCCACTTGTCCCGGGACAGGTCGCCGCCGCCGACCATCACGCTCGCCTTCAAGCTCTGGGCGTCGCTGTAGCTCGAGATCCCGCCTTCGATCTTGCCGATGGCGCCGATGAAGTCCTTGCGCAGGATGATGTTGACCACGCCGGCCAGGGCATCGGAGCCGTAGATGGCGGAGGCGCCGTCCTTCAGGATCTCGACGCGCTCGATCGCTTCGACCGGAATCGAGGAAAGGTCGCTGAACATCTTCTGGAAATCGTCGGCGCGCGGGTAGAGCGCGAGGCGCCGGCCGTTCAGCAACACGAGCGTCGCGTTGGCGCCCAGGCCTCGCAGGGAGATGGCGGTCGCGCCGGCGGCGAAGCCGTTGCCGAATGTCGTGGCCAGGGAACCCATGCCATCCAGGGGCAAGCTCTGGAGGTACTCGGCGAGGTTGGTCTTTCCGGAAGCGGAAATGTCGTCCTTGGAAATGACGAGGACCGGCGTAGCGGCTTCGGCGTCAACCCGCTTGATGTTGGAACCGGTGACTTCGATCCTCTCGACCTTTTGGGCCTGCTGGGCGAAGGCGTTAGGTGCGGCCAGGACCCCAGCTCCGAAGACGGCAATGAGCGCCCTCGGGATCTTCTTCTTGATTTCCTTCATGAATTCTCCCTACTTGTGGTTGGGTGGACTGCGGATGGAGGAGTGAGGCGGTGAAATTCGGCAAGAATAGTGACGGAGCCGTCAAAAACGCAACACATTATTACGGGACGTGTTGTTTTGTGACAACGCGTGACGGGGCGCCGCCGGGTCGATGAAGCCGGGGACGGAGGGGGATAGGGAGGAAAAAACGGCCGGGCAGGCCGGGTGCTACCAGGCGATCGAGACGCGCGCTCCGCCGAGGGGGGATTCGCTGATCGTGGCGTCGCCGCCATGCCACCGGGCGACCTGGCGCACGATCGCCAGGCCCAGCCCGAAGCCGCCCGAGTCGCGCGCCCGGCTGCGATCGAGCCGCACGAAGGGCTCGAACAGGCGCTCGCGGTCGGCCGCCGCGATGCCGCCGCCGTCGTCGTCGACGTGGATGACGGTGCGGTCGTTCTCGCGCCGCAGCGACACGCTCACGGTCGAGCGTGCGTGCAGGCGCGCATTGCGAAGCAGGTTCACGACCGCGCGCGCCATGTAGCGGGGCTCGCAGCGCACCGCCTCCAGGCCCACGTCGGCGACGATCTCGACCGCGGGATCGGCCGGCCCGTCGTCACCGCGCGCATCGGCCAGCACGTCCTCGAGCCACGGCTCGGCCGGAACGTTCTCCAGCCGCATCGACGGCTCGCTGCGCTCGAGCTTGGCGTAGTCGAGCAACTCGGTGGTGAGCTCGTCGATCTCGGCGATGTCGCGCTCCATGCGGGCGAGGAAGCGGTCCTTGCCCTCGGCGCCGGTCTCCTCGCGCGCGAGCGAGTGGCTGAAGCGCAGCCGCGCGAGCGGCGTGCGCAGCTCGTGCGAGACGGAGCTGGTGAGGGTGCGGTGCGACTGCATCAGCGAGGCGACCTGCTGCGCCATGGCGTTGAAGGCCTCGGCGAGCGGGCGCAACGGAGAGTGCCGCCCGACGCTCGCGCGCGCCTCGAAATGCCCGCCGCCCACGGCGTCGGTGGCGCGACGCAGCACCAGCAGCTCGCGCCAGAAGGGCCGCACCCAGAAGAAGACCAGCACCGCGACGATGGCGAACTCGATGGCCCAGTTCACCACGTAGGTGATCATGCGCATGCGCCGCGTGTCGGGACCGGGGAAGTCGATCGCCGCCGCGTCGCCGGTCCGCAGCCGCTTCACCAGCGTGAAGCCGCCGCCTTCGTTCTCGAGGGTGACGATCGAGCCGCGCTCGAAGCCCTCGGCCTGCTCGGGCTTGAAGCGGCTGCGTTCCGGCAGCGAGCCGGCCGGCCTCAGGCGCGCCGGCATGCCGAAGCCCTCGGCGATCTCGCGGAAGCGCGCCGCGCGCGCCTCGGGAGGCACGGCCTGGAGCGCCTCGTCGATCAGGTGGAAGGTGGGCACGAAGCGCACGCGGAAGTCGAACTTCATCGACGACTCGCGCCACACGAACTCCATGAGCTGCATCTGGAGCACGAACGAGAGCACGAGCGTCGCGATGAGCACGCCGTAGAGCTTGAGGAACAGCCGGATCACGGTTGGGGCCCCGCGCGGCTACCAGCTGGTCGGGCTGAACAGGTAGCCGACGTTGCGGATCGTCTTGATGCGCTCGGCGCTGTCGACCAGGTCGCCCAGCTTGCGGCGCAGGCGGTAGATGCGGCAATCGACCGAGCGGTCGGAGCCGTCGTAGTCGAGGCTGCGCAGCTTGTTGAGGATGTCGTTGCGCGACAGCACCTTGCCGGCATGGCGGGCGAGCAGCCACAGCAGGTCGAACTCCGAGCTCGTGAGGTCGACCGGCTTGCCGGCGAGCCGCACCGAGCGCGAGGCGATGTCGATCTCGAGGCTGCCGAACGCGATCGTGTCGCCGTTCGTGGTGCTGCGCTCGCGCATGCCGGCGCGGCGCAGGATCGCGCGCACGTGCGCCAGCAGGACGCGCGGCTGCACCGGCTTGGGTATGAACTCGTCGGCGCCCAGCTCGAGGCCCACGACCCGGTCGAAGTCCTCGTCGCGCGCGGTGAGGATCATGATCGGCAGCGTGGCCCCGCGCGCGCGCAGCTCGCGGCAGATCTCGAAGCCGTCGAGCCCCGGCAGCATCACGTCGAGCAGCAGCAGGTCCGGCGCGAGCTCGTGGGTCTTCTCGATCGCGACGTCGCCGCGCTTGATCCAGTGCATCTCGAGGCCGTTCTTGCCGAGGTACTCGGCGATGAGCTCCGCCAGTCCCTCGTCGTCCTCGACCAGCAGGACGCGGGCGGCGGTTTCGGCGGCGAGGGCCTCGGATGCGTCCATGGTCAGCGGAAGTTGTAGTTGAGCCCGGCGTACCAGTAGCGGCCGCGCAGGCTGTGCTGCTCGAACAGGTAGACCGTCGAGATCTCCGCGATGGCGACCGGCGGCTGCTTGTCGCCGAGGTTCCTGCCGCCGAAGTAGACCTTCAGGTTCTTGACGCCCGAGTAGGCGAACTGCGCGTCCACGGTGGTCCACGACGGGATGTTCTCCGGCGCCGTCGACGACGCGGAGGTCGACTGCTTGAAGTGGTGCGTGTAGTTGATGTTGACGTTGGTGGAGAAGGGGCCCACGTCGTGGCCGAACGTCATCACGGCCTTGATGCGCGGCACGTCATAGGTGCCCGCCAGCTCCTCGAGCGGCTCTTCGGGCGCGGGAGGCTGCTTGTAGGAGATGAGGTACGAGCCGATGAAACCGGCCGACATGCGGCCGAGCTCGCCCGCGGACCAGCGGAAGCGCGCGTCGACATCGATGCCCGAGGTCTTCAGCGACGAGAGGTTCTCGTAGGGCACCGCCACCAGCACGATCGGGCCGGGTGCGCCGCGCGCGATGTCGTCGGAAGTGGCCGGGCCGCGCGTCACGAACTGCGAGTAGCGCGACTCGTTGTCGAGGATGAACTGGAAATCGCGCGACGAGATGAGGTCCTTCTGCTTCACGTAGTAGTAGTCGACCCCGATGCTCGCGCCCTTGGTCGGCTCCCACACGAAGCCGCCCGTCCAGCTGTCGGACTTCTCGGGCTTGAGGTCGGGGTTGGCCGAGAACGAGCCCGGCAGCGAGACCGCGCCGCAATACACGGCGTTGATCGCGCAGCGCGTGGTGTCCTCGAGGCTCTGGAAGAAGAACGCGCTCGACTCCCCGCTCTCGGGGATCGAGGGCGCGCGGAAGCCTTTGGCGTACGTGGCGCGCACCAGGAGCCGCGGGTCCGCCGCCCAGCGCAACCCTATCTTGGGTGTCGTGGAGCGGCCGAAGTCGCTGTAGTTGTCGGTGCGGCCGGCGAGCTGCATCTCGACCGTCTTCAGGAGCGGGACGTTGAACTCGATGTAGGCCGAGGTGATGTCGCGCTCGCCCTTGGCCTGCGTGCTCCCGCGGCCGAGGACGTCGCCGCTGGTGAGCACCGGGTCCGAGTAGTCGTCGTAGTCCTCCTTCCGGTACTCGATGCCCGCGGCCATGCCGAGCGGCCCGCTGCGCATCTGCATGAGCTCGCCCGAGATCTTGGCGTCGACGAAGGAGAGCTTGGAGTCGCCGAAGCGCGAGTACCCGACGCGGATGCGATCGTAGGTCGCGGCGGAGTTGGCGCCGTTGTTGAGGAAGTTGTACGAGCCGTCGGCGATCGCGGCTAGCAGGCCCGAGATGCGGATGTTGTTGGCGTCCTTCTGCTCGGACTCGCTGCGGGTATAGCCGCCGGCGGCTTCCCAGCTCCAGTTGCCCCACGCGCCGTTCAGTCCGGCCACGAAGCGGGTCGCGTCGGTGGTGTTCGTGATCTGGCGCGGGCCCACGTCGTCGAAGCGGTAGCGCACCTCGATCGGCACCGTGAACGGATTGGAGT
>Ga0075366_10002024_pt1 | contig 10289 bp, 10 predicted proteins | sample EndMethybrTD3031_FD_72351 | JGI IMG/M metagenome (GOLD analysis project Ga0075366, IMG submission 72351) | Populus endosphere microbial communities from Tennessee, USA - Endosphere MetaG P. TD hybrid TD303-1 | ecosystem: Host-associated > Plants > Roots > Endosphere | place: USA: Tennessee... | reverse complement strand
CATCATGGTAAATACCTATAACCTGCGTCCCAGCGTAGCAATAGTCCCTGATGGCGGAGAGAACTGGGAGACCGAGACATTCGCCAAGGGTGTCCAATGGATTAAGCTGGAATCCCACGGCAAAACCAGTCACGCATCCCGCCCCTGGGAAGGTACCAATGCAATTAGCAAGCTAGTAAGTGCCCTCAGCGAAATCGAAGCACTCGCCCCAAAGACAAAAGACAAGCAGGCAACATCTATTAATGTTGGCACGTTTGAGGGTGGCACTGCCGGAAACCAGATTCCAGCGCATGCATCAGCGATGCTTGATGTGCGTCACGGCAACATCGATGACTATGAGCGTATCTATCCGCGCATTCGTGAAATCTGCGACAAATATGGCGTAAAAGACACCCTTCTCGTGAGTGACCCGCCGTGTATCAATGACATTAACAACCCTTACATTAAGTCATTCCGGACTATCATCGAAGGCGTGACAGGCAAGCAGCCAGGCACGATGTACAGCTATGGCGCTACTGACGGACGTTATTTCAGCGCGAACAATATACCCTCTATCATTGTCTCTCCAGAGTGCGGGGGCAGGCATAGCGAAGGCGAGTGGCTTTCCGAGCAAGGTTTCAAGCAGTTTGCAGCCGTTCTGGAACAATTCGTCATGTTAGAAGCTACGGCTAAAAGCATTGAACATCCGTCCCGGGCGTATCCTGTTAAGACCTCCTGATTTGCCCTGGCCCAGAAGCTGTTCTATGCTGTGTTAAATGGATACATTGTTAGAAACACTGGTCGGAATGCCTAGCGTTTGTAATGACCTTCCTGCGGCAAATCGCATATTGTCCTTCGCTGAAGATCATTTACGCCAGACAGGCCTACACGTACAGAAGTACGAGTCCCATAAATTCCCATCGCTCGTAGCAACTACCCGCAAAACAAAAACTCCTAAAGTCATGTTAGCTGCCCATCTTGATACGGTGGATGCGCCGGAAGACCTCTTTAAACTCCGGCTAGAGAATGGCCGGTACTATGGCAGGGGCGCACTCGATATGAAATCGGCAGTCTCCAACTACTTGCATGTTCTCCAAGAAATCCCTGACCTCAGCAAGTATGACATCGGCGTAATGCTCACTACAGATGAAGAGTACTTCGGGCAGTACGGTACGGGCATGCTGGTAGGCAAAGGCTATGTTCCGGAAGTGTGTGTCCTGCCCGACAGCTGCTATGGCGACAACTGGCATATTGAAACCTTCGCTAAAGGCTGTTGGTTTGGACAACTAACTGCACTTGGAGTGAATGCCCACGGCTCCAAGCCCTGGGAAGGCGATAGCGCAAATATCAAATTAGTTAAGGCGCTCGACGCCATCAACCAGCTATTCGAGGGTCGTCAGCGTCATGATACTGCGACATTAAACGTTGGTATGATGCAGGGCGGCACATCTATAAACCAGATACCTGCGGCTGCTTCAGCAACACTGGACATCCGTTTTGTGGAGGTGAGTGACTTCAACAAGCTACGGCGTGCGATTACTTCCGTATGCAACCAGCACGGCGTCAGCCTCAAAACAATCCGTAAAGCTACTCCGCCCACACAAAATGACATGGAACACCCGCTGGTTAAGGCTTTCGCCAAGCATGTTACCACGCAGACCGGCATTACGCCTGAACCGTTCAGCGCCTACGGCACAACTGATGCCCGCTATTTCAATGCAAAGGGCGTGCCGTGTATTCTTACGTCGCCACCCGGAGGCGGACACCACAGCAGTGATGAATGGCTGAGCAAAGAAGGATACGAACAGTTCAGGCTGATCCTACGCAATTATCTCGATGAGGTCGCCAGGACTCCTTCACCCGTCTCCACCGAAGCACTTGCACTGGCCTAATATAGTTATTCCTGGAGGCCAGCTGCATACCGGAACAAATGGTCTAGTGTTTCGGGTGTCTAGATCGTTGACATATATGGGGTCATACGATACAATACCCTTGATCTCATTACCGAAGACAGTAGCTGTCGAAAGACTTAATTGGCTACCGAGGCGAGAAACAATCCATTTTGTTTTATGTCCGAGTCTTTGGTAGTGCGAGAACCAAAGACTTTTTTGTTCTTTAAAAATCTAAATGGTCGATTAGATTTACAAAGTAAAAAAACGGAAGAAGTAATATATATGGCTTTAACCAAGCAAGAAAAAGACGATGTCGTCAAAGAAGTAGCTGAGATGCTTGCATCAAGCAAAATGACTGTTGTTGCCAAATACCAAGGTACAACTGTTAAGGCTATCCAGCAGCTTCGCCGCGACTCCCGCGCTACCGGTACGAAAGTACAGGTTGTAAAAAACCGGTTGGTTATCAAAGCTTTGCAAGCTAGCAACACCCTTAAGGATGTTGACACAAGTGAATTGAAGGGCATGCTCCTCTACGCTTTCAACGGCGAAGACGAAGTTGCACCAGCAAAAGCACTCGCAGATTTTGCAAAGGCTAACCCAACCATCGAATTCGTTGGTGCTATTACCCCAGAGGGTAAGTTCGCCAGCGCTGACGAAGTAAAAGCCCTGGCTGCATTGCCAGGCAAGAACGAGCTTATCGCTCAGGTTGTCGCAACCCTTCTATCACCAGTCAACGACATTACAAATGGCCTTTCCGGCAATTTGCACGCGTTACTGGATGGTGTTGAAGCGAAAGCCGCTAACTAATTGAAAGGAATCCATTAACATGGCTGATTTAAAGAAATTTGCAGAACAGCTCGTTGGTTTGACTGTTCTCGAAGTAAACGAACTTAAGAACATCCTTAAGGATGAATACGGCATCGAGCCTGCAGCTGCTGCTGTAGCTGTTGCTGGTCCTGCCGCTGCTGGTGAAGCAGCTGCTGACGAAAAAGCTGAATGGGATGTTGTCCTTAAGGACGCAGGTGCCCAGAAGGTAGCTGTTATTAAGGCCGTTAAGGACATTACTGGTCTTGGTCTTGGTGAAGCTAAGGCTCTTGTTGACGGTGCTCCAAAGACCATCGTTGAGAAGGCTAGCAAAGAAGACGCTGAAGCTCACAAGAAGGCTCTTGTTGACGCCGGCGCTACTGTTGAACTCGCCTAATTAGACTTGTTCTAACAGTAAAAGACCCGTGGTTTTGTGCCACGGGTCTTTTTAGTATGCGGTTCACGCTGCCGCTAACTGGCGTGGAAACTCTGCCGGCGGCGTGGGGGCATCCTGGGCACCCACAACGTTGTTCGACAAGAACACGGCAGTTCCGCCAATCATAATGCGTGTTTGCCCAAAGGGGTCTTCAGGATCGCCCACAAGCTTGTCTGGCAAGCGGCCGGCATGCGCAGCACCTTCGTCATTGGCATATCCTGGGATTTGACCGCTGTTAACCCAGCTATCGGGCAACGTAGCCGGCAAGAATGACTTCCATCCGCCACTATTGGTGTTTTTGGAGCCTCCGAAGCCGCCTCTCCCGGTATATTTACCGCCTGTGTGAGTACTGCCGCCACCGGACGTATTAGGTTTCCCGCAGCTGGCCATCAGGATATTTGCACTTACAAGTGTGGCAAGGCCATACACGGCAAGGCGCACGTATTTCGGGTCAAAGTTTGGAAAACGGGAGTCTATGGATAATTCGCTCATGGTTATTTATATTACATCATTTTGTTTTTGTTTAAGCGCAAAATGGTTTGATATACTTGATCACGTTGTCCAAAAATTTCAGAGCTGTGCGCGCTTATCCACAGTTCGCTTTATATTTTTTGACTTGACTAATCAAACATGGTAGTTTTAGGTGTAAGTGTAGACAAACAAACACTACGCGTGAGAGTAAGAGAGACAGATAATAAACATGGCAGACGTACCAGACAAACAAATCAAGCGCCTGCGCGCGTTGATCCAAGAGGCTGAAACCAACCTATCTGCAGCCACTGAGCTGCTTATTAGCCTTGTTGGCGACGACGAAAAGGTTGCTCCAATTGTACGCGACGAAAACATCGGCAAAGTAATTGAGGGTGTATTTGACGGCCAGAACATGGTTGGTTCTGACGGTAAAATGTATCCTGTTCCTGCCAACTACGCTAGCAAATCCAAGCTAGTCCAAGGCGATATCCTTAAGCTAACGATTGCTGATGACGGCACGTTCCTATACAAGCAGATCGGTCCAATTCCTCGTAAGCAGGTTGTTGGCACGCTCAAACTTGAGAACGGCCACTACTTCGTAGAGGTCGGCGACCACAACTTCCGGGTATTGCTCGCCAGCGTAACCTACTTCAAGGCTAAGCCAGGCGACCAGGTAAGTGTAAACGTCCCAGAAGACGACTCGCAGCAAGCCGAATGGGCAGCACTCGAAGCCGCACTTTAGTCCTTACCGCCCAACAAGTCATCAAACCGCAGCGCCAGAACAAAGCCTGCGGTTTTTGTTAGTTCATGCGCGCACCGCATAGCTTTAGGGATAACAGCTCCAACCCAGTTACGGTAATCCGCTACTGGTATGTCGCCGCTTATTACAGCCTCAGTGAGATCGGTACACCGGGCATCCATCGCCGTTAAACCTGTTACCTGATCTTGTATGCTTGCAGCCTCTGCCTCGGCGCGTAAGTACTCTACGGCTTGCTGTTTGTTATCTAATTTGCCGGCGAGATACTCGCCGTCATCGCGTTCCAGGCTCCGCAGACACAGCATGTAGCGGCCCAATGCGCCAGGCAATTCTAGGGCACTCTCAAGTGTCTCCAAGTCGCCGTGGCCCGAAGAGAATACGTGGCGCTGCGTAGCAAGAAAGCCCATCGTGCTCTTAAGGGCGCTGTTCCTAAGGACGCGACGGGGTATCCCACCAACGTCCAGAAGGCCCTTTGCCGGTTCTCCGCTGATGTACGAGCCTGTGGCTGCAGCGCGGGCTATACATGCGGTCATGAATGGATCCTGGTTAACAAAGGGGTCCTGTGTACCTGGATGCGATTCAAAATGGGCATTAGCTTGGACGTGTACGCCCGTTTGACGCTCTACGTCCGTGAGTAACACGTCAAGGTAATCAAGGGTCTCGTCATTGGCAGCCTCGTCAGCATGTCCAATCCGTATAAAGAGGTCAACGTCGCTCCGCCTATGTGTCGTACCAGCCGCAACAGAGCCATACACGAGCGCGCCAGTAACAGGAGCAAACAGACCAGGCTCCGGTACCATTTCGTCTATGCCTTCTATGAGCAATCCCGCCGCCTCTTGATGACTAGCCGCACCAGGGTAGTGGTTTTGCTCTAACGCGTTAGGGCTGTATATCACACTCATGACAATATTCCCCTGATGCTACATGGCACCGATTACTTGCAGCTCCCTGGCTATAGCACCGTGCAGCATTGTATGGCCAAGAGCATTGGGATGGATTTTGTCGTCAGACAAATATTGTTCGGGAGTATCACCAAACAGATCATATACGTCAACAAAGGGTGAGCCTGTTTCTTCCGCAACCTGGCGCATGACCTCAGAATATTCTTCTGTAAGATCTGCTTCGATTATTGAGCCAGTTGTAACTGATGTAAATTGATCCTCGGCTGGCGGCTGAGGCCCAACAAGTACTGCACGAGCCTTGTGTTGCTCGCTGCGCCTGACAAAGTGCTGCACCCCTAGACGAAACACTGTCAGCGGCACCACGGGGCGAGTACACCCAGGCATGACTTTGCTTTCATTGATGCCGACCGACAATACCGACGATAGCTGGTGCGAGCGCTGCGCCTGTGCTGCAAGATGCGTGGTCAATTCTCTATTGATGGCGGAAATTGTCATGCCTGGTATAGCCCGGTTGTCGATGACTATAGGCGTACTGTCGTTGGCTCCGTTGTATGCTAATACATCCGTACGCAAACGGTTAGCCCAGCCATGCAGCTGGGCATCGTAATAGCCATACGCCGTACTTGATCCTTCGATAACAACCATCGATACGTTGTAGGGTTCTCTCATGACGCAATAATATAATATTCCAGGCAAACAGAAAATTGCTGGCGGTTATTTGAGAGATTTGTCGCCGCGCATAAAACACAGCAGGAAAAGGTTGGTCAGTGCAAAGTTGTAGAGGACATCTTCGATAGGTATAGCGCCCAATTTGAAGCCCACGATAGCGGCTGGGTTGTAGGTAATAATTGGCAGCTGGGTCAGGATGGTGTTGAAGACCAGGAACAAGGCAAAAGCTATCAGCTGGAATGTCCAGAACCGTCTCCCCGTGACAAGCCCGAGGTGCTTCGAAAGCAGGATACAAGTAACAGCCCCGGCTAACAGTACGACGCGCGTGTAGGCGCCGGGCGCAAAGATACCGACTGCCACAAACAGCAATGCGGCGTTGATCATAATATTCCGGGCTGCACTATCTGGCAGAATACGGTGGTTGCGCTTTGTCTGTATAAACGCCCAGACAACCATGCATGCCAGGGGGACAACCACAAAAAACAGTATCTCCTCAACAGGAAGGCCAAGCGGCCGGGCGGACTGGGTGTATTCGGCATTAAAGTACCAGTGCTTCTGATAAGCGGCCGTGATATCCCACAGTATAAATGGCAGGCTGACGGCTCCGAGGCCGAGTAGTAGTTGCTTCCACCGCGACCAGAAGGTGATCTTGGTAATGAAGGGTGCGAGCAGAGCAGTAGCTATTGCCGCATCAAACAGGTAGTACGCCCAATTATTCATGTTCGCCAACCACCCTGGCTACTGTCTTACCCGATAAGACCACCATAGGCACGCCTGTGCCGGGGTTAGTGTACTGACCAGCAAAGTAGAGGCCATTGACCTTTTTAGCTTTCAGGCGCGGCCTGAAAAGCGCGCTCTGGTTGAGCGTGTGCGCCAAGCCAAACGCATTACCGCGGTAGGCGTTGTAATTAGTCTTGAAGTAATTGTGCGCCAGGACCTGGACGCTCGTAATGTTATCTTTGAATGAAACGCCGGCGCGCTTCTCGATACGGCTAATAATATTATCGACGGTGCGGGTGATCGTTTCGTCATCGGGCTGGTCACCATTCGCCTGGGGAGCCAACACAAACAAGTTCTCATGGCCCTTTGGCGCAACTTTACTATCTGTTTTGCTTGGCACGCACAGATAGAATAACGGCTGCTCAGACCAGCGCTTACGACGGAACACGTCATCGAAATGGCCGTTCCAGTCAGTATCAAAGAACAGGTTATGATGCAGAAGGTCAGGGGCCTGTTTCTTGAGGCCTATACAGATTACGAGCCCCGAAGGAGATAGTGTTTTGCCTGGCCACTTAAAGTCAGGAATATCCTGTTCTTCACGGCCGAGTAGCGTGGTCTGAACATGGTGGTAATCGGCATTAGCAACGACAGCATCGCATAGGAGTGGTTCGCCATGCATTGGCCGCACGCCCGAAACCTTCCCCTGAAGTGTAATAATCTTAGCCACTTCAAAGTTGTATATGAACTTTACGCCCAGCGACTTACAAAGTTTCTCAAAACCTTTAGCTACCGCACCAAAGCCGCCAACCGGGTACCAGATACCCAAGCCCATATCAACATGCGTCAGCAAGCTATACATACCTGGCACATTGTGCGGGCTGCCACCCATGAAGACCGTCATGAACTCAAGTACGTGCTTGAGGCGCGGGTCTTTGATGTGCTGTGAAATACGGGCATCATAGGAGCCGACCATTTTAGGCTCGCTAAGATAACGCAGGATATCCGGACGGAGTGCCTGGCGCTTCGATAGCCAGTCCATCGTCAGGATATTCTTGCGTACCGAGTCATATTCTTTACCCGTCTCGCCCAGTAGCCGCTTAAGGCGCTTGCCGGAACCAGGCTTCACGGTATCGAAGGCCAGGGCAGTCGTTTCGGCGTCACCGATATCAAGCGATCCGGGAGTGTTATCAAATACACGGTACGAAGGATCCAACCGTTTGAGTTTGTAATAGTCAGAGGTCTTCTTGCCGAAGTCTGCAAAGAACTCATCAAACACATCGGGCATCATGTACCAGCTCGGGCCAAGGTCCCAGATATAGCCGTCTTTCTTGAGTACTGCGGCCCGGCCTCCTGGCTGGCTGTTCTTTTCAACTACGGTAACCTTATACCCGGCTTTTGCCAGATAGGCAGCAGCACTCATACCGCCAAAGCCTGCGCCGATAACCACAATATGTTTTGCCATTCCCTATATTCTAGCAAGCTCACGTAGCTTCGGTTAACATTAGTTAGAATGGAGCTGAATGTATAGAGAACATGTAAAGCTAGATGTGCGATTGCTTCGCTTCTATAAAGATATCGAATGGCTTATCAATACAAGCCATCGGTTAGTAGACAATTTTCCTAATCCAAATGCAGAGAAACGCAGGCTAGGTATTACTCTGGCTTCATTTGCTGCAGCGCTTAACTACGCCCAAGCAACCGTGCTGCTATGCAGAGCACATAATGATAAAGCGCCTTTGCCGCTCCTGCGAGCAATGCTAGAGAATAGAATCAATTTAGGCTACATGCTAAGCCTTAGTGGAGATATTCGTGCCTTAAATTCTACGGCAGCAACATCCAGAAAAAGAGTAGAAATGGCAAAAAAATTGAGAGATTACGTCGTATCTCACCCTGATCAAATCGTTATTAAAAAATCTGTCGAGGATATAGAGAAAATTATTCATTATCAAGGACTAGCACATAAGGACGCAGTGGATGAGCTCAAGGAAGAAACCGGTTCAAAAAAGTACTGCGACCCGCATCTATGGAAAAAAGCGCAAGTTCTTGATAGTGAGGGAGATAGGAAAGATTCAGTGTACGCCTTATATCTCCTTCTATACTCAGATTGGTCAGGTTTCGTACACTTAGGCCCTGATGTCATGACAAAGTGGCTACAACCGCGAGAGAACTACCTAATCGTAAATAAACCTGCCACTTCAAGCAGCCTTGGTTTTATCGCTTGGTCAAGCTATATCTTACTCGCTGAAGTTCTATTTTTAACTTTAGACGAGATCGCAGCTAAGAGAGATGATGAACTTGCAAATGAAATAGTCTCTCGAGGAAATCAGATAGCCCTGGATTTAATAGATATTGAAAAAGCAACTTAATACAACACCCGTTTCGCGCGCGTGACGCGTATAATTGAAGGCAATGGGGAAAGCTTTATATAGGACCTACCGGTCTAAGAAGCTGTCGGAAATTGTAGGGCAAGAACATATTACGACGGCACTAGATCACGCTCTTAAAAAGGGCACGGTAAGTCATGCGTATTTGTTTACTGGGCCACGAGGGGTCGGCAAAACCAGTATTGCCCGTATTTTGGCGCACGAAATCAACGGCTTACCGTATGACGAAACGCAAAATCACATGGACATCATTGAGATCGATGCCGCCAGTAACCGGCGTATTGATGAGATTCGTGATCTTAGGGATAAAGTTCACGTCGCTCCAAGCAGCGCGAAGTACAAAGTCTACATCATAGACGAGGTGCACATGCTAACCAAAGAAGCATTCAATGCCTTGCTCAAGACGCTTGAGGAACCGCCGGCACACGTCGTATTTATCCTAGCTACTACCGAAGCTCACAAACTGCCCGAGACTATCATCAGCCGTACACAGCGGTATTCCTTCAAGCCTGTAGATATGCCAAAGGTGGTTGCTCATCTCCGCACCATTGCCGAATCAGAGAAAATTGACATCTCAGACGACGCACTCGGTTTGATTGCAGCACACGGCGAAGGCAGCTTCCGCGACAGCATCTCGCTGCTTGACCAAGTACGCAACAAGCAAGACAAAGTAGAACTTTCTGACGTCCAATCAGTACTTGGCATTGCACCGAAGGAAATGATCGAGACTACTCTCAAAGCAATCCGCAGCCATGACAGCCTTGGCGTAGCCCAGAACCTACAGAAAATGCACGATCAGGGTTTTGAAGCTTCCCAGATTGCCAAACAACTCGGCAAGGCATTGCGAGCCGAGCTTATAGAAGGCAAATCAACACTCAGCCACGACGTTTCCATCCAGTTGCTCAGCCAGTTAGTCCAGGTGCCAGCCAGTCCTGACCCTAGGATTGCGCTGCAAATAGCGCTACTCGACGCCACGCTTAAAGGCGAGGCCACCCAGACTGCTGCCCCTCAAAAAACTATGTCAGAAGACGTAGCGACCGTCACGCCAGCCATTGAGATCAAGCCTAAACGCTCTAATCCCGTAATCGTTGAGCAGCCCGTAGAAAAAGCCGTGGTAGCCGTATCAAACCAAGAGGATGAAATGCCTGACTTTAAAGATGAGGTATCCGGCATAAGGATCCCATCCGCAGAAGAGTCAAAGCACACGCCACTTAAGCGCAACCAGAACGATGATTCAGTCGATATCGATTCGGATATGGAGCTGGACGGCAAAGC
>Ga0075366_10002023_pt1 | contig 10292 bp, 8 predicted proteins | sample EndMethybrTD3031_FD_72351 | JGI IMG/M metagenome (GOLD analysis project Ga0075366, IMG submission 72351) | Populus endosphere microbial communities from Tennessee, USA - Endosphere MetaG P. TD hybrid TD303-1 | ecosystem: Host-associated > Plants > Roots > Endosphere | place: USA: Tennessee... | reverse complement strand
TGTCTAGGAAGCTCACGACGCCTTTCCCCCAGCGCTCAAACAGGCCTGCTGGATTGTTAATAAGTTACTTCAATGCTAGCAGTAAAGCCTTTGTGCCACAAAGAAAAATCCGGATTGCGCAACCTCTTCTCGTTGCAAAACTCACACGTGGAAGGGACGTCACAATCGGTTGCGGGTCAACCCTGAGCACGCTGCGCAACACCGACATTTCGCGCCGCATGGCGACCTCGTCGACCCCCACCAAACCAAGTATCGGCAGATGGGCCGGTTTCTATAATGCGGCCGTCAACGTTGGAGTCCCATGAGCGAATCCGAGCGCGAGGCGAAGCGGCCCGCCGATGCAAGTCCCGGCCGATCCGACACAAGGTCGCTTCCGCTGTGGGCCCGTTGGTTGAGCAAGAGTGCCGCATGGCTTCTCGCACTGATCGGAACGGTCGCGTTCGGCGTCGTGATGCTCGTTGCGATCGCGTTGGCTGTCGCGTATCCCAATCTGCCCGAGGTCAGCGGCCTGATGGACTATCGGCCGAAGCTGCCGATGCGCATCTTCTCGGCCGACGGCGTGTTGCTCGGCGAGTACGGCGAGGAGCGGCGCAACTTCACGCCGCTCGCGCAGATTCCGAAGGTCATGCAGCAAGCGGTGCTTGCATCCGAAGACGCACGCTTCTATCAGCACAGTGGAGTCGACATCAAGGGCGTGTTCCGCGCCGGTCTCGCGCAGTTCAGCCGCTCGCGCAGCCAGGGTGCCTCGACGATCACGATGCAGGTCGCTCGAAACTTCTATCTGTCCACGGAGAAGACGTACACCCGCAAGATCTACGAGATGCTGCTGGCTTTCAAGATGGAAAGCCTGCTGACGAAGGACCAGATCCTCGAGGTCTACATGAATCAGATCTTCCTCGGCCAGCGTGCCTACGGGTTCGCATCTGCCGCGGAGATCTACTTCGGCAAGCCTTTGAAAGACATCTCGATTGCCGAGGCCGCGATGCTCGCCGGCCTGCCGCAGGCGCCGTCGGCCTACAACCCGATCAACAACCCGAAGCGGGCGACCGACGGACAGTTGCGCATCCTCGATCGGATGGTCGACAACGGCTTCATCACTCCGGAGCAGCGTGAAGCAGCCAAGGCTGAGACCTTGCGCTACCGCCCGCCGGCGGAAGTGGCAGTGCATGCCGAATACGTGGCCGAAACCGCGCGCCAGCTGATCTTCACGCAGTACGGCGACGACGCGTACACGCGGGGCTTGAATGTCTACCTCACGCTGAAGTCCGAGGACCAGATGGTTGCCTATCGCGCACTGCGCAAGGGCATCATGGACTACGAGAAGCGTCAGGTCTATCGCGGCCCCGAGGACTATGTCGACCTGCCCGCCAATCCGGCCGAGACCGACAGCCGCATTGCCGAAGCATTGCAGGACCATCCCGACAACGACGAGCTCAAGGCCGCCGTCGTGACGGAAGCCAATCCCAAGAAGGTGGTCGCCGTGCTCCAAAGCGGCGAGGCGATCACGATCACGGGCGAGGGCTTGAAACCCGTGACTTCAGGGCTCGCGCCGAAGGGCAACCCGAAGACGCAGATCCGCCCGGGCGCCGTCGTGCGGCTGATTCGCGGCGCCAAGGGCGACTGGAGCGTCACGCAGTTGCCCGAGGTCGAAGGCGCGTTCATCGCGATCGACCCGCGCACCGGAGCCATCCGCGCAATGGTGGGAGGCTTCGACTATGCAAAGAGCAAGTTCAACCACGCCACCCAGGCCTGGCGCCAACCGGGTTCGAGCTTCAAGCCCTTCATCTACTCCGCCGCGCTGGAGAAGGGCTTCACGCCTGCGACCGTGATCAACGACGCGCCGCTGTTCTTCGACGCCACGTCGACGGGCAGCCAACCTTGGGAGCCGAAGAACTACGACGGCAAGTTCGAGGGCCCGATGTCGTTGCGGCGCGGCCTCGAGCGGTCGAAGAACATGATCTCGATCCGCATCCTGCAGGCGATCGGCGCGCCGTACGCACAGCAATGGGCCACACGCTTCGGGTTCGAAGCGGAAAAGCACCCCGCCTATCTGCCGATGGCGCTGGGCACGGGTTCCGTCACGCCGATGCAGATGGCGACCGCTTATGGCGTCTTCGCCAGTGGCGGCTACCGCGTCAATCCGCTGCTGATCAGCAAGATCACCGACACAAAGGGCCGCGTGTTGAACGAAGCGCAGGTGCCCGTACTCGACGAATCGATGCGTACGCTCGACGCCCGAAACGCCTTCGTGATGGACAGCTTGCTGCAATCGGTGGCAGCTCGCGGCACTGCAGCGGCGGCGCAGCGGTCTCTCGCGCGTACCGATCTGTACGGCAAGACTGGCACCACCAACGACTCCATCGACACCTGGTTCGCCGGCTTCCAACGCACGGTGGTCGCGATCGTCTGGATCGGCTACGACAACCCGCGCAAGCTGGGCGACAACGAAACCGGCGGCGGCCTCGCGCTCCCGATCTGGATCGAGTACATGAAGTACGCGCTGAAGGGCGTGCCGGTGCAGCCGTTCACGCCACCCGAAGGCGTGGTGAACATGAACGACGAGTGGTACTATGAAGAGTACGCGCGCGGTTCGGGCGTGAGCAGCCTCGGTCTCGAGGACAAGATGCCGGCCAGTGCCCCCGCAGCCCCGAACGAGGACGAACGCAAGAGCATCCTCGACCTCTTCAAGCGCTGAGCGTCAGCGAGGCGCTTCGAAGACGAGGGTTCGACCGGACTGCTCGCTGGCGCGAGCCGAGAGCGCTTCGAAGAACTCGTGCCCCTCGCGATCGAGCCAAAGGCCATCGACGTACCTGTAGTGGTACCCGCCGGCGCGTGCCGCCATCCAGAGTTCATGCAGCGGCGGCTGCGTGTTCAGCACGATCTTGCTGCGGTCAGGAAACGTCAGCTCGAGCAGGCCCCCGGTTCGCTGCACGTCGATGTCGATCACGTCGTCCTGCAGCCAGGCATCTGTGTGAGCTTCGACGCTCGCGAGCACCGCGCTGGTCTTCTCGTGATACTGCGCGTCCGTGAGCGCATCGGTAACGTTCAAGGGATTGCTCATCAGAACCTTCGAATCAACGGCGTCATGCGGCGCCGGGCTTGAGTTCGGCATGGCAGGCCATGGAGGCATGCTCGATAATTGCCGCATGCATCAACGCAAGAAGAGTGTAGCGGCCGCGACGAAGGCAGCATTGACAGTGTGTGCTTGGGTTGCAGCCGTCCAATGGCTCACGGCATGTGGACAGAAGGGGCCGCTGATGCTCCCGGCGCCGGCCGCCTCGGCGCCTGCAACGGGTGCTCCTGCACAGGCGGCGCGCCCAGCTTCGGCGGTGCGCTGATGCTGCCCGGCGCACCGCACATCGCCTATCGCAACGGCGAGCTATTCATCGAAGGCTGCTCGCTGCAAACGCTTGCTGCCGAGCACGAGACACCGCTGTACGTGTATTCGCGCACCGCGATGCTCGAGGCCCTTGCCAGCTATCAGCGGGCGCTGGTCGGACGCGATCACCTGATCTGCTACGCGATGAAGGCCAACTCGAGCCTCGCGGTATTGCAGACCTTCGCCTCCGCCGGATGCGGGTTCGACATCGTGTCCGGCGGCGAGCTCGATCGGGTGCTTGCAGCTGGAGTCGACGCGTCGCGCGTCGTGTTCTCGGGCGTCGGCAAGACGCGCGCCGAAATGCGCCAGGCCCTGGATGCCGGCGTGATGTGCTTCAACGTCGAGAGCGACGCCGAGTTGGAGGTGCTGTCGCAGGTGGCCGCTCGAGCCGGCCGCACAGCGCGGGTCAGCCTGCGCGTGAATCCCGATGTCGATGCGGGGACCCACCCGTACATCTCCACCGGGCTGAAGGACAACAAGTTCGGGATCGCGCATCAGAACGCGCTCGCGAGCTATCGGCGGGCCGCGGCGCTGCCGGGCCTCCAAGTGGTCGGCATCGATTGCCACATCGGCTCGCAGATCACCGCCGTTGGGCCGTACATCGACGCCCTCGATCGCGTCCTCGATCTGGTCGAACTCATCGAGAGCCACGGAATCCGCATCCATCACATCGACGTCGGGGGCGGCCTCGGCATCACCTACACCGACGAAGCGCCGCCCTCGGCCGAATCGTTGGTCTGGGCGATGCTCGAGCGCATCGATGCGCGCGGCCATGGTCACCGCAAGGTGTTGCTCGAACCAGGCCGGTCGCTGGTCGGCAACGCAGGCGTGCTTCTGAGCGAGGTGCTGTACGTGAAGCCCGGCGACGCAAAGAACTTCTGCATCGTCGACGCGGCGATGAACGACTTGGCACGCCCGGCGATGTATCAGGCGTGGATGGGGATTGCTGCGTGTCGCGAGCGAGCCGAAGCGCCCATGCTGTATGACGTCGTCGGGCCGATCTGCGAATCCGGCGACTGGCTCGGCCGCGACCGCCTGCTCTCGGTTGAACCCGGGGACGTGATCGCTGTGCTGTCGTCGGGCGCGTACGGCATGACGATGGCGAGCAACTACAACACGCGGCCGCGCGCCGCGGAAGTGATGGTCAGCGGCGAACGCTCATGGCGCATCCGCGACCGCGAGACCACGGCTGAACTGTTCCGCCTGGAGCGCCTGCTGCCGCCGGACTGAACGGCACTCGTGCGTCCGGCGCGTCAGATGCGCCCCTCTTCGACGGCGTGACAGGCAATCTGCACGCCCTTGATCTGCAGCAGAGCGGGCCGCTCCTCCTTGCAGCGAGCGTTCGCGTGCGGACAGCGCGGATGAAAGGTGCAGCCGCTGGGCGGGTTCAGCGGGTTCGGCACCTCGCCCTGCACCGGCGTACGTGCCCGGCCGCTCATGTGGATGTCTGGAATCGCGTCGAGCAGCATGCGCGTGTACGGGTGACGCGGCCGCGCGAACAGCTCGGCCTTGTCGGACAACTCGACCAGGCGGCCGAGATACATCACACCCACCTGGTCAGACACGTGCCGCACTACCGCGAGGTTGTGCGAGATGAAGAGATACGTCAGGCCCTTCTTGCGCTGCAGGTCCTTCATGATGTTGAGGACCTGCGCCTGCACCGACACGTCCAGCGCAGACGTCGGTTCATCGCAGACGAGAAACTCGGGCTGCGTCGCGAGGGCGCGCGCGATCGAGATGCGTTGCCGCTGGCCGCCCGAGAACTGGTGCGGGAATTTTTCGGCATCGGCCGGAGCAAGCCCGACCGAGCGCAGCAGCTCGGCAACGTGCGCCTTCAGATCTGCCGAGCGCGCCCCGCTTGTCTTCGTCCGGTCGGGCGAGATCAGACCGTGCTCCTTCAGCGGCTCGCCAACGATATCTGCCACCTTCCAGCGAGGATTCAGGCTCGCATACGGATCCTGAAAGATCATCTGCATGCGGCGGCGCAGCGCGCGTGCCGCCCCGGACCGCAGCGCTTCGGTCGTCTCGGTTCCGTCGAAGCGCACCTTGCCACGCGTCGGCGCGTACAAGCCGACCAGCAAGCGCGCCACAGTACTCTTGCCGCAGCCCGACTCGCCGACAAGTGCGAGCGTCTTGCCGCGTTCGATCGTGAAGCTGACACCATCGACTGCGTGCACGAACTGTCGCGGCTTGCGTTCGATGACGCGGTTCAGCCAGGGCGGCGAAACATCGAAGGTCTTGGAGAGATCACCGACTTCGACCAGCGGCGGCGACACGCCCATCGCGGCGCTCATGCGGCGGCCTTCATGTCGACGGAGTGCAGCCAGCACGCCGCCTGAGTCGCTTGTGCGGGCATCAGGTTCGGCCGCTCCACGTGACAGCGTGCAAACGCCTTCGGGCAACGAGGATGGAAGGCGCATCCCGACGGTATCGCGGTCAGGCGCGGCATCGCACCATCGATCTGCAGCAGACGTTCGCGGTCTTCGTCCATCGCAGGGATCGATCCCATCAGCCCCACCGTGTACGGATGCGCAGGCGAGTGGATCACGTCGTGTACCGGACCGATCTCGGCAATGCGGCCCGCATACATCACGGCGACTCGGTCGCAGGTTTCTGCGATCACGCCCATGTCGTGCGTCACGAGCATCACCGCCGCGCCATGATCCTTGCACAGCCGCTTGAGCAGCGAAATGATCTGCGCCTGGATCGAGACGTCCAGCGCCGTGGTCGGCTCGTCGGCGACGATCAGCTTCGGCTCGGCCGCCAACGCCAGCGCAATCACGACCCGCTGACGCATGCCACCGGAGAACTGGTGCGGGTACTGATCGATGCGCTGCTCGGCCGCCGGAATGCCGGTTTCCTGAAGCAGCTTGATCGCGCGACGGCGGGCTTCGTCGGCGCTCACGTTCAAGTGGGTCTGGATGGTCTCGACGAGTTGCCGGCCAACCGTGTAGAGCGGATTCAGCGACGTCAATGGATCTTGAAAGATCGCACCGATGTGGCGGCCACGGATCTTGCGCATCGCTTCATACGGCAGGTTGTCGATCCGCTTGCCGTCGAACCGAATCTCGCCGGAGGCGACACGCCCGGGCGGGTCGAGCAGCCCGATGATGGCCGCACCCGTCAACGACTTGCCGGCGCCCGACTCGCCAACAACGCCGAGGATCTCGCCGGGCGCGATCTCGAACGAGACGTCATCGAGCGCGACGAGTGTCGCGTGGCGGGTCGGGAACTCGACGCGGAGGTTTCGAACTTCGAGCAGCGCAGCGGTCATCGGCTAGTCATTTCGTCGCAACGATCGGCGGCGTGCAACCACCCACCGGTTCTTGGTAGTCGACCTTCACGGTGAAGTCGTTGGACAAGCGGTTGTCCTTCACCGCGACCAGGTAGTAGCGGGTGCAGGGCGCAACGTTGAGCTCGATCGTGCGCTCCTCGCCGCGGCGGCTGGTCACGGTGGGCGGGCCCTGGACCGTCACCTTGCGCAAGCCGGGCTCCACCGGAACAGGGCTGAACACCGTGTCGCTGCCGTCGACCCGAACGATCAGCACCGGGTGCGTGTCGATCGGTGTGCGGAAGTAGCGATGTCCGTCGAGCTGCGAGTAGTGATAGTTGCCGCTTGCGCAACCAGCGAGCAGCGCAACGACACCAGCCAAGGCGCAAAGCGAGATTGACGCGACTCTCATGGCACCCTCCATCGAGTGAGAAGTGAAATGGGGCAGGTTCGATCCGGATCCGCGCGGCGGGTTCAACGCAAGCGGGGGTTCAACGCATCGCGCAGCCAGTCGCCAAAGAGATTCATGCTCAGGGCAATCAACAGCAACATCGAGCCCGGAAAGATCACGAGCCACCACGCACCCGAGAAGAGCTGCTTGTTGCCCTCGTTGATGAACGTGCCGAGCGAGGGGGATGTCGGCGACACACCGACCCCGAGGAACGACAGAGTGGCCTCGGTCTGGATTGCCGTCGCGACGTGGATCGTGGCCAGCACCAGCACCGGGCCGAGCACATTGGGCAGCACGTGCCGCAGCATGATCCGCATCGGCGGTACACCGACCACGCGGGCAGCCTGCACATACTCCTTGTTGCGCTCGACCATCGTCGAACCGCGCACGGTGCGCGCGTATTGCACCCAGCCGGGCAGCGCGATGGCCAGGATGAGAACGCCGAACGCGAGCGAGTCGTGAGCGTTCGGGAACATCGCGCGGCCGACGCCGGCAATCAGCAGCGCGATGAGGATCGACGGGAACGACAGCATCACGTCGCAAACGCGCATGATGAACGCGTCGACGCGGCCCCCCACGTAGCCCGAGAGCAGGCCCAGCGAGACACCCACCAGCACCGACACGACCACCGACGCCCCGCCGATCAGCAAGGAGATGCGCGCTCCGTACATCAGCGCTGACAAGACATCGCGTCCCTGCTCGTCCGTGCCGAGCAGGTACTTCGACTGACCGCCCTGCATCCAGGCCGGCGGCAGCATCGAATCACTGAGCTCGAGTGTCGCCAGGTCGAACGGATTGTGCGGAGCGATGACGCCGGCGAACAGCGCGCAGAAGATGCAGGCAAGCGCAACCGCCGCCGCGCCGATCGCCATCGGCGAGTTGCGAAACGAGTGCCAGATGTCTCCGGCGAAGAAGCGCGCCAGCGCACTCGGCGCGGCTACGGGTGCAGGAACGGCACTCATCAGGGAATCGTCGGCTCGAGGGTGTCAGCGTGCGTCGGGTTTGGCCTTCATCGTGACCCACCTGAAGTACATGTAGTTGGTGGGGAGCTGCGTGAGCGTCACGTTCTTGCCGTAGGCCCATGCGAGCGCCTGCTGGTGCAGCGGGATGTGGCCGATGTCGTCCTGATGGATCTTGAAGGCCTCCTTGATCATCTCGGCTCGCTTGTTGGCATCGGTCTCGACCTGAATCTTCGCCGTCAGATCGTCCAGCTTCGGATTGCTGTAGCTGCCGAGGTTGTATTGACCTTGGCCCTTGTCGGTCGGCGTGGCCATCAGGTTGTGCAGCGCGTCGTGCGCATCAGCCGTGCTGGGCGTCCAGCCGAGCATGTAGAAGCTCGTGTCGCGGCGCAGGATCTTCGGGAAGTACGTGTTCTTCGTCTCGGCCGTGAGATTGACCTTGACGCCGATGCGCGCGAGGTTCGCAGCAACCGCCTGGCAAATCGCCGCGTCGTTCACGTAGCGATCATTCGGGCAGTTCATGCCGACTTCGAAGCCGTTCGGATACCCCGCCTCTGCCATCAGTTTCTTCGCCGCCTCGACGTCGTACGGCAGGCGCTTGTTCATGTCGGGCTGGAAGCCTCGAACACCGGGGCCGACCATCTCTGCAGTCGGTGTCGCCGCGCCGCGCATCACGCGTGCCTTGATGGTTTCCTCGTCGATCGCCTGGAAGAAGGCCTGACGAACGCGCTTGTCCTTGAACGGATTCTTGCCCTTCACGCTGCTCGAGAGCAGCTCGTCGCGCTTTTGATCCATGCCAAGGAAGATCGTGCGCAGTTCAGGGCCCTGCAGCACCGTGTAGTTGCCCGATCCCTTGACGCGCTCGACGTCTTGCAACGGCACCGGCTCCATCACGTCGATCTCGCCGGACAGCAGTGCCGCGACACGCGTGGCGTCGTTGCCGATCGGTGTGAACACGACCTCGTCGACATTGCTCTCGATCTTGTCCCAGTAGTTGAAGTTGCGCACGATCACCGTTCGCACCGACGGCTGCCGCTCTTTCAGGCGGAACGGGCCGGTACCGTTGGCCTTGAAGCTCGCCGTGTTCTCGATGCCCTTGCGCCTGTCGACCGGCTTCTCAGCCTTGTTTTCCTCGCACCACTTCTTGCTCATCATCGCGAAGACAGTGAGCGTGTCGGGAAGAATCGGAAACGGCGTGATGGTTTCGACATCGACCGTGTGATCGTTGACCTTGCGCACATCCTTGACCGGCGCGACATACCCGCGCATGTCGCTGCCGGGATCGGCCGCTCGCTTGAAGCTGAAGAGCACATCGTCGGCGGTGAACGGCGTGCCGTCGTGAAACTTGACGCCCTTGCGCAGCTCGAAGCGCCACACGGTCGGCGATGTCTGGCTCCACTTGGTCGCAAGCACGGGGATCACCGACATGTCCTTGCCGCGCCCGACCAGCGGCTCGTAGATGTTGGTGTCGAAGCTGAGCTGAAGCGATTCGTTTAGCGAGTGCGGGTCCATCGACTGAACGTCACCTTGGTTCGCTACCCGCAGCGTCACGGCATTGGACGCTCCGCAGGCCAGCAACAGCGACGCAATCAACGCGGTCGATTTGAACTTCATCGAAAGTCTCCAGGCAATTGAACGGTTCGAACGGAACGAGCAAAACACCAAGCGGCGCGCAGCATAGCTGCTTCAGTGACCACTGGCAGGCTTTTCAATCCGCAAGCGCGGATCGACGGCGAAATAGAGCAGATCGACGATCAGGTTGATCACGACAAAGATCAACGCGATCAGACACAGGTAGGCGGCCATCACCGGGATGTCGGCAAAGTTGACGGCCTGGATGAACAACAGCCCCATGCCGGGCCACTGGAACACGGTCTCGGTGATGATCGCGAATGCGATCAGCGCGCCGAGTTGCAAGCCCGTGATCGTGATCACCGGGACCAATGTGTTCTTCAGCGCATGACCGAAGTAGACAGCGCGGTCGGACAACCCTCGCGCACGTGCGAACTTTATGTAGTCGGCACGGAGCACCTCGAGCATCTCCGCGCGGACGAGTCGCATGATCAAGGTCAGTTGAAAGACCGCGAGCGTGATCGCCGGAAGGATCAGATGCTTCCAGCCATCGACTGTCAGCAGGCCTGTCGTCCAGTGGCCGAGCGCAGTCACCTCGCCGCGTCCGAAGCTCGGCAGCCACTTCAGCGTGACGGCGAACACCAGGATCAGCAGGATGCC
>Ga0075366_10002021_pt1 | contig 10297 bp, 5 predicted proteins | sample EndMethybrTD3031_FD_72351 | JGI IMG/M metagenome (GOLD analysis project Ga0075366, IMG submission 72351) | Populus endosphere microbial communities from Tennessee, USA - Endosphere MetaG P. TD hybrid TD303-1 | ecosystem: Host-associated > Plants > Roots > Endosphere | place: USA: Tennessee... | reverse complement strand
CGGTCGCGACCGGGTTGCCCGACAGCGTGCCGGCCTGGTAGACCGAGCCGAGCGGCGCGAGCTGCTCCATCACTGCGCGTTTGCCGCCGAAGGCCGCGAGCGGCATGCCGCCGCCGATCACCTTGCCGAACACGCTCAGGTCGGGCGCGAAGCCGGGGATCAGCGTCGCGTACAGGCTCTGCGCGCCGCCGAGCGCGACGCGGAATCCCGTCATCACCTCGTCGAACACGAGCAGCGCGCCGTGCTGCGTGCACAGCTCGCGCAGCCGCGTCATGAACGGCACGCTCGCGCGCACGAAGTTCATGTTGCCGGCGATCGGCTCGATCATCACGCAGGCGATCTCGCGGCCGTGCAGCGCGAACGCCTCCTCGAGCTGCGCAAGGTGGTTGTACTCGAGCACCGTCGTGTGCTGCACCACCTCGGCCGGCACGCCGGCGCTGGTCGGGTGGCCGAAGGTCGCGAGCCCCGACCCGGCCTTGACCAGCAGTGCGTCGGCGTGGCCGTGGTAGCAGCCTTCGAACTTGACGATGCGGCTGCGGCCGGTCGCGCCGCGTGCCAGGCGCAGCGCGCTCATCGCCGCCTCGGTGCCGGAGCTGACGAGCCGGATCTGCTCGAGCCCGGGCACGAGCGCGAGGATCGCCTCGGCGAGCTCGATCTCGCGCTCGGTCGGCGCGCCGAACGACAGGCCGTCGGCGACGGCGCGCTGCACCGCGTCGACGACCGCCGGGTGGCCGTGGCCGAGGATCATCGGCCCCCACGAGCCGATGTAGTCGATGTAGCGCCGGCCCTCGGCGTCGAACATGAACGGGCCTTGCGCGCGTGCGATGAAGCGCGGTGTGCCGCCGACGGCGCGGAATGCGCGCACCGGCGAGTTGACGCCGCCGGGGATCACGCGCTGAGCCCGTTCGAAGAGTCCCGCGTTGGTCTTCTCAGTGGACATGGCGCGGGCCCTTGGGCAGATCGGCCGGCGCCTCGGGCTCCTGCTCGCCCTCGGGAGCGTCGCCCTCTTCACCGGCCGGCAGGGCCCAGAAGAAGCGGTCCGGAATCACGTTGCCCATGCCGGGCCGGAAGCCCGCGTCAAGCGATTGGTCGAGGAAGGCGAGCGCCTCGCCGACGGCTGCGTGCAGCTCGGCGCCCGAGGCGAGCAGCGCCGCGAGCGCGGCCGACAAGGTGTCGCCCGCGCCGACGAAGCTGGCCTCGAAGCGCTCGAACTTCTCGCCGGTGATCGCGCCCTGCGGCGACGCGAGCACGTTGTCGAGGAACTGTTCGGGGCCCTTGGTGTTGGGCAGCACGACGCTCGTCACGAGCACGAAGCGGGTGCCGTGTTCGGCCGCCGCCACCGCGAGCTCGCGCGGCGAGGCCGGCCGGTCGCTCTCCCAGTCGGGCAGCAGGAAGTCGGTCAGCGTCTGGTGGCTGCCCACCAGCACTTCGGTCTGCGGCAGCACCAGCTCGCGGAACGCTTCGAGGTAACCCTGCTGCGCGTCCTCCTCGACCCACGACAGGTTGGGCATGTAGGCGACCAGCGGCACGTCCGGGTAGTCCGACAGGATCTCGGCGACCGCGCTGACGCCTTCGGCGGTGCCGAGGAAGCCGACCTTCCAGGCCGCGATCGTGACGTCCTCGAGGATGCTGCGCGCCTGCTCGACGACGACGTCGGCGTCGAGCGCATGGTGGTCGAACACCTCGGCGGTGTCGCGCATCACGATGCTGGTGACGACCGGCAGCGCGTGTGCGCCCATCGCCGCGACCGTCGCGACGTCGCCGGCCACGCCGCCGGCGCCGCTCGGATCGCTGGCATTGAAGCTCATCACGCAGGCCGGCGCGGGCTGCTCCTGCAGCTCGTCGGCGGGCGTGTCGGCGGAAGGGGATTCAGCGGTCATGGAGGGGGCCACAGGGGTGCGGCCGCACTTACAGCCAAACGTGAAGAATGTTGCGTAGGTACCTACGGAGCCTTGGTTTTTCGCCAAAGTGCGTGGCTACAATCCGTCTCCATTGTAGTGAAGGCCAAAACACGCCGTGAGCGAGCCCCGAACCTGGATGTGCCTCATTTGTGGATGGATCTACGACGAGGCCGCCGGGGACCCGGAGCACGGCATCGCGCCGGGCACACCCTGGGAGGCCGTTCCGATGAACTGGACCTGTCCGGAATGCGGCGCGCGCAAAGAAGATTTCGAAATGGTGCAAATCTGACCCACGTGCGACGCCGCCAGAGCGTCCGCGGTGTCGTTGAGGAGTATGCGCTTTGAGCAATCAAGTGCCAGCTGGTCCCGTGGGCATCAAGGTGTTGGTGATCGATGACAGCAACACGATCCGTCGCAGCGCCGAGATTTTTCTCAAGCAGGGCGGCCACAACGTGCTGCTCGCCGAGGATGGTTTCGACGCGCTGTCAAAGGTCAACGATCACGATCCCGACCTGATCTTCTGCGACATCCTGATGCCGCGGCTGGACGGCTACCAGACCTGCGCGATCATCAAGCGCAACGCCCGGTTCGCCGAAGTGCCGGTGATCATGCTGTCGTCCAAGGACGGCCTGTTCGACAAGGCGCGTGGCCGCATGGTCGGCTCGGAGGACTACCTCACCAAGCCGTTCACCAAGGACCAGTTGCTCCAGGCGGTGGCCCAGCACCGCAAGGCGGCCTGATGGCCGACTGCCGTTCGATTCCAAAGAACCCGGTGGCGCGCCGCGCCGCCGTCAGCGATTGAGGGAAGACCGATGCCGATCCAGAAAATCCTGCTGGTCGACGATTCGAAGACCGAGCTGCACCACCTGTCCGAGCTGCTGACCAAGCGCGGCTACGCGATCCGCACCGCCGAGAACGGCGAGGAAGCCATGCGCCGGCTCGGCGAAGAGAAGCCCGACCTGATCCTGATGGACGTCGTGATGCCGGGCCAGAACGGCTTCCAGCTGACGCGCGCGATCACCCGCGACCCGCGTTTCACCGACGTGCCGGTGATCATGTGCACCAGCAAGAACCAGGAGACCGACAAGGTCTGGGGCATGCGCCAGGGCGCGCGTGACTACATCGTCAAGCCGGTCGACGCCGACGAGCTGGTCGGCAAGATCAAGGCGTTCGACTGACCGGACCTGCCTCGCATGGCCAAGAAGGAAGCACTTCGCGAACTCCAGAGCCGGCTGGCCGAGCGCCTGCAGGCGGCGCGCACGCAGCAGCGTGGGCGCTCGTGGCTCGCGGTCGAATCGGCCGCGCGCGGCTTCCTGTTCCCGTTGAAGGAAGCGGGCGAGATCTTCGCGCTCGCCCCGCTCGTGCCGGTGCCGCACACGCACCGCTGGTTTCTCGGTGTCTCGAACCTGCGCGGCCACCTGCACGGCGTCGTCGATCTGGCGGGCTTCCTCGGCGTCAAGCCGACGGACGCGCCGCAGCCCGGCCAGCAACAGGGCCAGCTCGTCGGATTCAACCAGACGCTCGATCTCAACTGCGTGCTGCTGGTCGACAAGCTGGCCGGCCTGCGCGGCGAAGAGCAGCTGCAGCGCGAGCCCGACGATTCCACACCCAAGCCGAGCTTCGTCGGCGCACGCTACCGCGATGCGTCCGGCAAGGCCTGGCAAGAACTCAACCTGGCCGCATTGGCTGGCGACGAGGCTTTTCTGCGGATCGTGGGCTGACCGCGCCCCCTCCTCCGCACTCGCACACCAAGACCGCAAGAGGCACACATGAGCTTGCTGAACAAGATCAAAGGACTGGGCCGCCGCGATGGCGCATTGCTGGACCAGGACACGCTCGAGCAGGACATGCGGCATGAAGAGGCCGGTGCGCGCGTCAACGGCACCGACGTGCCCGACCTGACGCTGCCCGTCAACGAGGGCGCGGCGACGCTCGACATGGGCGCGACGCAGCACACCGGGGGCATGGACTCGTCGATCATCTCCGAGGCAGCGCCGTCGGAGATGGCCGAGTTCTCCGAGACCCGCGTGCAGGGTGCCGAGACCGAAGCCGCCGGCGCACTGCCGGTGATCGGCAAGCGGCCGGTCGGCGAGCAGCAGCGCATCCTCGGCGGCATGGTGCTGCTGGGCATCGTCGGCCTGGTCGCGGTGACGATCGTCTCGCTGAACAACGCGAACAAGAGCTCGGCCCAGGTCGGCGCGACCGGCCAGGCGCTGATGCAGTCGCAGCGGCTCGCGAAGTCGGTGTCGCAGGCGCTGATCGGCAGCCCGCAGGCCTTCCCCGAAGTGCGCGAGTCGACCGAGGTGCTGGCCCGCACGGTGCGCGGCCTGAAGACCGGCGAGGGTGAGCTCGCCGCCGCGCCGGGCGCGGTGCAGGACGCGATCGACCCGCTGATGCCGCTGGTCGACCGCGCCGAGAAGAACGCCAACACCGTGATCGCGCAGCAGAAGATCCTGACCCAGGTGGGCCAGGCGCTGCGCACGATCAACCGCCAGTCGTCCGACCTGCTCGAGATCGCCGAGACGGTGTCGTCGCTGAAGCTGCAGCAGGACGCCACGCCGGCCGAGCTGTCGGCGGTCGGCCAGCTCGTGATGCTGACCCAGCGCATCGGCAAGTCCGCCAACGAATTCCTGACGATGGAGGGCGTGAGCCCCGAGGCGGTGTTCCTGCTCGGCAAGGACCTGAACTCGTTCCGCGAGATCGCTCAAGGGCTGGCCGACGGCAACCAGGAACTGCGCCTGCCCGGCACCAAGGATCCGCAGACCAAGGAGCGCCTGGTCGCGCTGCTCAAGCAGTACGAGGAGACACGCACGCAAGCCGGCGCGATCCTGGGCAACCTGCAGGGCCTGGTCTCGGCGCGCGAAGCGCAGGCCTCGATCATTGCGGACAGCGAGCCGCTGCGAAAGGGCCTCGAGACCGTGCAGGACGGGCTGTCCAAGCAGGCCGGCTTCAGCGGCCTGTCGCTGGTCGGCCTGATCGTGTTCGCGCTGCTGACGATCGCCGGCGGCTGGGGTTTCCTGCGCATGTACGTGCGTGACCAGGCCCAGCGCGCGACGCTCGCCGAGCAGCAGCGCCTCGAGGCCGAGCGCCAGGAGCAGGAGGCCAAGCGCGTCAACGACGCCAACCAGGCCGCGATTTTGCGATTGATGAACGAGCTGCAGACGGTCGCGGAAGGTGACTTGACGCAGCAGGCGACCGTGACGGAAGACATCACCGGCGCGATCGCCGACTCGGTGAACTACACGGTGGAGGAGCTGCGCACGCTGGTGTCGCAGGTGCAGGGCACGGTGGGTCGCGTGACCGAGACGACGCAGCAGGTGGAAGCGACGTCGACCGAGCTGCTCGCCGCATCGACCGAGCAGTTGCGCGAGATCCGCGACACCGGCGAATCGGTGCTGCAGATGGCGGGCCGAATCAACGAGGTGTCGGCCCAGGCGCAGGAAACCGCCCAGGTGGCGCGCCAGTCGCTCGAGGCGGCCGAGTCCGGCCTGCGCGCGGTGCAGAACACGATCGGCGGCATGAACCTGCTGCGCGACCAGATCCAGGAAACCTCGAAGCGGATCAAGCGGCTCGGCGAATCCTCGCAGGAGATCGGCGAAATCACCGAGCTGATCTCGGACATTACCGAGCAGACCAACGTGCTGGCGCTGAACGCCGCCATCCAGGCCGCGTCGGCCGGTGAAGCGGGTCGCGGCTTCTCGGTCGTGGCGGAAGAAGTGCAGCGGCTTGCGGAACGCTCCGGCGACGCGACGCGCCAGATCGCCGCGCTGGTGAAGACGATTCAGACCGACACGCAGGATGCGGTGGGCGCGATGGAGCGCTCGACCCAGGGCGTGGTCGAGAACGCGCGGCTGTCCGACGCGGCCGGCACGGCGCTCGGCGACATCGACCGCGTGACGCGCCAGCTCTCCGAGCTGATTCAGCAGATCTCGACGCAGGCGCTCAGCGAAGCCCAGTCCGCCAACGTCGTCGCCGCGAACATCCAGCACATCTTCGCGGTGACCGAGCAGACCGGCGAGGGCACGCGCTCGACCGCGCAGATGGTGCGCGAGCTGTCGCGTACCGCCGAGGAACTGAAGCAGTCCGTCGCCCGATTCAAGATCGAGTGAGGTCGATGCCGAGATCACACCGGCCGACCTCCTCGAACCCCGAACAAGGCTCCGCATGGATACCCGCACCGCACCGACGAAGAGCGAGTCGGCCGACGACCTGAGCGCCCTGGCCTGGGTGCACGATGAGCTGCGTCGCTCGCTCGATGCCGCCCACAAGTCGCTGCGCCGCTACCTGAAGGAGTCCGAGGCGCTCGGCAGCTCGGACGTCGACACCGTCGATCCGGCCGTGCTGCGCAGCGCGCGCACGCAGATCCACCAGGGTGTCGGCGCGCTCGAGCTGGTCGGCCTGCCGGCCGCCGCGATGGTGCTGCACGCGAGCGAGGCAGCGGTCCAGCGCTTCATCGCCAAGCCGCACAAGCTCACGACCCAGATCGTCGACGACATCGAACGTGCGTCGTTCGCGCTGCTCGACTACCTGACACGCATGCTGGCCGGCAAGACGGTCTCGCCGCTGTCGCTGTTCCCGCAGTACCGCGCGGTGCAGGATGCGGCTGCTGCCGAGCGCATCCATCCGGCCGACCTGTGGAGCGTCGACTGGCGCTGGCGCGACCTGCCTGCCGATGCGAATGCCGCGCCGCGCCAGGTCGACGACGCGACCCACGGGCAGCTCGAGGACCAGCTGCTCGGGCTGATGCGCCCGCAGCACCAGCTGCAGGCCGCCGCCAACATGAGCGAGATCTGCGCCGGCCTCGGGGTCGGCGCCACACAGTCGCACGTCGCGACGTTGTGGAAGCTGGCTGCCGCGGTGTTCGAGGCCCAGGCGCACGGCCTGCTCGGCTTCGACGTGTTCAGCAAACGGCTCGGCTCGCGCCTGCTCGCGCAGTACCGCGTGCTCGAGCGCGGCGAGACCGAGGTCTCCGAGCGCCTCGCGCAAGACCTGCTGTTCTTCTGCGCGCAGAGCGCCTCGCCGGGCGACGGCCGGCGCGCGCCGCGCCTCGCGCTCGTGCGCCAGGCCTACGGGCTGGCCCATCACACCCCGACCGACTACTCGACCAGCGGCCTCGGCCGCTTCGATCCGGCCCAGATCGCGCAGGCGCGCAAGCGCGTTGCGGCCGCGAAGGAATCGTGGTCCGGCGTCGCGGGCGGCGAACTGCACCGGCTCGCCGGCCTGACCGAGCAGTTCGCGCTCGTCGGCGATTCGCTCAAGCGCCTGTTCCCGCTCGGCGAGACTTTTGCCGCCGAGCTGCAGATGGCGGTGACGCAGACCCAGCAGTCCGCGCAGGCGCCGGCGGCGGCGCTCGCGATGGAAGTCGCGACCAGCCTGCTCTACGTCGACGCCGCGCTCGAGGACGCCGACTTCGATCACCCCGAGCAGGCCGAGCGGGTGAGCCGCCTCGCTGAACGGCTCGGCGCGGTGCGCGAGGGCCGGCCGCCCGAGCCGCTCGAGGCGTGGATGGAGGAGCTGTACCGCCGCGTCTCCGACCGCCAGACGATGGGCTCGGTCGTGCAGGAACTGCGCGCCTCGTTGTCCGAGGTCGAGAAGCTGATCGACCAGTTCTTCCGCAAGCCCGACGATCGCCAGGTGCTGATCCCGGTGCCGAACCAGCTCGGCGCGATGCGCGGCGTGCTGTCGGTGCTCGGCATGGAGCAGGCCACCGCGGCGCTGCTGCGCATGCGCGACGAGGTCGAAGGCCTGGTGCAGACCGAAGTCGACGTGCAGCGTGTCTCGCAGACCGGCCTGTTCGACCGCCTCGCCGGCAACCTCGGCGCGCTCGGCTTCCTGATCGACATGCTGAGCGTGCAGCCGCAGCTTGCCAAGTCGCTGTTCGCCTTCGACGCGAAGACCGGCCGCCTCGAGCCGCTGATGGGCCGCGGCGCCCACAGGCGCACGGTTCCCGAGGCGCCTCCCCCGGTCGAGCCGCGCCTGATCGAGCAGGCGCAACTGCTTGCCTTCAGCGCGGTGCGCGACGACGTGCCGGTCGCCGAGGTCGCGCGCGACCTCGAGCGCCTGTCGCACGAAGCCCATGCGGCCGACCAGAACGCGCTCGCCTACGTGGTCGAGCAGGCGCGCGACGCGCTCGTCAAGGCCGACGAGGCCGACGACCGCGCCGGCGTCGCCTCGGTGCGCGGCGAGCTCTCCGAGACGCTGGTCGACTTCGTCGCGACCGCCTCCGACGCGGCGACGCTCGAGCCCGAGGTCGCTGCCGAACGCCTCACGCCGATCTCGCTCGCGCCCGCCGCGGTCGGCAGCGCCGAGCTCGCCGAAGACGACGAGATGCGCGAGATCTTCCTCGAGGAAGCGCGCGAGGTGCTGCACGACGCCGGCGTCGCACTGGCAAGCCTGGCGCAGGCACCGTCGGACATGCCGCTGCTGACGACGGTGCGGCGCGCGTTCCATACGCTCAAGGGCAGCTCGCGCATGGTCGGACTCAAGGAGTTCGGCGAAGCTGCGTGGGCCGGCGAGCAGGTCTACAACACCCAGCTCGCCGACACGCGCGCGGCCGAGCCGGCGCTGCTCGACTTCACCGCCTGGACGCTCGGCGAGCTCAGCGGCTGGATCGACGACATCGCGGCGCGCCGTGACGCCGCCCGTTCGGCCGCCGCGATCAAGGCCGCGGCGCAGCGGCTCGCCGCCGGCGAACCGCCGCTGGCTGCGGCACCCGTTGCCGCGCCGGCGCCTGCGGTACCCGCGCCCGCCGCGCCCGCTGTCGCGCCGTTCGTGCTGCCGCCGGACCTGCCGTCTGCGATCGAGCTCGACCTGACGATGGCGCCGAGCCTGCCCGCGGCGAAGGCCGACGAGGTCGCGTTCGAGCTCGACCTGCGTGCGCTCGATGCGCCGACGGTGTCCAGTGCGCCGGTGAGCGTCCCGGATGCGCCGCTCGACCTGAGCGCGCGGGCGCTGCTCGACCCGTTCGACCCGCAGGCCACGCAGCCGCTGCCGCTCGCGGAGCTGCCGTCCGTCGTGCCGGAGGGCGTGTCGCTCGATCTGATCGATCTCGACCTCGGCGACTTCCCCGCGGCCGAGCCGATCGAGGCCGTGCTGCCCGTGGCCTCCGCCCACGCGCCGCTGACCGATCTCGACCTCGACCTGCCAGACCTCGGCGCCGCGCCGCCCGAAGAGCCGTTGCCGATGCCCGACGTCGTGCTCGAGGCGCCCGAGCCGCCCGCGCCGATGGAGGACGACAACGTCAAGGTCGTCGGCCCGCTGCGCATCGGCATTCCGCTCTTCAACATCTATCTGACCGAGGCCGACGAACTCTCGCGTCGCCTCACGACCGAAGTCGCCGAGTGGGCGATGGAGCTGCATCGGCCGATCGGCGAAGCGCCGATCGCGCTCGCGCATTCGCTCGCCGGCAGCTCGGCGACGGTCGGCTTCAACGACCTGTCGCAGCTCGCCCGCTCGCTCGAGCACGCGCAGATGCGCTCGCAGGCGATCGGCTACGGCACGCCCGAAGAGGCGCGCCTGTTCGTCGACGCGGCCGAGGAGATCCGCCGCCTGCTGCACCAGTTCGCGGCCGGCTTCCTGAAGCAGCCGTCGGCGGAGCTGCTGACGCGCCTGTCCGAGCACGAGCTCAGCTCGGCACGCCGCCTCGAGGCGGCCACCGCCGCGGCCGAGCTCGCGCCCGAAGCGCCCGTCGAGGCGCCGTTCGAGGCTGCACCGTCGATGCGGCTCGACCTCGAACCGCCGACCGAAGCGCCTGCGGCCCCGCTGCCGACGCCCGAGGTGGTCGCCGAGGCGCAGGTCGACGCACCGGCGCCGCTGCCCGAGTCGGCGTTCGAGACCCGCCCGGCACGGCTGGCCGATGCCGGCCCGAGCAGCTTCGGCGCGTTCGACGCGCTCGGCGTGGCCGAGCTCAAACCGCTCGCTGCGCTGCCGGTCGAGGCCGTGCACCATGTGACCGAGCCGGAGATGGTGCTCGAGGGCGCGGAAGACATCGACGCGGTCGACGCGGTCGATGCCGAGCTGTTCCCGATCTTCGAGGAAGAGGGCCAGGATCTGCTGCCGCAGCTCGCCGGCAAGCTGCGCGACTGGGCACGCCGTCCCGGCGAGACCGCGCACGCCGCGGCCTGCATGCGCACGCTGCACACGCTCAAGGGCGGCGCACGTCTGGCCGGCGCGATGCGGCTGGGCGAAATGGCGCACCGGCTCGAGACCCGCATCGAGCAGATCCTCGCGCAGTCGCCGGTTGCGGCCGCCGACGTCGAGCAGCTGCAGGCGCGCAGCGACGCGCTCGCGCACGTGTTCGAGGCGCTGCGTGCGCGCGACGCGCAGGCTTATGCCGCGGCCGCTGCCGCCGTCGCCGCCGCACCGGTCGCCGCGCCCGAGCCCGAGCCGGTCGTGCT
>Ga0075366_10002020_pt1 | contig 10299 bp, 10 predicted proteins | sample EndMethybrTD3031_FD_72351 | JGI IMG/M metagenome (GOLD analysis project Ga0075366, IMG submission 72351) | Populus endosphere microbial communities from Tennessee, USA - Endosphere MetaG P. TD hybrid TD303-1 | ecosystem: Host-associated > Plants > Roots > Endosphere | place: USA: Tennessee... | reverse complement strand
AAGTCTCCCCTGCCGGGGGAGATTTAGAGGGGGCTTTATGAACGGACAAAACAGAAGCGATATATACCCCGGTCTTGAAGTGGATATTATACTTAAAAAAGACCAGCGTACGGGCACCCTTACCCGTGGCATAGTTAAAAGGTTGTTAACCAGCGCGTCATATCATTCGCGCGGCATCAAAGTGCAGCTGGATGACGGGCAGGTTGGCCGGGTAGCATGGATAGTTGATGAAGAGGATTAATTCATCATTTCTACACAATTGTTTATCATATTTACCTTGTACTTAACATAGTATAACTCCATATGCCTGCAAACCCTCAACGAAAAACTAAATTATGGTTACGGTTAGATACGCATCACCGTTTATTAGTGTCTTCTGTGGTAGCGGCAGCCACGCTGGCCTTTATCTGGGGGCGTTTTAGTATACCTGCGTCTATTTTGATTACGTGGCTGGCATTTGGAGTGGCGGTTATTGTGATGGATTGGGTGATTATATTATCATCTCACCCATTGGAGGTTAGGCGGATAGCTAAAATTGAAGATTCCAGCCGTACGCTGATATTTCTTGTTGTGATCATTGCATCGCTTATTAGCATGCTCGCCATCTTTTTCCTGCTCAAATCTTCCAAGCAACTGCCCGCTGAGGCTGTAACCGGGCATGTATTGCTGGGTATGGCATCGGTAATAATCTCCTGGATATTGGTGCACACCATATTTACTATGCGTTATGCCCACATGTATTACACAACAAATCCCGACGGCGATAAGAAGACTAAACCGTTAGGCGGACTGGAATTCCCGGGCGATGAAAAAGGTTTTGAACCTGATTATCTTGATTTTGTGTATTTTTCTTTTGTGCTGGGAATGACCTTCCAGGTTTCGGATATCGAAATATCCTCCCGCAAAATCCGCCGGCTGGCCTGGATCCATGGATTGATCTCGTTTGCTTTTAATACCGCCATTGTAGCTTTGAGCATCAACGTAATTTCGGGCCTGGTATCAAATTAAAACAAACCGCCTTGTGGCGGAATAAATTTAGGCCGAATTAAGTTTATGCCTAAAGCGGTGTTTAGCTTTTCGGCTACGTAATCTGACAGTATTGGCGAAAACCTTTCGTCGTGCTGGTGCATAAAAAACCATACCGATTTTAAGCCTTCCTGCTGCCATTTTTTTATCCGTTCCACCCACATATCCAAACGGGCTTGGTCAATGCCGTATTCGCCTTCTTTATCGGTACAGCCCACAAAACGAATAAACGCATGGGGCGTAGGCAAACTCATATGGATAACATCCCGGCGGCCGGATGCATCCGTTATCACCGCGCCGATATTAAGATCATGAAAAAGGTTGAATACTTTATCGCTGTTTTCCGGTTGGACAAACCATTCTTTATGCCTTAGCTCTACAAAAACGGGCACATCTTTAGGTAGCGCTTCCAGGTATGCCTGTAGTTCGGGGAAGCTTTTTGGGGTATAGTTATCGCTCAATTGCAAAAACAGCGGGCCAAGCTTTTCGCCAAAGGCCATTACACCTTCGTAGTAAGTAGTGGTAATATCATCGGCATTTTTTAACCTGCGGATATGGCTGATGCTTTGCGAAAACTTAGGGCAAAACTTAAAATTAGGATTGCTTTCGGCTTTGGCTTTCCATTTGGCAATGGTATCGGGGCCATAAACGTTGTAAAAGGTGGCGTTTAACTCAATACAATCAAAGTGCTTTACATATTCATCTAAAAAATTGGCGTCCTTGGTTTTAGGCGGATAAATTTGCCCGATCCATTCCTTGCGGCCCCATTTAGCGCAGCCCACATGTACCTGTATTGGCTCGTTACTTTTAGCAGCGGCTAATACATTGGTTGTAAGTTCTGCGTCAGGAGGGAGAGTAAAGTCTATTAAGGGTAATTCTTCGGGTGCTACTTTGCCAAATTCCATAGTAAGTTGATTAAGTATCTGAATCAGAATTTAAGAATTTTAAAAATAGTAATATTGATAGGAAGTTTTCTATTCTGCTAATTAAATAATTCTGTAAATTCTGATTCTGACAAAATTATCCCAACAAATCAACTTTAAATAAAGGCTTAATGCGTTTTTTACTTGCCTGCTCGTAAGCATAGGCCTGTTTAATGATATCGCCCTCTTTCCAGGCTGTGCTGAAAAACGACAGGCCAATAGGCAAGCCATGCAGCAATCCCATAGGAACAGTAATGTGCGGATAGCCTGCCATAGCCGCCGGGCTGGAAAAACTGAAACCATTGTCATAATCGCCATTTACCAGGTCGATGCAAACCGCAGGGCCATTGGTAGGGCCTATAATGGCATCCAGCTTGTTGTCGGTCAAAATTTTATCTATCACTTTGCGGGTGCCTGCGTTGGTTTGCTTTACGGCATCCAGGTATTCTTTGGTGTTCAGGTCGCCCTTGGCCTGGGCCAGTTCAAGGGTTTCCTGTTTAAAAAAGGGCATTGCTTTGGCTTCGTTTTGCTTGTTATATGTTATTACATCTGCCAGGGTTTTGGTTTTACTATTGGCGTTACCTAAGTATTGGTTCAGCCCATCTTTAAACTCATATAACAATACGGCGAACTCGCTTTTGCCGATGTCTTTCAACTCTTTATTCAGTTCAACCTCAATTACGGTAGCGCCTTTACTTTCCAGCGTTTTGATAGCGTCTTTCAATAAAGCCACCATGCCAGGACTGGCGTCCATTGCCGATTTTTCGACCCCAAGGCGTTTTCCTTTTAACCCGTCGATATCTAAAAATTTAGTATAATCTGTTTCTGCCTTGTCTTTTCCGGCCAAGGTAAAACTATCTTGTGGGTCAACCCCCGCCAAAACTCCTAAGAAAATAGCCGCATCCTTAACCGTGCGGGTCATAGGCCCGGCGGTATCCTGCGTTTTGGAAATTGGGATGATCCCCGACCTGCTCCACAGCCCTACAGTTGGTTTAATGCCTACCAGGCCGTTTACCGATGATGGTGATACAATTGATCCATCTGTTTCGGTGCCGATGGCTATGGTGCATAAATTGGCCGCTACAGCGGTGCCCGAGCCGGCGCTCGATCCGCTGGGGTTACGGTCGAGGATGTAGGGGCATTTGGTTTGCCCGCCCCGGCTGCTCCACGCGCTGGTGGAGTGTGTGGAGCGGAAGTTGGCCCATTCGCTTAAATTGGTTTTACCCAGCAGCACGGCGCCTGCCTCGCGTAGTTTATGCACAATAAAAGCATCCTGTTTGGCAAAGTTATCACTTAAAGCCAGCGAGCCGGCTGTGGTATGCATATTGTCGGCGGTATTGATGTTATCTTTTATCAAAACCGGTATACCATGTAAGGGGCCACGTATTTTGCCTTTCTCCCGCTCTTTATCCATGGCATCGGCCATGTTCAGGGCATCTTTATTAAGTTCGATGACCGAGTTTAGTTTGGGGCCGTTTTTATCAATTTCATCAATCCGCTTCAGGTAAAGTTCGGTAAGCAGGCGCGACGTATATTGTTTGGCCGTCATTTTATCCTGCAAATCGGTTATGGTGACTTCCAACAGCTCAAACAAATCGTCTTTGCTATCTGTAGCGGTGGTATCTGGCTTCTTATCGTCTGCCGATGGCTGGCTGCATGATGTGGCAACCAATGTTGATAAGGTAAGGCCAGCTAATGAGCCTGTTTTAAGAAAATTTCGTCTGTGCATAACCGGTTGTTGAAAAGCATTTACAAGTAACAAAATAATTGTCAGATTAAAAATTATCACCCTAAAATGTTACAACCTGTATAAATTCCATTACAAGGTATATTCAGCTTTGATTTTAGGTAACTTTCCTATCTAAAACGTAAATGCTTTTGGATGATGTTAAAATGCCAGATCAAAATATTATCCGCGGTTATTTTAACAACAATTTTGTTGGGATGCAGCCATGGCAAGCAGGTGTTTACGAGTGACTGTAATGACGATCATGCACCCGTTTATAAATCTGTTGCTTTTACCGAACTGGTTAAAAACCTTAAAAAGTACGATAAGCAATATGTAGAGGTTAGCGGTAAATATATAGAAGCGCCCGAACAATCGGCTTTGTTTAATGATAGTCTTTTTGCCGATCACTCGGCAGGGCATGCCATCTGGATAAATTTCAACCCCGATTGCCCGCTATATTTAGAGGGAACGCGCACCGGCCTTTTTCAATATAACAACGGGGAATTTACGCAGATAAACAATAAGCATGTAGCTATAAGGGGACGGGTTGACGCCCATGATACCGGTCACTTAAACCAATATAAAGGAGCTATAGAGAGGATTAGTTATATCAATTTATAACAAAGCCTTGCCAGACATTATTTTAATATAATTAAAGCAATGACGGTGTTTTAATATTGATAATCAATAGTTTATAAATGCGTCATTATAAGGAACGAAGTAATCAATGATATAGTTGTTGTGATGCGCTCAAGCCAACACGTCATCCTCATTTTTTTAGGTTTTACCTGATGGATACTCACAATGACGCATGGATATGCTTCATTGAAGTATAAAAACTTCAATGAAGCATTTTTAGATAGCTTCTAAAGCGTTCTTTTAAATTTCCAGCTTTAAACCGTCATAAGCCAGCCGGATATTGGGCGGTAATTCGGCCGATATATCCTGGTGTTTACCTAGGCGATGGCTTATGTGGGTGAGATAAGTTGTCTCGGCGCCTATTTCATTGGCAAAGTCAATAGCCTCGTCAAGGGTAAAATGCGAGATATGTGTTTGCTTCTGCAAGGCGTTAATCACCAATATTTTTGAGCCTTTTATTTTTTCCTTTTCGACTTCGGATACTGTTTTGGCATCGGTGATATATGTAAAATCGTTAACCCTGAAACCCAGTACAGGTAGCCGGTAATGTAAAACCTCGATGGGAGTGAATTTTACACTCCCAATATCAAAAGGATCTAAACCGATAGGATGAACGGTAACCTGGGGGATGCCGGGGTAACCTGTACCATCAAAAACATAAGGAAATTCGCGGGTAAGGGCGCGTTGCACCCTGAAATCGGCATAAATATCAACCGGGCCTTGCTGAAAGTAGTTAAACGCCCGGATATCGTCCATGCCTGCAATATGGTCTTTATGCTCATGGGTGTACACAATGGCATCTAAGCGTTTTACGCCGGCGCGCAGCATCTGGTACCTGAAATCGGGGCCCGAGTCAATAACAATGGTTTTATCTTCGGCTTCAATTAATATAGATGTACGTAAACGGTTGTCATATGCAAAGGCAGACGTGCACACCTCGCATCCGCAGGCAATAACAGGTACGCCCTGCGAAGTTCCGGTACCTAAAAATGTTATGGTCACAGCTGCAATTTTGTTTGTTTGATATCCTGTAAAAATGCAACCTGTTTTTCGTCCAGCAATCTAAAATCTACTTCCAGTTCGCGCAGTAGTTCAACCAGGGCCATAATTTTACTTTCCAGGTTCGAAAACCGGTTTACAATTACCATGCGGCTGTTTAATAACAGGCATGCCCCGGTTTTAAAGTTACCTTTCTCGTACCGCACCTTGTAGCCTGCTGTTTTAAGCAGCATCTCCAATTTTTCGAGTGTATGGTTGGTAGCGGGTAGCATTATTTCAAAAGTAGTAAATTTCTTTAGATGTGGGTTTGAGATGTGCAGATTTCAGATGTGCAGATGGTTTAAATCAATTTGAAAATTTGAGGATTTGAAAATTTGAAAATGAAAATCAACTTGAGGATTTGAAGATTTTAAAATAAAGTTCAGACGGTTTGCAGATAGGATTTTAATGTATTAAATCCATTTTCAAATTTTCAAATCTTCAAATTCTCAAATCATTTTAATTCTGTATCAGTTTATACTTTCCCGATTTGATCAGTTTTTGTTGTTCGGCTGAAAATGACGTGCGGCCGCCAAAATCCTGTACCCAGTAGGTTTTATATTCGGCTACGCCAACCTCCTTAAAATCGGGGTTCATGAGGTTGCGGCAATGCCCTTCGCTTTTAAACCAGCCATCCATTACTTCGGCTATACTCTGCTGCCCCTGGGCAATATTTTCGCCAATGGTGAAGCTTTTAAAGCCTTTAAATGTATAGCCGGCCGATATTATCCTGTCATTCATACCGCGGCCATCTTTACTGGTGTGGCTGAAGTAATTGCGTTTGGCCATATCTTTTGCATGGCCGGTAGCGGCATCAAACAGTTTGTCGTTCCAGGTTAGTGCAGGCGCAGGCGGATAATACTTGTCGCCGCAATTGCAGCCCTTTGCGCGGGTTTGATTTATGCGGGCTAAAAACTCGCTTTTAAACTGTTGGCTCTGCCCGTAGGCTTCGCTGCAAATTAACAGGGTGGCCACTAAATATATGGTGCTTAAAAATGATTTGATCATATGCTTATCAGACAAACAAAATTGAATGAGGTTTAGTATGGCGCAACAGAGAAATTTGCTTTTTGTTGGTGCGGCCTTGTATGCGGATAAGAGTCGTCTGTTTAGGGCTATCCAAAAACGAAGATTATTCATTGCCGTTGACTTTAGTAGACGGTAAAAGCAAAGTCCTATCACGGGCATTAGCCCAATTATTCAAGCGGATTTTGGCTAAAGCCTCTCGTCCTTTGGTCATTATTCCGTTGACTAAAGTCAACGGCAATGATTTATATATAAGAAATAATCTAAATCAAATTTAGATCCTTCTTAAGATCTTGTTGATGGTTGTATTACTGTCGCCGTTTCCTGGGCCTTATGCGCCAGCGGCCTGGCTTTTTACGCCGCCAGTAATAAACCATTACGGCTGTCGCCATTACTGCAAGGGTAATAATAAGCGTTACAATGAGACCGTATGCCTTGCCGAGGCGAGTTTGGAGCCGCGTTTGGAGCTGGAGGTAAATACTTTTTTTTTGACTATGACAGAGTCTTGCTTTTTAATTTGAACGGAGTCTTTTTTGCTGAGCATCGCCAATTTGGTTTCTGCCGCAATCCGCATGCTATCGTCTAAAAATTCATGTCGTTTTATGGCTACGGCTGCTTTGTCGTAATTTTTCATGTGCCGGTACAAATCGGCATAAGCTACCTGTACTGCCGATTCATTTCTGGGATCTTTGTTTTTTACCGCGATTTTTAAGGCTTCGTTTAAATCGCGCATCGCCAATGTATAATCTTTGATATCACTTTTTATGGCCGATAGTTCGATTAACGATGTAATAATGTTAGGATCGTCATGTTTTAAACGGGATATGGCGTTTGCTTGCAGGATAAACCATTTTGCCTGGCTATAATTATGTTGCGACCGGTATATTTTTGATAGATTGTTGTAGCAGGTACGCAGGCCTAAAGAATCATTAATGCCAGAGTATATATGCAAAGCAAGCATGGAGTAGTTTAACGCTTCAGTTTTGTAATAGTGCCTTAAATTTCTGTTGCTAACCGTATCAAAATGCATGTATTCCTGGGCAATAGCGATGTAGATAGGGCCTTTTAATGAATCGCTTGTGAGTTGTAATTTTTGCTTAAGGCTATCCAGGTCATCAGCGTAAGCTGATAATTTGGATACGGCTAAGAACGTAAAGATGAGGCAAGTAAGCAGTTTCTTCATATAGGGCTTATCGAATATACCAATATATTTAACATATACTTAGTCAAATAATGTGCCCTATTAGCCGGTTTTGCCACTTGCCAGGGCGGGCTGATTAAAAAATATTGGTTTTTGCGCCGGGATGGCACTTTTTAGGCTAAAACCCGGCGATGTTTTTTTTTAACAATTGAGGGGCTTTTTTTGCACATTGCATTTGGTACACAAAACTGGACACGATTTAAGCCTAATGATAAGTATTATGTACTAAACAATAGTCTGTTCGTAGCGGGCGAGGAAATGCTGTAATGATTTTGATCGGCCCAGCAAAAAGTTAAAAAGCGCTATTCCGATAGATGCACAGGTAATGCCTGCCAATACATCAAGCACATAGTGATGGCTGGCATACACGGCAGTAAACCAAATACCCAGCATTACAATGGCGAAAAACAAATTTGATTTGCCCAGGCGATTTTTAATGCCGTAATATAAAACGATAACAGGGTATGATGAATGCAACGATGGCATAGCCGCAAATACATTTGAGCCCTTTGCGTAAATAGATTTAAAAACGCCGGCATGAAAAAATGCGTCAAACTTAGCGAGCCCCGCGGTATTGCCCTGGGTTAGGGGATGGAATTGCAGGCCATGGTATTGCACATACCAGGGCGGTGCCGCCGGAAAGGCATAATAAACCACAAAGCCCAATAAGTTAACCAGCACAAAGGTGAGTGAAAATTTAAGGAACTGTTTTTTGTTTTTGAAAAATAAAAAGGTTGCAAAGGCAAGTGGTACAGGTATCCAGCATAAGTAAAATATACCGGCCATAACATCAATTACGGTATTGCCATTTGCACGCCAGTACTCGTTGGGTGTAAGCAGTTGGCCATTGGATTGAATGCCGAACAGGCGTTTTTCGAAATTATAAATATCGGCTATATGCACCGCGTTGAAATTATAATTAGGAAAGGCCTTCATATAATCAAATATGATCCAGTAAACGATGAAGATGCTGAAGCCGAGGATAAATTTACGCGTAACCGGCGAAGCGTAAAAAAGGGAATTAAATATTAATACAAGCGTAAGCTCATCGCTTTTATAACCGATTAAAAAGTAGGAGAGTACTAAATACCCTATTGAAATGAGCGAAACAATAAGTACTGATTTGGTATTGATTGTTACACTGTTGTGCGTAGCAGTATTCACCTTATTTTTTTAAGAATCCCGAACGGAATATTTTATCCCACAGCGGCGAACTAACACCGTAGCCGCGGTCGGGGTCCTGGTAGTGGTGCAGCATGTGATGTTGCTTTATTTTTTTGAACAGGCCGCTTTTAAAGTTAAAATGATGCATAGCATAGTGCGATATATCATAAAACAGGTAGCCCAATATAAAGCCGGGGAAAAAACCAAGAACGTTATCGGCAGGCAATATCCATTTAAATAAAAAGTAAAAGCCGGTAGCCAGCGGAATGCTCAACGATGGCGGCAACACCAAACGTTTGGCATCGCTTGGGTAATCATGGTGCACACCGTGCATAATAAAGTGCAGCCTTTTTGCCCATTCCCAGTTTTCGTTGGGTTTAAGGTGAAAAACAAAGCGGTGCATAATGTATTCGGTAATCGTCCACACGAACAGGCCTAAAATAAATAGTTCGGCGTATTTAATAAAACCAATACCAGCGTTAAAGGCCAGGTAGGTTGAGTAAATGATAACCGGCACAAAAATATACAAGGGTACGGTATAATGCACCTTTGATAAACCCTCTAAAAAGTTACTTTTAAACATCCTCACAGATTCCTGCGAGTTAGATACATAATTCTTTTTTGCCATAATATATCAGGTTTAAAATTTTTGACGATTTCTCTGCCTGTTATTTAATCTTTTATATTGATTTGATTTGCCCTGAAGCCGTAAACCAGCTTAGCTGCGAAAGTACGATATTTTAACCGGGTCTCAAGGCCATAAAAACCAGTAGACGGTTATATGACGAAGACCAAGTTTAATTAAATATCTTCGATAATACCCGCCCCACTTTATAACTTCAAACTCCCCACTCACTACTCACCACTCACTACTCACCACTTACGAGCCTTCCTCTTGTTTTATCAGGGCTCTTTTTGCTTCCCTTAACCTGTTAAATGCTGTAATGTTGGTTAGCACAGCCAGTAGCACCAGGGGAAAAGTAAATATGGATATCGGCTCAAATACGTGAAACTTAATACCCGGAACAAACAATTTGTAATTGCCGCCAATGTACTGGGCCACAATACCGCTTATTAATGCGCAAACACCGATAGTAACTACACGCTCGGGCCGCTGCATTAAACCACCTTTTACTTCAACACCCAAACCTTCGGCACGCGCCCTTACATAACTTACCATCATCGAGCCTATGAGGGCTATAAAAGCAGCTATCGAGCTTATAAAATAGTGATGCCCTACCAGGTAATAGCAAATACCCAGGAACATGATCAATTCGCTGTAACGGTCAAGCACCGAATCGTATAGTGCGCCAAAAGTCGATTTCATATTACCTAAACGGGCTACCTGGCCATCAAGCATATCAAACAAGCCTGCAAACAGTATTAAGCCGCCTGCCCAGCCAACATAACGCAAATCGCCACGGTTGCCTTCTTCGGCGCCTAAAATAAAAATGGCCGCAACACCTACGTTAAGCACAAAACCAATTGATGTAACCGCGTTTGGTGTTAAACCAATCTTGATCAGAATTTTCACCACGGGATCAATCACCCGG
>Ga0075366_10002016_pt1 | contig 10307 bp, 6 predicted proteins | sample EndMethybrTD3031_FD_72351 | JGI IMG/M metagenome (GOLD analysis project Ga0075366, IMG submission 72351) | Populus endosphere microbial communities from Tennessee, USA - Endosphere MetaG P. TD hybrid TD303-1 | ecosystem: Host-associated > Plants > Roots > Endosphere | place: USA: Tennessee... | reverse complement strand
TGCCGTCTTTCGACTTCGCGGCGTCGACGCCTTGCGCGAGCTTCGAGACGGCGGCCGGGTTCGCCGGCGCGAGCGCGGGGACTGCCGCCTGCTTCGAACCTCCGCCGCACGCCGCGAGGAGCAGCGCGAAAGCGAGCGCTCGGAACGCGTTCATTTCGCGCCTCCGGAGGCGGTTTCTTTCGGTAGCGTGGACTTCTTCTCGTCCTTGGCCGCGCCTCCGACTTTCGGCACGAGGTACTTCTCGCTATGGCCGGTCGCCGTGCGGCGCGGAGCGTTGATGAGCGGCGGCAGCGGCAGCGGACCGCGCGAACGAAGCTCGAAGCCGACCTCTTTGAGCGGCGGGTAGAGCTCGGCGTTCAGGCGCCCGAGTGCTTCGCGCATCTTTGCGGTCCAGGTGTTGAAAATCCCGAGCTCGATCGCCTTCTGCCAGCCGCTCTCGTACGCCTCGAGACCGCGTTCCTCGATCGGGATCACGAACTCTTCGATCGACTGCTTGTAGAGCTCTTTTTCGTCGGCGTTGAGATTCGACGGCGGCTGCGAGGTCAAGAGCGCCTTCGCGAACGATTCGTACGCGAAACCGACCTGATAGAGCGACGCGGTCGTCCACTCGGCGACGCCCATCTCGGCGGTGCCGAGGAAGGTCTCGGCGGCTTTTTTCAAGAGCTCGCTCTTCTTTTTGAGGCGCGTCTTCAGCTGCTTCACGTCGCCTTCGATGGTGACGGCTTCGTACTGCCGCATGACGGCTTCGCCCTGCATGTAGCGCGCCTTCGCGGCGTAGTACTTTCCGCGATCGCTGAGCTGGCTCTTGCGTTGCGTGCTCAAGTGCACCGCCGTCGCGAGCGCGCTCGCCATGCCGCGCTCGTCGCCCTTGCGCACCGTCGCGAGCCGCACGAGCGACTCGATCTGACTATCGACGGAGCGCGCGTTTCGCGAGTAGCGATCGTAGAGCGCTTCGGCCTCCTTGTTCTTGCCGGCCTTCTCGTGCGCTTGTCCCATCAAGAAGGTGACTTCGTCGGCGAGCTCGTCGCGCGGGTACATGCGGCGAAACGTCTCTCCGCTCGCGATCGCCTTGTCGTGCTCGCCGACCGTCGTGCGGAGCAGCACGGCGTTGAAAGCGGCGTCCTTGTGATGCTCGTATTTCGGCCAGGTGTCGGCGATGATCGCGTGGTAGTTCGCCGATTCGCCGAAGAGCCCGACTTCCTGGTAGGTGTTCGCGGCGATCCAGATGCCCTGAGCGGACTCCGGCTTCTGTTTGTGGTCCTTCACGAGCAAGGCGGCGGCGGCGCCGAGCGTCGCGAGATCGGCGGCCTTGCGGGCTTCGACCTCCGCGTTCACCGCGGCCTCGGCGGCCTTGGGCGCGCGCGGGAACTCCTTGGCCGCGCGGAGGTACGCCTGCGCCGCCTTTTCGTGGTCGCCCTTCTGCGTGAGCGTCTCGCCCTGCTTGAACACGGCCACCAGGATGAGCCCGTCGAGGCGCGCTTGCTGTTCGGGCGTCTGGAACGAGGGTGCCTTCTTCAAGCGGCGCGCCCAGGTCTCGATGTTGTCGAAGTCTTTGCTGCGATTGAACGAGTCGAGAATGAGCTCGCCCGCTCCCGCCGAAAACTTGCTGTTCGGATACTTCTCGAGGAGGAGCCCCCACTGCCGCACGGCCGGGTCGTACACCTCGTAGTCGTAGTAGAGCTTGCCCTGGCGGAAGAGGAGCTCGGGGATCTCCTTGTCGTTCGGGTACGTCCGAACGTAGAGCTCCATCGCTTCGGTGAGCTTCTTGTCGGTCGGCGTTTCTTCGTTCTTCTTGCCGCTCTTCTTCGCGACTTCGAACTCGGCGGCGCGCGCGACTTCGAGCGCGGCGAGCGCGTTGTAGAGCGCCGTTCGCGCGAGCGGCCCCTTCGGGTTCATGCGCACCGCGCCGAGGTACGCGTCCGCGGCGCACATCGCGTCTTCGGTGTGGTAGAAGCAGATGTCGGCGAGGTTGTAGCTCACCTCGTACGCTTCGTTGCCGCTCGAGAAGCGCGAGAGGTACACGCGGTAGAGCGCGGCCGCGGCCTCGAACTCGGCGCGGCTCACCTTGTCGGCTTGCGCCTTCGCGTGGAGGCCCACCGCGTCCTCACGGATCTGCTTCTCGACCGCTCGCTCCGAAGCAGCCGTCGTTTCCGGCTTCTGCACCGAAAGCCAGGCGGAACGCTGCGGCGCCGCAGCGCCCGGCTTCGGCGCGAGCGGCTCGACGTATTCCTTGAGCGTCTTCTTGTAGTCCTCCTCGAGGACCTTCCACGCCTCCATGGTCGAGTGCGCGGCGGCGATCTGGAGCTGGTATTTGTAGGCGTCGGGGCTCGTCGGCTCGAGCTTCAGCAGCAGGCGGTAGGCTTCGACGCCGCGCTCGTACTGCGCCTGATCGTAGAGCGCTTCGGCGAGCGCGTGGACGATGCGCCCCGCGAACTTGTCGCCGCCCGCCTGCTTCAGAAAGCGGTACATGTCCTCGGCGCTGTTTTGCTCGTCCTCGACGAACACCGCGACGAGGTTCTTCAGCGCCTCGGCCTGGAGCTCGGCGAGCTCACCGCGCGTGCGCTTGCGTGAGCCCTCTTCCGTCGACTGGAAGACCTTGAGAAAGCGACGCGCCGCTTCCTCGGTCTTGCCGAGTCGCCAGAGCGTCCACGCGCTCTTGAAGAGCGCGATATCGTAGAGCTCCGTGTCGGGATAGCGGAGCACTTCCTCGTACTCGCGGTAGGCGTTTTCGTAGTCCGGCGTGTCTTTCGTGAACTCGTGCTCGGCGCGCATCATGTGCGCGTCGGGTACGAAGCGGCTCCGCGGAAACCACTCGAGGATCTTGTTGAACCGGCCGAGCGCCTGGTCGTGCTCCCCTTCCTCGCTCGCGAGGAAACCGTCGATGTAGAGCGCGAGGTCGTACTCGGGAAATGTCTTGTGGTTCTTCAGCACGCGGAGAAAGCGCGAGCGCGCCTTCTTGTAGTCCTGTATGGGCGGGTCGCCGCGCTGATCCGCGGGGATCTTCTCCCACTTCTGGAACTCGGAAAGGAAGCGGTCACGCGATTCCTCCCACTCGAGCTCGCCGATGCGGAGGAGCGCCTCGGGAAGCTCGGCCGAGTCTTCCGGGGACTCGTTGATGAATTTTTCGAGAAGCTCGTGCGCTTCGCCGCGCAGCGCGCGCATCTGCTCGACGTTCCTACCGATGCGTTTGTCGATTTTCCGCGCGAGCGCCGCTCGGAGCGCGGCCGGGATCTGCAGGCTCACCCGGATATCGCGACTCTCGTCGGCCTTCGCTTGGGCCTTTTTCTTGATGGTCGGGCGGGTCTTCGTGCCGAGCTGGCGCTCGGCCGCCGGCTTGATGCGCGAGCCTTCGCCCGCCATCGACGGGGTGTCGGTCTTCTGCTCCGCGGCAAAGAGCGTCGCCGGCGCGAGCACGGCGACGAAGACGAACGGCGCGAAGACCCGCGTGCGCACCAACGACGATCTTAGGCGTCGCCATTCCGGGGGTCAACGCGCCGTCGGCCGGCTTTTCCTCCGCTTTCACCCACATCGGCGCACATGAGCGCCGTCCGCCTTCACGCCTCGTCGGCGTGGTCGTTCAGCCAATCGAGCACTTCGCTCAGTCGGCCGGTCGCGACGCACATCGTCGTATCGGCGGCGCCGTAGTAAACGCGAAGCTCGTCGCCGACGAGCGTCCAACCGCACGAGAACACGACATCGGATACGTCGCCGCTTCGCTCGTACGGCGTCGTCGGCGCCATCACCCATTCGCGCGACCGGCGCAGCACCTTGCGCGGATCGTCGCGATCGAGAAGCGCGAGCCCGGAGCGATAGAGGCAGCCGGCCGCCGTCATGCGAACGCCGTGGTACATGAGCAGCCAGCCGCGCTCGGTGAGGAGCGGCTGCGGCGAGAGGCCGATCTTGTTCGCGTCCCACCAACCGCCGTGCCGCGCGCGGAGCAGGATCTGGTGATCACCCCAGTGCTTGAGATCAGGCGAATACGAGATCCAGATGTGCGCGCCGAAGTGTGCCTGGCCGGGAACCGGGCGATGAATGAGCACCCAGCGACCGTCGAAGCGCATCGGAAAGAGCGCCGCATCCTTGTCCTCGGGCGCCATCACGGGGCCGAGCCGCGTGAAATTCTTCCAGTCTTCGGTCCACGCGAGCGAGACGAGCGGGCCGCCGCGCGAGTACGCGGTGTAGGCGACGTACCAGCGCTTCTGCTCCTCGACGTACGTGATGCGCGGATCCTCCACCCCCCATGCTTCCTCCGGATGTGTGTCGGGGCGCGCGGGAAACGTCGGCTCGGGGTCGATGTTCCAGCCGCTCATGCCGTTCGTGCTCCTCGCCACCGTGAGGTGGGAAAGGCCCCGGCGATCCTCGACACGCAAGAGCAGGATCGTTTCACCGTTGACGATCGTCGCCCCCGCGTTGAACACGGTGTTCGCCGCGTACGGTAGATCGCGGGCCGTCAGGATGGGATTGTCGGCGTGACGCTGGAACAGTTCGGGGGGCGAAGCTCTACCCAAGATGACCTCCGTTGTGGTTGGGGCGCCGGACTAACGATCCGACGCGGCGGCCTTCTGCGGTTCCGGCACCGTTGCGACGCCCTCGGTCCAACCGAACTCGCCGGCGGCTTGGAGCGCGTGCATCTGCAACAGCGCGTGGAGCCAGGCGAGCGTCGACTCGGCGCCCTCGTTGTCGTTGACGCGCGTCGCGAGGAGCCCGTCGCGACAGCCTCCGGTTCCGTGATCGTAGAGGCTCTGACCCAAATCGTTGTGACCGAGGAACCAGCGAAACGCGACCCAAGCCCGCTCGAGCCATACGCGCTCGCCCGTCACGCGGAACGCCGTGCTGCAGGCAGCGACGGTCGAATCCGCCTCGATCGGCTGCTGGTCGAAGCGCGCTCGCCGGCCGCCGCGCTCGTAAAATCCCTGATTTCCGATGGGCGAGAAACGCCCGTCGATCGTTTGAATCTCGACGAGCCACTCGAGTGCGCGGAGACCGTAATCGATCATCTCGCGTTGCTCGAGCTGAGCGCCGGCTTCGAGGAGCGCGAGCGGTAGCCGCGCGTTCGCGTACGTGAGCGTGGTCTCCGGCCAGACCCAGTTTGGATCGGGCGCGCCTTCCGCGAAGGCCTTGAGCAGCCGATCGGCCAGGAGCGCGCGGGGGCGCTTCACCGCCGTGTCGCCGCCGAAGCGCGCGAGGTACGCCGTCAAGCCGCCGAGCGCGAACGATTGCGCGCGCAAATCGCGCGTCTCCTCGAGCGCCGGCAGCGCGTCGTGGAAGAGCTCCGTCGCGAACGAGCGCAAGCCCTCGTCCTGGAGCTCGGCGGCCGCGATGCCGAGCGCCCAGACGGCCCGCCCGTGGCTGTCCGGCGACCCCCGCTCTTCGAGCCAGCCGTGATCGTAGCCCATGAAGTTTCGAAATGTCTTGAGTTTCGGGTTGTAGGCGTGGCGCAAGAAGCCGAGGTAGGTGAGAGCGAGCTCGTCGAGCTCGTCGGTGATGGTGAGGTGCTGGCTCGCGCTGATCGCGACGATGAGCGCTCGCGCGTTGTCGTCGGTACAGTAGCCGTGCTCGCGATCCGGAACGTGGTACTTCGCGTGCTGCAGGATGCCAGTCGAATCCGTGAGCCTTCGCAAGTGCCGGAGCTCGATTTCCGGCAGCGCCGTCGCGCGCTGGCGCGCGGCGATCGTCGCGAGGCGGCGCGGCCGGTGCTGCCGCTCCCAGCGAACGCCCGCGAAAACGTCGAGGTAACGCCGGCCGACTTCGGCCCAAACGGCGCTACGGCTGTAGGTATAGGCGCGCTTGCGCATCGCGCTGCGCGCCGCTTCGTCGTCGAAGAGGTCGTTCACCGCGCGGGCGAGCGACGAGCTGTCGGCGAACGGTACGATGACGCCGCGTCCGTCGGCGAGCATCTCGGTCGCGTAGTAGTACGGCGTCGAAACGATGGCCTTTCCGGCGCCCATCGCGTAGGCGAGCGTCCCCGAGACGATCTGCTCCTCGTTCAGGTACGGCGTGACGTAGAGATCCGCCGCTCCAAGAAATTCGCAGAGCGTCTCGCGATCCACGTAGCGGTCGTGGAAGAGAACGCGGTCGTCCACGCCGAGATCGCGCGCGAGCTGCTGCAGCGACAGGCGGTACGCCTCTCCCGAATGTTTCTTCACGTGCGGATGCGTCGCCCCAAGCAGGATGTAGACGACGTCGGAGTGACGCTCGACGATTTCCGGAAGAGCGCGGATGACGTTTTCGATTCCCTTGTTCGGCGCGAGCAGTCCGAACGTGAGGATCGTCTTTTTCCCTTCGACGTCGAATTGATCCTTGTAGAAATTCGGATCGACGAAGGGTACGTCGGGGATCCCGTGCGGCACGACCGAAACGCGACGCACGTCGACCTGGTAGACGTCGGACAGGAACGCGCGCGCCTTGTCGCTCATGACGACCAGGCGATCGGAGAGCAAGGCGAGCTCGCTCACGACCTTGCGTTGGCCCGGGGTCGGACGGGCGAGCACGGTGTGCAACGTCGTGACGACGGGCATGCGGAGCTGCGCGATGAGCTTCAGGATGTGAGCGCCGTCGGCACCGCCGAAAATGCCGTATTCGTGCTGAACCGAGACCACGTCGATGCGGCTCGCGTTCAGGTGGTCGGCGGCGACGCGGTAGTCGGCGAGCTCATTTTGGCCGATTTCGAATTCGACCTCGGGCGGGTAATCGTGCCCCGAACGGTCGTCGTTCATCGCAACGACCTCGACGTGCAGCCCGCTCGACGCGAGGCCGATGCCCGTTGCCAGGTCGTTCGTGAAGGTCGCGATACCGCAACGCCGGGGAACGTAACTGCCGATGAGGGCGATGGAGCGCAGGGCCTCGAGGTTGCTGGGCTCGCGCATGCGGCGCCCACGGCTGCTAGTGGGTGTTTCTTCTTCGAACGTTCGAACGACCATCGGCACTCCGTACGGAAAAAAACCGCAGCGATCGAGCGTAGTGCGTCGGCTCCAATCTCCAACGAGGTGAATTGCCACGCGGCGCTCGTGCGGCCGGTGCGCCTTGCGACAGGCGGGCAACCTGCGACACGGGGCTGGCACGTGCGCTGCAAGAATTTGGCGTATGGCAAACCCCAATCAACAGCAGCGCCAGCCGCAGCAACAACAACGGGATCGAAACCCGAACCAAAAGCAGCAGCATTCGCCGCAAGACCCGCAGCGCGGCAAGCAAGATCGCCGCGACGAGCCGCAACGCCCCGCGCGTAGAGAGCAGCAGGACGAGCAGCCGAACGGGCCGAAGCGTCCGCCCGCCGACTCCTGAGCGCGGATGACCGAATCGTACTGGAAGGTACCTGAGCCGCCTCGCTACCCGGCGCTCGACATCGACAATCTCGAAGTCGACGTCGCGGTAGTCGGCGGCGGGATTACGGGGGTCACCACCGCGCTCCTGCTCAAGCTCGCGGGAAAGCGGGTGGCGCTCCTAGAAGCGCGCCGCATCGGTTCGGGAGTCAGCTCGGGGACGTCGGGGCACCTCACGGAAGCGATCGACGCCCGTTATTCGGAGCTCGAAAAGCGGTTCGGTGCCGACGGCGCGGCGCTCGTCGCCGCGTCGAGCCGCGTCGCCATCGAGCAGATCGCCGAGCTCGACGCGCGCTTCGAAACCCGGTCGAACTTCGAGCGGCTACCGGGCTACCTCTACAGCGAGCGGGCTTCTGACCGCGACGAGCTCCGCACGGAGCTCGAGTGCATGCGGCGCGCAGGGCTTTCGGCCGCGCTCGCCGAGGTGCCGCTGCCGCTCTCGATCGCCGGGGGGATCCGCGTCGACAATCAGGCTCAGTTCCACCCGCTGAAGTACGTGCTGGGGCTCGCCTCCCGCATCCCGGGCGACGGCTCGCACGTCTTCGAGCTCACCCGCGTGCACAACGTGGACGAAGGCGAGCCGTGCCGCCTTCACGTCGCGAAGGGCCCGAGCCTTCGAGCGCACAAGGTCGTGCTGGCGACGCATAGCCCGCTCAATCAGGTCGTGCTTCAGACGAAGGTCGCGCAGTATCGCTCGTACGTCGTGAGCGGCCGCGTGGAGCGCGCACCGCGTGGCTTGTTCTGGGACATGGACGACCCGTACCACTACACGCGCGCGCACCGCGACGACGACGGAACCGAGCTCATCGTGGGCGGCGAAGATCACAAGACGGGCGTGGACCCGTCCGACGAGCCGTTCGAGCGCCTCACGGCCTACGCGGCGCGGCTCGGGCTCGAAAAGCCGCGATTTCGCTGGTCGTCGCAGGTGGTCGAGCCGCTCGACGGGCTTCCGTTCGTGGGCAAGAACGCCGGCGCCGAACACGTCTATCTGGCGACCGGGTTCAGCGGCAACGGACTCACCTTCGGCACCGTCTCGGCGCTGATTCTGCGCGACGCTTGCCTCGACAAGTACAACGCGTACGCGGAGCTCTACGATCCGAAGCGCATCAAGCCGTTCACCCGCCTGGCCTCCTTCCTCGCCGAAAACGTCGACTTCCCGTTGCACCTCCTGAGCGACGCGCTGAAGGCGCCCACCGCGCGCTCCCTCGACGAGATCCCGAAGGAGGAGGGCCGCATCGTGCGGGTTCGCGGGCGGCGCGTCGCGGCGTACCGTGACGGCGACGGACGCCTGCATACCGTGTCGCCCATCTGCACTCACCTCGGCTGCCACGTCGCGTTCAACGCCGCCGAGAAATCCTGGGATTGTCCGTGCCACGGTTCGCGCTTCGGTGTCGACGGCAACGTGCTCGACGGCCCGGCGAGCGACCCGCTCGAACGCGTTCAACTGGAGAATGACGATGCCTGAGGATGATCCGGCGCGGGCCGCAATTCGCGTGGCGGAAAGCGTGGTCGAGCTCGTCCGCGCCGAGGCGGGCCTCGCGGCGGCACGCGCGCGAGCGACGGGAAGCCGCCTGGCGCTCACGCTCGCCTGGAGCGCCACGACGCTGTTTCTCTCGGCGCTCGCCGTCGTCGTCGTGGTGCTGTTTCCGCTGCTCTTCGCGTATCGCCCGGTCGCGGCCATTGCGACGCTGGCCCTTTCGCTCGTCTTCGCGCTCGTCGCGACGCTCGTGACCGTAAAGCGCTGGCGCGGACACAAGCAGGCGAGCTCCAGCGAAGAACCCTCGATTCCCCCCGTCCACCATGACCTACCAGGGAGTGACCATGCCATCCCCCGATGAATTCGAATCGTCCGATCCCGACATCCTCGCCGCGCGCGGCAAAGTGGAGCTCGCCAAAGCCGAGCTCGAGAGCCGGCTCTACCAGGTGGGTGACTCCGGAAAGCGCGCGCTCGTACGAATGGCTCACAAGGCCAAGCCCGCCGCCGTGGTCGCCGCGGTCGCGCTCGGCGTTTTCGTCGTGGTCCGACTCGTGAGAGCGCGCGCCAGGCGCCGTGCTTCGTGGCATTTCCCCAAGGAGACCAAGGAGCGACCGTCGCTGTTCGGCGTCGCGCTCGGCGCCGCGATCCGCGGCGCCGTGCGTGTGGTCGCCACGCGCATGGCCGAGCAAGCGGTGGCGCGTCTCGTCGCTTCCGACGAAGAGCGCGAGCTCAGCGAACACGACGTCGATATTCGCGAGCTCGGCAACGAAGAGTCAGGCGCCAGCGCCTAGTCCGCGTTGAGCGGTCGCGCTCGGGATCGTTGCTGCCCAGAAGTGCCGAAGTCGTGCCTAGTACCGGCGACGCCAGATAACGTCCATGCCCGAGCCGCCGTGGTCGCCGACGACCCCGGAGACCGACCAGCTTCGCGTGAAGCGAAACTCGAACGTGAGAAACGTCCGGTCGGGTGGTTGCCCCGCTTGGGGCTCACCGACCGCGCGCGTGACGCGTGCCGTCACGCGCGGCGAGATTTGAACGACGAGCTCCGGCCTCGCCGTTCCGGTGCTCGTGTCGACGCGCGCGGACACGTCGAGACGCGTGAGGTCGCCGAGTGCCTTGTTGATGCCCTTCGCGGCGGTGTCGCCCGCGACGCCCACGGCCGTAGCGGCGGAGTTCGTGTCGCCGGAACCCGCGCCCATCGACCCTTCGGGATCGCCGAACATGAGCAGGCTCGCAATCTCGTCCTGGTTCAGGGGCGGCTCGGAGCGGAGCGTGATTTTTCCGTTCTTCACGTCGCCCGTGTAGTCCGCGTACACCGCGTAACCGAGCGGCGAGTCCCAGCGGGCGGTCGCGGTGATCTCCGGATTCGACGGATCGCCGGCGAAGGTGATGACGCCGCGCTCGATGTCGAAGAGCTTGCCTTGGACGTCCAGCCTTCCGCCGCGGAGCTCGAGTCGGCCCGTCATGCGGCTTTCCGTGCCGCTCGTCATGACGAGCTCGCCGCCGAGCTTCAC
>Ga0075366_10002015_pt1 | contig 10308 bp, 4 predicted proteins | sample EndMethybrTD3031_FD_72351 | JGI IMG/M metagenome (GOLD analysis project Ga0075366, IMG submission 72351) | Populus endosphere microbial communities from Tennessee, USA - Endosphere MetaG P. TD hybrid TD303-1 | ecosystem: Host-associated > Plants > Roots > Endosphere | place: USA: Tennessee... | reverse complement strand
GGGCGGAAGGGCGGATGTTCCGCCCGCTGCCGATCGCGCACACGCTTCCGTTCGAGACATCCGATCTGCTTCAGCAGCCGCTGGGCTATCGCGTGGCGGGGCCGCCGCACACGATCGCGCCGATCTGCGCGCCGGGCCTCTCGATACTGATGGCGATCTCGCTCGTGGCGGGCCCGGTGGGGCCGTATCTGGTGGTGCCGATCTTCGCGGTGCTGTTCGTGTGGTTCACGTTCAGCCTCGGACGGCAGGCGGGCGGGCCCGCGGCCGGCGTCGTTGCGGCGATCGTCCTGATCGTCTCGCCCGTCGTGCTCTTCCAGGCCTTGTGGCCGATGAGCGACATTCCCGCCGGCGCGCTCTGGACCGGTGCGATCGCCTGCGCGCTCAAGCCGTCGCGGCGCGGCGCCGTCTCCGCCGGGTTGTGCGCGGCGCTTGGCGTTCTGGTCCGTCCGAATCTTGCGCTGCTCGCCGCGGCGCCGTTCGTCACGATTGTCCTGCGCGCGCGCGGCCGCGATCGATGGATCGACGCGGCGCTGTTCTCGATTCCGATCGCGGCCGTCGTGGTGTTCGTCGCGGCGATCAACACGTCGTGGTTCGGTTCGCCGGGCAGCACCGGCTACGGCTCCGCGGGAGATCTCTACGCGGCGTCGAACGTCTGGCCCAACCTGAAGCTGTATGCCTCGTGGCTCTGGGAGTCGCAGTCGCCGTGGGTGCTGCTCGCGATCGTTCCGTTCATCCCGCCGTTTGCCGGACACGTCCGGCGCGGTCCCGTTGCGGCATGTGCGCTGCTCGCGGTTCTGACGCTTGCGAGTTATGCCAGCTACACGCAGTTCGGCGCATGGTGGTACCTGCGGTTCCTGCTTCCGGCCTTCGGCGGGCTTGCCGTGCTGATCGCCGCGGGGCTCGTGGCGATCGCGCGCGTGATGCCGCGGCCGCTGGGACACACCGTCGCGGCCGTTGCGCTCTACGCCACGATTCTCGCGACGCTCGGGTACGCGAGCCGGCAGCTCGTGTTCGGCGGCCTGCGCGCCGGCGAGCGCCGCTACATCGTCGCCGGCGAGTTCGCGGCCGATCACCTGCCGGCCAACGCCGCGATCTTCGCGATGCAGCACAGCGGCAGCCTGCGCTTCTACTCGGGACGGCTGACGCTGCGCTACGACTGGGTCCAGCCGCAGTGGGCCGGAGGCGTGCCCGACGCCGTCGAGCGCGCCGGCTTCCATCCGTTTCTGATCGTCGACGACTGGGAGCTGGCCGACGTGCGCAAGCAGTTCGGCCTGGCACCAGGCGCGGCGCTGCCGTGGCCGATCTTTGCGCGCACCGCGGAGCTGAGCGGGATGACGGTCTTCGACATGGCCTCGACGCCTGGTCCGCCGGGCGCGGTTCCGCTGCAGCCGGTCACGCACCACTGGTGCGCCCGGCGGCACGGCCCTATCTGAGGACGCGCAGTTCGGCGATCGACCAGTCGCGCGTGCTGGTGCCCGTCTGCTGGAGACGGACGAAGCGCACGCCGTCGCGCCCGATGGGGAAGACGACCGGCACTTCTTTCGGATGGCGGATGCCGGCGTAGAACGCCTGCAGCGCGCCGCTGTCCGTGAAGACGGTGTTCCACTGCGCTCCGTCCGGCGACACGTCGATCGTCAGCCTCGCCGGAAAGTCCGCGGCGTACTGAGCCAGGACGAGCACGACCTGCCCGACGCGACCCGTCTCTTCGAGCTCGATCGTGACCACGACGTCAGCCGTGTCTTTGGCGCTGCTCCACGCCGTGTCGAGATTGCCGTCGATCGCGCGCGCGGCCGGCGCCTTGCCGCTGGAAGCGTTCACCGCCCTGATGCGCACGGGCACGCCGGTCTCGTCGGGCGTGGGTGGCGGCGCGTCGCCCCGCGGAACGAGATACGAACTCCAGTCCTGTTCCGCGCGAACGGTCCGTGCGCCGGGAAAGGCACGCACCAGCGCGCGCTGCGTCCCGTCCACGTCGCCGGCGTGATCGATGACGATGCCGAGCGGCCCGCGGGAGGAGAGGATGCGCAGCACGCGCGCGTCGCCTTCTTCGAGCAGCGCTTTCATCGCCGGGTAGTGCGGCGCGGTGAATCCGCTGAAGCCGTTGTAGAGCGGCGTCGGATCGAACATCTGCTGGTAGAGCGCCTGCGGATCGACGGCGTCGGTGACCGGAAGGTCGAGCCGGAACGCGGCGCCGTCCGGCGACGGGCGGATGGGCGGCGCATCGAGGACCGCGAAGCGCCGGGGCCAGCCGTCGAGGAGCAGGCCCGCGACGGCGAGCGCCACGACGATCCGACGCGCCGATCCGTGCAGCCGGTGAACCGCCAGCGCGCCGGTCACCGCGAGACACGCGAGCGTCATCGTCCAGAACCGCGCGGGTACGCGCAGGCCGTCGAAGCCGGGGAGCAGCATCAGCCAGCTGTACGGCGCGCGGTAGAGCAGGCGGTGATCCATCAGCGTCGGATCGGGACCGAGCGTGAAGATCCACGTGACGAACGCCGCGAGCACGTAGAACGCCGCCGCGGAGCGACGCCGGAACGCCGCGCGGACGCCCGGCAGGAACGCGAGCAGCAGCAGCGCCACGGCGAGCGCGATGGAGAGCGGCTTGTCGCCGCGCGAGATGGAGACCAGCCGCGCGCCGCCGACGGTGAGCTGCCACGTACCGAACGCAAAGGGCAGCGCGCTCGCGGCCAGCAGGAGGATCAGCAGCGCGACGAGGACGCGGCGGACGATCACGGTCGATCGCCGTTCGACCGTGTCCGCCGCGAACGGGCGCGCCGCGCGCAGGGCGAGCCCGCACAAGACGACGATCGTCGCGCCGGGGAACAGGTTCGCTTCGGGCCGCTCGAAGACACGAACCCAGCTCCACAGGAGCAGGTCTTCGCCGGCCGACAGCAGCGACGCGACGTCGGCGCTGAAGGCCCGCATCTCGCCGATCGATCGGGTGAAGCCGTAGGTGTCGCGCAGGATCGACTGATAGCCGAAGAGGAATGGCGCGAGCACGAGTCCGCCGGCCGCGAAGGCCGCGACAGCGGCTGCCAGGCGGCGAACGGGCCAGTGGCCCAGCGCGAACCACAAGAACCAGAGCGCCACGAGCACCGCGAGGAACAGCGCGAAGTATCCGCACGAGAGTCCCTGCAGCACCCACGCGGCGCTCGCCAGCGCGATCCAGCGTGTGCGCGAGGTGTCCGCGTAGCGATGCAGCGCGCCGAGGCAGAGCGGCGTCCAGAACGAGGCCAGCACCTGGATGTGCGGCGCCTGCGGCAGGCGGTAGGGCGCGAACGCGAAGGCGACGGCCGCCACGGCCGACACGTCGTGCCGCTTCGTGAGCGTATAGGCGAGGAAGTGCGCGCAGAGCGCCCCGAGCACGTAGGTGAGGATGAACGCGACGTTGTGGCCGACGAGCGGCTGGCCCGTGAGGAGCGTGAACGGCACCGCGAGCGGCGTCAGCCCGAGCAGGTGTTCCGAGAACGCGAACGTCCCGGTGGCCGGCACGAACATGGGCGCGTTCCACCAGCGCGCCGTCAGCGGCACCGCCTGCGTGCCGGACCACCACAGGATCCACGTGGTCAGCAGCGGATCGGCGCGATCGTGCGGCACGCCGTCCAGCCGCGCGGCGAGCGGCCAGGTGTACGCGATTGCGGCCGCGGTGTAGCCGGCGCACGCCACGAGGATCGCACGCGCGCGGCCGGTCATTTCATCGCTCGCTGTGCTCGCTCGCGGCCATCCGCCTTTGGCATCGTCATTGGAGGACGCGCACCTCGGCGATCGACCAGTCGTGCTTCCCCCACCCGATCTGCTGCATCCGGATGAACCGCACGCCGTCGCGGCCGATCGGATAGACGACGGGGATCGTCTTCGGGTCGCGGAGCGCCGCGTAGTACGCGTGGAGCGCCGTGCTGCCTTCGTACACGGTCTCCCAGGCCGTCCCGTCACTCGAGACGGACAGCCGCAGGCGGACGGGGAAGTCGGTCCAGAACTCTCCGAGATCGGTCACGAGCTGTCCGACGTGTCCGGGCTGCGCGAGCTCGACGGTGAAGTCGGCGGCGGCCTGCTGCACGCCCCCGGACCAGCGTGTCTTGAGGCTGCCGTCCACCGTGCGCGGCGTGTGCGGCGGGCTGGGAAAGGCGTCGAACGATTTCACCTGGACCGGCGTTCCCGACGGGGCAGGGAGCAAGTCGCCGCTGGCGCTACGCGCCGGCAGGCGGTAGCTGCTCCACGACGGATGCGTCTCGTGCAGCACCGCGCCCGGATACGACGAGACGAACGCCCTGATCTGTCCGTCGCCGTCCATGCCGTGATCGATCACGACGCCAACCGGACCGCGCGCCGTCATCGCGTCGAGGACGCGATGGTCGTGGCTCTCCAGCAGCATCCGCATCGCGTAGACGTGCGGCGCGGGATAGCCGCTGAAGCCGTTGAAGAGCGGCACGCCTTCGAGCGTCTGCTGATAGAGCGACACGGCGTCGTTGTCCTCGATCGACGGCAGATCGAGCCGCAGGGCGACGCCCGGCGGCGATGGCCGCGGCTCCGGCGCCGCCAGCACCCTGAACGCGGCCGGCCATCCGTCGAGCGCGAGGCCGATCACGGCCACCGACGCGACGGCGACGCGCGCGCGTCCGCGCAAACGATCGATCGCCAGCGCCGCGAGCGCCGCGAGGCACAGCAGCGCCATCATCCAGAAGCGCGCCGGCACGCGGAGGCCGTCGAACCCGGGCAGCCGCATCAGCCAGCCGTACGGCGCCTGGTACATGAAGCGGCGTCCGAAGAACTCCGGATCGGGTCCGAGCGCGAACAGCCACATCGCGAACGCCGCGAAGACGTAGAAGGCGAGCACCGAACGCCGCCGCGCCGCCTCCGCGACGCGCGGCAGCGTGGCCATCCAGCCGAGTCCCGCGACGAACGCCAGGCTCAACGGCTTGTCGGCGCGCGCGATCGAGACGAGCTGCACGCCGGCGATCGTCAGGCGCCATCGTCCGTAGACGAGCGGCAACACCGTCGCCACGATGAGGACCACGAAGAGCACGGCAAAGACCCGCCGGAGGCGGATGCGCGCGCGCGACGTGTCGGAGGCGCCGGTGAACGGACGCGCGACGAACAGCGCGAGGCACGCGAGGGCGGCGAGCGTGATGCCCGGAAAGAGCTCTCCTTCGGGCTTCTGGAACACGTGCAGCCAGCCCCAGAGCCAGAGCTCGTTCGTCGCGTGGAGCAGGCTGGCCACATCCGCCGAGTAGGCCTGCGCGGCGGCAAGCCCGCGGCTGAAGCCGTAGGTGTCGACCAGGATCCGCTTGTAGCCGAGCAGCGTCGGCGCGAGCAGGATGGCGGCGCCGGCGAACCACGCGCCCAGGCGCGCGAGTTTCGGCAGCGGCCAGCGTCCGGGGACGAACCACAGCAGCCAGCAGCCGACCAGCACGCTGAAGAAGAACAGGAAATAGCCGTTGGCGAGCGCCTGCATCAGCCATGCGCCCGCGGCCAGCGCCGCCCATCGCGCGCGCGACTCGCGATCGTAGCGGTGCAGCGCCGCCAGGCACACCGGCGCGCAGTACGCCGCCAGCACCTGGATGTGCGGCAGCTGCGCCAGCCGGTACGGCGCGAACGCGAACGCGACGCCGGCGACGAACGCCGCGTCGTGCCGCCGGGTCAGCGTGTAGGCGAGGAAGTGCGCGCCGAGGCCGCACAGGACGTAGCTGGCGATCAGGGCGACGTTGTAGCCGAAGAGCGCGTTGCCGGTGAGCGCGATGACGGGCAGCGCGAGCGGCGCCTCGCCGAGCAGATGTTCCGAGAAGGCGAGCGTGCCCGGCGCCGGAAAGAAGATCGGCGCGTTCCACCAGGCCGCGGTGAGCGGGACGGCCTTCGTGGACCACCAGAGGATCCACGCGTTCAGGATCGGATCGCCGGCGTCGTGCGCGACGCCGTGCAGGATGTGCCGCGGCAGCGGCCACGTATATGCGACGGTCAGCGCGACGTAACCCAGGACTGCGAGGGCGAGGGGAGGCGCCTTGCGGACGAACGTCACGTGCGCCCAGTATATATTCCGTGCCCGACTCGAAACAGGCGGAGAAGACCTACCTTTCGCGCACCGGCGGACGCGCGTGGGAGCGCGACAAGCCGTTCCCGCCGCCCGGTACCGAGATGTTCGACGAAAGTCTCGAGCTGCTGAACGACTTCGTCGTCGCCATGCGGCTCCTGCAGCCGGGCCCGGACGATCGCATCCTCGATCTCGGCGCGGGCGGCGGCTGGTGCTCGGCGCTCCTGCAGCGGCTCAACCGGCGATCGGTGGCCGTCGACATCGCGCACGAGATGCTCGCCGTCGGCCGCGATCGCCCGACGGTGTCACCGCTCGCGGCCGTGGCCGGCGATCTGGAGCAGCTCCCGTTCGCCGACGGGTCGTTCGACAAGGCGGTGTGCCTGAGCGCGATCCATCACGTGCCCGACATGGCCGCCGCGCTGCGCGAGATCGCGCGCGTGCTGACGCCCACGGGGGTCGTCGTCTTTTCCGAGCCCGGCGCCGGCCACGCGCAGATGCCCGGTTCGGTGCGCGCGACGAAGGATTTCGGCGTGCTCGAGCAGGACGTGCTGATCGAGCCGTTCACCGAGATGTGCCTGCGCGCCGGCTTCGCGCACGCCGCCGTCTGTCCGATCGCCTATGTGATCCCGGAGTTCGAGCTCACGCCCGGCGACTGGCGCGCGTGGCGGCAGCTGCCGCGCACGAAGCGCCCGGTCCGCGCGCTCGAAAAGATGTGGCGCGCGCTGCTGGAGCTGGCCGGCGTGGGGAAGAAGGACGTCCTCTTCGAGGAAGCGTTCGCGATGCGTCTGGTGCGCCTCCTCCAGGTCCCGGTCGAGGAGCATCCCTTCATCATCGCGACGAAATCGGCGGAGCGGCGCCGGCCCAGGTCCGTGCACCGCGCCGCGGTGACGATCCTGTCGGCGCCGCCGGATGCCTCGCCCGGCCGCGCGCTGGAAGCGGTCGTCCGGCTCGCCAACAGCGGAAACGTCGTGTGGCGCGCCCGCAGCGCCGGCGGCATCGGCCACGTCCGCGCCGGCCTGCAGCTGCTGGATTCGGCCTCGCGCATGATCGATCGCGATCACGCGCGCGCGGAACTGCCGCGCGACGTCGCTCCCGGCGAGACCGTGGACGTGGCGATCGCCTTTCGCGCGCCCGCGGAGCCCGGCGAGTACGAGCTGAAATGCGATCTCGTCGCCGAAGGCGTGACGTGGTTCGAGCCGGGCGGATCCGCTGTCGCCGTGACGCGCCTGCGCGTAACGGGTCAGGGGGCTGGAGGCTGAGGAGGGGGCTAGGGTTCAGCCCCTTCGCCCTAGCCCTAGGGCGGTTTCGGCACCAATGCTGACAGCGCTCTAGCCCCCAGCCCGCTGCCCCTGTATTACACGGAGCTCGACGATCGACCAGCCGTGAGCATCGGGCTGCATCTGCCGCAGCCGGATGAAGCGCACGCTCTCTCGGTCGATCGGGATCGTCACCGGCACCTCGCGCGGCGACCGCACCGCCGCGTCGTAGGTGTCGAGCGCCGTCCCGTCCGTCCGGAGGACCGTCCACGCGAGGCCGTCAGGCGAGACGTCCACGCCGAGCAGGCGCGGATACTGGCTCGGGTATCCGCCGAGGCACATCACCACGGCGCGGACCGGCTGCGCGGCTCCGAGATCGATGACGACGATCTCGCGCCCCATCTGCCGCGGCACGTGCCACCTCGAGCGGACGTCGCCGTCGAGCACCGCGCCGATGTCCCTCTGGTTGGGTGACGCCGTGATCGCGGCCACACGGACGCCGGGGCCGGAGACGGGCGGAGCCGCTGTCGCACCGGTCGGTGCGATCGCGTACCCCGTCCAGCCGTGGCCCGCGTCCACTCGCCGGGCGCGCGGATAGCGGTCCATCCAGTCGCGCCAGCGCCCGTCGGGGTCGGTGGCGGATTCGACGACGACTTCGACGGGCTCGGTGGCGGCCAGGCGGTCGAGGATGCGCGTGTCGCGGGCTTCGACCAGGTCGACGAGGGGCGGATGCTGCGGAGCCGCGTATCCGCTGTAGCCGTTGACGACCGGCCGGCCCTGCGCGATTGCGCCGTACATCGCTTCCGTTTCGTTCTCGAGGACCGGCAGCACCAGACGCGCGTGCGCGCCGGCCCTGGTGACGCGCATCGGCGCGACCTCGAACATCGCGATCGCGCGCGGCCAGCCGTCGAGCAGGATCCCCACCGCCGCCGCGACGGCCACCAGCCGCCGTATCCGCGTGGACGGCACCGCCGCCACCGCGAGCGCCGCGCACGCCGACAGGCACACGACGGCGACCATCCACAGGCGCGCGGGCACGCGCATGCCGTTGAAGCCGGGCAGCGACGCCAGCGCCGCGTACGGTCCGGGAATGCCGATCGGCGATCCATTCAGCTTCGGCTCTGGCCCGAGGCTCAGCGCCCACATCACGACGGCGGCACCGGCGTAGAACGCCACGTCGCGGCGGCCGATGCGGTTCCGCACCGCCAGCGAGACAGCCAGCACGGCCAGGACGACAATGGCCGCGCCGGGAAACTGTTCCGACTCCGACGACACGCGCGCGCCGTGCAGCCAGCGCCACACGAGGGAGTCCGGCGCCGCCGACCACAGGCCTGCCACGTCCGCGCTGTAGTTCAGGATCTCGGCGGGGCTGCGCGCGAATCCGTACTCCGCGTGGATCGATCGGTAGCCGAGCAGCAGCGGCGCGAGCGCGAGCGCGGCGACGACCCACGCGGCGGCCAGCACGGCCGCGGTTCTGAACTTCAAGTGCCGCGGCGCGAACCACGCCAGCCAGAGCGCGGCAAACAGCGTGAGGTAGAAGAGGTAGTAGCCGCACGCGAGCGCCTGCATCAGCCAGCTCGCGGCGAAGAGGGCGGCCCAGCGCGCCCGCGGCTCGCGCAGGTACAAGTGCAGCGCGGCGATCGCCACCGGCATCCAGTACGACGACAGCAGCTGCAGGTGGTGCTGGTGCGACAGCCGGTACGGCGCGAAGGCGAACGCCAGCGCCGCGACGAAGGCGGCGTCGTGCCGGCGCGTGAGCACGAAGCCCAGGAAGTACGCCCCCAGCCCGCTCAGCACGTAGCTCAGGCCGAACGCCGCGTTGTACGCGATCAGCGGCTGCTGCGTGATCGTGATGATCGGCCACGCAATGGGTGCGAGACCGAGCAGGTTCTCCGAGAAGGCGAACACGCCCGTCGACGGATAGAACGCCGGCGCATTCCACCAGGCCGCCGTGAGCGGCACCGTGTGCGTGCTCCACCAGAGAATCCAGGTGACGAGCAGCGGATCCCCGCGATCGTGCGCGACGGTCGTTGCGGGGTGCAGGACGAGCGGCCACGTGTACGCGCAGGTGAGGACCGCGAGCGCGGCAGCCGCCAGGGTAATCCGAGAACGCACCACTACAGCCTAGAACACGCCGCCCGCATCCCTATCGCGAATCCCCATCGGATGAGCGACCAGGGATGCGGGATTCGCGGATTCGGGATTCGAGGATCAGGGACCAGGGATGAGGGATTCGGTCAGGTCGTCAGCACAACCTTGCCAATGTTGGCTCGGCTCTGGATATAGCGGTGCGCGTCGCACGCGCGCTCGAGGGGGAACGTGCGCGCGACCACCGGCACGAGACGCTCGGCCTGCAGCTCGGTCATGATCAGGTCGATCAGTGGCTGGAGCCTCGCGCGTTCGTCCCACAGGTGGCCGAGGTGCAGGCCGAACACGCCGCGGTTGCGGTTGATGAGCGAGAGCGGGTCGAAGGGCTTCATCGACCACCACGTCCTGAACGCGCGCCAGCGGCTCGGCCGATCGCCGGCGATCGACGAGACGCCGAGCATGACGAGACGGCCGAGCGGCGCCAGCATCCGGTAGCTCTCGCCGAAGCTGCTGCCGCCGAGCGGATCGAGGATCACGTCGGCGCCGCGCCCGCGCGTGATCCGCTTCACGTCGCTCGCGACGTTGGCGTGACGGTAGTCGATCGTGTGATCGACGCCGAAGCTGCGCAGCGCGTCGTGCTTGGCGGCCGAGGCCGTCCCGATCACCGTCGCGCGTCGGAGGCGCGCGAGCTGCGTCGCCGCGATACCGACGCCGCCCCCGGCGTTGTGAATCAGCACCGTTTCGCCGGCGGAGAGCGCGGCCATGCGGTAGAGCGCGAGCGCGGCCGTCAGGTAGGTGACCGGCACCGCCGCCGCCTCGGCGTCGCTGAGCCGATCGGGAAAGCGATAGACCTGTCCCGCCGGCACCGTCACGACGTCGGCGTACCCGCCGAACCGCGTCAGCGCCACCACGCGATCGCCCGTGTGGACGGTCGTCACGCCG
>Ga0075366_10002014_pt1 | contig 10308 bp, 13 predicted proteins | sample EndMethybrTD3031_FD_72351 | JGI IMG/M metagenome (GOLD analysis project Ga0075366, IMG submission 72351) | Populus endosphere microbial communities from Tennessee, USA - Endosphere MetaG P. TD hybrid TD303-1 | ecosystem: Host-associated > Plants > Roots > Endosphere | place: USA: Tennessee... | reverse complement strand
GTCATGAGGGGCTGTGCCATCTGATCGAGCAACCGATCGTCATTCTGTGCCCAGCGACATGGCCGTGACCAGGCGTTGATCGAAAATTTCGCGACAATGCCGATAATCTGCGGCTACCGTAAAGCTATCGACAGGCGGCAACTGAGCCCGGCGGGCAAATATTCCATGTTAGCGGTCCAATCAGTTTCGCGCGTGAGCACTTCTTGAATCAACTTGGTACCAAAGCCCCGGCGGGTCGGCGGCGATACGGCTGGCCCCGACGATTCCTGCCAATCCAGGACTAAGCGATCGCCCTTCGTTTCCCAGCGAATGTGCAACTTGCCGGCTGGCGTCGATAACGACCCGTACTTCGCGGCGTTAGTGACCAGCTCCTGAAGGGCGGCGGCGAGAGCCAAGGTATGGTTAGACGGGAGCTTGATCGAGGGACCCTGCACAGTGACTTGATTTCCGGTGTTGTAGGGCGCCACCGTCGTCGCAACAATGTCGCGCAAGTCGGCGCCCTGCCAGTTGTTTGCTGTCATCAAATTATAGGCGCGCGAAAGAGCCAGAAGACGCTTTTCGAACCTGGTGACGTAGTCGTCGATGGAGCTTGCGCCAGAGCGCGTGAGCAGAGCCATCGACTGCACGGTTGCCATCGTGTTTTTGACGCGGTGATTGACCTCATCAATGAGAATGCTCTGTTGGCGAAGCGCGTCGCGCAGCTCGGTCACATCATGAAAAGTCGCAACCGCGGCAACGATATTGTACTCACGGTCACGCACCGGAGCTGCGTTGATGCATATGCGGATGTCGGTGCCGTTACTGCGGCGGTGGAGGACTTCTTCGTTATGCGTTATTTCGCCGGTACGAAGCGCGCGCGCGAGCGGCCAATCGGTGACGGGATAGGGTGTCCCGTCGAGCTTTAGGCGTTTGACGTTCTTGAAATCTGCAAATTCTTCCAGCTTGTCATTCGCCCAGAAATCCATGGCCTGCTGATTGACGAGAAGGACCGTCCCGTCGGGCGCCAGGATCACGACGCCTATCGGCATGGCCTCGACTGTGGAGCGTAAAAGTGTGCGCTCATGCTCCACGCGACGGGTCGCGCTCAGGATATTGCCGCCTACACGTTCGAGAACTCCACGCATGCGATAGACTTCCTCCAGTCCCGTGGGCTCGGCCAGCGTGACCGTTCCGCGCTGGCCAAGTTCGGCGACGTCCTTTTCCAGCGCTTGCAGGGAGTGGAGAATCCAAAGAGAAAATTGCCTGGCGAGCAATAGACTCGCCATCAACGCCAGGATGACAAACCCGCCCAGCACGGCAGCGTCGGTCCGGATGTCGCCGACAACGAGCTCGCGCGGAAGCGACATGAACGCGGTCCAGCCGAGCGCCTCCGAGCGCACAAAGGATGTGTATTGCGCAACGCCCTCTCGGGATTGAGTCTCGATCCATTTTCCGCCCGGTTGGCCGACTTGCCGCAGCAGCGTCGGAATGATGGTTTGCCCCACCACGCCAATATCTGGCACACGGGCAATCAAACGGCCTGTATTGTCAGCGATGCTGCCAATCCAGCCCTGCGGCACCAACTTGTCCATGACGTCCGCGAGAATTTCAGGGCGAAGACCTGTCGCAAGCGCGTACTGAACCTCGCTGCCAATGCGGACCGGCACTTCGACGGAAGCAATGAGATCTTGCGTCGCGACCGAACCGATAAGGCCGGACACCTGCGGCTTGCCGGTTTCGAAAACGCGGTTTTGCGTTTCAAGATTGGTGCGGCGTGGCAGGGCCTCGCCCGGCGCGCGCCGCGTACTGATGAGAAGTTGGCCCGTTCGATCGACCAGGACGGTGCCGTAACCGCCAAAGATGCGGTTCGCTTCGATCATGTGCGTGCGGAACGTGACGAAATCGCCGGCCTTCAGAGCAGGCGACTCGGCGAGGATCTGTAGATCCTCGGTGATGTTCTGAACCCGCTGCTCAACGGCGTTTAACAACAGCGCGGTCCGGTCGGCGAGGGCCCGTTCGGACCGCGCGAACTCCCTGACCGTGAAATGATAGACAAGACCGGCTGATACCAAAACAATGGGCAGAGTGCAGGCGACAGCCAGCGCAAACAAAGAGGCCCTTAAAGTGGGCCGCCATCGGCTCTGATGCGCTGTCACGTTAGACGCACCATGCGCGTCCCGATGTCCAACTCTTCCCCCTTTTATTGCCGATTTATTGGCATAAGCCGCCGAGCCTATCGAAAGTTCGGCTTGTGTCCTTTGCTGCTGGGCGGCATTTCCCCAAGAAATGACGATTGCCGTAGGGACTCCGGGTCTCACAGAAATTGCCGGAATATCAACGACACCTCGGCTGCCTAGTAGGAGTGTCTCCCAGCGGAAGGGAACCGTTTTGCGGGTGGCCCAGTTATCTGCGGGTATGGTCCGGCTTTTCTACACGTGCCCTGAAACAGGGGTCATCATTGTCGGCAGTCAAATGTCCGAAGACACTGTGGTGCGGGCTTATGATTTCCCAGCGGCTGTTCAATGTCCTGCCTGCGAGGAAATCCACCACCCCAAAGTCCGCGAGTGCCAAATGGTGAGATCCACGTTGCCTAGGTATGCTGGTCCACGCCTCGTGACCTAGTCACGATCCAATACGTCTAGTCCTCTTTGAGATTCTCTTTTTCGGCTAGCTCGCGCCAACTCTCAGCCATTTTCAGAAATTGCGCACGCGCTTCTGGGTCTGTTGCCCTTTGCGCCAGCGCTACGCATTCGTCTGCATGCCGAAGATAGTCTTCTCGTTTCATTCCCAGACCATTCCAGCTTGCTTGCGTCAAACAACATATCCCCGTGATGGTTCCTGATTGCCTTGCATAGTCACGATGTTGTTCCGAAACGGCACCGGTTCCAGTTCCACGCGTTATCTGAGCCAGGGACTGTGGAACATGAGAAGCGGAAATGCAGGATTCGAAAACATACAAACAGTACGCAGCAGACTGCCGACGACTAGCGGCAACAATGTCGCAGAAGGATAAAGCGGTCCTGTTGCAGATGGCGGAAGCATGGGAAGAACGAGCGGCCGAAGCGGACCGCAGAGCGCCTACACAGATGAAGGACGGACACGATAAAAACCCGCGAACGGAGGAATGATGTTTCTGTTCTTTTCTAACGGGGTCGGTGTGGTCGGCTCCCTAGTCATAACTGTGCTGGCCAGCTTAATCCTCTTGTACGCATGCTCGACATAATGGGATGGCCGGAAGCCTGTGCCGACAGGCTGCCCTGGCAAAGCGGGGACAGCGCAAGGCGGCCTGAGACGCGCTAACTTTCACTGCAATGCAGCGAGTTCGCCAAGCAGAGAGCATAACAAATAAAAAAGAACCTGCCGCCCGAGGGGCGCGGCAGGTTCTTTATCACCGGGTCGATCGCGTGTGCACTTGTCCCGGTCTGTTGAAATAATCCGGGAGCGTTGGATTCGTTCCCACACGCTGAACCGCTGGCTATGGTGCTGCCGCCATCAGGGCGGGCTCGTCAGGCAAGGGCTCAACCATCGAAATCTTCATCATGGCTCCGCATTTGCACGGCGTGGTGCTGTCTGTTTTTTCTGGTCGTTGATTGCTCATTGAGGCGCTCCTGTTGCCGCGGTCTTAAGCGCTTGATGGAAGACCAAAAGCGTTTGCTTCGCCGTTCGCTGGACAACCCGCCGGTCGTAGAAGCAGCCGAAGCCGAACTCAAAGGCGCTACACACCCGACTGGCCAGACTGAAAGGCAATCTGCGGAAAGAAAAGCCTCAAAACGAACTTTCAGGATTGGAAACGCCCGCGTCTAAGTAGGAAATCTAGGTCGATGCGCCCCGTCCATTTCGCTAGTTCGATCTAGGGCCACGCCTTCACACCCTGATCCTTGCGATCACCGGCAGATGATCGGACAAAGCGCTGGCGCGTCGATCGGTCGTCGTGCTGATCAGCGCCGTGCGTGGGTGACAATAGATTCGGTCGAAGCGAAACATGGGCAACTTCGACGGAAAGGTGCGCGTGCGGCTGCGCGCCGGGAGCGCCGCCGCCAGCACCTTTCGCACCGAGCCAAACCAGAACCAGTCGTTGAAGTCGCCGAGCACGAGCGTGGGGTGGGATACGTCACCGGCGAGGCTCAGAAGCTTGCGCGCCTGTCCGCGTCGTTCGCGTATGCTCAAGCCCAGATGCGTGGCGATGACTCGCAGCGGCCCGCCCGGCAGTTGTACGTCGCAGCGGATGACGCGGCGTGGTTCGCGCTCCTTGAAAGTGATGTCGTGGATTTCCGGATTTTCAATGGGCCATCGGCTGAAAAGCGCCTGTCCGTAGTCGCCGTCGATCGTCGTGATAGCTCTAGCGTCCACGCCATGCGTGCCGAGCGCATCTTTCAAAGCCTGGAACGGCTCGATGGCGTTACGTTTGCGCGGCCGGCGCGAGTCGATCTCCTGCAATGCGATGACGTCAGGGTCGTGATCCTTAATCAGCGCGATCACACGATCGAGATCGAAACGCGGATTTTGTCCCCGCGCGCCGTGGATATTCCACGACATCACGCAAACTGTGGATGAGATGGCGCCGGTCACGAGTTCCGTCCGTGTCGAGAGAGGGCTTGCGCGGTCCACGCGAGAGCGGCCCACATGAGTAGCAGCCCGGCGGCGATGGCGAGATTGACGGCGGAGAAGTCGGTGAAGATACTGGTGAGCTGGTGTCCCAGGGCCGCAATCAAGATCAACCCTGGCAACATCCCGATTAGGGTGCCGAGCAGATAATCGGTGAGCCGGATCGAGCAGGCACCCGCCGCGAGATTGACTACGGTGAACGGCGCCACAGGAACGAGACGGACGGCCGCAACGGCAAGAACGCCGCGCCGCGCGATCTTCTCCTGGATCGCGGTCCAGCGCGGCCCGGCGATGGCTTTTAGAAGCCGCGGCCCGGCGAGGCGCCCGACGCCATACATCGCAAGCGCACTGAGAAGTGAACCGGATGCGGCATAGAGGAAACCGACCCACGGGCCGAACACCGCGGCGGTCGCGGCAATCAGGATCAGCACAGGAAAGGCGATGGTCCCTGCCATTAAATAGGTCGCGAGGACCAGGAGCGGCGCCCACGCGCTGGCCTGCGCTGCGCTGAAAATTTCCTGCGCGCGTTCTCGCGTTACGAATTCTGCGAGCGATGTGAACCGCCATGCCGCGGCGAGCGCCAGTGCCGCGAGAATAATGGCGGCGGGCGCGCCCAGCACGCCGGCAGGAGGAAGCCTGCTCGTGAGGCGTTCCCACAACCTCCCGAGGGTCAACGGACGCTCCGGGTCGATTACATGCTTCACGATGTCGGGGGCAGGGCTATGATGAGCCTTCTGGTCCTCGACCGGAATCAGGCGATGGCCGTTGCCCGACAGCTTATCGGCGAGCGCTAACAAAGAAGCGTTTTGCTCCCACGCCGAAGCGACTTGGTCGGGGCTTGTTCCGCAATGATCGGCAAGGAGCCGGTTACGGACGCTCACAATGGCTCTGCGTTGACGATCGTTACTCGCCTCAACGACGAGATCGCACTCGGTGTCGGCGCCCATCGACCGATTGTTGAGATTGGCGGAGCCGACGCGGAGGATGCAGTCATCGACGATCATAACCTTTGAGTGAACCATCGTTGCCGCGCGCGCACGGTCGTCTCGATTTCGGCCGTCTTGCAACGAGGGATAAACAAGACGCACGCGTTCACCGCCGGCTTCTCGCAGCCGTTGCAGGAATAGATAGCGGTCATCGCCGAGCGTGCTGGACACCACCTTGGATTTGTATCGGCGGGGCGCGACAGCCAGCACCTCGAGCTGCGGCCGCTCGCGCAACCTTTTGGCGATGGCGTCGGCGATGACAGGCGCTGTGATGAACTGGTTCTCAATATAGATCGACCGTTCGGCTGCGGCGATGGAATCGATGAACAGCTGTTGGACCTCGCGGATTTCGCCTTGGTCTCGAAACTCCGGCTGCGTCCGTGCAATCCCGATCGTGACGTCCTCGAAGTTCGCGGCGGTTTCATCCGGCCACGGATCGCCGAACGGCGTAACGGGAGATGCCTTGCGGTCGGCATGACACCAGCGCTGCCGCGTCAACTCCGCGAGTGCACGCGCGGCATCGCCATCTACCATCATCTGCACGTCATGGAACGGGCCGTAGGCATCGTCGTCGGAATCGACGCGGCGGGTATCGTGGATTTTATGACCGGTGGCATCCCATCGGCGCTGGGTGAGATCGAGGCCGCCCGAAAACGCCAGTGCGTCGTCTATGGTGACGAGCTTCTGGTGCTGGGACGAACCCACGGGCAGGGCGTCGTCGAGGCAGAACGTCACCCGCTCCGGCGTCTTCCATTCCAGCGCGATGCGGGGAAACAGCTCGCGCTCGGCGGCATAGACGATCGAATAGTCCCAAAGGAGGAGATGAACGTGGAGGGCCGGCCGCTCGTTGACCAGGGAGGTGAGGAAATCGGCGAGTTCGGCGGGATAGCCGTCGTCAGGCTCGCATTCGCTGACCAAGCGGGTGCGACTGTCGATGTCCCAGCCGGCGATAAACACGCTGCGTTGGGCTTTCAACAGGGCGCGCCGCAAGGTGCCGAAAAACGCGGCACCGTCGATCAGCACGGAGGCTCGCCGCGCTTTTTCAAGACGCCAGACATTGCGGCCGGGCTGAAGAACAGAGGAGAAAACAGGGGGAACCGGGGAAGCCATCCTGACATAACGTGCAAAGGGCGGAATGGTTTGTTCCGCCTTTGATGGCGGCCGACCTGGCGCCGCTGCCTTTTGCAGGCGCTCGCCAGCCGTGTGGATGGTGTCTTACGGCGTCCGCGACCGTCAGAGATCGGTCAGAAATTCCCGCTCGTCTTCGAACGCGCAAACGGGGCACCGATACGTTGCGGCGTACAACTCGGTCTTTGGTGTGGGATGGGGCGAGAGCGTCCGCAAAACCATTTCTACTGAACAGGTCGGACACTGAACCTTTGGCGCACCGTCGAGGAGCTTTGTGAAGCGTTCTTCTCTCGACATGACCAATGGCCTAGCTGGAAAAGAGAAAGCCCCCGGCACGGGATGTCGGAGGCTTCCCTCTTAGTTTGGCAGCCGGTCCAGTATGGCCGCCGAACTCCTAACGCTAGTACGACCACGTACGTTCCCGACACGGGAAAAGCCCCGAGGAGAGAGATTCGCCCGGGGCTTCCCATCGCATTGGGTCCAGCCAACACGATTATGCAGCTGCCTACACTAAGTGTGCAGCGCACCATTCGTTCCCTGCCACGGAGCGCTCAACGGGTACCGGACATCGTCGTAGTGGAAGCGGAGGGAACGTGTGTGCCGTTGTTGTTGGACATGTTCGGTAGAACAAACATCATGAGTGCGAATGCGGCCAGCAAGCCGACCACACCCGCGACGTATGGCAGCACGCTCTTGGCACGCTCTTTCTGCACATCCAGGGCATTCTCATTATCGAGCCCAAACTCGTTACGTACTTTTGGCATCGGGGCCTCCTGTCAGGACAGGAATGCTCAGGGGAGCTCTCGGTTCCTGTAGGACAGGACTGAAACCGCGAGGTTTTCCTCTATGACTGCGAATGGTTGTCGGATAGAGCTACGCCGTCACTTCGTCCGGAAGACCGCGACCACTTCCCCTCGTGGACGTTCTGACTTCGTCGAATCATCATTAGACCGTCCTCGTCATTGCCCGCGAACGCTTTTTACTTTGATCTACTCAGCGGAATGAAAAATCCGCAGCTGCAACGGTGTTCCGTCCGCAACTGACAACAATAAAACAAAAGAAAACCTCCGACGGTGTGCGCGCCGGAGGTTTTGGGTAATCGACGGCTAGGGGTACGGGGAAGCGGGGCTTCGCCGTCCCGCAAACAATGCGCGAACCACGTGTTCGTTCCTTCAATCCACTCGCCTCTATTATTTTAAGCCGTGGGAGGCCGTACATTGCACAAAGCACTGACTTAGGTGCTGCCACTTGGATCCCAGTAAGCCCTCCCGCATCGCTTTGTCACTCGACGCCGGGAACTGCCGCAAAGCGCCAGCCGTTGCCCTCAAACAGGAGGACACCATGGCGGCCAACGATCCAGCGAAAAATCCAGGAGGCGCACCGGTCCCGGGCGCGTGGGGCCAGGAACAGAAAAAAGGAATGGAAAAGCAGCGCTCCCAGAAACAACAGTCTCAGGAGAGCACGTCCGCGCCGCAGGGCGACAACCGCACGCCCGACGAACCGATCGGCGAGGTTGCCTACGCTAATCGCGATCCGGCCAAGAAAAACACGGGCGAATTCTGATGGCGCAAATGCAGAAAGAGAAAGACAGCGAGACAAATCGGCCTGAGAAGCGGCCGGGACCGTTTGCGCAGGATCCCTCGCGCGAGCCGCCGTCCAGAGAACAGCGCGAGAATGATTACAAGTCGGAGAAGAAAGAAACCGGCGAAGCGATTAAGAGGCAGTCGTGATGCCCAAACAAGATGTCACCCGCACACGCGAAGATGACGATCACGCGGCTGCGAGCCGCAAGCCGATGCTCGACGAGCGCGCCAATGGATTGCGCGCGCACGACAAGGCGGGCGGAGATCTGCGGTCTTCCGAGGATGTACCTCAGCATGAACGGAAAGGCCCCCTCAGTCCGACGCGCGGGCGGAATGAGAATCCAGCGCATGTTCCGGGCAACGGGCGCGAGCAGGGAGATTAAGAAGATGAGCGTACCCAGCCAGCGCAACAATCCCGGCCTGCAGGACGATCACGATCCGAACGACATTGCGCAGCGACAAAATACCGACAAGCGCGAGCCCTCTGTCTCCTCCGAAAGTAACGCGTTCAAGCTGCCGAAGACGCCCGCGGGTCCTCATGATCGGGACGCGCAAAAGGCATAAGAGTGATAACACCGGCCGCGACCGCAGCGATCGGGGCGTTAGAAGGTGTCCGTCTGCATATTGCCGGCAATCCGCTGGGAGGGTTCGGCCATGTGCTTTTTCTCTAAACCGTGAAGCAGACTATTTCCACTGTCCCTGCGTGCCGCCTATTGTCCGGAGCCGTTACTAGAAGTGCTTTCTGCGAGACGATCCCACGTTTCGGCCATGTGCAACAGCATGACGCGGTCGGATTCTGTTCTAGTACGCGTCGCCAGGTCTCGGCACTCAGCAGCTCTTTCACGGTATTGTTGACGGGTGTTTCTCGCTGGTTGCTCGGCCATTCGCGGCCTCCGTTACCTTTCATGTGAAAAGACACATGACCAAGTAACGTTCCACCGGAACCCGTAATTAACGCTTGTTCCCGAAGGGGCTCCAACCGCGGTTGTCATTGCTCCAATAGCCCTGAGAAGGAGTGCCCGCAAACTTCAGCGCTGCAATTTTGCGTGTCGAATAACCAAACGCCGTCAGCGGGCGTAAATGTCGCCGGAGTTTGCATCGGCACCGAGAATTCGCAGTTCATTTTGCAATTCTTCTGCGCTCCTCCATTCTCCGAGGTGTAGCGTTTCACCGACCGATAAATCGAACTGGCGAAAGCCAAGGCTGACGCACCGATCGAGGCAGGCCTGCGCCCTGTCACGCTGCATGGTTACGAACTCAAATGACAGCGCGTCCACCCGGCTCGACAGGCCGCTCAACGCTTCAAGCTCGAACCCCTCAACATCAATCTTTATAAATCGGGGCCGCCCGAATTGTGTAACTGCGACCCACTTGCACCGAAAGTACCGACGTTTCCGAGAGCGTTGCTGACGAGCTTCTGAGCTTCAACAGCGGACTGCGCTTCATCGTATTTTCTGCTTCCCAATGCCCCTGGCGCGTTACAACCTATCCGAGGGTGGCATACTGAGGTATGTGCGACCAGCCAACCAACGGATCACCAACGCTACGCCGCAACCTAACGAGAACGGACGGGCGTAATTGCTACGCTAATCGTCAGTCGTTTCCGGCTTTTCCGGGGAGGGGGCACCGCTCATAACGGTCTGCTGGTAGGTCGGGATGACGCCACAGTCGTTTTACAAGTCGCTCGCATCGTGTTGATTTTCAATGGCCCGAATTACGGCCCTTTACAGCTAAGCTGTTGAGTTCATGATCAAACAATGAGACTCTTAATCAGCGGGTCCCAGGTTCGAGCCCTGGTGCGCCCACCAAATTTCTCTTTAAGATCAACAACATGCGCTTAAAGCTGTTATCGCGTGCTGTTTTTAGGCAATGTTTAGGTAATGGACTCTGCGGTTTGATTCCGTCGTTCATCGTTCGAAGTGTGTTTGCAAACGTTCGAAACCTCTGAAAACGCAACACAACGTAGAAGACTTATTCACGTTTGTTCGTATAGCAGCTGCCATCCGATCGATTATCAAAGAAGACGC
>Ga0075366_10002013_pt1 | contig 10309 bp, 8 predicted proteins | sample EndMethybrTD3031_FD_72351 | JGI IMG/M metagenome (GOLD analysis project Ga0075366, IMG submission 72351) | Populus endosphere microbial communities from Tennessee, USA - Endosphere MetaG P. TD hybrid TD303-1 | ecosystem: Host-associated > Plants > Roots > Endosphere | place: USA: Tennessee... | reverse complement strand
ACCGCGCGGACGGGGGACCGTCTCGCGCCCCAGTTGGGCGGCGAGTCGCCGCTGGCCCTCGACGCCGGCGATCGGCCAGCCGCGGCGCGTCGCCTGCGAGATGGCCTGGGCCTCGCGCTGGCTCACCCCTTCGTCGAGGAAGCCCCGGTACGCGCCTTCGCGCTCGAACGGCGTGTTGCCGAGCGCCCAATAGCGGGCGTGGTCGACGATCAGCGGATCCCGCCGGCGTCCCAGGTGGTGCGCGCAGCTCGACCAGGCGTAGTCGGTGGCCTCGGCGACCAGGCCGCTGCGCTGGGCATGGCTGTCGATGTAGCGCATGCAGGGCAGCAGCGAATCGTCGGGGTCGACCAGCGCCGCGCGGAACCGCCCTTCCCACAGCGTGCCCGTGCGGCCGTGGCGCCGGTTGAAGGCCGCGACGTAGCGGCGGCCCAGCGACTGCATCATGGTGCTGAGGCCGTCGGCGCTGTCGCGCGGCGTGGCCAGCAGGTGCACGTGGTTGGCCATGAGCACGTAGGCGTGGATGTCGACCCGCGCCACCAGGCTGGCCTCGCGCAGGTGCGCGCACCAGGCCTGGCGATCCTCGTCGTCGACGAAGATGGCCTGCCGGTTGTTCCCGATCTGCATCAGGTGGTGCGGCAGGCCGGGAAGCGAGAGGCGGGTCAGGCGGGCCATGCGGCGAGTTTAGCTGACCCCTTTTGCACCCGACTGGTGGCGAACCCTGGCACTCAGGCGACCGGGCGCCCCAGCGACGACCATTCGCCGAACAGCGCCTGCCCGGTGAGGCGCTGGTGCTCCTTCAGTGCGAAGCGGTCCGTCATGCCGGCGATGTAGTCGGCGACGGCACGCGGCCGGTCGACGGCCAGCTGGAACTCGTCGCTCATCTCGGACGGACGCTCCAGGTAGATGGCGAACAGCGCACGCACGACGTCGCGCGCCCGGTCGGTGGTGGCCGTCACGGCGGGGTGGCGGTACAGGTTGGCGAACAGGAAGCGCTTGAGCTCGCTGCTCTCGTGGCGCATCGTCGGGCTGAAGCGCATCAGCAGCGGCAACTCGCGCACCGCCTGCGGGCTGGCCGGTGCGGCGGCGTCGATCGCGGCCTGGCTGGTGCCGATCAGGTCGTAGATCATCTGCGACAGCATGCGGCGCAGCGTCTCGTGCACCGTGCGGCGCGGCGGCAGCCCCCGCAGGCGCGGGTGGGCGGCCAGCGCCTCGTCGCGCAGGCGCGCGTAGAGCGGCACGTCTTCCAGCTGCTCGGGATCGAGCAGTCCCGAGCGAATGCCGTCGTCGACGTCGTGGCAGTTGTAGGCGATCTCGTCGGCGACGTTGGTGAGCTGCGCCTCGAGCCCCGGCTGCAGGCCGGCGACGAAGCGGTGGCCCACGCCGCCCGGCTCCACGGCCTCCAGGGCCTGCGCCTGGGCCAGCGTGATGCGCTTGAGGATGCCCTCGCGCGTCTCGAGCGTCAGGTTCAGCCCGTCGAACTCCGGGTAGCGCAGCTCGAGCTCGTCGACCACGCGCAGGCTCTGCAGGTTGTGCTCGAAGCCGCCGTGGTCGCGCATGCAGTCGTCCAGCGCGTCCTGGCCGGCATGCCCGAACGGCGTGTGGCCCAGGTCGTGTGCGAGGGCGATGGCCTCGACCAGGTCCTCGTCGAACCCCATCGTGCGCGCCACCGAGCGCCCGAGCTGCGCGACTTCGAGCGAGTGCGTGAGTCGCGTGCGGAACAGGTCGCCCTCGTGGTTGAGGAACACCTGGGTCTTGTAGACGAGGCGACGGAAGGCCGTCGAATGGACGATGCGGTCGCGATCGCGCTGGAACTCGGTTCGCGTGGGAGCCGCGGCCTCGGGCACGCGACGCCCGCGCGACCGCGCGGGGTCGCTGGCATACGGGGGACGTTCGACGAGCGGGCTGGCAATCACGTCGAACGTCGCCTTCAGGCCGATGCGGTGTACGCGGCGATCACGTCGACGACGTCGGCCTCCGGCGCCGTGCGCACCGTGGCATGGCTTTGGCCATCGAGCAGCACGAAGCGGATGTCGCCGCCCTGCGCCTTCTTGTCCACGCGCATCAGCTCCATGTAGCGTTGCGGGCCGAGACTGGCCGGCCCGCGCACGGGCAGGCCCGCGCGCGCGACGAGCGTCTCGATGCGGCGCGCGAAGGCGGCGTCGATGGCGCCCAGGCGTGCGGACAGCGCCGCCGCCATCACCATGCCGCAGCCCACGCCTTCGCCGTGCAGCCACTGGCCGTAGCCCAGCCCGGCCTCGATCGCATGGCCGAACGTGTGGCCGAAGTTCAGGATCTCGCGCAGCCCGGCTTCCTTCTCGTCGGCGCCGACCACATGGGCCTTGATCTCGCAGCTGCGGCGCACTGCGTGTGCGAGCGCATCACGCTTGCGCGCGCGCAGGTCGTCGATGTGGCGCTCGAGCCAGGCCAGGAACTCGCCATCGATGCTGGCGCCGTACTTGATGATCTCGGCCAGGCCGGCCGACATCTCGCGGTCGGGCAGCGTGTCCAGCACGTCCAGGTCGCACACCACCTGGCGCGGCTGGTAGAACGCGCCGATCATGTTCTTGCCCAGCGGGTGGTTGACGGCGGTCTTGCCGCCCACCGACGAATCGACCTGCGCCAGCAGCGTGGTGGGCACCTGGACGAAGGGCACGCCGCGCATGTAGCAGGCGGCCGCGAAGCCGGTCATGTCGCCCACGACGCCGCCGCCCAGCGCATACAGCACGGTGCGGCGATCGGCCTCCTGGCCCAGCAGTTCGTCGAAGACGAGGTTCAGGTGCGCGAGATCCTTGTAGGCCTCGCCGTCGGGCAGCGCCAACGTGCGCACGCGGGCAAAGTGCGGCGCCAGCGCCGCCGCGAGCGCCGCGCCGTACAGCGCGTCGACGGTGACGTTGGTGACGATCAGCGCAACCGCCTTGCGGTTGGCCTGGGGCGCCCAGGTCGCGGGATCGGACAGCAGCGCGCCGCCGATCAGGATGGGATAGCTGCGGTCGCCCAGGTCGATGTGGACCGGGGTGGGCGGCGTGCGGAGGAGTTCGGTGGACGTCGACATCGGACGCTATTTTGCGTCCTCGCGCGATGCCGCGCCCATGTCCAGCTGCATCGAGATCAGGTTGACCAGCGTCGCCGCGGACTTGTGGGCGGTGTCGACGACGATGTGCGCCACCTCGCGGTAGAGCGGGTCGCGCACCGCATACAGCTCGCGCAGCCGCTGGCGCGGGTCGGCCACCTGCAGCAACGGCCGGGCGGTGTCGCGGCTGAGCCGCCGGGCGAGTTCGTCGACCTGCGTGTGCAGGTAGACGACCGTCGAATGGGCCCGCATCGCGGCGCGGTTCGCGGGCCGCAGCACGCTGCCGCCGCCCGTGGCGACGACGCGCGCCAGCGGCGCGGCGAGCGTCTCGTCGATCACGCGCTCCTCGACTTCGCGAAATGCAGATTCGCCTTCGCGATCGAAGAACTCGCGGATGGAGCAGCCGAGATAGCGCTCGATCTCGTGATCGGAGTCCAGAAACGGCAACTGGCGCAAGCGCGCCAGTTGTCGCCCGATCGTGGACTTTCCACAACCGGGCATGCCTACCAGGATGATTGATTGAACGGTGAAGCCCCCCGCTCAGTTCCGCTGCATCAACGCTGCTCGCCGCAAAGGTTGAACGTCGTCGTGGTCGGGTAGATCACGCCGGGGTTGGTCACTTGCGTGCGGGTGACGACCCACGGCTTGCTCGTGACGCCATCGTTGGGCACGTTGTACGGACTCATCCAGAACGGAGGCGTGGACGTGGTCTTGGCCAAGACGTCGGCGGGCACCGGCAGGCCCGAAGGATACGTGGCATGGCCCTCGGTGCCTTCCACCGAAGTGGTGAACGTCATGACCACGTCTTCCCAGCTGGCGTAGTTCTCGCCGTATTGCAGCTGGAAATAGGCCTTGCCGAAGCTGTCGGTCACGTTGCTGCCCGCACTGGTCGGGACGATCGTCACGCTCGCCTTGTACGGTTCCAAGGAGCCGCTGAGGTTGGCGTCCTCCCCCGTCTCCATGATGTTGTTGCGATTGATGTCCTCGTTGTCGCAGGACTGGATCGAACCGGGACTCAACGTGTAGGTGTAGGCGCCCGGCGTGCCGGTGCGGGTGTAGATACCCGGGACCCAGCCGCCTGCATTGACGCCGTAGATGCCGCGATAGAAACGCGGGATGTCGACCGCGCCGGTGACCGTCGATCCGGAAATCGGCTGGTTCGATGCATCGACCACCTGCACGATGACGCTCATCGAGTAGACGTTCTTCGTGTCGTCCACGCTGATCGCGCCGTTCGTGAACACCGCCAGGCTGACGCCGCTGGCGACCACGGTCAGCGACGACGCGCTCGCCGGATGCTCGTTGGCTCCGGTGCAATCTGTGGTCGTGAAGTCGACGGAACTCCAGCAGATCTTGGGAGTGATCACGCCCCCGCGGGTGCCTGCGGTATAGGTCGAACGGGCCACGCCGTTGGCATCGCTGTAGACGACGTTGTGCGTGCCATCGGTGGCGTCGGTCGACAACGATCCGCCGATGCTGTTGGAGTCATCCATCATGAAATGGACGCGCACGTACTGGATAGGCGCATTGCTGGCGCCGATGAATAGCGCCCGCAGTTCGGACTGCTTGCCGGTCGAGACACTGGTCGGATTGGCCGACAACGACGCCGAAGTCACGTTGCCCGCATCCGGAATCACGGTGGAACCGTTGGTGGGGGTCACGGTGCTGGTCGTGGTCACGTTCGCGGCCTTTGCGGTCACGGTCGTGCTGGCACTGGGCATCGTGTAGTTGTAAGCGTACTTGCCGCTCGCGTCGGTGGTCCCCACCACGTCGGCCTGACCCGGCATCGTGACGGTGATCGACTGATTGGCGATCGCGACACTGGCGGCATCGAGCAGGGTGTAGCTGATCGTCGCCGGCGAACCCGCGGTCGTCGAGGTGACCGTCGCGGTGAGCGTGTCGCCGATGACCTGGACCGTCAGGGTCTTGCGAATCGAGCCTGACGTCGCCACCACGCTGATCGCGCGATTGGTGTGGTCGCTGCCGACGGCCAGGGTCGCCGTCGCCACCCCGAAGGTGTTGGTCGTCGAGCCGGAGGTCGTCAGCACGCCGCTGTCCGACTGGAAGCTGATCGGCGCGGACGGTACGACGTTGTTGTTCGAATCGATCGCAGTGACGGTGATCGTGGTGGTATCGCTGCCCGAACTGGTGATCGACGCCTTGCTTGCGACGACGTTCAGGGCCGCTGCCGTGGGCGTCGTCGGCGTCGTGGTCGACTTCTTGGGGTCTGTGCCACCCGCACTGCAGGCGGCCACGGCAATGCCCAGCGCCGTCACGGCGAGGAGCGTCTTCATACGTTGGATTCCCTGGAAATTCATTTTCATGGCCTCAATGCCCCGACGTGCGATCCGAGATGATACGCGGCGTAATGAAGATAAGCAGTTCGGTGCGGGTCTGCAGCCGGGACGTGCTCTTGAACAGGTTGCCGAGGAACGGAATGTCGCCCAGGAACGGCACCTTGTCGGTGACGTTGTTCTCGATCTGCTGGAACAAGCCGCCCAGGACCACCGTGCCGCCGTTCTCGACGAGCGCCGTCGTCTTGATGTGCTTGGTGTCGATCGCGAAGCCCGCGCTGGTGCTGCGGCCCACGCTGTCCTTGTTCACGTCGACGTCCAGGATGACGTTGCCTTCCGGCGTGATCTGCGGGGTCACCTGCAGGCGGATCTGCGCCTTCTGGAACGCCACCGAGGTCGCGCCGCTGGACGTGGCCTGCTGGTAGGGCAGTTCCTCGCCGGCTTCGACGACCGCCTGCACCTGGTCGGCGGTGATCACGCGCGGGCTGGAGATGATGCGGCCCGAGCCGTCTTCTTCCAGCGCCGACAGTTCGAGGTTCAGGAAGCGGCTGGCGCTCGCGCTGAACAGCGACAGCGCGAACGTGGCGGCCGACGCGGTGCTGGACACGATGCCGGCCTGCGCGGGGAAGTTCACGAACTGCGAGTCGGTGTACGGCACGGTGCCGGCGATCTGGCCCGTCTGGTAGCCGATGGCCTCGTAGTTGCCGCCCGGGCTCACGTACTGGCTGCCGCCGACGTGGAACGCGTTGAAGGCGGAGCCGCCGAGCTTGACGCCCAGCGCGCGGCCGAAGTTGTCGTTGGCCTCGACGATGCGGGCCTCGATCATCACCTGGCGCTGCGCGATGTCGATGCGGGCGATCAGCGCCTGGATCTCCTCGAGCTTGGACGGCACGTCGGTGACGAACAGCTGGTTGGTGCGCGTCTCGGCGATCACCGAGCCGCGGAGCGACAGCATGCGCGTGCCGCCACCGGCAGCCGCGGCGCCGGTGCCCGTCAGGCCGTTGGCCACCTCGAGCGCCTTCGTGTAGTTCAGCTGGAACGCCTGCATGCGCATCGGCTCGAGCTCGGCGATCTTCTTCTTGGCCTCGAGGTCGACCTGCTCCTTGGCGGCCAGTTCGTCCTTCGGGGCGATCAGCAGCACGTTGCCCGAGCGACGCTTGTCCAGGCCCTTGCTCTGGAGAATGATGTCCAGCGCCTGGTCCCAGGGCACGTCCTTCAGGCGCAGCGTCACGGTGCCGGTGACGGAGTCGCTGGTGACGACGTTGAAGTCGCTGAAGTCGGCGATGATCTGCAGCAGCGCACGGATCTCGATGCTCTGGAAGTTCAGGGACAGGCGCTGGCCGGTGTAGCCCGTGCCCGGGACGAGCTTGTTCGGGTCGACCTTGGCCGGACGCACTTCGAGCACGAACTGGTTGTCCGTCTGGTAGGCGCTGTGCTCCCACGAGCCCGTCGGCGTCACGACCATGTGCACGTGGTCGCCGGCCTGCGTGGTGGTGACGCTCTGCACCGGCGTGCCGAAGTCGGTGACGTCCAGGCGACGGCGCAGGCGCGTCGGCACGTTGGAACGCAGGAAGTCGACGACCAGATCCTTGCCCTGCTGCTTCAGGTCGACGCCGACCTGGTTGCTCGGGAGGTTCACGACGATGCGGCCGGCGCCGTCGGCGCCGCGGCGGAAGTCGATGTCGCGCAGCTCCTGCACGTCGGCGTTCTGGCTGGCGGCGAAGTGCGTGTCGCCGGCGGCGGCAGGCTGGGCCGCGGCGGCGGTGGCCACCGGGGGCGCCGTGTCGAGCGCGATCAGCAGCGTCTTGCCCTGCAGTTCGGCGTGGTAGCTGGACGGCGTCTTCAGGTTCAGGACCAGGCGCGTGCGCTCACCGGAACTGGCCAGGCTGACCGAACGGATGTTGCCCTGGTTGACGTCGACGCTGGACTTGCCCGAGGCGTTGGTCACGCCCGGCAGGTCGATCGCGACGCGCGGGGGGGCCTGCACGGCAAAGCCCGCCGGCACGGCCGACAGCGGCTCGCTCAGCTCGACGCGCACGATGTCCGTGCCGCCCTGCTGCAACCCCGTCACCGACGTGATCTTGGGCTCCGCCCACGACGTCAGCGGCAAACCCAACGCCAAAACGAGCGCTGCTCCCGCGGTCCAACTCCGCATAGTCCGATTCTCCTGACTGCTGTTCATCGCGCCTTCTCCTGAAGCTGGAGGGTGCTGGTGCGCTCTATCCATTCACCCGTGGGGTCTTGCACGGTTTCCCGCAAGGCAATTTGTGTGTCCGTGATGGCGGTGATCTGGCCGTAGTTCTGGCCGATCCAGTCGCCCACCTTCACGTCGTGAAGGCGGCTCTCCACCATGAGCAGTGCGTGCGCCTTGCCGCCCTGCTGCAGGGAGCCGACCATCGTCATGCTGTCGAGCGGGTACGACTCGAGCTCCTGGGTGGCATGCGCCTTCGCGGCCGCCAGCAGTGCGCTGCCCTTGCCGTTGGACGGCCCGCCCACGGGGATCAGCTTCTGCGTGCCGAACGGTTCGACACCCGTGACGCCCAGGTAGGGCTGCGGGTCGAACTTCTTGGGCGGATAGATCGGCGCGATGTTCGGCTTGATTTCCTTGTGCTGCTGTTCCATCCACTGGATCAGCTCGTCGTTGTCGGCGGTGCATGCGCCGAGGCCGGACAACAGCAGCGCCCCCGCGGTGATGCAAAGAAGACGGTTCATTTCTTGTCCTTCGCGCCAGCCTTGCGAGCCTCGACGACCTCGGCCGGATCGAGGTAGCGGTAGGTGCGCGCCAGGGCCTCCATCGACAGGCCGCCACCGGCGGACTTCGGATCGGGGCTGATCGACAGGTTGTGCAGCGTCACGATGCGCGAGAGCGCCGCGATGTCGGCCGCGAAGGCGCCGATGTCATGGAAGCGGCCGCTGACGCGGATCGCGATCGGCAGTTCGGCGTAGTACTCCTTGGTCTCGGTCTGGCCAGGGATGAACTGGTCGATGACGAGGCCGCGGCCGACGCCGGCCTGGTTGATGTCGGTCAGGAGGGCGTCCATCTCGGCCTTGCCAGGCAGCTGCTTCTCGAGCTGCGTGACGTAGGTCTGGACTTCTTCCTTCTGCTTTTTCAGCGCATCCAGGTTGATCGCCTGCGCGAGCTTGGTCTTGTACTCGGCCTTCAGCGCCGGTTCCTTGTTGCGCGCGGCCTCCAGGTCGTCCGCCTGCGAGCTGAGCTCGACGAACCAGCCGATGACCACGACCAGGATGACCACGACCGTCCAGACGGTCAGGCGCGGCAGCAGCGGCCACTGGCCAGGCTGGTTGGGGTTCAGGTCGCGGAACTGACTGAGTCCGCCACGCATCGCGGCGCCGAAATCCGGGCCCTTGTTCTTTGCAGTAGCCATGCTTACCTCGTCGCCGTCGAAGCGGCCGAAGCCGATGCGGCAGCGGGAGCCGCGCCGGAAGCCGCACCCGCGGCGCCGGAGGCGGCAGCGCCCGGAGCCGGCGGACGCTTGAGCGTCACGCCCATGATGAAGGAGAACATGCGCCGCTGGTCCTTGCTGCCGGCGACCTGCATGGTCTGGGCGCGGATCTCGACGAGCTGCGGCTTCTCCAGCCACGGCGAATTGCTCGCCGTGTTGCGCAGGAATTCCGAGATGCGCTCGTTGGTCTGCGCGACGCCCGTGATGGCGACCTGCTGGCCGCCCTGCTTCACGCTCGTCAGGAACACGCCCTCGGGCGTCTGCTTGACGAGTTCGTTGAGCAGGTAGACCGGCATGTTGCGGTCGGCCTGGAGGTCTTCCACCGCCTTCTGGCGCGCCTTCAGGGCCTCGATCTCGGCCTTCAGGGTGGCGACGTCGGCGATCTGGGCGTCCAGGCGCTTGATCTCGCTCGAGAGGAACTGGTTGTGTTCCTCCTGCGTGCTGATCTGCGTGTTGACGAACGTGTACCAGGCGAGGACGACACCCGCGCCGACGAGCACGGCAAAGCCGATGCCGGCGAAGAATGCCTGCTTGCGTTGCTGGCGCCGCGCTTCGCGGTGCGGCAACAGGTTGATCAGAATCACTGCACGAACCTCCGCATGGCCAGCCCGCACGCAGTCAGGTAGGAGGGCGCCTCGCGCCGCAGCTTGCCTTCGCGCACGGCGCTCCCCAACTTCATGTTCTCGAACGGATTGACGACGCGACACGCGAAGCCCGTCACTTCCTTGACCCGCTCGCGCAGGCCCGCCAGCGACGCCGTGCCACCGGCCAGCATCACGTAGTCGACCTTGTGGTGCGGCGTGCTGGTGAAGAAGTACTGCAGCGCGCGGCCGATCTCATGGGCCAGGCTGTCGACGAAGGGCATCAGCAGCGTCGACTCGAAATCCTCGGGCAGGTCGCCCGCGAGCTTCTTCTGCTCGGCTTCCTCGAACGAGAAGCCGTACTGGCGAGAGATCAGCTGCGTCAGCTGGGCGCCGCCGAAGGTCTGGTCGCGGTCGTAGAGCATCTCGTCGCCGCGCAGCACCTTCAGGCCCGCGGTGTCGGCGCCGATCTCGAACAGCGCCACCAGCATGTCCTTGCCCTGCTCGGGCAGGCTGGAGATGACGCGGCCCATGGCCAGGCGCGAGGCGTGCGACTCGATGTCGAGCACGACCGGCTTGAGGCCGGCCGCCTCGGCCAGGCCCTGGCGGTCCTGCACGCGATCCTTGCGCGACGCGGCGATCAGCACGTCGACGTCGCCCGTCGAGGTGGCGCTGGGGCCGATGACGCAGAAGTCGAGGCTGACCTCGTCGAGCGAGAACGGGATGTACTGATGAGCTTCGGACTCGACCTGGATCTCCATCTCGTCTTCGCGGAGACCGGCCGGCAGTACGATGCGCTTGGTGATGACCGCCGACTGCGGCATGGCCATGACCACGTCGCGCGTCTTGGCGCCGCTCTTGGCGACCAGGCGGCGCACGGCATCGGCCACTTCATCGAAT
>Ga0075366_10002012_pt1 | contig 10309 bp, 11 predicted proteins | sample EndMethybrTD3031_FD_72351 | JGI IMG/M metagenome (GOLD analysis project Ga0075366, IMG submission 72351) | Populus endosphere microbial communities from Tennessee, USA - Endosphere MetaG P. TD hybrid TD303-1 | ecosystem: Host-associated > Plants > Roots > Endosphere | place: USA: Tennessee... | reverse complement strand
GAGTGCGATAGCGGCCAGCCTCGGCTAGCTGCCGCAGGTCGGCGACACCATCTTGATCGACGTGACCTTCAGGATCGGGAGCTTCGCGTCGCCGGCGCTCACGCGCCCCGACGCCGACGCGTCGCGATCCGTCTGCGGCTTGTCGGCGGTCGGCTGATCGCCCTGGCGATCGGTCGCGCGTCCCATGTCCTTGGCCGCGTCCTCGACCGTGCCGGTCACCGTCACGCGGTGGTTCAGGTGCGACGCGAACGACACGCTGCTGTCGGTGGTGCGCAGCAGGTACCCGTTCTTGCTCGAACCGTCCACCTTCATCAGGACGAACTCGGCCGCGCTCGCCGAGTTGTTGGCGCCGTTGGTCGGCGCGGCGCTGCCGGCCCCGGACCCGGCCCCGGTCGCCGGCGCCGTCTTGCTGCTGTCCCATGTCTGCAGACAGCCGGTGACGGTCGTCGAGTTGGACACGTCGGCCATCGACCGGGGTGAATCCGGCAACGGCCGGTCGGGGTTGGGCGGACGCGCCGGTTCGTTCGGGTCCGGCGGGCGCTGTTTGGGCGTCGCCGGCGGTGTCTGTTGGGTCGGCGGGGTGATCGGGTACGGCTGCGGTTGCTGCGCGACCGCACTCGACCCTCCGAGCGCGACGACGGCGCAGACGACGAGCATGGATTTCTTCATGGCTTCCTGCCTTCCCCCGGGCGTCCGGCACGGGAGACGTTTCGAGTTCACGACGACATCGGCGACGGCAGACGTGCCGTCAGCTGTACCGGGCGGCGAGGGCCCGCGCCCTGGCGAGCTGATCGCGGAGCGCGGGCAGCTGTTTGACGGCCCACTCCTTGAGGTCGACGTCCCGACCATCGCGCGACTCGCTCTCGAGAAGCGAGATCAGGGCGTCGTGCGCCTTCACGATCTGCGCGAGGAACGCCTGGTCGAAGGCGGCGCCCTTCCGCGTCGCGAGCTCCGCCGCCGCAGGCGCCACGGCCGCCGGCGGTACGCGCACGTCCTTCGACTTGGCCAGCGACAGCAGATCGGCGGTCAGCGCGCGGCCGTCGATCGCCATCCGCTGCGCGAACGCCTTGACGGCGGTCGACGACGCCTTCGCGGCAGCGAGTTTCGCGAGCTCGACGCCCTGCGCGCCGGCTTCCGCCGTCTTCGTGACGAAGATCGCGTCGGGCGACGCCGCCGTGGCCGGCGCGGCCACGGCGATCGTCAACACCCACGCGGCGCGGATGGTTCGCGCGAGCGGACCGGGCATCAGACCACCGGGCTGCGACCCTGGATGATGCGGATCAGGAACACCGCGATCGCCAGCAGGAGCAACAGATGGATGAACCCGCCGAGCGTGTACGAGCTGACCATACCCAGCAGCCAGAGCAACACGAGCAGCACCAGAATGACGTTCAGCATGTATCTCTCCCTCGTGGCCAGCGGCTCGATACCGCCGGCGCGACGCGACGAAGAAGAGCACCTTTCGTGCCAGCCGCCACCCGGTCCGGAGCCAGTGAACCGGCGGGCGGAGGCCCGGTCGAGCCGCCGGCGAGGTAGAGCGCTACTGAGAATCGGCAGCGCCGCGACACGGATGGGGTGCCGCCGGTGATCGCGGCGCCGGATGCCTCAGCCCGCGGTCGAGCCGCTGACCCTGGGGGGAAGGTGTTTGCGGATCTGCTCGACGAGCTCGGCTGGATCGCACGGCTTGATCAGCACGAGGTCGAAGCCGGAACGCCGTGCCTCGTCGAGCTTGGCCGGCAGCGAATGCCCGGTCGACGCGATCAACGGAATGTGGCGGGTCGCCTCGCCGTCGCGCAGCGCCTTCGCCACCTCGCAGCCCGAGAGCCCGGGGAGCTCGAGGTCCATGACCACGAGGTCCGGCAGCTGCTCGGTGGCGCACTGCAGCGCGGAGGGCCCGTCCTCGGCCCTCAAGACATCGAAGCCGGACGCACGCAAGTACAAATCCCATACATCGAGGGCGTCCGGGTAATCGTCGACGATCAGAATGGTGGCGGCGGCAGGCATTGTGATACTAGACAGCATGGCACGATGCGCGCCGTGACGCATCTGCTTCGCTCGCGGGCCCCCCGCGCGGCACATGTCACGGCGGGTGTGATGACGGACGCGGAACGAGTCCTTTCCTTGCTGCTGCACGATCTCCGGACGCCGCTGGGCGTCGCCCACGGGTATCTGCGCCTGATCCGCGACGACCGTCTGCCGACGCCGGAGGAGCAGGACAAGGCGATCGCCGGCACCCAGCAGGCGCTGAGCCGCATGTCGCGGCTGTGCGCCGATGCCAGCGCGTTCGTCGCCGACAGCGACGGCACCACCGACGCGCCGCCGGCCGCCGCGCCGCGCGTGCCCGCCGCGCAGTTGATCGATCGCGTCGCCGAGGTCGTGTCGGCGCAGGGCGTGGAAGTCAGCGCCGGCCCCGCCCCGCGGGCCACGATCGCGGTCGGGGCGAGCCTCGACCGCCTCGGCGACGCCGTCGCGGCGCTGTTGCTGGTCAAGGCCAAGCCGCCCGCCGAGGCGATCCTGCGCGTCGACGCCGAAGCCGGCGCGCTGCGGTTCACGCTCGTGCCGGCGCGGCCGGCCAGCCCAGGCACGACGGCCGCCCCCGATCCGGGCGCCGGCGAACGGCCGTTCGATCCGTGGCAATCGGGCCAGGGCCTCACCGTGGCGCTGGCACATCGCGTCGTCAGCCGAATCGGGGGACGAGTGTGGACGTTGGACAGCGCGCGCGCGATCGCCCTGACCGTTCCGATGGAGACTGGGGCATGACCGCTCGCCTGGCGATCGTCGACGACGACGCCGCATTCACCGGCTACCTGCAGACACTGCTCGGCGCCCAGGGCTACGACGTCGAGGTCTTCAACAGCGGCACCTCGCTGCTCGACGGGCTGCGCTCCGGCGTGGCGCCGAACGTCGTGCTCCTCGACGTGCTGATGCCGGACCTCGACGGCCTCGAGACACTGCGCGCCATCCGCCAGGCGCGGCCGGCGGCGCAGGTGATCATGCTGTCGGGGCGCCAGGCGCCGCAGACGATCGTCGAGGCCGTGCGGCTCGGCGCCGTCGACTACGTCCTCAAGCCCGACGACGCCGAGGGGATCGGCGAGGCGGCGCTGGAGGCGGCGATCCGCAACGCGCTCGAGCGCGAGTCGCTGACCGAGGAAGTGTCGCGGATGCGGGCGCAGGCGCCCGAGGATCCCGCCGGCACGCAGGTGTCCTGGAGCTCGGGCACGGCGATGCAGCCGGTCCTGTCGATGGTCGATCGCGTCGCCGACAGCGACGTCGGCGTGCTGCTGCGCGGCGAGAGCGGCGTCGGCAAGGAAGTGATCGCGCGCGAGCTGCACCGGCGGTCGCCGCGCCGGACCAAGCAGTTCGTCAAGGTGAACTGCGCGGCCCTCCCCGCCGATCTGCTCGAGAGCGAGCTGTTCGGGCACGAGCGCGGCGCCTTCACCGGCGCCGGCACGACCCGGATCGGCAAGTTCGAGTTCGCGCAGAACGGCACCATCATGCTGGACGAGATCGGCGAGATGCCGCCGGCCCTCCAGGCCAAGCTGCTGCACGTGCTGCAGGATCGCGAATTCACCCGCCTTGGCAGCAACCGGCCGATCGAGGTGGACGTGCGCGTCCTCGCCGCGACCAACCGCGACCTCGAAGCGATGATGCGCGCCGGCACGTTCCGCGAGGATCTCTACTATCGCCTCCAGGTGATCGAAATCCGCATCCCGCCGCTGCGCGAGCGGCGCGAAGAGATCCCGGCGCTGGTGGAGTTCTTCCTCGGCAAGTACGCCGGCGTCTACCGGCGGCCGCCCGTGCGCCCCAGCCGCATGCTCCTCGAGGCGCTGCTGAACTATCCGTGGCCCGGCAACATCCGCGAGCTCGAGAACATGATGAAGCGCTACGTCGTGCTCCAGGAGGAATCCCTGGTGCTCGGCGAGCTGATGCGCCTGCAGCAGGCCGCCGCCCAGCAGGCACAAGTGGCCGCGCCCGTACCGGCGATGGCGGCCGCCGCGCCCTATCGGACGCCAGAGCCGATGCCGATGCCCGTGGCGGCGCCGATGCCGATGCCCGCGATGCCGGTGCCGGCGGCCGCCCATGCCGGTGGAGCCGGCGGGTCCGATCCCGACGACGTGGTGATCGAAGACAAGAGCGTCGAGGCGGACGGCGTCGATCTGCAGGTGCTGGCGCGCAATGCGGCGATGAAGGCCGAGCGTGAGGCGATCGACGCGGCGCTGGCCAAGTTCCGCTGGAACCGCCGCAAGGCCGCCGCCTACCTGAAGGTGAGCTACAAGACGCTGCTCAACAAGATGAAGGAGTGCGGCATCAGCGAGCCCGGCACGGCCTAGAGCCGGCGTCCGAGCCACACTCGCTTGCCAGCCGACACTGGCTTGCCAGCCGTAGCGCGCGCAGCGCGCGAAGGCTGGCCTGACTCCTGCAATCTCTCGTCGGGTCCATGCGCCATCGGGCGTCATACCCACAGAGAGCAACAGGAGTTCCACACATGGCTGCAGTCACGACGCTTCGCGAGGCGTTCCTCGACGAAATCCGCGACATCTACCACGCCGAGAAGCAACTGGTGAAGGCGCTGCCGAAGCTGGCGAGGGCGGCGACCCACCCCGACCTGAAGAGCGCGCTCGAAACCCATCTGGCCGAAACCGAGAACCAGGTCAACCGAATCGAGCAGGTCTTCGAACTCGTCGGCGAGAAGGCAGAGACGAAGACCTGCGCCGGCATGGCGGGCATCATCGAGGAAGGCTCCGACGTCCTCGGTGAGGACGTCGACCCGCAGGTCCTCGACGCCATGATCATCGCATCCGCGCAGCGGGCGGAGCACTACGAGATCGCCGCCTACGGGACCGTCGCGACCTGGGCCGAGAGCCTCGGGCTGAGCGACGCCGCCGAACTGCTGCGGGAAACGCTGGACGAGGAGAAGGACGCCGACGAGACGCTCACCGCGATCGCCGAGGCCAGCGTGAACGCCTCCGCCGGCGGCGACGAGACCCCCGAGCCGAGCAAGGCCCGCGGCGCCGGGCGCCTCTGACCTGCGTGACCCCGGGGTCGCCTCGGCCCCGGGGTCGTCGTCTGCGTCAGGCCCGCATGTAACCGAAGCGCCCTTCGACGAGGTAGCCCTCGACGACCAGGCCTTCGAGGGCCACGCGACACGCGTCACGATCGACGCTCCAGAATCGGGCAGCCTGCGCGAGGGTGAGACGGAGGCACGGCATTTCTTCGTACTCGGCGCGGATCTGACGGATCAGCCGGGCGGTCGTCGACGTGGACGACGGTTGCACCGGCGAAAGGGTCACCATGGGCATCTGAGAATTCTCCACGGCCCAACTTGCAAGACGACCGCCAGCGCCGCCGGCCGAGATGAGCCCATGGGGCCCCACGGCTGCGTGGAAAGCAGGGTCGGCACATGCACAACGTCGGTCACGCGCTTCGCAGTTTTGGCCGCCGCGAGGCTCGACCGCAGCACCCCATCCCGGCACGAGTCGTGCTGCCCCGACGCTGACGGATGTACGGTTCGTCGGCTTCAGAGGGAGGACTCATGAAAGCGCAGCTGTTCCCCGTCATGCTCGTCGGCGCGCTCGCCGCGGTCGGCGCCTGCTCGCCCGAACAACGGCCCGAGGCCGCGGATCGGCCGCCGGCCGCGACGCCCGCACCGGACGTCGGTGATCGCGCCTCGGCGGCGACGAAGACCGCCGATGTGAAGCTCGCACTGTCGATGGACAAGACCGTCGACGCGAGCGACATCAACGTCGACACCGACGCGGCGACCAAGGTCGTGGCGCTGAAGGGGACGGTCGCGAGCGCCGAGCAGCGCGCCCGCGCCGAGGCGATCGCCGGCCGCGAGGCCGCGGGTTACAAGATCGACAATCAGCTCGTGGTGAAGCGGAAGGCGAGCTAGCCCCTGCGGCGACGGACCCGCGGCGGAGGGAAACACGATATGCTCCGCCGCGGGACAATGGCCTCGGTCTGGATCCCGTATCTCGTCGCGGTCGCCGCCACCCTGGCGGCCTGGCTGGTACGCATCGCCCTTTCGTCCGTGATCGGGGGCGATCTCCCCTATCTCACGTTCTTTTCCGCGGTGATGGTCGCCGCGTGGTACGGCGGTCTGCGGCCCGGCCTGCTCGCCACCGGCCTGTGCCTCGCCTCGACGGCCGCGCTCATCGTCGTGCCCGAGATCGATCGCGACGGACTGCGGCCGGTGCACGCCGTCGGCCTCGCCTGGTTCGGCCTCACCGGCATGCTCATCAGCGTCGCCGCCGGACAGCTGCACCGCACGCGAGAGAACCATCGGCTCGACGCCGATCGGCTGCGGACGACGCTCACCTCGATCGGCGACGGCGTGATCGTCACCGACCGCGACGGCCTCGTGCTGTCGCTGAATGCCGTCGCCGAGCGGCTGACCGGCTGGACATCGGCCGACGCCGCCGGCACGCCGCTCGAGCGGGTCTTCGTGATCGTCAACGAGGACACGCGGCAGCCGGTCGACAGCCCGGCGATGCGCGCCCTCGCCAGCGGCACGATCGTCGGCCTCGCCAACCACACGCTCCTCGTCGCCAAGGACGGGACCGAGTCCCCCATCGACGACAGCGCGGCCCCCGTGCGCGGCCCCGACGGCGCCATCGCCGGGAGCGTCCTGGTCTTCCGCGACGTGTCGGAGCGGCGCCGGACCGAGCAGACGCTGCGCAGCAGCCAGGAGGAGCTGAACGACTTCTTCGAGCACGCCAGCGTAGGGCTTCACTGGCTCGACCCGAACGGCATCATCCTGCGGGCCAACCGTGCCGATCTGACGATGCTCGGCTACGCGCCGGAGGAATACATCGGCCACCACGTGAGGAAGTTCCACGTCGATCGGGCCGGTGCCGAGGACATGCTGGCCCGGCTCGCCCGCGGCGAGGTGCTGCGGAACCTGCCGCTTCGCCTGCGGTGCAAGGACGGCGGCATCCGCCACGTGCTGATCAGCGGCAGCCCGCGCTGGGACAAGGGTCGGCTGATGCACAGCCGCGTGGTGACGCTGGACGTGACCGAGCGGCGACACGCCGATGAGGTCCGCGCCCTGCTCGCGGCGGTCGTCGAATCGACCGCGGACGCCGTCATCACCAAGACGCTCGACGGGCGCATCCTGTCGTGGAACGCCGGGGCCCAGTCGATGCTCGGCTGGACCGCCGCCGAGGCGATCGGCCAGTCGGTGAACATGATCCTGCCCGCCGATCGCCGCGAGGAGGAGCGCGAGCTGCTCGACCGCGTGAGGCGGGCCGAACGGGTCGAGTCGTTCGAGACGCAGCGCGTCACGCGCGACGGCCGGATCGTCGAGGTGTCGCTGACGCTGTCGCCGATCCGCGACGAGCAGGGTGTGATCATCGGCGCCTCCTCGATTGCGCGCGACATCGGCGCCCGCAAGGCGCTCGAAGCGTCGCTCCGCGACAGCGATCGCCGCAAGGACGAGTTCCTCGCGGTGCTCGCCCACGAGCTGCGCAACCCGCTGGCGCCGATCCGCAGCGGCGTCGCGGCGCTGCGGCTGGCGCTGCCCGAGGACGAGACCCTCCATCGCGTCGGCGGCATCATCGAGCGGCAGGTGCGGCAGATGTCGCGTCTGCTCGACGATCTGCTCGACGTCTCGCGGATCACCCACAACAAGCTCGAGCTGCGGATGGAGCCGCTGACGCTGCAGGCGGTGATCGACTCGGCCCTCGAGACGACCAGGCCGATGGTCGAGGGCGCGGGACAGCACGTACGGGTGACCGCACCGGACACGCCCGTCCACGTGCTCGCGGATCCGATGCGCGTGGCACAGGTCTTCGCCAACCTGGTGAGCAACGCCTCGAAGTACTCGCATGGCGGCGCCGAGATCCGCATCACCGTCGAGCCACGGGGCCGCGAGGTCGCGATCCGCGTCAGCGACGACGGGATCGGCATCACCAAGGAGGCGCTGCCGACGATCTTCGACGTGTTCTCGCAGACGTCCGAGGCCCGGACGCGCGCCCAGGGCGGCGTCGGCATCGGCCTGTCGCTCGTGAAGGGGCTGGTGGAGCTCCACGGCGGCCGCGTCTGGGCCCGCAGCCCCGGCGTCGACCAGGGCAGCACCTTCGAGGTCCGGCTGCCGCTCGCGACGCCGTCGGCGACGCAGGCCACCGCGGCCGACGCGCTCCCCGTGCTGCCGCCGCTGGCCTGCCGCGTCGTCGTCGCCGACGACAACCGCGACGGCGCCGACAGCCTGAGCCTGGTCATCCGGGCCTTCGGCTGCGAGGTGGCGACGGCCTACGACGGCGCCGGCGCGGTCGACGCGACCGCGCGGACGCGGCCGCACGTGGTCTTCCTGGATCTCGGCATGCCGGGCATGGACGGCCTCGAGGCGGCCCGGCGGATCCGCGCCCTGCCGGGTCACGACCGGACCGTCCTCATCGCCGTGACCGGCTGGGGCCAGGAGCGCGACCGCGAGCAGACCAGCGAGGCGGGCTTCGACGCCCACCTCGTCAAACCGGCGGATCCGCTCGCCGTCCGCGGCCTGATCGCCCAGGCGCCGCGCGGCGAGTGACGCGACCGATTTCCTAGGCCCGCTTCGCGCCGGCGACGAGCAGGACGATCCCCGCCGCGAGGCTCAGCCCGCCGACGATCGGCGGCAGCGGAATGCGGTCGTGCTTCTCGGCCGTGGCTTGGATCGGGCCGATGTCGATGACCTTTTCGCGATGGGTGTAGGTGATGCCGCCGTAGGCGAGGCCGATCACGCCGACGATGATGAGCAGGATGCCGACGATGCTTGCCATTTTCATGTCGCGTTCTCCACAGATGAGGCAACGGTCAGGATTCCGGATCGGGCCCGGAGGGCGTGAAGCCGGCGAAAGGCTGGCCCGAAATCCGCATTGCGTCCGCCTGAGATGCAAGAAGGTCGCCCGCCGGCTCGTCGCATGCTCACCCGCCGTGGGTGGATCGCGGCGGGCGTCATCCTCGCCGCGCTCGTCGCCATCCTCGCCTCGCTGATCACGCGCGTCACCCCGCACGTGCGCGACGCGGCCGTCGACGCGCTCAACGATCGCTTCGACAGCCAGACCGAGCTCGCGACGCTGCAGGTCTCGATCTTTCCCCGTCCGGAAGTCACCGGTACCGGGCTCGTGATCCGGCACAAGGGCCGCCGCGACGTCCCGCCGCTGATCACCATCAAGTCGTTCTCGGCCAGCGCCGGCCTCGTCGGGCTGCTCTGGGGCCCGCTGCACCTGCACACGGTCGATCTCGAAGGGCTCCAGATCCACGTCCCTCCGGGGGGCCTGAAGGGCCAGGGCATGGGGCTGCCGAAGCGGGATCAGGCAGATGCCGCGACCGGCGGACCCGATCCCGCCAAGGTCGAAAAGGCCAAGGAGCGGCGGGACCGATCGCCGATCGTCATCGACGCGATCCGGTCCAAGGCGGCGCGCCTCGAGATCGCCACCGACGATCCGGGCAAGCTGCCGCGCGTCTTCGAGATCCACGATCTGGCGATGGACGACTTCGGCTTCGATCGCGCCGCGAGCTTCGATGCCGTGCTCACCAACTGGAAGCCGGCCGGCGAGATCCACGCCAAGGGCACCTTCGGCCCGTGGAACACCGCCGATCCGCGCATGACCCCGCTCGGCGCCGACTACACGTTCGCCAACGCGAAGCTCGACACGATCAAGGGGATCGGCGGCACGCTGTCGTCGACGGGCCGCTTCCATGGCGTCCTCGAGCGCATCCGCGTCGACGGCATCACCGACACGCCCGACTTCATGGTCGACGTCGCCGGCCAGCCGGTGCACCTGCGCACGAAGTTCACCGCGATCGTCGACGGCACCAACGGCAATACGTGGCTGGATCCGGTGGAGGCGACACTGCTCGACCACTCACGCATCCTCGCGCGCGGCGAGGTCGTGCGCAGCGAGGACGTGAAGGGCCGTCAGGTCAAGCTGCAGGTCACGATCGAGGACGCGCGGGTCGAGGAGATCCTGCGCCTCGCGATCAAATCGACCAAGATGCCGCTGACCGGCGGCATGAAGCTGGAGACGTCGTTCCTCCTGCCGGCCGGCGACGCCGACGTCCCCGAGCGCCTGCAGCTCGATGGCGCCTTCGCGATCAAGCAGGCGCGGTTCACCCAGTACAACGTGCAGCAGCGCATCGACACCCTCAGCCGCCGCGGCAAGGGCAACACGGACGACACCGGGCCGAGCGTGGTCTCGAACCTGAGTGGCCGCTTCGTGATGAAGAACGGGCGCATCCGTTTCCACAGCCTGACGTTCGCGGTCCCCGGCTCGGTCGTGCAGCTCGCCGGCTCGTACACCCTGAAATCCGAGCAGCTCGATTTCGACGG
>Ga0075366_10002011_pt1 | contig 10311 bp, 9 predicted proteins | sample EndMethybrTD3031_FD_72351 | JGI IMG/M metagenome (GOLD analysis project Ga0075366, IMG submission 72351) | Populus endosphere microbial communities from Tennessee, USA - Endosphere MetaG P. TD hybrid TD303-1 | ecosystem: Host-associated > Plants > Roots > Endosphere | place: USA: Tennessee... | reverse complement strand
GGCCTTCGTTTAGTACCCATATTTCCTCGGGGTCAATATCGTCAGGCGTAATGTTTTTCTTTTTGAACAGTTTGCTGCTTTTAGAGGTGTAAGCCACAAAATTCTCATAAAAAACGGGGATCTCGGTCAGGTTGGCTTCGTTCAGCGGTGTGCTTAATATCCCGCAATCAATTAATCCTAATTTCAGTTGCTGTATAATCTGCTCGGTGGTTTGCTCCCAAACCATCAGCTTTACCTGCGGATATTTATCAATAAACTTAGTAATAATGCGCGGCAGCAGGTAAGGTGATACGGTGGGGATAATCCCAATCTTCAGTTCGCCCGATAATTCTTTCTGTCGGTCGCTAACAATTTCTTTTATTTTTTGGCTCTCTGCCAGTAGCACCCGGGCCTGTGCTATAATCTCTATGCCAATCTCTGTTGGTACTACCGGTTGCTTACTGCGGTCAAATATTTTCACACCCAATGTATCTTCCAGCTTTTGCAACTGCATGCTTAATGTTGGTTGGGTTACAAAACATTTTTCGGCGGCCAACACAAAATTGCGGTAAGTATCCACAGCTACCGCATATTCTAACTGTACAAGTGTCATAGTTATAGCTTTAATCTATACGAAGATAGTTATTATTGATTTTTTCTATAATTTATTTATACGCAAGTTTGCTATACAACCAATACTTACTACTATGTCAACCAACAAAAAGAAGTTAACCACGGCATCGGGGATACCTTATGCCGAGAATGAGAACAGTATGACTGTTGGTCCGCGCGGGCCAGTACTGTTGCAGGATTTTATCCTGCACGAAAAAATGGCGCACTTTAACCGTGAGCGGATCCCCGAGCGTGTAGTACATGCCAAAGGGTCGGGAGCTTACGGCACATTGACCATTACGCATGATATTACGCAGTACACCCGCGCCAAAGTATTTAGCCAGGTAGGTAAACAAACCAGGCTTTTTCTCAGGTTCAGCACAGTTGGCGGCGAGAAAGGAAGCGCCGATACCGAGCGCGACCCGCGGGGTTTCGCCATAAAGTTTTATACCGAGGATGGAAACTGGGACCTGGTAGGCAACAATACGCCGGTGTTTTTTGTGAAAGACCCGAAAAAGTTCGGCGATTTTATACATACACAAAAACGCGACCCTTATACCAATTGCAAAAGCGCTACCATGATGTGGGATTTTTGGTCGCTTAACCCCGAGAGCCTGCACCAGGTAACCATATTAATGAGCGACCGGGGCACGCCCTACGGCTATCGCCATATGGATGGATTTGGCAGTCATACTTTTTCGCTTATCAATGCCAAAAACGAACGTTTCTGGGTAAAGTTCCATTTCAAAACCCAACAAGGCATTAAGAATTTTACGGATGAGGAAGCCGGAGCTATGCGCGGCACTAATCCTGATTTTGCCCAGCACGACCTGCTGACACATATTGATAATGGCGAGTTTCCCAAATGGAGTATGAAAATACAGGTGATGCCCGAAGCTGATGCCCAAACGTATCATATCAATCCGTTTGACCTGACCAAAGTTTGGCCGCACGGTGATTACCCGCTGATTGATGTGGGCGTGCTGGAGCTGAACGAAAATCCCGATAACTATTTCGCCCACGTTGAACAAGCCGCCTTTGCCCCTGCACATGTAGTTGACGGTATTGGATATTCTCCTGACAAAATGCTGCAGGGCCGGATATTAAGCTACCCCGACGCCCACCGTTACCGCCTGGGTGGTAATTACGAGCAAATCCCGGTAAACAGGTGCCCGTTTATGGTTAACAATTACCAGCGTGATGGGCAGATGACCGTAAATGGCAACCACGGTTCGTCACCTAATTATTTCCCGAACAGCTTTGACGAAATAGAAGCCGACCCACATTATAAAGAACCCCCATTGGTTTTGGGCGCGCATACCGCCGGTTGGTATGACCGCAATGCTGAAGGCGAGAATGACCATTATACCCAACCCGGCAATCTGTACCGCCTAATGAGCTCAGAGGCTAAAGCCGACCTGGTAAAAAACATAGTACATTCTATGAAAGGCATTGACGGGCCAAAGAAGGAACTGATCACTAACCGCCAGTTATGCCATTGGTTTAGGGCTGATATGGGCTTAGGCATGGCCATAGCAAAAGGTTTGGAATTGAACCTTGATGAAACGATGAAACACATGCCGGCTTAACCGTCGAGGTAAGTGATTATCCCCCTCCGAAATAACCGCAAATAAATAAGGCCCCAATCAGGGGCCTTATTTATTATTATTCATTTTTATTCATTCCTGATTTAACAATAGCTGTAGTTTATCTAAAAATATCCCCAAATGATACCCATCCACCAGCGCATGGTGCACATGGATAGCAAAAGGCATTTGCTTGCGCCCATCAACGTCCGTCATTTTGCCTACAGCTATTTTAGGGCAGCTATCGCCGGCAGTCTTGTTAAAAGCCTCGGATATGCTGGTGAAGTTTACCCAGGGTAATGCCGAAAAATGGATCACATCGTTTAGCGGGCCGGTTGTAAACAAACCCGTTGTATTTTTAATGCGGGCGATTTCTTGCGTTACGTTTTTATGAAACTCAACTATATCGGGATGGAACAGGATATGCGAAAAGCCAAAAGTATGGTCGTCACGCAAAATGGTCGACGATGCATCTACCCGGTCACATATATAAACATCGTCCCCTTCAATCCGGTACTTAAAATTCTCTGTTTCATTAATGGCAACCAGCGTTTTATGCAGGTAATAGCTATAAAATGAAACACCTAACGTTTTTGCCTGCTGATAAGCCCGCGTACAATCTAACTGAATGGTAACGCCATAATAAGGCTCATCAAAAGTTTTAAAAAACTGAAAATGCTCCTTCCGGTTCCAACGCTCAATATCCAGCTTATTAGGCATAGCGTATCCGTATTATTCTACAGTAACTGACTTAGCCAGGTTCCGTGGCTGATCAACATTGCAACCGCGCATTACCGCAATATGGTATGATAATAATTGCAACGGTATAGTAGCCAGCAGCGGCACAAAAGCTTCGCCGGTTTGTGGTATTTCTATTACGTATTCGGCCATGTCCCTTACGGTAGTATCCCCTTCGGTCACTATGGCAATTACACGGCCGCCACGGGCTTTAACTTCCTGGATATTACTTACCACTTTCTCGTACGATGAATGTTTGGTGGCGATAAACACTACCGGCATATCTTCATCAATCAGGGCTATAGGGCCATGTTTCATTTCTGCAGCAGGATAACCTTCGGCATGGATATATGATATCTCTTTCAGTTTCAATGCCCCTTCCAACGCTACCGGGAACGAACTGCCGCGGCCAAGGAACAAACAGTTGTTTGAATCTTTAAATTTAGCGGCAATCTCTTTAATCTGATCGTTTGATTTTAATGCAATCTCTACCAGGTCGGGTATTTCGTTTAGTTCAGTCAGGTATTCTACCAGTTTACCTTGTGTTATGGTCCCCCGCTGCTGTGCAATATAAAATGCCATCAGCGTAAGCGCGGTAACCTGGGCGGTAAAGGCTTTGGTTGATGCTACACCAATTTCAGGGCCGGCGTGGGTATAAACACCCGCATGCGATGCGCGGGGGATGGAAGCACCAACTACGTTACATACCCCAAAAATTGTGGCGCCTTTTTCTTTAGCCAGTTCAATAGCCGCCATGGTATCAGCGGTTTCGCCAGATTGTGAGATAGCAATTACCAGGTCCTTCTCTGATATAATTGGGTTGCGGTACCTAAACTCGGAAGCATATTCTACTTCAACCGGTACACGGGCGTACTCCTCAATTAAATACTCGCCTACCAGGCCGGCATGCCATGATGTCCCGCAAGCCACGATGATAATACGGTCGATGTTTTTTAGCTTCTCTGCATATTCTTTAATACCACCCAACTGTACAACGCCCTTGTCGGGATAGATACGGCCACGCAGGCAATCGCGGATAGATCGGGGCTGCTCGTATATCTCCTTCATCATAAAGTGATCGTAGCCGCCTTTTTCAAGCATTTCCAGTTGCAGCTCCAGCTTTTGGATGTAAGGTATCTGGATGGTATTATCAATATTTTTGATCAACAGGTCTTCGCGGCGGATATAGGCTATCTCATTGTCATTTAAATAGATCACATTCTTGGTGTATTCTACAATAGGCGTAGCATCTGAAGCGATAAAGTATTCGCCTTTACCAACACCAATTACCAGCGGACTGCCTTTGCGTGCCGCAATTAACAAGTCGGGGTCATCCTGGCTCATAATTACAATAGCGTAGGCACCAATAACCCTGTTTAAAGCAATACGTACGGCTTCCTGTATATCAAGCCCGGTTTCGTTTTGTATATCTTCAACCAGGTGTATTAAAACTTCGGTATCGGTGTCGCTTTTAAAAACGTGGCCTTTGCTCAACAGCGCTTCTTTCAGTACCGAATAGTTTTCGATAATACCATTGTGTATAATGGTCAGCTTCCTGTCGCCTGATGTATGCGGATGCGAATTACGATCGCTCGGTGCGCCGTGTGTGGCCCAACGGGTATGCCCTATGCCAACAGCCCCTTTTACACTTACATTTTTTACAAAGTCTTCCAGGTTACTAACCTTTCCTGCTTTTTTATAAACTTTTAATTCTTTATCCAGCAATGCAATCCCGGCGCTATCGTAGCCGCGGTATTCCAGCCGGTGAAGGCCTTTTATAATAATGGGGTAAGCTTCTCTATGGCCTATATATCCTACAATTCCGCACATAAATTAGTGGAGTTTTTAAATTTTAAACAAAATGTATTAACAAAACTATTGTTAATTGTTTTGCTAAAGTATATAAATAATAAATCCCCTTAGCGGGGATTTAAATTTATTTAATAACCTTAGTATAAATCAGGTTTAATTTAACACGGTAGGGATAATCGGGAAGCGATGTATTGGTTACCTTTCCCGCGGCTACAAGCCGTCCTGCCGTTTGCGGTGTGGCTTGGTAATAACTCGCTGTAATGCTTGAAATGTTAGCGTCAATGTCAGTTGCACCAAGATAGGTACCATAATCCTTTGACTTTCCTGTAATCAAATCCTGTATATAGCCTGTTATAATGAAGTGATAGTCGTTTTTTGCAGTATAAAACCCTCCAAATACCTCAGCTCCTAAATATCGTTTGTCATTCTGATAAGCATCCTGTAACAGCGTGCGTTGATTAGCAAGATCTAATTGGTACATGCTTAACCTTGTTTGCGCTGCAAATGGTATAGTACTGCCAATTGCGGGCGTTATTACCAGTTCGGCGCGGTTAATAACAATATCACTGCCTGCGGCGGTAACTATGTCTTTAAGATTAGGGAAGCTTATTTTAGCTCTCAACCCAGCCAGCCCTTGTATATAAAAAGTACTGTTTGATGTTGCCTGGTTATTAATAACACCCTGCACTGTTGCATTATAAGTATGTTTAATTTGCGCGGCGCGCTGGGCAAAAGGCAATATTACTACAGCCGTATCGGTAGTTGTACCATCGGTTGTGCGGTAATAAACAGCTACGTTGCTTGAATCCATTTGCAGCATAAAGTTACCGCCTGCGCCCGGCTGTGTTTTATCCATGGTAAAATAAAGGCCTTTCACCGCGTTTTGAAACAACGTGTTAGAAGCTAATATGGTACTGCTGGCATTAAACAGGTTATTGTTAATAAAAGTTGCACTAATAGGTACCCTAACCTGAGGGGACAGGGTTTTCAATGTATCTTTAGCACCGGTAACAATATCGGTAACCTTAACTTTGGTATGTGTGCGCGAATTAAATGTTTTAGTACCCAGCAATACACTGCTATTATAATTCCAACTGCGGGTGTTATAATAATTTATGGTACTAAGTGGCTTTTCATTTAACTGGTAAACATTAACCTTGTATTTAGAGGTTAGCGAATCGCCATAAAAACCATTAGCATATCTTAACACTACTACGGCCGAATCTATGGTTATGGTATTAGTAGGCGGGGTGTATGCCGAACTTAATGGCAAGCTAAGCACCGCAGCAATATTGGCCTCGGTTGTCCCGATTTGCGGATCGTTAAAATAGCCCAGTGGTGTTTTGGCAAGTCCGTTAGTAATCACCGAATCTTCGGGTACTGTATTTATTGTAATGTTATCATCAACCAGCAATGTACCGTTTAGTGATTGATCGGGGTTAAGGCCGATACCATCCTGATTTTTACAACTGCTTAAAATAAAAAGACTTATTAACAGGGTCAATAAGTCTATTCTGAAAAATTTCATACGCGCGTTAAAAACTTATGCAACATCCACTAATTCGTCATTAGTGATTTCGTCGTAAAAATTGTAATAATTTTCGAAATCAGAGGTATAATTGTACTCTAAAACCGATTTATGGCTGTTTTTAACATTATTTAACGTTTCAGCATCAATTTCTGCACTACCCAAAACCACACCATCCGAATATTTAATAGCACCGGCGTCAAGGGCGGCGTTTGTGCCTGGCTTAAACGCTTCGGTATGTTCTTCGCTCATGTCGGCCATAATGGCTTTGCTCGCAAAATCCGCGCTTAATTGCTCTTTAAAATCATTTTCATATACCGAATAGATCACCTTTGAATGTTTAAAGGTTGGATCATCCTTATAAGTTGTTTTCAGGTATACTGGTACCAGGGCGCTCATCCAGCCATGGCAATGTACAATATCCGGCGACCAGCCTAATTTCTTTACAGTTTCAATAGCGCCTTTGCAGAAAAATATCATCCGCTCGTCGTTATCGGCATAAAATTTACCGTCTTTGTCTGTAAATACATACTTGCGCTGAAAATACTCTTCATTATCTAAAAAGTACACTTGCATACGTGCCGATGGTATCGACGCTACTTTAATGATCAGCGGGTTATCATTATCATTAATAATAATGTTCATTCCCGATAAACGGATCACTTCGTGCAGGCGGTTGCGCCTTTCATTAATATTCCCGAAACGAGGCATTAATATACGGATCTCGAATCCCTTATCCTGCATTGCTTGCGGCAACTGGCGGGTTATTTCAGAAATTTTAGTGAGATCAAGGAAAGGTGACATTTCATGAGTTATAAACAGAAGCTTAGATTTACCCATCTTTATCAGTGTTTTAATTTATGTACAGAACTCAAAAAATTTGAGTTTGCAAATATAATCATTATTCTAACAATTAGCAACGGTTTATGCAAGTAAGTTTTGGTTTATTAATTCTAATTGTACAACTTTGCCCACTTTTTTAAATATATGCGCCTTTGAAGGTATTTAAGCTAAAAAAAGAACTACAGCAGTATCTTAATGAGATACGGGCCACCGGCAAAACCATTGGTTTGGTACCTACTATGGGCGCGCTGCACCAGGGCCACCTATCGCTATTGGAACAGGCCAGGCAGCAAACCGATGTGGTAGTAAGCACAATTTTTGTAAACCCCACCCAATTTAACGACCCTAAAGACCTGGAAAAATACCCCCGGCCAATTGAACAGGACATACTTAAATTGGAGCAGGCGGGATGCGATATTTTGTTTAATCCCGAGGTAAACGAGATGTATGCCGGTAATGAGCAATGGCATTTAGCTATTGGCGAACTGGAGTTTTTGCTGGAAGGTAAATTTCGCCCGGGGCATTACCAGGGGGTTACTCAGGTGGTATTTAAGCTGTTTGATATTATTAAACCCGACATTGCCTTTTTTGGGCAAAAGGATTATCAGCAGGTTATGGTAATTACCCGCATGGTGCAATTGCTAAATATGCCTGTTAAATTAGTAATGTGCCCTATACTGCGCGATGCCGATGGCCTGGCCATGAGTTCGCGCAACGTCCATCTTTCTGTTAACGAAAGGCAACAGGCATTAATATTATCGAATGCGTTGTTTTGGCTAAAGGATAATTTTAAAAGCGAGGACATCCTGCAATTACAAGAACAGGCTGCAGATATGATCCGCCGGCAAGAGGGGGTTGAACTGGAATACCTGGAGATAGCCGATGGTGAAACATTGCACCCGGCCAATAAAAACTCTAAAACATTGGTGGCACTGGCAGCTGCCCGTGTAGGTAAAACCAGGCTTATTGATAATGTGTTGTTGAATTAGTCTATTCGATGAGTCATTTACGATAGCAGAAAGTACAGGAATTCAAACGTTTATAATTTTACAAACCATAGATCATGGACTATTGACCATGGACTAAATAAAACACTAACTTTGCACCATGATTATTGAGGTGTTAAAATCAAAGCTTCACCGGGTAAGGGTAACACAGGCCGAACTGAACTATGTAGGCAGCATTACCATTGACGCGGACCTGATAGATGCTGCTAATATTATCCCCAACGAGAAGGTGCAGATTGTTAACAATAACAACGGCGCCCGCTTTGAAACTTATGTAATTAAGGGAGAACGCGGCAGCGGTACCGTATGCCTTAACGGTGCGACAGCGCGTTTAGCCCAGGTGGGCGATGTGGTGATCATTATGTCGTACGCCTATATGGAGCAGGACGAGGCCCGCGCCTACCAGCCAATTTTAGTTTTCCCGGATAACGATAACAAATTAATTAAGTAGCTTAGCGGTACTATACAGTACGTTAATGAAATACCTATACCTTACCTGCTTTCTTTTCTTATCCGGTTGAACTTTCGCGCAAAGACAAAACGTTTATTTTTTAAAGAACGATGGCCGCCTTGTATTTTCTAAAGATAGTGCCGACTTTATTAGGATAGTGCGTGAGCCCGAGGCGGGTTCTAAATTATATATTGTACTTGAGTATTATACATCAGGACAAAAAAGGAGACTTACCAGATCAACCAAAATCGATCCTGTATTGAGTTTAGAGGGCCAGTGTGTGGAGTATTATGCAAATGGCAATATGAAATCTTCGTCAAATTATATAAACAACAAACTTACAGGTGATATGTACAAATATTTCCCTAACGGCAAAATCTATACCGTTGAAGACTATGGACAGCCTGATAGTGTTGTGTATGATCAGCCACCGATACTAAAAGCCCCCCTTGTAAAAAGCTGCATGGACAGCACCGGAAAAGTGCTTGTAAACGACGGTAATGGCCGGTATGTTGTTTATAGCGAAGATTTTAAGCGGGTTGATGAAGAAGGCAATATAAAAAGCGGGCAAAGAGACGGTGAGTGGAAGGGCACGGGAGAAAACGGAAAGCTACAGTTTACTGAAATGTATGATAACGGTAAACTGCTGAACGGCATAGCTACAGACTCGGCCGGTACTTATAATTATAAAATACGAGCCACAAATGCGCAATATAAAAATGGCCTTACTGCTTTTGGTCGTTATTTAGGCACACGAATCACTTATCCTATATCCGATAGAGAGGCCGGCATACAAGGGATGGTATTATTGAGTTTTATAATTAACAAAAATGGCACCGTTCAAAACATTAAAGTAGTGCGCAAGGTAAGCCCTTCCATTGATGCCGAAGCAGTGAGGGTACTGGCCAACTCGAAGGATTGGCTACCCGCAGTTTATTTTGGCAGGCCGGTTAGAAGCCAGTTTACTGTCCCTGTTACATTTACCTTAAGCCGCTGATATTTACTGTCCGTTAGGATAAGCTGCAATATTCATTACCAGGTGCAGTTTAACATCTGTCGTAATTTTATTACGTAACTTATAAACCAGGCGTACCCTTACATTAGGCTGGCGCACAATCTCATCCAAAAAATGGGCGTTATCGGTATCCAGGACTAAACTATTGCCAACTACGGGGTTTATATTTTTACGTGATGCCACCATCTCTTCATCCTTACCATCCGTTTTCCCTACATATACCTGTACAGAAGCCAACTGCCCGATATTAAAATCGGAAGGTTCGGTTGATTGCAATTTGGCAGAGATAATACGCACAGCGTTTACATGGGCGGCATCGTTTCCTCCTATTGCAAAATTTTGATCAAAACTGTTTGCCATACTAATGTCCGAGTATTCTTTGTTTACTTCGGCAGCGTGAGATATGGTAAGCGTAGCAGTGTATGGAAATGTAGATTTAACGATGGATTGCATTGTCCCACAGGCAGAAAGCATTAATGCCGCCAGCAGTAAGTACACAGTTTTCATGTCAGGTATATAATTAGTTCGGTGCTATGGCAAGTTAGCAATTTTTTAAATGTTTATAATTTTTAATAAGTATTTTTAACTGCAGGCTAATTTCGGCTGTAGCTTAAATTTGGATAACTTAGTATAATGATACCCCGTACGTCTATTTTAACATTTTGTTGTTTGTTTTTAAGCATTGTTGCTTTTGCCCAAACAGATTCAGTTTATTATTTTGATGTTCATGAGAATAGGAT